>Ga0206839_1150_pt1 | contig 15256 bp, 11 predicted proteins | sample Alteio_BWOrgCont_27_FD_152883 | JGI IMG/M metagenome (GOLD analysis project Ga0206839, IMG submission 152883) | Enriched cells from forest soil in Barre Woods Harvard Forest LTER site, Petersham, Massachusetts, United States -... | ecosystem: Environmental > Terrestrial > Soil > Temperate forest >... | reverse complement strand
GACTGAAGACGCCTCATCACGACATTGTTTTGCCGTTCTGGTCGATAACGAACCAGGTGTTTTGGCGCGCGTCATTGGTCTCTTTGCCGGTCGCGGTTACAACATTCAAAGCCTAACCGTGGATGAGGTTGATGCTAGCGCCAATCTTTCGCGCATCACGATTGTCACCACGGGCGCTCCCATGGTGATTGAACAAATCAAAGCCCAGTTGGGACGTCTTGTGCCGGTGCGCCGCGTAGTCAATTTGACGGAGCAAGGTAAATATGTCGAACATTGCACGGCACTCGTCAAAGTTATTGGCACAGCCGATAAGTTAAAAGAAGCGCAACAGCTTGCCGATCAATTCGGTGCTAGAATTGCCGACAAAACCGGCAATGCGACAATTTTTGAGCTAACTGCGACAACCCATCAGATCGATAGCTTCATTCACAAAATCAAAACATGTGGTTTGGTTGAACTTGTTCGGACCGGCTCAATTGCGATGTCGTGTGGTGAGTTCATCATCGATGTACCGACGCAGGACACTAACCAGCGGCAGGCTGAGGGATAACTGGCTTTATCCGCCATAAAAGTGTAATTCATTGGAAAACGAGGGAGAAGACAATGCAAGTTTATTACGACAAGGATGCCGATCTCAATTTGATCAAGGGTAAAAAGGTCGCCATCATGGGTTATGGCAGTCAGGGCCACGCCCACGCGCTTAATCTTCGCGATAGCGGCGTACGCGATATCGTCATCGGCCTTCGTCCCGGCAGCGCTAGCGCCACAAAAGCAGAGCAGGTCCAGTTTAAAGTCATGGAACCCGGCAAGGCGGCGGCTTGGGCCGATCTCGTCATGATCCTTACACCCGATGAGGGCCAGGGACCGCTCTATCGTGAGCATTTGGCGCCCAATCTGAAAAAGAATGCGGCGATGGCTTTTGCTCATGGCCTTAATATTCATTTTAATCTGATTGAACCACGTGAAGATCTTGATGTCTTCATGATCGCACCCAAAGGTCCTGGCCATACTGTGCGTTCTGAATATCAAAAAGGTGGCGGCGTTCCTTGTTTGATTGCCATCCAGCAAGATGCCTCCGGCCATGCTAAGAAGTTAGGTCTTTCTTATGCGTCGGCCATTGGCGGCGGCAAAGCCGGCATCATCGAAACCAGTTTCCGCGAAGAGTGCGAAACGGATTTGTTTGGTGAGCAGGCTGTTTTGTGCGGCGGTCTCACGGCTTTGATTAAGGCCGGATTTGAAACGCTGGTCGAAGCGGGATATGCCCCTGAGATGGCCTATTTTGAGTGTCTTCATGAGGTCAAGTTGATCGTTGATCTCATTTACGAAGGTGGCATGGCCAATATGCGCTATTCGATCTCTAATACGGCTGAATATGGCGATTACACCCGTGGACCGCGCATTGTAACCGAAGAAACAAAACGCGAGATGAAGCGTATCTTGGATGATATCCAAAGCGGGAGATTTGTGCGAGATTGGATGGTCGAAAATCAAGCCGGCTGCCCAAGCTTTAAGGCTATGCGTCGCAATTCTGCCGAGCACTTGATTGAAAAGGTGGGCCAAAAACTTCGTGCGATGATGCCGTGGATTGCCAAGAATAAGTTGGTTGATCGCACGGTAAATTAGGGGCTTTGTCTAAAAAATCTGGAAATGAAGGCTTCTGGTTTCGCTGGTTGGTAAGTTTTCTGGTGTTAAGGGTAAATCCATGACTAAAAAATGGGACAAATCAAAGCTTCCCAGCCGTCATGTCACGGTTGGACCCGCACGGGCGCCGCATCGCTCTTATTATTACGCCATGGGGATGAACGAACAAGACATCGCCCAGCCGTTTGTCGGTGTTGCTACCTGCTGGAATGAAGCTGCACCCTGTAATATTTCGCTTTCGCGTCAGGCTCAGGCTGTTAAAACTGGCGTCAAAGAAAGTGGCGGTACGCCACGCGAGTTTACCACAATCACGGTGACTGACGGTATCGCCATGGGGCATGCTGGCATGAAGTCGTCACTCGTCAGCCGCGAAGTAATTGCTGACTCGGTCGAGCTTACCATGCGTGGTCATTGCTATGATGCCCTTGTGGGTCTTGCGGGATGCGATAAATCGCTGCCTGGCATGATGATGGCTATGTTGCGGCTTGATGTGCCTGCTGTCTTTATGTATGGCGGATCGATTTTACCGGGAAAATTCAAAGGCAAAGATGTGACTGTTCAAGACGTCTTTGAAGCCGTTGGCCAACATGCCGCCGGCAAAATGAGCGATGCGGATTTGCATGAGCTTGAATGCGGTGCGTGCCCTTCAGCCGGTGCTTGTGGCGGTCAGTTTACCGCCAACACTATGGCGTGCGTATCTGAAGCCTTAGGCATCGCTTTGCCGGGATCGGCGGGAGCGCCCGCACCTTATGAGAGCCGCGATCAATATGCCGAAGCCTCGGGCAGAGCCGTCATGAAGCTTCTTGAACTAAAACTTCGTCCACGACAAATTGTAACGCTTAAAGCTTTAGAAAATGCGGCAACTGTCGTTGCTGCCTCAGGCGGTTCGACCAATGCCGCCCTTCATCTACCGGCTATTGCCCATGAAGCGGGCCTTTCTTTTGATCTGCACGATGTTGCGGCCATCTTTAAACGCACGCCCTATATCGCCGATCTTAAGCCAGCTGGCCGTTATGTCGCCAAAGATCTCTTTGAAGTTGGTGGCGTGCCAATATTAATGAAAGCGCTTCTTGATGGTGGGTTCTTACATGGCGAGTGCATAACTGTTACAGGTAAAACGATTGCCGAGAATTTGCGCGATGTAAAATTTCCCATGGACCAGGATGTCGTACGCACAACATCCGCGCCCCTATCGCCAACCGGCGGTGTTGTTGGCCTTAAGGGAAATCTGGCAACTCAGGGCGCTATCGTCAAAGTTGCCGGCATGAAAAATTTAAAATTCTCTGGTCCAGCTCGCGTATTTGATTGCGAGGAAGACGCTTTCAAAGCTGTAGAAAAGCGTGACTATAAAGATGGTGAAGTTTTGGTTATACGCTACGAAGGTCCGCGGGGCGGCCCTGGTATGCGCGAGATGTTATCGACAACAGCCGCTCTCTATGGTCAGGGTGCCGGTGATAAAGTTGCCCTTATAACGGATGGTCGATTTTCGGGCGCTACACGTGGATTTTGTGTCGGCCATGTTGGTCCTGAAGCTGCTGTTGGAGGGCCTATTGGCCTTTTACGCGATGGCGATATTATTGTGATGGATGCCGAAAAAGGTACGCTTGATGTAAAGCTCTCTGAGGCTGAACTTGCAGAGCGCAGAAAACAATGGAAGCCGCGGAAGCACGACTTTCAGTCTGGCGCCTTATGGAAATATGCCCAAGCCGTGGGCGATGCTGAAAAGGGTGCGGTGACACACCCTGGGGCCTCGGCTGAGACGCATGTCTATGCGGAGATATAAGAAATATGGGAGCGCCTAAATGCGCGTCCTTTTAACTGGTGTTGCTGGTTTTATAGGATTTCATGTCGCCAACGCGTTACTTTCGCGCGGCGATGAAGTTTGCGGGATCGATAATCTCAATGATTATTACGAAGTGAGCCTCAAAGAGGCGCGCCTCGATCAACTAAAATCCCACAGCAACTTCAAATTCCACAAACTTGATATAGCCGATAAAGCGGCGATGTTGCCGTTAGCTAAATCTGGCGCCACACGCATTATTCACCTCGCCGCTCAAGCCGGTGTGCGCTACTCACTTGTAAATCCTTACGCTTATATTGCATCGAACGTTATGGGCCATTTGGTTATGTGTGAGCTTGCGCGTGCCACACCTAAACTTGAACATTTTGTCTATGCCAGTTCCTCATCGGTTTATGGCGGCAACAAAAAAGTTCCTTTTGCTCTTTCTGATAAAGTTGACCAACCGGTCTCGCTTTATGCGGCTACCAAGCGCTCGGATGAGCTGATGTCATCGACCTATGCGCATCTTTATCAAATACCTTGCACGGGTCTGAGGTTTTTTACTGTCTATGGTCCGTGGGGACGTCCTGATATGGCGGCTTATCTCTTTACCAAACAGATTTTGGCTGATCAGAAGATATCTGTTTTCAATCAAGGCAAGATGAAGCGCGATTTTACCTACATCGACGATGCCGTGAAGGGGGTACTCGCCGTCCTCGATAAGCCGCCTTGTGGGCAACCACCGGCACAGATCTATAATCTTGGCAACTCGCGTGCGGAAAACCTCATGGATTTTATTGCTGTTTTGGAGAATGCTCTCGGTAAAAAGGCGAAGATCGACATGCAACCCATGCAACCAGGCGACGTCCCAGAGACTTATGCCGATATATCTGAAAGCACGCGCGATTTTGGCTATAAGCCTATGACAAAAATCTCGGAAGGCATCCCCAATTTTGTCAAATGGTACCGGCACTATCATAAGTGAATAGCCCTATGTGAATAGATCAATGCGCAACTCAACCTTCTGTCTGCTGGCTTTGGCTATATTATTGATCGGTATAGGGCATATGGCGTTTTTGCCGCCCTTTGAGGGTTTCGATGAGATTGCGCATTATTCGAGCATCAGACAAATAGCTGATACGCACACAATTCCTATCTATGGCCGTAGTTATCTTGGCAATGACATCATCGATTATCAACTTCATGGGCCGATGCATTATGCCATCACGCCACCTTATAACGAAAATGGCGGCATGATTTATCCCTACTTCTTTAAGGAACCAGGCCTTACCCAAACTTACGAAAAAATGTACCGCGAGCCAACACAGCGCAAACAATTTACGCCAAGCACTGAAGAAAACTGGCAAGCCCAACATCCACCGCTTTATTATCTCATCATGGCACCGCTTATGAAGGCGTCAGACTTTCTACCCTTCGTCACACAGCTTTTTGTCTTAAGGTTCGTCTCGTTCTTGATGGCTTTCGCTGGTCTTATGATTGGGCTTTGGGGCAGTTTAAAATACACCGCACCTTCTATGCGATCTTCAATCGCAACAGGCTATCTTCTTTATCCTTTGATCGTGCCGATGTTTTATTCGGAATTTGGCAGGCTTGGTAATGATGGACTCTGTCTATTTCTCATGGGCGTTATCTGGGTCTTGCTCTTACACCATTTTAATAATGAGCGTGAGTGGAAACCGGCGCTAGCCTTGGGTGTCGTTTTTGGCATTGGCTTGCTCACCAAAGCATTCTTTATGGTCATCCTTGCCGGCTTTGCTCCTTATCTCTTGCTGCGCTTATGGCGAGGTCGTCGTGATAAAAAAATATCGCGTATTCGTCTTCGCAATTTGTTGCTGATATTCGCACCCATTTTCTTGGCCAGCGGATGGTATGTCTATAAGGCAATTACCTATGGCACCCTAACAGGTGGGCGTGATTTTATTCTTCTTACTAAGCAAGGTGGCCTCATCGCCAATTTGCAAAAGAGATTTACGCTTATGCAGTTCTTTTTTGGCATAGCGACAACTTTTGCTTCATGGTCATGGTTTGGCACTCAGTCGCTGACCAAGATACCAGAACTTATTCAACTGCCGATGTTGGTTATGCTTTTGTGGTTTATTATGGGATATCTAATTCGAGCTCAAAGACAAAAATTGACCGAACCCATCTGGCTACCGGCTTGGCTCATCGTGCCGTTCCTCTTTGGTCTTCTTTATCACCTCATCACCATTATAGCGCTGGTCGGTACCGGCAATCATACGCCTGGCTGGTATCTGAGTATTTTATCGCCAGCATTAGGTGTTGCTTTTGCTTATGCCCTCGAGGTTTTCGATGAAAATCGACGTGCACAGTACCTCCTCTACGGATTATGGCTTTATGGTATAGCCTTTATTGTCGTGGCCAACTGGTTCCAGGTTGCCATGTATGCCGGTTGCGCTATCAAGGGTGCCGACAAAAACTACCAATTTCAGGATCATCATTATTGCCTGAGCCAAATCCCAACCATCGCCTCACATATAAGTGTGCTTGGTTGGCCGATGTTGGGTGCTGTGGGATTTGGTGGCGGCGTGCTTTGCCTTGTGGTTGGGTTAGTGAAAACCATCCGGGCGCGGCCCCGTGTGAATATCTGGGCGTAATTTCTGCTGCTTGGGTTGAGCGCCCAATGGCTTATCAGTTGGCGGTTTTTCCGCCGGGTTTTCTTCAGGTTTGCGTAATTTAGGATGATCTGCTTTATGCGCTATTTTTGGGTGCAGGGGAGGCAAGGGCTCTTGTTTAACCCGAGGCAAAGGGTTTGCGGGACTAAAGTGTATATATTCAGGATTGAGCGAAGCAGCGCCACGAATTAAATTCTCGATGATGGGTTCGCCTAGTTGCGCCACATCTTTATTGAAAGCTGCGAGTTCCTGTGGCGTTAGGTCTCTTGTGTATGGTTTATAAGCATAATTGGGTGGCGGAGGATCATATCCTTTCACACCGTTCGCATTATTGTAGCTTATCTCAGGAATAAATGATGAAAAGGCAGTGCCCTCTGCATCGTTTGACCCTCGCACGAAACCATTATCGCTGTATATATCCCCATGAGTGTGGCTTATGTGCTTTAATTCAGCTGTTGTTGTAAAATCACTAACGGGATTTTTCCCAAAATCGACTTGTTGACTATTAAGCACCATATTGTGATTACCCAAATTAACTTCAAGCACCATATGCTCGTAGCTGGTACCGTCATGATATGTTGAAGTTCCTCCCACCATACGCATATCACTGTCTTTAATCCCAAGTCTCAAAAGTGTTTCACGTTTAAGTAAAGCAATGTCAGCACAAGTGCCTTTTCCGCTGAAAAACGTCTCTTGTGGCGTTTGAAACCAATTGGGATCAGCTGAGTCTCTTCTGAGAAATTTGGCATCATCATATTTTACAAGTGTATTGACCCACGAATTTACGATCTCCGCGACCAAGGCTTTGTTTTGAACCGGTTTGAGGGTCTCGATAAGATTATTCCAGGCTTCAGCGCGCGGATCCGTAGTGTGTCCTGTTCGGACAGATTCTAAATATTGATCAAGATTGCCTCGTCGGCGTTCATAAGAGGCAAATTGCGCTCCAGTATCAGCGAAGAGTGGTACTAGATCCTGGGAAATGCCATAGGTCTCGCGATAGCCCCCCATGGTTTCAACAGTATCGTGTTGTGGTTTATCGTCCATAAAAATTCATTCATAACTGATTGATTAAAATACAAATTCTGACTGAAAATGCTTAATTTTGATTTACTTGTTTTAGAATGCGCGTTAGCTCGCAACACATTGATATTGCGGATAAATTACTTGTCAGGCTAGCCTACATCCAATATCACCGGCACATGATCGCTGGGTTTTGGCCCCCAGCTACGAGCTTCGCGCACGATCTCGGCTCGTTTGAGAGCTGTCACCATAGTGGGCGTAATCCAGATGTGATCCAAGCGTCGTCCACGGTCCGAGGCTTCCCAATCATTGGCACGATAACTCCACCATGAATAAAGCTTTTTCTCAGGTGATACAAAATGACGTATCGCATCAATAAAGTTATGTGATTTTTGCCAACGCGTGAGTTTTTCTACCTCGATCGGTGTATGCGAGACAATATCGAGCATTTGTTTATGCGACCAAACATCGTTTTCAAGTGGTGCTACATTAAGATCGCCTACGAGAATTTTGGCTTTACGATTATCTTTGCGTCCCTGCCACCACTTTGTCATTTCATCCATGAAACCAAGTTTGTGTGCAAATTTAATGTTAGCTTTGGGATCTGGGATATCGCCGCCGGCAGGAACATAGCAGCAGTGTATTTCGGTGCCATCCGGTAATTCAGCGAATATATGCCGGCGGTCTTCTTTGCCTTGCCAGTGCTTAATGCCGGGTTTGCTCAGTGGAAGACGCGAGAGAATAGCCACGCCGTTATAACTTTTCATGCCATGGATGTGCTGATGTTTGTAGCCTTTGGCAACGAGCGCCAGCGCCGGAAAAACATCATCCATCGCTTTGGTTTCTTGCAGGCAGATAACATCGGGTTTGTATTTATCAATAAACTTTTCGAGCAAACCTAGCCGTAAACGTACAGAATTAATGTTCCAAGTAGCAATGCGCATAAAAGCTCTGTCGGGCCATGAGGGGGTTATCGAGATCAAAGTGGGGGTTATGCTAGATCAAAAAAGGCTGCTTGATCCGGGACGAACAAGATTATGGTGTCTTTTCGGCTTTAGGGCTCTTGCCAAAATCAGGGGCTACGAAATCAAAAGTGTTGCCCGGAAAACTCACATCTTCCTGGGCATTTTCTAAAGAGACATCTGTTGTCAAGCCTTGTGCATCAAGGACATGCCACTGGCGAAGTTTTAACGGATGATCTTCAAAGACAAGAGTGATCTGGCCTTCACCAGGGTCATCAGTCTTTTCGAGAGTTATCGACAGCTTTGCCGGTGCTCGTTCAAACCCAACGATGGTTATATCGCCACTGAGCTGGATGTCATCGCGCAAGATAAAATTAGCGAGGCTGGCTTCCTCTGGAACATTAGTTTGCGATTTGAGATCGTCATTCCAGATATGGACAAAACTGCCGTCAGCAATAATGAAATTCTTGTTAGGGTCTGTATAGTTAACGCGCATTTTGCCGGGGCGCTTGATGGCGATTGTGCCGCGCGCGATTTGGCTGTTTTCATTAATTTGTAAAAAGTCAGCTTGAACGCTGCGCATGCTATTTAGGTATTGCTCGATCCTGTTAATATCGTCGTGGTCCTGTGCCGAGAGTTTATCGTATATGGCAGCAGGTTTAGCCGTGACCGCATTGTCAGCAGCCGAAGCAACTGAGGCAATAGGCAGCAAACTAAGGAGAAGCAGAAATAGGCTAAGGGCATATTTATTCATGCCTATGAATATGATTGAATAAGGCAACAAAGAAAAGCGAAAATTAGCTTCGCTTCGGCCATCTTTAAACCATTTTTGGAGTAGGCTGTTAAGCAGCTAATTGGTAGCCAAAAGTACGCTGCAAGTTGGTTATGGACATTGTTACCATGTTCCTAGTCTGGAAGCTTTCTAGCGTAGGTTCTTCTGCTGCCAAAATAGGACGAATATCTTCAAGGTAGCTAAGCTGCTCTAATCTCAGCACCCTTTCTTCCTGCCGAAAGCCCCTACTTCCCCAATTCTGAGATGGGATTATTTCCCCATCGTCCGCGACAATGGCAGCATTATGGCACCAAATGCCTACACGTATGTTCATTTGGCACTGAAATTCTGCCAGTTGGTGAACACTTTCACTGACGAGAGGACGGTGACCCGCGTCTTCGCAAATTTCCCAAGGATCGTTTCTGTTAAAACGTTTTACCACTGCGAATTTCATAAACTCTCTCCTGATCAAGCCGTGTATGTAATCCAGCCCAAGTCTCTTAAATTATGACCCTGCCGAGTAATGTCCTGGCGCCGCACCAAAGCCTCCAGGCTGTCTATACCAAGACCTATCCTGGCGGACCACTCTATAGCTGCTGCAAGACTATGCCCATGTCCAATGTCTTGGCCTCTTGTCCTCACCTCAGCATCATAGGCAATCCTATTAAATCTTTGTTTTAGTTGAGGATCAAGACTATTGGCGTGGGCAGCCACACCATGGGCGCCGCCAGCACGAAGCAATATATCCAATCTGGTGTCTTGCCATTCTCTGATGCTTGACTGAAGCAATTGCGGCCGCGAGGTGGTGTGAATAAGAGTGTTGGCCGATCCGCTACGGAAGATGTCTTGACGCCATTCCGTCAAATACTGATGCGCCAGCCGGAGTTCTTTTAATTTTGCTGGGTCGTGTTGCGCTAATTCTTCGTAGGCACGCATTCTTTCGGCTGCCATAATACACATGGCTTCGCTGATTTCATCAAGACTACTATTGAGCTGAGCCAGTTCAGATAGTTGAAAAGCCCTCGTTTGTCCCAAGATCAATCCATTTCTGTATTGCCTGGGATCTGTGGCTTCAGTGGCCATGTAGGGAATATAATCCGGTATATAGTAAGCCGTTCTGTCACGCGGAACTCTTTCCTCGATATTGAAGATCGGGCTTTCAAGGACTGCCTCGCCAATATCCGCCGATCGCAAATGGCGGCGCACGACTAAATCTTCGGCTAGCGGCGCACCCGCAAATTCATGGTCAAGTAATCTATCAAAATAATCGGGATCTTGCGACTGAACCTTGCAGTTCCATGGGATCGCATTAAACACAATTATTTCTGCGAGTATCCCAAGAGGAGATTCAGGATCAAGGTGGAATACATTATTCGTTTTATCTATGGGAGATAATCCATCAGGGCGATGAGCATAGGCAAACCGCCTCGCTTCTATGTCTATAAGATGAAGAACTGACGATTTTCTTTGATCACTACTTAAAGCTCTTGTATCCGTAATCATGAAACCAGGCGGAAGATGCTGATTGCCATTGGCCGTTGGTGCAACCGCCCCATGTTCCAGCCTAACTGCAAAAAGCCCGGTATACGGGTCGGGAGCCAAGTTGACAATGTTGCCTGCAAAAATTGTCTGATCCGTTGGTGATATAGGTATAAAATAATTTGTTGTCACTCTGATACTCCAAACAATATTTCTTAGGTTGTCGTATATATCACGTTCCGTGTAGTCATAATATTTTCATTGGCACGAAATCAAATCTCTTTTTTAACCTTAATTATACTGCCTTTTTGAAGCAACCACCACTGAGGAGGCAAAAATTTTCCGAGTTTCAAGTACTTAATAAGCGATGGTTAAAAAATACAAAACTATTTGTTAAGTACATCAGTTTGAAGTCAGTTCTTGCCGTTAGGCAGGTATGTTTGTGGCGTACTGCTGCTGTTGAGCACTCCTTCTTGCCATTTGAAATGCCAGGTCTCTGGTTGGGCCAACGAGGTTATCCGGGGGAATCTGGTGTATCCTGTTATTAACATCTTCGACCAATCTATCGGTTATGAAGACGTTATGAATTGAAAAAATGCCTGTTTCAGGATCGAATCTGTTAGCGATTCTTTGCGCATTAAAAGCTCTTTCATATAAATCACGTTGTTCCTTGCCAACGGTCGTATCTCCTGATGGCGGCATAAGCGGAATTTCAAAACTATTTGTTGTCGTATTAACATACCATCCTTGAGAGCCAGGTTGAACTCCATATAGCCTGTTCAGGCGCGCTGTCTGCAAAATACGACTTGCATGCGTAATGGTGCGTTCGTTAATGCGACCAAGATTTGATGAATTGTCGGACTGACGCTCTGGAATCGAAACATAAAATTTTCTATCAGTAAAATCAGCTTCATGAATAGTAAAACCAAGTTCTTGGATGGGGAGTGCTGCAACGCCGGCATCATTGAGAGCTGTGGCAATCGTATTGACGGTAATTTCGTCGGCGTAGAGACGAAATTCACGTTTTAAGTGACCGTCAATTTCTTGTTGTTCAAGCTTCCATCCGTTCGCAAGCCTATCAAGCAAAGACGTAAAATGGGGCGTATACTCTCTTATGGTTGGAGAAAACGGAGCACGTTCATCAGTCAGAAGGCCAAAACTTTCAATCACAAAGCCAATATTTGTGATCGTAGTTAGGGGCTGGTGGAAAGGAATGGCCACCGTGTATTGCATGGGGTTCGGCGAGGACAGTAACGTTGCATGCATGCCCGCTTCTTCCAGTAGCCTTAATCTAACTGTTGCGGAAGTTCGGTGTGTGAGTGGAAACCGCAGACTTGAGGCAAGCAGAAAATCTTCGCCACCGGCATTGTACACTATCCTTCCATTAACACTTGGAAGGAGATCAGGGTGTGTTTGGGCAATATACCGGTTTGCTTCGGATATTCTCGTTTGGGTAATTCTAATAAAGTTAGACCGCCCTGGCTCGTCCCCCTTTTCTGCATAATCGGGGATATAGAGATTTGAACCGCCTGCAGAACCTACATCAGCGTCGATGCCCGCCTGAATTAGTCCGTTGCGAATGGCAATGGCTCTATCGCGTGGCATGAGCATATAAGTTTGTTGGGCATTGCTTCTTTGCCATACCCCATCATCTGGCAGCCCAATTAATGTCCCCAGTTGCAACTCGCGCAACTGGTGGCGATGCATGTCGTCGATGTTATACTGACTTAGGTCTTTCGTTACAGATAAATAGGATGATCCACTTAGTTTGACAGCAGAGGATTCTGGAGAGGTTTTTAAACGTAATCCGTTTATGCGACTAAGTTCAGTTTCGATATCTTGCAGTAACGATATGGGGGTCAGACCTAAACGATTTTCTAAATTTATTATAGCTGTAGATAAAGTATCAGGATGAGAGCCAACGTTAGCTTTGGCGATCATCACGGTCAGGCCTCTTCCAATCAGAGGCCTCAGGACAAGATTATAGACATCGGCTACTTGGTCGCGCGCGACATTGAGGAATGCTGAATGTCGACCAAAATGGGCTTGTGACTGATGGATACCCACAATCCAAAAGGGGTATGTACGATGATCTTTAACCAACACTTCTTGGCTCGTAGCATTAGGCGGAAGAACGAGTTCATGGTAAAGAGGTACAATAATTGGATTAAGACTATCGTCTGCTTCCGCAGCAGCCGCGGCCGTATTACTAGCAATCATAATATTTCCCTACAAAACTTGATTTTTTGCCAAAATTATAAACACTCGAATGACTTTAATTGAGGTAAGTAATTACAGTTATTTTGGAAATCCTTCAATACTTTTATTACTTTCGTTAACCATCATTCTTCATCCATTTTTCTTCCGTAAACTTCCCTTTTTCCAGTAGCCGTGGCTGAACTAATCAGGCCTTCGCGCTCCATGCGCTCGATTAAAGTGGCCGCCCGGTTATAGCCGAGCTGGAGGTAACGTTGAAGAAAACTGGTTGAAGCCTTTCGCTCGCGCAAAACAATATCCACGGCCTTATCATAAAGCTCATCTCCCGAGCCGCCATAACCACCTGTGCCGCCACTATCACCGCCAAAACTTGTGTCGCCGTCATCTTCGGTTACTTCGTCGAGATATTCTGGCTCGCCCTGGGCTTTGAGGAATTTTACGATATGCTCGACTTCATCGTCACGCACAAAGGGGCCATGAACGCGCGTGATGCGTCCGCCACCCGCCATGAAAAGCATATCGCCTTGTCCTAAGAGTTGTTCAGCGCCTTGCTCGCCCAATATGGTTCGGCTGTCGATTTTGGATGTCACTTGAAAGCTGATCCGCGTCGGGAAGTTGGCTTTGATTGTACCCGTGATGACATCGACAGACGGCCTTTGTGTAGCCATGAGTATATGGATGCCGGCCGCGCGGGCCATCTGGGCCAAGCGTTGCACCGCACCTTCAATTTCTTTCCCGGCAACGATCATAAGATCGGCCATCTCGTCAACGATCACAACGATATAAGGTAACTCGGTCAAATCAAGCGGCTGGTCTTCATAGATTGGTTTGCCGCTTTCGCGGTCAAAACCGGTTTGGATCGTACGCATAAGGCTCTCGCCACGTTTGGCGGCCTCGCGTAGACGCATATTATAGCCCTCGATATTGCGCACGCCGAGTTTTGACATGGCGCGGTAACGCTCTTCCATCTCACGTACCGTCCAGCGCAGGGCCATAATCGCTTTCTTAGGTTCGGTTACAACCGGTGCGAGCAGGTGAGGAATGCCTTCATAGACCGAAAGTTCAAGCATCTTGGGATCGATCATAATAAAACGACATTTTTGCGGAGGTAATCGATAGAGGAGAGATAAAATCATCGTATTGATGGCAACGGATTTACCCGAGCCAGTCGTGCCGGCGATTAATAAATGCGGCATACGTGCAAGATCGGCAATGATGGCATGGCCGGCAATATCTTTGCCAAGCACTAAAGGAAGTGTGCCGCCATTATCTGTGTAGGCTTCGCTGCTAAGAAGTTCGCGTAAATATACAATTTCGCGTCGTGCGTTGGGAAGTTCAATACCGATGACATTCCGCCCCGGCACAACAGCCACACGTACCGATGCGGCGCTCATATTGCGGGCTATATCGTCGGCCAACGAAATAACGCGTGCCGCCCTTGTTCCTGGCGATGGTTCAAGTTCGTAAAGGGTAACGACGGGACCAGGGCTAACTTTGGTGATCGTGCCGTTGACACCGAAATCGGCTAAAACAGATTCGAGCATTTTAGCGTTCTTTTCGAGCGCTTCCTCGGATATCTCCGTTCGAGCCAAGCGCGCTTGGTCTGGCCATTGTAAAAGCTCAAGTGGCGGCAGATTATGGCTGCCCTCAGGGCGTAAGGGCAGTCTTGCCTGACGGGCCGACGCTGCGGGCCGTTGCACAACGGGTTTCGATCTTGGTGTTTTAGTAACCCGGGTTGGTAGTGGTGGATTAGTATCTTCCCTCTGCCAAGGGCTCTCTTCACCTTCCTCGGCTAAGGTATCTTCTTCGCTTTCAATACTATCAACGCCAAGCCCACTTCGTTCATTGCGTAGCACATAGATGGCAGCTTTGATGAGGTGATGTAGTTTTTGCAATGACCAACGCATAATTTTATGAATGAAACCAATCACAACCTGCCACTCCGCCAGTGTTAAGGCGCAGGCCATATAAAGAAGTGCCGCCGTCACGAGCAGCATGGCGGCCACAACCAAATAACTTCCCCATCCCGTGGGGAGATATATGAGAAGTTGAGTACTTAGTATTTTTCCGAAAGCCCCGCCATAAATGAGCCCACCCGTTGATGGATTAATATAAAGAGCAGCAAAGCCAACGGCAAAAGTCAGCATGGCGGCGCAAGCGGCTAAACCTCGCCAAATCACCAGATCAAGTCCGCGATCGGAGGCAATGCGCCAGCCCCAAGCCGCGAGCACGATAGGCAGTAAAAATCCACCGAAGCCAAAAAGCTGCCATATAACATCGGAAGAGTAGCTACCAATTGATCCTAGCCAATTATGAATATTGCCTGTGAGGCTTCTGGCTGTGTTCCAAGAAGGATCTTCTGGGTCATAACTTAATACCGCCATGGCACTAAAAAGGGCGAACATAATAATAAGAGATCCGCCCAGCATCATGGTCGAACGCGCCATGGCATCGCGCAGGCTCTCGGGCAGCCACGCCGATTTGCGGCTACGTGGCCGCTGTGAGCGGATAAGAGGACGTAAGGTCATGGTTTAATTACTTAAAGCGAATCAAGTTGAAGGTTCCATGATCTTTTAGCCTATGTCGCCCATGGCGCGAAGGCAGGAATAGATATTATAATAAAAGAGCTTAGGCTGAAGCTTCTACCCGATTTTGCCACATTGTTCCTTTGGCCGGGGTATGCACGACGGCCTCAGCGGCTGCTGTAAAATCATTATCATTGTGGTTTTCA
>Ga0206839_1149_pt1 | contig 15268 bp, 15 predicted proteins | sample Alteio_BWOrgCont_27_FD_152883 | JGI IMG/M metagenome (GOLD analysis project Ga0206839, IMG submission 152883) | Enriched cells from forest soil in Barre Woods Harvard Forest LTER site, Petersham, Massachusetts, United States -... | ecosystem: Environmental > Terrestrial > Soil > Temperate forest >... | reverse complement strand
AACGATGGATGTAAATGCTGCCCGCATGTCTTGTAGAAACTGTTTTTCATCGAATGAGGGATCAATTTTTTTGACTTGCTCCAAGCCACCAGCAAGTGATTTTGGTGCGGTAGCTGGGGACATGACAGAAACCCCGTCTTGCGCTTTCCCGCGATCAGGCAAAACCATGACATCTTCTTCGTCGTGGGCGTGACGCGTTGGCGGCGTCGCAAAAGGATTAGGGCGATGGCCGTCATCATCGTTACGGCGGCCGAACACCATCCACAGCCGGGCTAGAACAACGACTGCGATTACGGCATAAATGATGATATCTAAATGTCCCATGTTGGTGACACTACACCCGTCAGTGGTTGTGCAGCAAACAGAGACGTGGTACGGCATTCGGCGTTCAAAACGCCATATTCAGGGGCGGGGGCTGACATTAAGGGCTTTGGCCTGGTAGTTTCCTCTCTATTTCTTATGCCGCGTGACGAGAGCTTATATCTGATCGCCTACACGATTTTCTGGAGAGCCTAATGACTGAGGAACAGCCGAAGCAACAGCAAACCGGACCGATGCAAATCGCGGTCAGCATGCAGTATATTAAGGACTTTTCCTTCGAAAGTCCCAATGTACCGCAGATTTTTGCCCAAACGAAATTGGCGCCCGAGATGAATATGGGTGTCAATGTGCATACACGCCCGATGATGGGCGCCCACAACACCCACGAGGTCGTTTTGGTGCTTAAGCTAGAGGCAAAGGTCGAGGGCAAGACTGCCTTCATTGCCGAACTTAGTTATGGTGGCATATTCACCCTACCTGCTTTACCTGAAGAGCAAGCCAAGCTTTTTTTATTGATCGAGTGTCCGCGTCTTTTGTTTCCCTTCGCACGAGCCATTTTAGGTGAAGCCGTACGCGACGGTGGTTTTCCCCAAATTCTGATCAATCCCATCGATTTTGCCGGCCTTTATCAGGCTAACAAAGGCAGTGTTGGGCCCATGGTGGCCGCAGGATCTGCTTAGCTATTTTCTTCTCTTGCAGCTGACACCTCTAGAAGAATAGAAATAAACTAGGCTACAAAACATGACCTAGGGTGATCCTCATGAAACTTCTGAAGACCGCTTTTTCATTGACACTGCTCCTGATAACCTTTGCTGCCAAAGCAGATGATGCTTTACCCCCCGTTGCCCTCGATACCGAATATCAAGCTTGCCTCGGTCAAGGCGCCGCCGATGAAAACAAACAAAAATATTGCGCTTGTGTACGTGACGAATTGGCCGCTGAATTGAGTGTCGACCAGGCTGAACAGTTTGGTGCAGCTCATGCCGCCGGCAAAGATGACCCATCGGAGCTGGCTAAAATACAGTCTATTGGCAACGATTGCATCGCCAAGACACTAAAACAATAAGGCGCTAAAACAACGAGCTTTATAGTGAGCAGCGTTAGCGTGTAAGCGCTCTTGTTTGGGCTGCGCGCTGGCTTATCAGTCGCCGTTACTGCCCGACGATGTACGCCGCGTTGGCTTTGCGTTACTGCCCTCGCCGCTGCTTTGCGTGCTCATGCTATCGAAGAAATCGTTATTGGTCTTCGAATATTTGAGCTTATCAAGCAAGAACTCCATAGCATCGGTGACGCCCATTGGCAGCAACACACGGCGGAGTACCCACATTTTAGACATCGTTGCCTTGTCGACCAAGAGCTCTTCTTTGCGGGTCCCCGACTTGGTGATGTCGATGGCCGGAAAGGTGCGACGATCAGAAAGTTTACGATCCAGAATAATTTCTGAATTGCCGGTGCCTTTAAATTCCTCGAATATCACTTCGTCCATACGGCTACCGGTATCTATCAAGGCGGTTGCGATAATTGTAAGCGAGCCGCCCTCTTCGATGTTGCGCGCCGCTCCAAAGAAACGTTTCGGGCGCTGTAGCGCGTTGGCGTCGACGCCTCCGGTCAGAACTTTTCCTGACGACGGCACGACAGTGTTGTAAGCCCGTGCTAGACGTGTAATGGAATCAAGCAAAATCACCACATCACGCTTATGTTCGATCAGTCTTTTAGCTTTTTCGATGACCATTTCAGCAACCTGCACATGGCGCGAGGCGGGCTCATCAAAGGTTGAGCTAATGACTTCGCCCTTAACTGAGCGCGCCATGTCGGTGACTTCTTCCGGTCGCTCGTCAATCAGCAGAACGATGAGATAAACTTCTGGATGATTAGCGGTAATCGCATGGGCGATATTCTGCAGCATGACGGTCTTACCTGTACGCGGAGGCGCCACAATTAGACCACGCTGGCCTTTGCCTAGCGGACAAATCAAATCGATGATACGTGTCGTGAATTCTTTCTTTGTTGGATCAGAAAGCTCCAACTTAAGGTGTTCGTCTGGATAAAGCGGCGTGAGATTGTCGAAAGTAATTCTGTGACGCGCTTTTTCTGGATCTTCGAAATTGATGCTGTTGACTTTGAGTAGTGCAAAATAGCGTTCGCCTTCTTTGGGCGCTCGGATTTCGCCTTCAATCGTATCACCCGTGCGCAGATTGAATTTTCGCACCTGGCTCGGCGATACATAAATATCATCTGGCCCTGGCAGATAGTTTGATTCCGGTGAGCGCAAAAAGCCAAAGCCATCAGGCAGAACTTCGAGCACGCCTTCGCCATAAATGGCTTTGTCCTGTAAGGCGAGCGCTTTCAGGATTGCGAACATCATGTCTTGCTTGCGCATTGCGCCAGCGTTTTCAATTTGCAATTCTTCGGCGAAAGACAATAGTTCTGCCGGTGTCTTGCTCTTCAATTCACGTAAATTCATGGATGCCTTCAAGAGTTACTGAGTAAAAGGTAAGGCGCAAAGAACTCTGCTTATGGGCAGGTAAGTCTATCAGCGCTATGGTGGGGTTCCGGTCCGAAAAGAATATACGAATAAGATAAAACTACCGCACCGGGGTTAAGAACCATTTAACGCATCCTGCAGAGAGAGTCAACGCAACAGGAACGATAAATGTGAAGCCTGGGCCTTTGTTGCTCACGAGACCCCTCCACCGAACGCTTGCATGATCTACGCACAGAGGGGGAATTAACCATGCTTCTATCTGATACTTATAGCCAAGTTGTGTCTCTGGACCTTAATAAATGAAATAAATACGGCGGGAATATGGCGTGTTTTTTTACGTCAGCCACCGCCTGCTTTTCAAAATGGACGCACAATTATCATGACGACGATAATAATTATTAGCATTGCCGGCACTTCATTAACGAAGCGATAAACGATGGCTTTATGCTTATTACGGTCCTGTTCAAACAACCGTCGGCAACGCGCCAGCCAAATATGAACAGCCGTCATGACGACAACAGCCGCCAATTTAACATGCATAAATCCGTGGTGCAGCAGTTCGGGGTTTAACTCAAGAAGCCATATGCCGAAAAAAAATGTCGCGATCATCGCGGGGTTTACGATGCGCCTGAGGAGACGCCGTTCCATAACTTTTAGTGTCTCCGATAGTTCAGAGCCCTTCTTGGCCGACGCATGATATACAAAAAGCCGCGGTAGATAGAGCATGCCCGCCATCCACGCGATCACGGCAATAACGTGAAGTGCCTTGATCCATTCGTACGTCATGGTGTTAACCCCTTGTGTGTCGCGTCTCTCTTCTGGACTATAGTAAAAAATAAGGTGTCTGTTAAATGTCTCTACGCTGACAGCACCCTTTCAACGTAGGCGAACAGAAGCTCGGGCCCAATGTAGAAATGCAGGCCTCTCTACCATCGAGCGCCTTGTGCACAAGATCTGCCAAGCCTTCGATAAAAGCGGGCGTTGTACCAACAGTTGGCACATAGGCGAAATTGGGTACACCACATTGAGCCGCCATATGACGATACTCGATATCGATTTCGACTAAGGTTTCTGAATGTTCCGAGACAAACGCAATTGGCACAATAACCAAAGACACCTGGTCACGAGCGGCACGCCTAATTTCCTGTGTTGTTGAAGGGCCGATCCAGCTTAGGGGGCCAACACGGCTTTGATAACAGCTAACCCAGTCGAGTTGTGCAATGTTCAATGCCTGAACCAGAGCTTCTGCTGTGCGCTCGCATTGCCATTGGTAGGGATCTCCCGCCTTGATGATTTTCTCAGGCAGTCCATGTGCTGAAAAGAGCACCCGAGGCGGCTTCCCAGCCTTATGTTGTAGCTGCTGATAAACAACGCTGACACTCAATGCCATGGTTTGGATAAAGCCGCTTTCTTGTGGATAGCAGCAAATAGTTTTTGTTGGCACTTGAAGCCCCACGGCCTCTGCAGATTGATGCCAGCTTTTGAGACTTGAGGCCGTTGTTGTCGTGGAAAACTGGGGGTAAAGGGGTAAAAGTACAATTTCATCCGGCGCGAATGCCTTAACCTGTTTTACAGCTTCGCCGTCCAGGGGATGCCAATAGCGCATGCTGACAAAGCATCGTGTTTCTTTGTCAGCGTTACCCTTCAAGGTCTTTTCAAGGGCTTTTGCCTGGGCTTGCGTATTTTCCAAAATAGGTGATTTTCCGCCTATTTTGGCATAAATCGCTTGGGCAACTTTATTTCGACGCCAAGCGATAAAGACCGCCAGTATTTGCCGCCAAGGTGTTGACAATCCGATAATAGCGGGATCGGAAAATAGATTATAGAGAAAAGGTCGCACGGCAGATGGTTGATCTGGTCCGCCTAAATTGAACAGAACGATAGCGATCTTTTTCATGATTGCCCTAACCGAGTAGTGCGGATCATCTTGCGAGCAGGCTCAAAACAAAACAACCCCCGCCTTTCGGCGGGAGCGTTTTCGTTCGATGATATCGCTCGCCATCGTTCGAGCGACCATCAAAGCGGGTATTAGTGTAGAAATAGACCTTCCACTCCCGCACCTGGTTGTGAACGAGGTATGGGTCTTTCCATAATTTTGACTGGATCAATGCAGCTATCGCCCAAAGCACCCCTCATGGATGACATGAGTGCTTCTTGCTGAGTAGCGGTCATATAAAAATATTGTTTTCCCCCAAGAGTGATCGAGGGCCCGTCTTCTGAAGACCGCACAGAAAGTTGGCGAAACCCTACCCCTAAAGCATTCTCGCCATTAATTGTTGCCGGTCGTGTTAGATCTAATTCCCTATAATCTTCGGCTCCATCGAGTACGCCTACGGCATCCCAACTTATCACGCCGTCTCTTGAAGTGAGCCGATTGAGCTGCGTTATCTGTCCGCTCGGACTGGTATAAGCCACTTCCTTACTACAGCTTGGCCAAACATTAACTGCTGGTGGATCAGCGGCTGGCACAGTAATAGTTGCGGCACTTGTTGGAGCGGTGATTGTTGGGACAATCGTCGGCTGCACAGGATGTGAAATTGCGGGATGTGCAGCTCTACGTTTGGTGATAAGTGCACCACCACCTCTTATTGCCGCATGGGGGGGACATGTTTCTGGTGAAGTAGCAGGTGTAGTCATAATGTTCTCCTCTGAATAATAACCATGAACTAACATGGTTTTCTGCCTAAAATTATTAATTAGTTACAAATTATTACAAAGTTTATTAATATTTGGTTAAATTTTATTTCGATTCCGAACTATTTTTATAAGCTCTTCCACATGCGTCAAGGGGGTTTCGGGGAGAATACCATGTCCCAAATTGAACACATGTTTGGATCCAAGCTTAGTCAAAATTGCCGTGACGGCTTGATGCATTTCATCGCCCCCTTTGACTAACAATCGTGGATCGAGATTGCCCTGGAGCAGTTTTATTTTTTGTAATTGCTGAGCTTCCGTAAGCAACACTTGTTGATCAATACTCATAGCATCAACTCCGGTGTGCGTTGCGTAGGCCGCATACATAGCCCGTGCTTCCCGCGGAAATCCTATAATCGGCACATGGGGGTGTTTTTGTTTAATGCGCGTAATTATTTCTTTGGTTGGGTTTATCACCCAACGTTCAAACATATCGTTCTGCAATAAGCCTGCCCAACTGTCGAATATCTGTATAATTTCGGCACCAGCTTCTATCTGGCGTAATAAGTATTTCTCTGAAACGGTTATAAGGATTGAAATTAGTTTTTCCAACCACTGCGGTTTTTCTTTAGCCCATACTTGCGTCTTCGCAAAAGAATTCTTACTCGTTCCATCAATCATATAACAGGCAACTGTCCATGGAGCTCCACAAAAACCTATGAGGGCTGTTTGTGTATCCAATTTTTCTTTGACCAGGCCAATTGTTTCAAATACTGACGATAATCTATCAATATTAAAAGTCAGTCTTGAAAGTTCATTTTCGCTGTTGATGGCATCCAAAAGGGGGCCTTCACCTTCTCGGAATTCAAGTCTTTGGCCGAGTGCAAAAGGAATAAGTAAAATATCAGCGAAAATTATAGCCGCATCGAAGTGAAAGCGTCGTATGGGTTGGAGTGTTATTTCTGAAGCCAACTGTGGCGTAAAACATAGATCAAGAAAATTTTTAGCTTTCGCTCTTAATTGGCGGTATTCTGGCAAATAACGTCCTGCCTGACGCATAAGCCAAAGTGGAACATAATCTGTGGGTTGTCCATTGAGAACGTTTAATAATGGCTTATCAGATTTTATCACCAGGTCTTTTCCCTATTCATAATAAAGAATCTTAAGATGGTAAGTAGTAGTTGGTAGGCCTTGGAGTGGGGATAAAATTTATGGGCGCTTTCGGGTAATTTTGTACAGAAGTTTATGAAATTTTATTTGATCCTGTGTCCTGATTAACTTCTGTATAGTTGTTAAATGTTACGCCTAAATTGGGCCAAGTTAGCTATCTGTGTATTTCAGGGAAAACTCTTAGTTCATTTATCCCCACTTTTCATAGAGGTTATCAACTAAGTATCACCAGTAAAAACTTCTGTTGGCAGAAAGTGCAGAGGCGGCATAAGAATGGATAGTTAAGCAGACGTCATCTTTTATCCCCGCTCTCATTTAAGGCTGTTAGTAAAATGGTTTCATCACCCAATCATGTACATTTAGTATCGGATGCAACCGGTGAAACGATCAATAATATCGCTCGAGCCTGTTTAGTGCAGTTTGAAAATGTTCAAGCCCAAGAACATTTTTGGAGTCTCATACGTACGAAGCGTCAACTAGATTTAGTCGAAGAGGGAATTCGCCAATGGCCAGGCCTTGTTCTTTATACCTTTGTGGATGAAGAGCTACGTCGCCGTCTTGAAGAGTTCTGCCGTGCCCAAAATCTTGTTTCAATATCGGTTCTTGACCCTGTATTAAATGCTATGGCAACGCATTTTGGCGTCAAATCGGCCCAGGCACCCGGACGACAACATGCCCTAGATGCAGAATATTTCGCCCGTATCGAAGCCATGGATTACGCCTTGGCGCAGGACGATGGTCATGGCAATGATCGCCTAGCCGATGCTGATGTCATTATTTTAGGGGTTTCACGCACGTCTAAAACGCCAACATGCATTTATCTTGCCAACCGCGGTATAAGGGCGGCGAACATTCCGCTTATTCCGGGCCACGCGTTTCCAACCGAGATAGGACATCTCGAAAAACCTATGATTATTGGTCTAACCAAAGATCCAGATAGCCTCATAGAGATCAGACGTAGTCGACTAAAGCTTCTGCAACAAGATAAAGAAACCCGCTATGTCGATCCAGAAAAAGTGCGCGAAGAGGTTCAAGAAGCACGCCGCTTTTTTGCCAAACTCGGCTGTCCTGTGATCGATGTCACGCGGCGCTCAATTGAAGAAACCGCGGCCGAAATCATGATGCTGCTTAACCGGCGCCAACTGGACACAAAAGTCAAAACGACACCAGGGATCGAATGATACGGCTCATTCACAAATCAGCATGATACAAAACATCTTCAAGGCTGGTGTTATGGGCTGGCCCATCGGACATTCGCTATCGCCACGCGTGCACAACTATTGGCTTAAACACTATGGTTGTGACGGAAGTTATGAGGCCTTGGCTGTACCGCCAGAGAAACTTGCTGAAAGTTTACGAGCCTTATCAGGTCAAGGCTTCCGCGGCGTCAGCCTGACTATTCCGCACAAGGAAAAAGCCCTTGATATCGTCGATCATATTGAGCCCTTAGCCAAACGGATTGGAGCGATTAATACAATCGTTGTGCAGGAAGAGGGTGTTCTTGAGGGGCGCAATACTGACGTCTATGGCTTTACACAGAATCTGTTGGCATCAGGCGTGAACATGAAAAATAAGGTGGCCACCATACTTGGTGCTGGCGGTGGCGCCCGCGCTGTTATTGTGGCGCTTCTAGATATGGGGGTTCACGAAATACATCTTATCAACCGCACGGAACAGAAGGCAGAGGATTTAGCGCGGCAGCTCGGCGGCGTAATCAAGGTCACTGCGTGGAGGGACTATAAAACGGCATTGAAAAAGGCGGAGTTGCTGGTTAACACAACGCCTCTTGGTATGCAGGGCCAACCAGCGCTTGATGTCAGCCTCGAAAATTTACCAAGAAGCGCTGCTGTTACCGATATTGTCTATGCACCCCTTACAACGCCGCTGCTTAAAGAAGCGAGGTTGCGTGGCCATAAGGCCATCGATGGGCTTGGCATGCTTTTATATCAAGCACAGCCTGCTTTTGCCGCCTGGTTCGGCAAAACCCCGGAGGTGACGACAGCCTTGCGGAACCATGTACTTGGAGATCAATGAGCGGACTGATCAAAATAGGCCTTACCGGCGGCATCGGCATGGGCAAAAGCACAGCCGCAAAAATTCTACGTGGCATGGGCTTACCTGTGCATAACGCCGATAGGGAGGTGCATAAGCTCATGCGCAAAGGAGGGCGGGCGGTGAAAAGAATTGCCAAGGCTTTTCCCCAGGCGCTAAAAGGCGGCGCCATAGATAGGAAGACTATTGGCAAAGATGTCTTTGAGCATCCAGAGAAGTTGCGGCGGCTCGAAAAAATTTTGCACCCCCTTGTGCAGAAAGCGGAACGAGATTTTTTGCAACGCGCCGAAAAAAGGAATATCAGAGCAGTCGTTTTGGAAATTCCGCTATTATTTGAAACACACGCTGAAAAACGCTGTACGGTGACTATTTGTGTTACGGCGCCGCACGCTCTACAGCGCGCACGTGTCATGCAGCGCAAGAATATGACGGAGGCTAGATTCAAGGCCATACGTAGCCGTCAAATGAGTGATAAACAAAAGCGAAAGCTTGCCGATTACACCATCAATACCGGCAAGGGCTATGGTGATACGAAGAAGCAATTACGCCATGTGCTTGGTTTGATCCTTAAGCCCCGCGTATAGCTTTGGCGTCATTCTTTCTTTCGTTCGATGCAACCTTGTTGTAGAATAAAAATGATTAGAACAGAGGCATAGATGCGCGAAGTTATACTTGATACTGAAACGACGGGACTTGATCCCTCACAGGGCCACCGCATAGTTGAAATTGGCTGCGTTGAACTTTTCAATCACGTACCAACCGGCCTCACTTATCAAGCCTATATAAATCCCGAACGCGACATGCCAACCGAAGCCGCCATGATACATGGTCTGAGCGGTGAGTTTCTGGCGTCAAAACCCCCATTTGCTGGGATTGTTGAGGCGTTTCTTGAATTCATCGGTGAGGCGCCGCTGGTTATTCATAATGCTGCTTTCGATATGGGGTTTCTTAACGCCGAGCTCACACGGCATGGTTTTCCGGCGCTCCCTTCTGATCGGGCCATCGATACGGTCAAAATGGCGCGGCGTATGTTTCCAGGTGCGCCCGCTTCACTGGACGCCCTCTGTAAGCGTTTCAGCATTGATGCATCGGGTCGCCAATTGCACGGTGCTCTGCTTGATGCGCGACTACTGGCGGACATTTATCTTGAGTTGTGCGGTGGACGACAACCAGATTTGGCGATGGCTGCCGCGACGACGAACGAAACTGAAGTCATCGGTGTACAGAAGCGCGAATATCGCGAACCGCGACCCCATGTGTTGTCGGAAGATGAACTTAAGGCCCACGAAACATTTTTAGAGCAGATCAAAAACCCGCTATGGACCGCCCGGTCTGACCATTAAATCAATTATCAAAAAGTCTTTTAGGGCAACAAAACAACGGAGCCCGTAGTTTGTCGTGCCTCGAGGGCTTGATGGGCGAGAGCTGCATTTTTGAGAGGAAATGTTTGTCCGATACTGGGGTTAATTATGCCACTTTCGAGTGCACTAAAGAGATCTTTGGCACGCGCGCGCAATTCTTCTTTGGTTGCCGTGTAATGTAGGAGTGAAGGTCGGGTGAGATAGAGACTGCCTTTTTGTGCTAAAATGCTAATGTCAAAAGGCGGAATAGGCCCTGAGGCTTGGCCAAAACTTACCATCGTACCGCGCAGTTTGAGGCAATCGAGACTGCCCATAAAGGTGCTTTTTCCGACGGAATCATAGACGACATCGACACCCTTACCGCCAGTAATCTCTTTGACACGATCGGTAAAGTTTTCCTTTGTATAGACGATCGTGTAGTCCGCGCCGTGTTGTTTCGCGACTTTAGCCTTGTCGTCGCTACCAACAGAACCAATCACGATAGCGTCTTTGCTTTTTGCCCACTGCGTCAAGATTTGACCAACACCACCAGCCGCAGCATGGAGCAATATGAAATGGCCGGGGCGCACACGAAATGTATCGTGGATGAGATAATGCGCTGTCATTCCTTGGAGCAAAATGGCAGCGGCTATTTTTGTCGAACAATGTGCGGGCAGGGCAACGATTTTGTCAGCCGGCATCAGCCTTATTTCGGCATAAGATCCTATCGGTCCAGAGGCGTAGGCTATGCGGTCGCCGATTTTAAAATCCGTTACGTCTGTGCCAACCGCATCAATAATGCCGGCCCCCTCAAGTCCAAGTGCTGTCGGCAGTTCAACTTTGTAGAGACCGGTGCGGTGATAAATGTCGATGAAATTAAGCCCCACGGCTTCTTGTTTGATGCGAACCTCATTGGGGCCTGGTTCGCCAAGCGGCAGATCTTCCCATCTCAGAACCTCTGGTCCGCCATGGGCATGAATGCGAATTGCGTGAGGCATCGACTTTGTCGCTCGGCTATCGATAGATTAAACCTGCGACTAATCATAAACGTATCAATGAAGATACTTCAAGCAGACTTCTAGCCATTATCTAAAGCAGGCTCTACACGCAAGCGGGCACAACTGTTGGCGTGGCTTGGATGTCCTGGCTTGGCCGTAAGTGTAAATCCGACATTATTATCCAAACAGATTTTAATGGTCTTTTCAGCGTAGGGCGCTGTGGCTTCAATTATGTCCCTACCTTCCATCTCAAGGGGTTCTGGGCCGCCAACAGAAAGGCCGATAGGTTTAAATGGATGGCTGTTAGTCATACTTAGCCAGCTCTTGACCAGGGGTTTGCGACCTAATTCCCAGAGCTTGGACATATCACGTTCGGCAGTCCATCTCCGCAGACGCTGGTCTGAGAAGAGACCAGCGCCAATACACAAAGCGGCAACAGTCGCAGAGGTCGCCGCATTCGCCAAGATCGACGAAGGCTGGAGACTATACATAGTTGCCATGCAGATTGGAGGAAGTACTATGGAGAAACCTAAACCAGCGCCAAATCCAACCTTACAAGCGCGTAATCTGAAACTGGTACGGCGCAGTTTTTTATTAACATCGGGATCTCTTAACAAGCTCTCGTAGTATTGTTGACTAAGCAAGTCCTGATCATGGACGTTGGAACCGAAGTCATACTCTTCATCAGCGCGTCCACTCTCGATGGTGAGGGTCCAGCGAACTTTCCCGGCGAGTGCGCCATAAGATATGCCAAAGCTTTCCACGATGGGGGCGATGACTTCTTCCTGGGGCAGTTCTTGCTGCTGGCACGAAAGAGGGATCCGCTTAAAAGCTCCTGCGGCCATCACCCAAGCGAGAACTCTGGACTTTATATTGCCCCAGGGCTGAGACGTGTTAATCCACTCCTCTTCACTGAGCCGTCGACGATAAGATGGCGGCGCGGGAAGAGCGCTGGTTGCAAGAGCTGTTCTGAAAAGGGCCATGCGGATGTCATAGGACAAAACAAGATCGTCCCCAAAGGCTCAGTTATGGTTAAAATAATTTCATGCCCCATTTTTACTTAAAGAGTTTAGGGCATAGGCATGAGAGATGCATGCAAGCGAACCACCAATCCCTCAAAAGCGTCAAATCCCTCTGGGTAGACATGGCGCACCGGTGGCCCAACAGAAGAGGCCATGCACCTTGCTTTGGTAGCATGATGCGCACTCATATCCGTACGCGTGCAGGGATTTAATGGGCGTGCTTCCAAGACAAAGTTGGCCACAGTTGAAGAGTTGCTAACCGGCACCATCTCAAGGCGGCGTTCGAGGGCGGTCATCAATTGTAAGGGTGTGAGTTCAGTGTGCCTGGTGCGCTCTTCGCCTGGTTCAGAGACCAAGATATCGCGTGCTTGTGTTGGGCCAGAGCGTGCAAATTTAGGCCTTTCTGCCTCAAAGTACCCTTCGCCAAAATCACTCTCTCTGGCAACCGCCATGAGAGCATCCGCAACAGGTTGATTTGCCGTGCGATGTAAACGAGAAAATATTTGTTTCGATATTTGTTTATAACCCCAACCAAAGCATGAATTGATGGCGCGTGAGGTAAGGCTTTGTCGCTTAGCGAGGTTTTCAACGCTGCCCAACATATACCAGGTAAGGTAATCAACAACATGAGTTAGCGTTATTTTGGCGACATCAACGGCTTTGATAACGACGAACCCTGCCAGGGATGCTCGCATTTTCCAGCGCGATGTATTATTCTTGAGTAAGGCATCACGGGCCAATTCTAGGGCCTTCAAATCAATACCCACCATTTCTCTCGCGCCCGCCCCGGTATCGCCTTCGGCCATGATGGACAGCTGCCAATGATATCTGTCAGCTTGATCAGAGCGTCGATCTAACCCAAAGACGCCTAGGATCTGGTTGACTATGTTACCGTGGGCACGCTCGTCATATCTACAGGGAACACCCGGCGCGCGTAGGGCGCTTATGGCGACACCTATCGCAAAATGTGCGGTGGTCATCTTGCGGGCAGGAACTTTTGCAGCCGCCCAAGCGGTAGGGCTATAAATTCGGGGAATATCGAAGATCTGTGTCATTTTTCGTATTAAGTATGACGGCGCCACCCGTTGAGCAAGGTGAATATGCTGGGCATTGAAATTTAGCTTTGCAAATTTTTAGCTAGGAATGCGTCTGTGCGCTGATTGGCCAAGTCAGCAGCTTGTTTATCGTACTTCTGTCCTTGGGGTCGGGCGAAGGCATGATCGACGCCGTTATAGACATAGGCGGTAATTACAGGATTTTTGGCTACGGCATTAAGTATCTTCTGTCTAACAGGTGGGCCAACAAACTTATCAAGCTCGGCGATATGCAACAATAACGGCATGCGGATATCGTGCACCTCATCAAGCATCTCATCAAGCCCAACGCCATAATAACTAACCGAGCAATCAATATCGCTGCGTGCGGCGATAAGATAGGCTAGCTTTCCGCCAAGACAATAACCGACACAACCAACCTTACCGGAGCAGCCGGGCATTTTACGTGCATAAGCTAAAGTCGCCAGCAAGTCGCGTACGCCAGCCTCAACATCAAAACCCTTGTAGAGTTCGAACGCACGGTCCCACTCAGCCGGTGTTTTGTCAGTCAGCTGAATGTCGGGTTGTTGCCGCCAGAAAAGATCAGGACAAATTGCCATGTAGCCTTTGGCAGCGAGATCATCACAGATCGTACGCATGGCAGCATTAACGCCGAAAATTTCTTGAATAACAACAATCCCGGGGCCGCGATTGTTTTTGGGTATGGCTAGGTAGGCGCCGAACTCTTCTTGATGCAATGACTTGATTTTAACGTCGGGCATAAGGCACCTCACGAAAGACGAGCTGGGTAGCGTAAAAAATAGGCGCATCTTGCCAGCTTGGCAAACAAAACTGTTTAGAGGCGCGTTACACGTAATTCCTGAATTAAAGCGTTACATATTGCTGCAGCGTCTACGTGTAGGTCAAGCTGCAGGAAATATTTGTCTTCGCTTGTCGCAGGTAGCGAGACGTTCTGTGAAACACGACCGGAACCCTCTTCAGGGACAAGGTCTCTTGATGATACGGCTTTACCGCGACCGTTCATGGCATCGATATGAAAAAGCGGGTTGGTACAACGGCCATCCGTGGCCGCAACAAACGTAAGTCGATATTCACCACCCTCAAGCGGGTAGTCGAAGAACAGGCTTAGTTGTGGCCGCGCATGGCTGAAGAGACCAAGGGCCGATGTAGAGTTCTGACCGGTTGTGGAGATCTGTACGCTCCAAGGTTGCGTAAGAGCAACCCAATCCTGCTGATGCACAACATCTTCGGGGCCGTCGCGGCGAATTTGTTGTAACGTATCATGCAACATAGCGGGCCGCCAGTCATCGCGTCGCCAAACATGTACCATGACATTTTGCATCAACTCGAATTTCTCATCATCTTCATGAAACAAACCTGAGCGTTCAAGAGGCGGTGGAAATTGGTTTACGGCGGCTGTGACAACCTTCTGACCGGCGGGGTCGAGGTGGTATTGCGCGGGCTCGGCTACAATATAGACATTGGCAGTAGAAAAACTATCAAGCGGCGCCGCTTGCTCGTGGTCGATCTCGGGCGTTACGACAAAACGTGCTGCCATGCCGGGGGCACCGAGAATATTATTATAAAGGCTGTGCAGAATGTCGGCGTTGAATACGAACGAAGAGCCGATTACAAACAAACGGTCATCTGCGCTTGTAGCATTTTGTAGATATGTAGCCATCCGCACTAATTCATCATAGTCCGTACGACGTGGCGGCGGACGTGGTGATGAATAAAGTTGTATCGGGCCGTTATTGTTGGCCCATAATAGTTCAGGGGAAAACCACAAGGCCCAGGCGCTATTTGCGATTAAACCTAAGCCCAGCGCGGCACACCAAAGCAAAGCCCGTTTTTGTCGCAGTCTATCAAGATAGACCATCCAGCCGCAGATGCCGACGATAACAATGACCGGCAGCATTTGTTGCACATAGTGATGTCCCATTTGATCCGGACCAGCGCACCAGATAACCAGCCAAAGCGCAGTCCAGGCCGAAATGAATTGGGCTAACCTATGGCCGGCACCATCTTTTCTTTTCATCCAGTATAGTCCGCTTACGGCAACCGCCAACAGACCTATCCCAAAGGCGCTTATGGAAAACTGTAAAAACTCCAATGGCGGCTTTTTATAGGATAAATACAGCGCATTATAGTTTGTCGTCATTGCCCGCCATAAAAACCTTGGAGCCACAAG
>Ga0206839_1148_pt1 | contig 15468 bp, 15 predicted proteins | sample Alteio_BWOrgCont_27_FD_152883 | JGI IMG/M metagenome (GOLD analysis project Ga0206839, IMG submission 152883) | Enriched cells from forest soil in Barre Woods Harvard Forest LTER site, Petersham, Massachusetts, United States -... | ecosystem: Environmental > Terrestrial > Soil > Temperate forest >... | reverse complement strand
TACAGAACCGGGCCTGAACCGGCTGATACGGGCCGCCTACCAACTGCTGAACCTGGCAACTTATTTTACTGCAGGTGTGCAGGAAGTGCGTGCCTGGACGATTCATAAAGGCTGGAAAGCACCGCAGGCGGCAAGCGTGATACATACCGATTTTGAAAAAGGGTTTATCAAAGCGGAAGTGATCGCATACAATGACTTCATACAATACAAAAGCGAAGCTGCCTGCAGGGACAATGGCAAGCTGCGTATAGAGGGAAAAGAGTATTTGGTGCAGGATGGCGATGTGATGCACTTCAGGTTTAATGTGTAATTTCATACCAGGCTGTTTTTAATAGCTGGAGCGGATAGTGGCTAATGAATAGTATATACTGGGTAATAGGTGTTGTTTTTTTGATTGCAGGCATCACTGTGCTCCTTGCAATGAAAATAGTGCATACCGAAAGGCCTCATTTAATGGGTCATTCAATGGCCCGGTATGCCACAGACCTAAACAATAAATCTATTGTAGACAGTGGTGTTGCACTATTACAATCCGGTGATATTGTATTGCGTATGGGGATGGGGGCAGACAGTTACCTGCTTGCCCAAATGAACCGTACAAACAAATCTTATTCTCATTGTGGTATTGTGATGATGGAAAATGGGTATCCTTTTTGTGTATCACAGTATAGGGGGAGAAGATAACCCGGACGAACGGCTGAGGCGGGATTCGGCAGTATTTTTCTTTTCACCCAAACATAATTCAGCAATAGCAGTGATGAGATATGATTATGACCAGGCACATATCAATAAACTGAGGCAAGTGGTGGCAACTTACTATAAAGAAAGGCCAAAGTTTGATATGCAATTTGATCTCAAAACCGATGATAAATTATATTGCGCGGAATTTATTTACAAAGCGGTAAATAAGGTGATGCAGGATACTGCTTACATAAAAACAACCTCTTTTTTAGGACATACATTCGTAGCTGTCGATAACATTTATATCAATCCTCATGCGAGGTTCATTTGGCAAAATAAATTTAAATGATACCTTTGCTGCCCAAATAATAAAAGATGAAAAAAATACTGGTTTCTTTTTCCGCATTGGTGTTAGTGGCTTTCTTATTGGTAAGTTGTAATAAGAATTCGCCTAAAACGATTGCCACAACATGGCTTACGGGCTTTTACCACCTGGATTACGAATCAGTAAAGCAATACTCTACAGAGGATACCAAAACCCTGATAACTTCTTTACAGCAGTTTACCAATATGGTGCCTGATTCTGCTAAAAAAGATATGAAAAAGCTGACCATAAATGTGAAAGATGTAAAGGAAGAAGGCGATAAAGCTGTTGCTACTTATACTGTTTCAGATAGCCCCGGTAAAGACCAGACACTAACCCTTGTGAAGCAAAATGGCAAATGGCTGGTGCAGTTTTCGAAAGAAGACCAGATGAACAGCGGACCTGCGGATAACAACAACAGCGATCAGCCGGCTGGGAGTGGAGATAGCACTGGCGCACAACAGGGGAACAGCGCCGATTCTGCCATTCATTAGCAATATGCAGATAAAATATTTTGGAGAAGGCTCATAGTAGCCTTCTTTTTTTTATATTTAGGGCTATATGGCATTGAACTATGTTTGGGTTGCCTTTTTCCTTATTGGCTTTATAGTTGGCGTGTTCAAAGCATTGGTACTTGGCCAAACAGGTTTGCTGGCAGATATGCTTACAGCATTGTTTGATGCGGCAAAAAATGGTTTTGAAATATCTATTGGCCTTGCAGGTATTATGTCGCTATGGTTGGGCATTATGAAGGTAGGCGAGAAAGCCGGGGTGATCCGTGTATTCTCCAGGTTGGTGGCTCCACTGTTCAAAACATTATTCAAGGGGGTACCTAAAGACAATCCAGCATTTGGCAGCGTGATGATGAACCTTTCAGCAAATATGCTGGGGCTAGATAATGCAGCTACACCACTGGGGCTAAAAGCAATGAATGACCTGCAGGAACTGAACCCGGTAAAGGACACTGCTTCGGATGCGCAGATCATGTTCCTGGTATTGAATACGGCAGGGATCACGCTGATCCCTACCTCCGTTATTGCGATGCGCCAGACAATAGCACTGGAGCAGCACCTACAAAATTTTAATGCCGCAGATATTTTCCTGCCCACACTCATTGCCACTTTTATTGCTTTTATCACGGGTATTATCACAGTAGCTATCTACCAGCGGATTAATTTATTCAGGTTGCCGGTGATCGTATTTGTATCTGGATTTTGTGGGTTAATTGGCCTTCTGCATTATTTTTTGTCAAGGATGCCCGCAGATAAGATGAACCAGGTGATCGGTGTGATAGGGAGCGGCGTGATTTTATCTATCATCGTGTTATTTATGGCTGCCGGCATGATCAAGCGCCAGAATGTATTTGACAATTTTATAGAAGGCGCTAAAGAAGGGTTTGGCGTGTCGCTACGCATCATACCATACCTTGTGGCTATGCTTGCTGCTATTAGTATATTTCGCGCTTCTGGCTGTATGGATTATATCATTAATGGCATAGCCAGTATTGTATCATCCTGTGGGCTGAATACTGATTTTGTACCGGCATTACCTGTAGCTATGATGAAGCCGCTGAGCGGCAGCGGCGCACGTGGCCTGATGGTAGATGTGATGCGCCATTATGGGGTGGCATCTTTCCAGGGCAAAGTAGCGGCCATTATACAGGGATCTACTGAAACTACCTTTTATGTATTGGCTGTGTATTTCGGCAGCGTTCAAATAAAGAATACACGACATGCGCTCGTATGCGGGCTTATAGCAGATTTTGTAGGGCTTATAGGCGCTATTATTGTGGGGTATATTTTCTTTTGGCACAAATGAGTGTTAGTGCGCTTTCCCAATCCACTGTTCCGGGTTTAATTTTACATTCGATTTTTTGCCGGTATATTTCCATATCTGGAAATTGATGGTGGGTACATCAGCATCACTGGTGCCTGCTGTTCCTATTGTTTCTTTAGTACTTACATGGTCACCTTTTTTTACGGTCACATTAGATAGACCATTGTATACCGTAAAATAGTTGCCATGCTGTATCATAACCACTTGCAGGCTTCCATCGGCAGAGAACACATTTTTTACAGTGCCCTCATATACCGACCTTACAGGTGCATTAGCTGTTGTCTGAATATCTATACCATTATTATCTACCATTACTTTAGGTTCCAGTGGGTGAGGATGGGTGCCAAAGTGGTCAGAAATATATCCTTTCTCCACAGGCCAGTACAGTTTGCCTTTATTGCCTTCAAAATTGCTTGCAAGGGTTACATCGGTAGGGGTAAGCATTAACGAAGGCGATTCCACCACTGTTCTTGGTTTGGCAGGTATATTTGTTTCAGAATTATTCTCTGTTGCAGGTGTATTTGGTTTTGTAGTCGTTGTTGGGGCATGCACTACAGCATTAGCTTTGGCTGATTCTGCAGCTTTCTTTTTAGCTTCTTCTTCCGCAGCACGTTTAGCTTCTTCCTCTATTGCTTTTTCTATCTGTATCTTGATGTAGTTATCTATCTTCTGTGCAGTTTTCCGGCTCTTTTCTATCCTTTTCATCAGTTCATTTTCCTTGCCCTTCAGCTCTTGTATCACCTGGTCTTTCTTTTCGGTTTCTTTCAGTAATTCCTGTTTTTGTTCCACCTGCTTGGTGAGCAGTTCATCTTTTTGGGCTTTTGTAGCATTAAGGGTGCCTATTTTATGCTGTAGTTGTGCCTGTGTAGTGCGTATCTGCTCGACCTGCGCTTTGCGGAATTCCCTGAATTTTTTCAGGTATTTCATGCGCCGCATAGCATCATTAAAATCGCGCGATGAAAACAAAAAAGCGAGCATATCATAAGAGCTGCGGGTTTCATAGGCATACCGGATAGATTGCGCATACCGTACTTTTAGCTGCTCCAGCTTTTGCCGCATGGTCTGTATCTCTTTAGAAGATGACTTAATAGAAAAATCTATATCCGTCATCTCTTCGTTGATGGTGCCTATCAGGTTTTGGCGATGGGCAAGCTGGTTTTGGAGTGCGCTTAATTCACCGAGAGTGGCTTTTTTGTTATTTTTAATCTCTTCGAGTTGCCGTTGTGTTTCGTTGATGGAGTCCTGTATTTCTTTTCTCTTTGCTTCCAGTTCTGCTTTGCTGGGTTGCCGCGTTATATATTGTATTTGCCCTATTGACGTAACCGAAACACACACACAAAGTAAGAGAAATATAATACGCATGAAGAAATAGTAAGTGTGAACAAAAATAATTAATTATTTGAGGTGTTGCCCCCATTTAGCTACATTTAAGACCATTTTACGCCTTTTTCTTTAAAAAGGCCAAACATTTTTTTTTTATTGCGCAACGTTTGTTTTCTTTTGCGCCAAAGAATTTCGGTATGTTATATTCAATGACGGGTTTTGGGCGTGCAGAAGCTACAGTTAATGGCCGCCAGGTAATTGTAGAAGTAAAGGCACTTAATGGCAAGCAGTTTGACATTGTAACCAAATTACCTCCTATCCTGCGCTCTTATGAACTGGATATCAGGAACCTGCTGGGCAATTTATTGATACGTGGCACCATAGACCTTACCGTAAACGTAAAAGCGGATGGCGCTACCAAGCCAATGGTAGTGAATACAGACCTTGCCTTGTTTTATTACCAGGGTATCAAGCAGATAGCTGAACAGACCGGCCTGCCACAGGATAATATTATAGCCACCCTGATGCGTATGCCGGAAGTAGTGACGCCAGACCAGGATGTGTTGCCTGAAAAAGAATGGGAAAATGTAAAGGATGTAATTATAGCTGCCGCAAAGCAACTGATGGAGCACCGTATGCATGAAGGCGCGGCGCTGCTAAAAGATATTTCCCTGCGGATCAGCAACATAGAAAAGCTGCACGAAAAAATAGTACCTCTTGAGGCAGAACGCATGGAGCGGATACGCACACGCATCACGCAATGGCTGGAAGATATGGCAGGCAAAGAAAAAATAGACCCTAACCGTTTTGAGCAGGAGATGATCTACTACCTGGAGCGGATGGATTTTTCAGAAGAGAAAATAAGATTAAAGCAACACTGCGGCTACTTTAATGATACGATTAATGAAAATGACGCCGCAATAGGCAGGAAACTAAATTTTATTTTGCAGGAAATAGGCCGGGAAATAAATACGCTGGGGTCAAAAGCAAACCATGCGGAGATACAGCAAATAGTAATCAATATGAAGGACGAGCTGGAGAAAGCGAAGGAGCAGATATTGAATATATTGTAGTTTTGCAACCGGGGAAAAGACACTTTGGTATTATAATTATGACAAGCAGCCCACGTTATTTTTTATTTTCATTACTCACATTTTATGTATGCTGCATCCTTACAGGGTGCCTGCCTGCTCCTTATTACCAGAAAGAAGAATCTATACCTCAAAATGCATGGGCTTATAACTTTAAGCCTTCATTCACTTTTAATATCACGGACTCTGCGGCCAGTTACCAGCCTTATTTCCTGATCAGACATACACAGGCATATCCTTACAGCAATATCTGGATATGGGTATACGCAAAAGCTCCGGGTGACAGTATCATTAAAAAAGAACGTCTCAATATTGTATTGGCAGAGCCTAATGGTAAATGGCTGGGCAGGGGTATGGGTGAAATATATGAGCAACGCATACCTATTGACTTGAACGAGATAACTCGTTTTAACAGGAATGGCAGTTATGAAGTATCCTTTGAGCAGAATATGCGCGTTAATCCCTTGCCAGAAGTGCTGGATGCAGGCCTCGCAATAGAAAAAATCCCGTTCAGGGCGCAATAGTCGTTATCGGGATTGCCGAAAAAGTTTAGCCACGCGCTGCAACATTCTGTATTTTTGATGTACAACGAAAAGTATGCGCTATTTCCGTTCCATATATATACTACTGCTTGTTTACATTATCTCGGCAATCGTTTTTTGGGGGTTGTGCCTGCAAAAACTGAACCGGGATAATTATGATCAGCAGGTGCAGACATTACGGAGCAGGGTAGATAGCGTGCGAACACCAGAAGCATACAATGATGCGGTGGGGGCATTAAAGCATACGTTTGCCATGCATACCACTCAATATATAGGGGAGGGTGCTACCTTCCTGATTGTGATACTCATTGGCGCTGTGGTGGTATATACTTCATTTCTCAGGCGGATATTGCTATCACGGCAACAAAATAATTTTATGCTGGCGGTAACGCATGAGCTGAAATCGCCTATTGCTGCCATGAAGCTGAACCTGCAGACGCTGGAAAAACACCAGCTTACCGAGCAGCAACGGTTGCAGCTTATAGGGCGATGCGTTAAAGAGTCGAACCGGCTGAATGATTTGTGCAACAATATGCTATTTGCGTCACAGATAGAAGGCCGGCAATACAGGCCCGTGATAGAAACATTTAACCTCTCTGAAATGCTGGAGGATGCAGTAAGTGATTACGCAAGCCGCTACCCGCGCAGATTTGAAGAAGAAATAAAACCAGGCTGCAGGATCACCGGCGATAAAGTGATGCTGCAAATGGCTATCAATAACTTGCTGGAGAATGCAGTGAAATATACACCGGCAGATAAGGATATACGGGCTACCTTAAGTGCAAGCGAAGAAAATGCGGTAATACAGATAATAGACCAAGGGCAGGGAATACCAGATAAGGAAAAGAAGAAAATTTTTGATAAGTTTTACCGTATTGGCAGTGAGAATAGCCGTACATCAAAAGGAACAGGTCTTGGCCTATATCTTACCAACAAGATCGTTCGCCAGCACAGAGGGCGAATCATCGTTAAAGATAATTCGCCCTCTGGTTCTATATTTGAAATAAGCCTACCGGTAAGTAGTTGACAGTTGGCAATTTGCAGTCCGCAGTTTACAGTTTACATAACACAGATAACTGCCAATTGTAAACTGGCAACTGCTAACTGCCTATGGTACTTCCACTACGTTTAATATATCATTCAATATCTGCTCGCTGGTGATGTTTTCTGCTTCTGCTTCATAGGTAAGTCCTATACGGTGGCGCATTACATCATGGCATACGGCACGCACATCCTCCGGAATCACATATCCCCTGCGCTTGATAAATGCATATGCCTTGGCAGCTAGGGCAAGGTTGATGCTTGCACGGGGTGAACCGCCATAGCTAATAAACGGTTTCAGTTTGCCCAGTTTATATTCGTCGGGGAAACGGGTGGCGAATACTATGTCCAGTATATACTGCTCTATCTTTTCGTCCATGTATACTTCGCGCACCAGGTGGCGGGCTTTCTGTATATCGTCTGTGGTAACTACCGCATTGATTTTTACCATACCGCCCGGGTTCAGGTTAGTGCGGATGATCTGGCGCTCCTCTTCCTTTTTAGGATAGGTGATCACTATTTTCAGCATAAACCTGTCCACTTGTGCTTCGGGAAGTTCGTAAGTGCCTTCCTGCTCTATAGGGTTTTGGGTGGCAAGCACCAGGAAGGGTTCTTCCAGTTTGTAAGTATTGTCTCCAATGGTCACCTGCCTTTCCTGCATGGCTTCCAGCAGGGCGCTCTGCACCTTTGCGGGAGCGCGGTTTATTTCATCCGCAAGGATGAAATTGGCAAAAATAGGCCCTTTGCGCACAGCAAATTCATGAGCCTGCGGATTATAAACCATTGTGCCGAGTACGTCGGCAGGCAGCAGGTCAGGAGTAAACTGAATACGTGCAAAACGTGCATGTATGGCAGATGCCAGCGATTTTATAGCCAGCGTTTTTGCCAGTCCGGGCACACCTTCCAGCAGCACATGGCCATTTGCCAGCAAGCCGATCATCAGGCGTTCCACCATCTGCTTCTGGCCTACTACAGCTTTGTTAAGCTCCATATTCAGCAGCTCTATAAAGGCGCTTTGCTGGTGTATGCGCTCATTCAGTTCCCGGATGTCAACAGAGGATGATATTTCCATACTATTTAAGAAAAGGTTTTAAATGAAACCAAAAATAAACAGGTAAAAGGAAAAACAAGTGAAAAGAAAATAGTTTTAACGTTTTCTAAAATAATGAATATATACTATATGGAATTAATTTGTAACGGAGCGTATTCTGTTGTTACCTTTGGATTTTGGCTGATACATGGAAAATTTCGAACAAAGATGGCTGGATACGCAAATGCTGCTGAAGGAGCGTTTCGGAAAAGTGCCCGATATGGAAGGTACATTATTTTTAATAGGGGTAAATGAACTGGGGAGCCTGCCCCGTAAAAAATTCTCAAAAGAGCAGAAGCAGGACTTAATGCATATAGCGGTGTGTACACTATTGTGCCAGCATGGATATTATGAATTTGCAGGCAGGGATGAAGACGGCTGGCCTCATTTTCATGAACTGGAAGGGGTGCCTGTGAAAGGTGCCATGGACCAGGAGCGTATGCTGAAAGAATGCGTGATCCGGTATTTTGAATAGCTTTATTGTAAAGTGAAACTGAAAGCAGCACCTTTGCCAGGTTCTGCTTCCGTCCATACTTTTCCGCCATGTCTTTTAATGATCCGGTCCACTATCGCCAGCCCCATGCCGGTGCCTTCAAACTCTGCGGCTGTGTGCAATCGCTGAAATGCGCTAAATAACTTACCGGCATACTGCATATCAAAACCATCGCCATTATCCTTTATAGTATAGACTACGGAGCCATTATCTTCTTTTGATGTTATTTCAATTTGCGGGTCAGGCTTTTTGGAGGAGTATTTTATGGCATTGGAAATTAAATTGACCATTACCTGGTTTATGAGCACGGCGTCTCCATTGGCGGGGTGCAATTTTGCTACTTTTATTACCGCAGTATGATGAGTTATTTTTTGAAGATCGCTGATCACTTTTCCAGTGATGGCATTCATATCAAGGGTTGTTTTCTGGATCTCTGCTTTCCCCAACCTGGAAAAGGCTAACAGGCCATCTATCAGGGCATTCATTTTTTTGATACCCCGCAGTATAGACGCAAACAGTTCTTTCGCATCTTCATTGAAGGTATGTCCATAGTCCAACTCGAGTATTTGCGCATAGCCTGTTATGATACGTAGCGGTGAACGAAGGTCGTGCGAAACACTGGAAGAAAATGATTCCAGTTCCTGGTTGGCAGCTTCGAGTTCCAGCTCTGCTTTTTTCCGCTCAGTAATATCGTAGATGATATTGATTGCGTATTGCTCCCCGTTAAGTGTAATGCGCTCAATAGAAGAGAGTACCTCAAATAACTCTCCCGATCTGTTTCGAACTGTTAATTCAACATTTTTTGTAAACCCACTAGCACGTACTTCTTTCAGGACTTCTTCCCGTTTATTTATATTAGCTACGATGCCTAGTTCTACAGAAGTATGACCAATCAATTCTTCTCTTGAAAAGCCTGTCATTTTAGCGAAAGCATCATTTACATCAAGGTATCGGGAATCAGAGAGGCGGGTAATAGTGATACCTGCCGCGCTTGCCTGGAATGCTTTATGGAATTTTTCCTCACTTTCTTTTAATTGCCTGATGTTATCTTCCAGGCTGGCTGTGCGCTCTTTTACTTTATGCTCCAGTGCTGCATTTAGCTTTTCTATTTCTTCTTCATGTTTTTTGCGCTGGGTAATATCCACCGATAAAATAAATATCCCTTCCGGTATGGGCTGAAAGCTCAGTTCAAACCAGCCCACCGAATTATCCGGGAAAACAAATCTATTCTCCATGTGTATGGGCACACGCTCATTAAAACACCGCAGGTATACCCCATAAACTTCTGTATCTTCGATGCCGGGATACTTTTCCATTACGGTATGGCCTATCAGTTCTTCCTTTTTATACTTGCCATGCCGCGTCATAGCATTATTCACATAAATATACCGCCAGTCGAACCCGATGATCTGCACCCCTTCCAGCAGATGATCCATAGCATTGAGGAGCCTTTTTTCTACCGGTACTGCACTATCTACATGATTTCCGTGGTTATGGTTCGCCATGATCGTATGCCTGTTTCAGTATTTAAAAAAATCTGATTGCAATAAAGATAGGACATTTATTACGTTTAATAATAGTCTATTTTGGACGGATATATTATGTGCGATATATTTTAATTCATACAATTTATAAGTGCATATTTAGCTATTTCATTTTTGTGTTAAGATGCTATTTAAGGAACTTCGTACCTTTCCCAAAATGTTTTAAGTTTTTTATGTCAACATTAATTATTTGCCCAAGCTGCAAGACGCAATTTGAGCCAGAGGCTGCGATTGCACAGTCGGTGGAGGATAGGGTACGAAAGGAATTTAATGAGAAATGGGTGGAGCTGTCTAAGCAAAAGGATGAACAGTTCAGGCAGGAGAAATATCAATTGCAGCAGCAGCAAAATGAACTGCTGCGCAAGCTGGAGGACGAACGTAAGTCACTGGAAAATAACCTGAGGAATGAACTGAATGTGAAGGTGCGCGCGGATTTTGAAAACCAGCTTTTATTGCTGCAGGAGGCCAATAAAACCAATGAAGCAAAGCTCACAGAGGCACGTGAAAAAGAACTGGACTTTCTGAAAAAAATGCAGGAATTGAAAACAAGGGAGCAAGAACTGGAACTGGACATTCAGCGCAAATTGATGGATGAACGCAATAAGCTCATGGAGTTAGTGAAAAAGGAGGAGGAAGAGAAAAACAGGCTGCGTGAAACGGAATTCCAGATGAAACTGAAAGAAAAGGACAAACAACTGGAAGACCAGCGCAAACTGGTGGAGGAAATGAAGCGCAAGGGAGAGCAAGGCTCCATGCAACTGCAAGGAGAAGTGCAGGAGTTGGAACTAGAACAACTATTGCGGTATGCATTCCCGTTTGATCTCGTGAGCGAGGTAGGGAAGGGGGTGCGTGGGGCAGATTGCATACAGACAGTGCGCAACAACTTTGGACAGGAGTGTGGTAAGATCATTTTTGAAAGCAAGCGTACCAAAGATTTCAGCCAGGAGTGGATAGAGAAACTAAAAGGGGATATGCGGGTGCTGGGTGCCGATGTGGCGGTGATAGTGACACAGGCCATGCCGAGGGATATGAATAGTTTTGGTGAGCGGGAAGGGATATGGATATGCAGCTTCAGCGAGGTAAGGGCATTGGTGCATGTGCTGCGTGAACTGGTAATAAAAGTGTACACTGCATCGAAGAGCCAGGAAAATAAGGGGGATAAAATGACGTTGTTATACCATTACCTCACCAGCGGGGAATTTTCAGAGCAGTGGAAGGCCATCAGGGAGGGTTTTATGACGATGAGGGTATCTATACAGCGGGAGCGGGAACAGATGGAGAAGCTATGGAAGGCCCGCGAAAAACAACTGGAAAAAGTATTGCTGAATGCAGCGCATATAAAAGGCTCTATAGATGGCATAGCCGGTATGGATGTGGATTTGAACTTGCTGCCGGAAGGAGATGGGTATTTAATAGAGTAAATCAAGTACAAGTATTTTTTGAAGCATACCATATGGATAATAAATTCAGGTTAGACAGAACCGCATTTAAGGCCACGAATGCTGCAGAGGCAGATGACCATGTAACTTACTGGAAAGATAAAAGCTATAAAGAAAGACTGGAAGCAGCATGGATGCTCATTAACCAGGTGTATGGCACAACCTCTGAAACAAAGCTGGACAGGACTGTTTTTTCAAAAAGGAAAAGAGAATGAGTAATATCATTACTTTGCCATTCCGTGGGAATCTCTATATTTCCTCTCGACTAAAGATTCCTGCGGAATGACAAAGTAATCTGTGGTTAAAGTATTCTTGTCTGTTTTTTGGTTTTCACTTTTCACTTTTGCCTTAATTATGCCCGTTCTATCACCACCGCATACCCCTGCCCAAGGCCGATACACATCGTAGCCAGCGCATAGCGTTTTTGCTGTTGCTGCAACTCTATGGCAGCAGAATAGATAATACGTGCGCCCGACATACCAAGTGGATGCCCCAAAGCTATTGCCCCGCCATTCGGGTTAATGCGGGGATCATCGTCAGCAAGGCCTAACTGCCGGATCACTGCAAGGCTTTGCGCAGCAAATGCTTCATTTAGCTCTATCACATCCATATCATTGAGCGTAAGCCCTGCTTTTGCCAGTGCTTTTTTGGTAGCGTTTACCGGGCCTATACCCATGATGCGAGGTTCCACGCCCACCACTGCCGAGCTTACTATCCGGGCTTTAGGTGTGACACCATATTTATTTACTGCATCTCCAGATAATATATATAGCGCGGCCGCTCCATCATTGAGGCCGGATGCATTGCCCGCGGTAACGGTGCCGGTTTTAGAAAAAGAAGGCTTGAGTGTCGCCAGTTTCTCAACGGTTGTGGTAGGCTTTATGAATTCATCATTTTTAAAGACGATTGTTTCCCCTTTTTTCTGTGGTATTTCCACAGGTATTATTTCTTCTGCCAGCCTGCCGGATTGCTGCGCGGCGGCAGCCTTCATCTGTGAGCGGTAAGCAAATGCGTCTTGGTCTGCCCGGCTGATGCTGTACATCTCTGCGAGGTTTTCCGCTGTCACGCCCATTGCATCCGTGCCGTATAGCTCATGCATCTTAGGATTCACAAAGCGCCATCCAAAGCTGGAGTCAAACATTTGTGCGTCCTGCCCAAAAGGCTGGGAAGTCTTTGAGATCACCCAAGGACCACGGGTCATATGCTCCACACCGCCAGCCATAAATACATCACCATCTCCCGCCTTTATAGCACGGGCGGCATTAATTACTGCGGACATGCCGGAGGCGCACAGCCTGTTGATAGTTTCTCCCGGCACGCTCCATGGAATCCCAGCTAGCAGCAGCGACATGCGGGCTACGTTGCGGTTATCATCACCAGCCTGATTAGTGCAGCCAAATATCACATCGTCTATCACCTCGCCTGGTATAGATGGGTTTCTTTCCACCAATTTGCGCATTACCAGCGCCCCAAGATCATCAGCACGCACGCCAGATAATGTGCCTCTGAAATTACCTATAGGTGTCCTGATACCGTCTGTTATAAAAGCGTCTTTCATTAATTTATTTTTAAATATAATTGCTTGCCATTGGGCAAAGTTATCCTTCGAGGTGTATGGAAATAACGATCATTCGAGTTTTTAGGGTATTAATAGCATTTGTGAGTTCCAGGTTGTGGTCGGGGAATAGCTGGTTTGTGAGCCCCTGGCTTAGTTTTATTTCGGGTGAAAAAATAAAGCTGGGGTAATAAAATTCAAATCCTACACCCAGTTCAAATCCAAAATCTACCGGGCTTACTTTCAGAAATTCATCGGGGCGATGCGAGCGGGCATTTGCGGAAAGGTCATAGTCAAATTTACCCCCTGTAAGTGCATAAAAGCGAAAATTCTTAATACGGTCGCTCTTATATTTTAATTGCACAGGAAGGTGCATATAAATAGATTCAATAGTACGGGTAGAGGTACTGTCGTTGGGTATATTGTATTCAAACTCAAGGTTTTTGTATGCAAATGCCAGCGATGGCACAAAGCGGAGATCTATAAAATTGGAAAGTTTCAGGTTGCCAATAAGGCCAAGATTAAAGCCCGGCTGCCAGTGTGGTTGTATCTTTTTAAAGGTATCAGTTTTTGCAAAAGATTCGGTATAGGTAATATTATATACTGAATAGTTGACGCCGAAAGTAATGCCGAAATAATATAATTTATCGTCATGATCAGCCATATTAAGCAAGGGGCGTTGCGCGGCGGCGGGAATTCTCAGATATAATAGTATTATTAATAATAAAATGTTGCCCCGGCGCATGAAGAAGTTATATGAACACTAACGGAAAATGCGAAGATACAGTATGTTATTATGTTTCGTAAATCATAATTACATTGAAATAACAAATCTTTAAAAAAATTGTGTTTGGAATGTAAGTTTCCCTAAATTTGCGGCAGGAAAGAAATACTGAAATGTATTCAATAATATTTTCCTGACACCGTGATAACTAGTAGCTCCGTACCCGCGGAGCTATTTTATTTTCAAGCAGTTTTATTTTTACCAAACGGATTTGGAAGAAAGATATGTCTGTATTGCAGCGCTTATTCAGGCAGTTTATTTTATTTACTGGCAGTTAATAAAAACGTCAATGCCTTAATAATTTTAACAGGGTAAACAAAAAAGATTATTTTTATGAGGATAATGGATTGTTGCCATTTATTAGCATAACAAAAGAATAAGCTTTTGGATAAAAAATTTATTTTTGAGCAAACATTTAATATTTTAGCCGTTTAAAATTCAAATATGAAACCGATACGTAGTGTATTATTGGGTGTTTTTCTAATTCTAGTTACATTTTCCAGTGTTCTATATACAGCATGTCATAAAGATAAGTGCAATAATGTAACCTGCCTGAACCTGGGCGTATGCGATGGGGGCAGCTGTTTATGCGATATTGGTTATGAAGGTTCCAGGTGTGAACTATTGAGCAGGGATAAATTTGTAGCCACATTCAATGGGCATGACCTATGCAATATCAATGACACTAACCGATATCATCAATACTCTATTACCTTCCTGGCAATAGCCGCCAAGCCGCTTGAATTTGAGATGACGGATTTTATTGGAAATATGCAAGATAGTGCAATATGCACCATGCAATCTAATGATTCGTTTATATTTTCAGGCAGCAATAACGGGACTACCTATAACGGATACGGCACACTGCGGTTAGATACTTTAAAACTTAGTTATAAAGTGCAAATCGATACAAACGCTTACACATGCCAATGGATAGGTGGAAGTCTATGGTAAAATTAGATTATTGTAAATATGCAATAAAATAAATGGCTGCTTTTCTGAAAAGCAGCCATTTATTTTATATATAAGACTTGTTTAAGCAATTACCTCTTCTTCTTCCTTTTCTTTTTCTATACGTCCCCTTCTTAAGGGGTTTGCTGTATTTGCAGCATATTCTTTGCGCTGGTTTAGGAGATCAAGGCACTGGAATACAGCCTCCCGGAAAGAAGTAGGGTCAGCAAGGTTTTTACCAGCTATATCAAAGGCAGTGCCGTGGTCGGGAGATGTACGGATTATTGGCAGGCCAGCTGTATAATTCACGCCTTCACCCCTGGCCAGTGTTTTAAATGCTACTAATCCCTGGTCGTGATACATAGCAAGCACTGCGTCAAATTCCACATAGCTGCCATGCGCAAAGAAAGCATCTGCACTGAACGGGCCAAATATAAGCGAGCCATTTTGCTTCATCTGGTCTATAACCGGTTTTATAGTAGTTTGTTCCTCGCTGCCTATCTGGCCTTCATCTCCCGCATGTGGGTTGAGGCCCAGCACGGCGATTTTTGGTTTATCAATCCCAAAGTCCTTCATAAGTGAGTCGCGCAGCAGGTTTAGCTTTGATTGTAACAATTCTTTTGTGATAGTGCTGGCTACTTTTGCTATAGGTATGTGCTCGGTCACAAGTCCCACCCGCAGGTTGTTATGGTATAAAAGCATGAGCACATCCTTAGCTCCGAATTTGTCTTTAA
>Ga0206839_1147_pt1 | contig 15546 bp, 9 predicted proteins | sample Alteio_BWOrgCont_27_FD_152883 | JGI IMG/M metagenome (GOLD analysis project Ga0206839, IMG submission 152883) | Enriched cells from forest soil in Barre Woods Harvard Forest LTER site, Petersham, Massachusetts, United States -... | ecosystem: Environmental > Terrestrial > Soil > Temperate forest > O... | reverse complement strand
CATATTGCTGAATAACATTGCTCACATCCTGTCCAATGGAATTGGTAAGTTTTATGTCAACATGGGTATTTTCTGCAATTGCAATAGAGAGGTTGCTGGGTCCGGTGGTAGGATTAGGATAAATATCAACTTTTTTCACAAGTGAGTTTACTGCCGGGGTTGCAGCAGTGTTCTTTGCCGGCTTAAACTCTGTGTAGCAAAGTGAAGCAATATCCACATCGTGGGGATTATCTGTTGGCTGTGTATAGGTTAAAGTAGTCGGCACAACTGTGAAAGTAGTGATACTAGTAGTCACTGCCTGGGAAGCAATTTCGAAATCAGGCGGGTCTGTAACGCAGTCGCCTGCGCCCAGACAGACCACAGAAGCAGGTGCGTAACCTATAAAGCCATCTCTCAGGCCTCCCGCAGACATGTCCATAAAGCCTCCCAAAAATATATCATTCGACGCATCCGCACTAAGTGTAAAATAGCCATAATCTGCCCCCCCTGTTGTGGCCGAACTTGCGCAGGTTACCGTCATCGACGAGGTATTGATGTTAACAAGGCCAGGGGCCGGAGCAGGGGAAGAGGTAGGAGGGTATGGCACGGTCATATCAAACTGAAAAGATCCGGGAGCAAGAGTGAACAAATAATTGTCAGGCCCATATACATAAAAGGATGAGAATCCTTGGGCATTTGTATATGCATTTCCCGTGGAATGAATAGATGTATAGTTAACGATTAAACCAGTAACGTCTATGTCAATTACTGCAGCGTCGCTGCTCGTAGTTCCCCAGTTGCTGCCAATTGATCCCCAAATATAAAGGTGTCTGTTAGCAGGCCATAATACCGGCTTAAAAAACCAAAGTGCATTCATAGTATTGGTAACAGGATCTTTACTTATGTAGCTAACGTCGTAGGTGTAAGTATGATAGAGCGTTCCTGAATAGTCGAAATAGGTAACTGTACCATCATAGCCCGTATGAGCGGCATTGTCTGTGTAGCCAACTGCGTATATCGTGTTTACTGCATCACATGTTACGGAAAGAAATGTAGACTTCGGGGACCAACCGTTAGGATTAATAAGAGAATGAGACCATTTGGGATTCAAAGCCGGATCAAATGTTTCGATAAAAGCATTCTCTGTGCCGGGACTATTTTCGTAACCAACAGCCGTTATATTTCCAGTGCTCAATTCGCACAGACCGGTAAATAATATATTCTGGGACTGGTCACTTACTGCCTGCGAATACAACAATGTACCTGTACTGCTATACCTGCAAATAACAGCTTGCCCGCCGACGTTGAGTGAGCCATTTGTTCCCACCACAATATAGTCGCCATTAGAAACGCCGTTAGTGTTAGTTGGTGTATTTGTGGCAACAATAACACTGTAATAAATGGAATTTTCCGGCAATACCTGTTGGAACACAATAGCGTTGCTGGCATCTGTCTTTGTAATAGCAGCATACGTATTGCCAGTAGAGACATCCTCATAATAACCAACATTTATGAGTGAATAATCTGAAGGATCCACAACCTGACAGTTAGTGATCAAATCAATGGGGTTTGGGATAAGAGGGTTAAGATAGCCGAAATTATACGAATACGATTGTGCATTAGTAAAAAGTGCGCTGCAAAGGAGCACACTAAGAAGAAATAAGATTTTTGTTTTCATTTTTTTGAGTTTTTAAATTTTTAAAATAGATTTTTTCAATACACTCTTTCTCTAAAAGATATTTCTAACATTTATTACCCTTTTTTCTAAGTAAAATATTTTGTGCCTGCACAAATCACTTGTTTTCTTTGTTTCCATAAACTGAAGTTTTTGAGGTTACATAATTTTGTTCCAATCAAAAATACCTACCCTGAAAACAGGCAAAAAAATTATTATGCGAAATGCAGATTTCGCATGATGAAATGCAGCAATCAAATAGGAGACGTTACTTTGACTTGGCCAAAACCTTATTGCGTATCTCGTCTTTCAGTTTGCGGCTTATTGGTATGGAAGTGCCACCAATAGAGATGTTGCCGCCTTGCAGGCTGTTTATTTTGTCTATAGCTACAATGAATGACTTCTGCACTTTTACGAAGCGTATGGCGGGCAGTAAAGCCTCAATATTTTTAAGACTGGAGTAGGTTATGATTTTTCTGCCAGCGGTATGAATACTTACATAATTCTGATGTGATTCTACGAACAATATTTCATCAAACAGTACTTTTTCCATCCTTCCTTCTGCCCGCACAAACATATGGCCAATGGCAGTTTGATCCGTGCTATTCTTGGGAGATAGCAATTTTTGATATTCCAGCACCTTATTCACAGCTTTCATAAACCGCTCCCACGATATTGGCTTGAGCAGGTAATCTACTACATCCAGTTCAAAACCTTCCAGGGCATATTGATGGTAGGCTGTTGTAAGAATAATGTGGCACTTCTTATCCATCGCCTTTATGAATTCCATGCCATTGATCTTAGGCAGGTTGATGTCTAGAAAGATAAGCTCTGTTTTCCCTTCCTCCAGTTTTTTAGATGCGGTATGCACATCTTCACAAATACCCGTGAGCTTCAGCTCAGGCATGTGTGCCACATAGTCGGCTATAACCCTTGCCGCAAGCGGCTCATCTTCTACTATCAGACAGTTTAATACGTGCATAGCTATTGGTATTGATCATCAGTTCCAGCACAAATATACCAGTCGAATCTGATGTGGTAAGTTCATACTCTTTGTAGAGGAGTGCCAGTTGTCTGCGGGTATTAGGGATACCGAGCCCTTCATATCCTTCTTCCGTTACCGACTCAGGAGCAATTGAATTACGCACTTCCATCCGTAATATTTTTTGTTTCAGCACAATACTGATGTGTATAAAAGAATTATCCTCGCGTGTGCCTATTCCGTGCTTAAAAGCATTTTCAATAAGGGGCAGTAATAGCAGGGGCACGATCATGGTGGCCGGCTCATCAATACTGATATCCTTTTTTATGGTTACCTTGCTTTCAAACCGTACCATTTGCAGCTCCATATAAGTGTCTATCATTTCCATCTCCTCTGATATGGTGGTAAGCGGTTTACCCGATTTATAAGTAACATACCTGAGCATTTCCGACAATTTATGAACTACATCAGGCGTTCGTGAAGATTTGATTTTTGATAAGGAGTATATGCTGTTCAATGTATTGAACAGGAAGTGTGGATTCATTTGCAATCTTAATGCGCTCAACTCTTTTTCGAGATAATTCTTCTCCCTCGCAACACGTTTCTGGTTAATCCTGATGATGTAAAAGATGATGCCCCCTACGGCAAGCCCAACCAGCATAAAAAACCACCAAGTAGCCCAAAACGGTTTTGAAATAGTAAAGCTGAATACATAGGGTGGACTAAAATCACCGGATAATGTTTTGGCTTTTACTTTTACTACATAATCGCCATAACCGGCATCAAACAGGTTGATCTCGTTGTTATTCAATGGTCGCCAGTAATCTGTTGAATCCTTAGAAATAGAATATTCACAAATGATGGACTTACTGCCAAATGAAAAAGGTGAAAATGAGATACTAATGTTCTTAGATTCATTATACCTGATTACCATTTCATTTTTTATGGGGTAGGTATTATTTCTTGTTTTAAACGTATTAAAAAATATTACCGGGGCCTGGTGTTGAATAAACAGATCATTGATGGGGATACATGTAATGGTGCCTTTTTTGAAAAAAAAGCAGATGGAATCATTACTGCAAATGTATTCAGCCAGCATCGGCAAGGAATTATTCTCAATGACCCGGATTACAGGTTTGGTATTTGTATGAAGCGACAACAATCTATAAAGGCTATTAGTACTGACAAGGAATGTAGTATCGTTTAGTTTATATAATTTATCCCAAACGAAATTCTCTCCTGCTATTGACTCAACAGAAATATTTTTGTTTTCAAAGTTCCGACAAATCAGCAATTGGTTGTTAGGGGTTATTCCAACTACATATATACCTGCGATCTGCATCCATTTAAAAATAATACTCCCAAATTGTTTTTGCGGAACCGCAGTAAGGCTAATAATTTTATTTACATTGTCAGCACTCGAATACCATAGTGTATTGTCAGGTGCGAGCGCAACGCCAAAAACTCTACCTCTTTTTATAGCATTTCTAACCTTGTATATTTTTAATGATTGATGTGGGTTTACTTTTGATTGGGCAATTATGGAAATAGAGTCCGGGGTCCTGATGTAAATAGTATCCCGCCCGAAAAGCAATTCTTTGATATTAGTATATAAAAACTTCCCTTTTTCAAAGACATGGACTGCGGGGGTATTTGAGTTTATTTTATCAATTATAAAACTAAAATTAGACTCTATATTATAATATCTGTATTTGTCATCTATACCTTCCCCAAACGTATTGGGGCTGATATGAAACTCCCATTCATTTTTATTTTTGAAGTGTTTGCCAAAATTTTTAAAATAGTCGAATAACAATATAGCCTTGCCATTTTCAAAACGATAAAAGTTACTCTTGTCGGTTGTGAAAAAAAGATACTTACCGATCGCTTTTGCATATTTAATCTTGCCTGTATATACCGAGTTATATTCATTCGTATTTGAATAATTTTTTTCAAGACAATAAATACCATTATCGAGTGTGCTTATCCAGTATTTTTTTTCAGTATCCTGTAATACAGAAGTGATTGTATTGCCTTGTAAAATTTGTATGTCATTATTAATAAAAAGACCATTGCCCGTACCAATAAACCAGTTATTTTTATCGCTATAGATGCTATAAATGAATAAAGTGGCTAATGCTTTTCCGAACTTCATTTGTAATTCCTGGTTGTTTGAATATATTCCTTTTGCGGAAAAGAAATATTTTTTGTATGTGTCAAAAGAAACCAGAAAACTCTCATTATTACGATGCAGAGAGTTGGCAATTACATTACATACTGTATCAATAATAAAAGATTGATCTCTACATATAACCTGGTATCTATTTTCCGATATTTTATTTAGATGTAAAATATAATTAAATAAATATTTATCCTTCTTTAAAAGAAAAGAATTGCATTTATTCCCTTTTATATTCAGTACAAATGATTTATCACGGTGTAATATTATTATGGAACTATCTTTTTCTATTGTTATACAGTCTATAAAAGAATGACTAGCTGATTTTTTTAAATATGGTGTATTTATCCAGGTATGAAATGTACCATCTTTATAAAAGCATAGTTCTCCATTATAAGTACTCATCCATAAACGCCCTTCATAATCTTCCTGGAATGAGAATATTTCGTTGTCGGCAAGGCCGTCACTTGTCGTAAATCTTTCAAATTCCAGGCCATTATATTTCACAATCCCTTTATCCGTACCTATCCACAAAAAACCTTTGCTGTCGTAGTATAACCTATAAATAGTATTACTGGGAAGGTCATTTTCGGTGGTGAAATGCTGTAGGGGAAAATTTCTGCCGACAAGAGTATATGAGAAGGTCAATAAGACTCCTAAAATAATACTTCTTGTCTGAAACTTTGCCATGCATACTACTGTTAAGTCAAAAGGAAAAAGTCAAAACCCAATAGTTTGAAATTAGTAGATTGAATGCTTATAACAATTCAAAACAGACAAAAATCAACTTGACTCGACTGCTATAAAAAATCAAACATCTGTAACCTTTTGGTGTTCTTTAAAACAGAAGATTGAAGCTAAAGTTAGGACGCCAAAGGTAACCGGCAAATACCTGCGAGTAATATAGAAGGAATTTTTTTCGCTCCGTCAAAGGTACCCGTATCATAAGTAGGACGCAAGAACATTATACGAAATGCTCATTTTTCATGATGAAATGCTAATTATAGTGAATGAATGATATTTTTCTATCAAATTAAGGTGTTTCTATTTTAGGAACCCTTTAGATTAGCTAGCTTTATATGCATTGCCGGAAAAACGCCAGAAAATATTTTTTCATTTTGTCCTATTCCTGAATTTTCATTCGTCATTAATGAAACAACTAAAAAACAAACATTATGGCAGCAATCAAACAACTATTTCATATCAGTGCTCCGAGGCATACCGTATATGAAGCAATCTCCACTGTTGAAGGAATCAGTAAATGGTGGACAAAGGATACGACCGGAGATGGCGATCCCGGAGGAATTATGGCATTCCGCTTTGGTAATATGGGGCCGGATTTTAAAGTAACTGCCCAGACGGAAGATAAGGAAGTGAAATGGGAGTGTGTGGCAGGATTTGACGATTGGATAGGCACTACCATAACTTTTTACCTTGATGAGAACGAAGGTAAAACCAGGGTACGTTTCAGCCATGATAACTGGAAGGAAACAGGCGATCATTATGCTGCCTGCAACTTTAGCTGGGCAAGATATATGATGAGCCTCCGGCAATTATGTGAGACAGGCGTAGGGGCTGCTTACGGAAGTGAAACTTATGCGAAACAGTTAGTTTAATCTATCCCCCCTAATAAAAGCAATTCAAATTTTCAGGAACAAGAAACATAAATAATTCTAAACATAACAAATAAAACAAACCAAATGAAACAGTACTTATTTTTATTCAGAGGAGGTGGCGAGGCACACCACGCAAATCAGTCGCCTGAAGAATACCAGGCCCATATGCAAAAATGGGTGAACTGGATGGGCGCACTGGCACAGGAAGGTAAAATGCTGGGCGCGCAGCCATTAGACCGGGTAGGCAAACAGATAGCTGGCACAAAAAAGATAATCACTGACGGGCCATTTATGGAAGGCAAGGAAATGGTGGGTGGCTACCTGATGTGTAAAGCTAACACTTATGACGAAGCTGTGAACATTGCAAAAGGATGCCCAATACTGGAATTTGAAGATGGTAACGTAGAAGTAAGGGAAATACAGGAAATTAAAATGTAATTGAACAACGAACAGCAACATATTTACCAGCTTACAGACCATCTTTTCCGGCAGGAGTCGGGAAAGATGGTTGCTGTTTTAGCAAAGATATTTGGTACCGAAAACCTGCAGGTGGCCGAAGATGTGGTACAGGATACGTTGCTCCATGCCATGGAAATATGGAAATACAAGGGCTTGCCGGATAACCCACCCGCATGGCTATACCGGGTAGCGAAAAATAAGGCAATAGATATCATCAGGCGAAATAAATTCTCAGTACAATATGATTTCAGCGACCAGGAGCGGGTATTGCTGCAATCCGAATATACATTGGCTACCGTGATGAACAACTTGTGGAAAGAGGATATGATTAATGACGACTTGCTGCGCATGATGTTTGCGTGTTGCCACCCAGATATATCGGAAGAGAGCCAGATAACACTGATACTCAAAACGCTTTGCGGTTTCAGCACTGCCGAGATCGCAAAATCTTTTCTCACGAGCGAGGAAACGATTTCCAAACGCTTGTACCGGACCAAGGAGTTTTTCAGGGAGCGGAAAATAAGGCCGGAATTCCCGGCAACATCACAACTTAAAAACAGGGTAAATGCGGTATTGAAAACCATTTACCTGATCTTTAATGAAGGCTATAACTCTACGCACTCAGACTCGCTGATACGGAAAGACCTGCTGGACCAGGCTATATATCTCTGTGACTTGCTATGCCGTAATGCCCATACCCAATTGCCGGAAGCATATGCGGCTATGGCGCTTATGTGCTTCCATGCTGCGCGTATAGAAAGCCGCATCAGCAGTGAGGGAGAGATAATATTGCTTTCGCACCAGGACAGGAGTAAATGGGATATGGAGCTCATAAATACCGGCAGTGAATATATGAGCCGGGCCACATGGGGAGATGAGGTAAGTACTTATCATATAGAAGCGGCAATCGCCTATCAACACTGTATCGCAAAGCGGTTTGAAGATACTAACTGGGAGCAGATACTTTCCTGCTACAACTGGCTGGCGATCATCAATCCTTCTGCGGTAGTATTGCTGAACCGGCTGATGGTGATTTACCAGTTATACGGTGCAGAAAGAACAAAAGAGGAAATAGGAAAAGCCAATACTAAACCCGAATGGGAAAAACACTATCTATATTATAGCCTGCTGGGTGAAATATATTCCGGCACAGATAAGGAACAATCAAAAGTGAATTATGATAAGGCAATGAGTCTGACGCAATCTGCCGCAGAGAAAAAACTGTTGGCTAAGAAAATAGCAGCGTTAGGCTGAAATTAAATAAAGGGATTATCACCATCTTTGATAACTACAATATCTATGGGTTGTTTCATCTTTATATCCAGCACCCAGCAGCCTAAGTAAATAATCACACAAATAACAGAAATCAGCAAGCCTGGCGACATTTTGCGATATAAGGAGGTAATGTCAAAAAGATATCCTTGTGCATTATTTACAAAATGAATGAGCATACATGGCACCAGTGAGCGGGTGCGTGTGTATATCCACCCCAGGAATAACCCTGCAAAAAAAGTAACTAATCCCTGCCACGGATTGAAATGAGCCAGTGAAAACAGCAGAGAAGAAAAAACAATGGCAGCGTTTGGTTTATACCGATGCAACAGCCCTTCCAGTATAATACCCCTAAACAGTATTTCTTCCATTATGGGAGCTGCTACAGCAATCGTTATTATTGAGAAAATATCTGTTGCAAGCATCTCCTCAAACATTTTTTCGATGAGTGGGGATATTGGTATTAATGTGACAATTGGCATCAGCAAAAGGGCTATACAATTAGCAATAAGAAGACTTACAAGAATAACAATCAATCCCGGTGCCTTGGACTGAAATTTCGGTACCGAGGTATTTTCACGCTTCTGCCCGTTGCGGGCGATTATAATAACCGTGAGCATGGTGAGGCAATACTCTGCTAACCTAATAAAATGAGCAAATTCTTTATTGGGATAAAATGATTTCAGCATCATGCCCAATCCGCGATAAAGTAGCATAAAAAGCAATGTAAGCAGGGTCAATACTACTGATTGGCTAAGATTTGGGTAGTATGAATTGGGTTTGTTCATGAAAATCTGTCAAACTTTATTTTTACGCTTTAAATGCAAAAATGCATATTTCCGATACACCTTGCAGGGATTTTCATTTTATTATTGGATTTAAATTAATAAACTATATAGGAATGCCTGTTTTCCTTCGCCATTTCCTATTTTTCCTTGTTAACACTATCTTTGTATATTATTGAATTTTCAGCCTTTATTATATGTCGCAAGCAGCTATATCATCAAAGCCTACGAGGTTATCATTTGAGGAGTTTAAACAGGGAGTGCTGGATGATTACCGCATGGTAGTAGCCAGCCGGGAGGCGAGCCTGATAGGCCGCCGGGAAGTGCTGACCGGAAAGGCCAAGTTTGGCATATTCGGCGATGGCAAGGAACTAGCGCAGATAGCGGTGGCTAAATGCTTTAAGCCCGGCGATATACGCTCTGGTTATTATCGTGACCAGACCCTGATGTTTGCCACCGGCATGAGCGATATACAGCAATTTTTTGCCCAGCTATATGCAGATATGGATCGTGAGTGTGAACCATCATCCGCCGGCCGTATGATGAATGGACACTATGGCACGCGCTGGCTGGATGATAACGGAGAATGGAAAAACCTGGTGGATGAGCCGCAATCATCGAGCGATACATCACCTACTGCCAGCCAGATGGTAAGAGCGCTAGGACTGGCGTATGCTTCCAAGATGTACCGTAATGTGGAGGAGCTGCAGCAGGGATTTGAAAAGTTCAGCAAGAATGGCAATGAGGTGGTGTTTTGTACTATTGGCGATGCATCTACCTCAGAAGGGTTATTCTGGGAAAGCGTGAATGCGGCAGGTGTATTGCAGGTGCCGCTGGCTATATTTGTATGGGATGATGGGTATGGCATATCTGTGCCACGCAAATACCAGACCACTAAAAATTCCATTTCAGATGCCCTTGCAGGTATGCAGTGGGACGATAAAAAAGGGGGGATCAATATCTATACCATAAAGGGCTGGGATTATGCTGCATTGGTGCAAACCATACAGCAGGGCGTGAACCGGGTGCGCGAAATGCAGATACCCGCCATCTTCCACATACAGGAAATGACGCAGCCACAAGGACACTCCACATCAGGCTCGCATGAACGGTATAAGTCGAAAGAGCGGCTGGAATGGGAGAAAGAATGGGATTGCATCGCCCGGATGCGCCTGTTTATTACCGAAAATAAGATAGCAACTGAAGAGGAGATAGCCACAATAGAAGAAAGTGCAAAAGCAGAGGCCCGCAATGCCAGGCAGCAGGCATGGGAGCATTTCAGCGCCTGTGTAAAAGAGCAGGTGGCGCAGGCAACAAGGCTGTGCAGCCAGGTAGTATATGAAGCCGGGGAAAATGCGCAGGCAATAGCTGCCATTGTGCAGGGGCTTGGCGCAATCAAGGAACCTATCCGTAAAGATGTGATGCAGGCAGTGTATAAGGTAATGAGCCTTTGCAGGCAGGGCGGGGAAGCAGTGAAAGCGCTCCGCAACTTTTACGAGTATATAAAGACCGATAATAAAGAGAAGTTTTCTTCGCACCTATATTCAGAATCGCGCCACAGTGCTATGAAGGTGAAAGAAGTGCCTGCAGTATATGGTGCTGATGCTCCAATATTGAATGGCTACGAAATACTCAACAAATTCTTTGACCTCACATTTGCTAATAACCCCGCAGTTTTTGCTTTTGGTGAGGATTTGGGTAAAATAGGCGATGTAAACCAGGGTTTTGCAGGATTGCAGGATAAGTATGGCGTATTCCGCATTACAGATACCGGCATACGGGAAGCTTCCATAATAGGGCAGGGTATGGGTATGGCTATGCGTGGCCTGCGCCCGATAGCTGAAATACAGTATCTCGATTACTTATTATATGGGTTGCAGCCATTGAGCGATGATGTGGCTACGATACAATACCGTACCCGTGGCGGGCAAAAATGCCCGCTTATAGTGCGTACCCGGGGCCACCGGCTGGAAGGGGTATGGCATAGCGGCTCACCACTGGGCATGATGATCAATTCATTACGGGGTATGCACATCTGCGTGCCGCGCAATATGACACAGGCCGCCGGTATGTATAATACGCTGCTGCAAAGCGATGAGCCAGGTATAGTAATAGAATGCCTGAATGGTTACCGCCTCAAGGAAAAGCTGCCAGCTAATCTTGATTCATTTACTGTGCCATTTGGTGTGCCGGAAGTAATAAAAGAAGGAACAGATATTACCATAGTTTCCTATGGCTCCACATTGCGAGTTATAGATGAGGCCATTAATAATTACCTTGTCCCACAGGGCATTAGCTGCGAAGTTGTAGATGTGCGTACCTTGTTGCCCTTTGATGTAAATCACCTGATTGTGGAATCGCTGAAAAAGACCAATCGCATTGTATTTATAGATGAAGATGTGCCGGGTGGCGCATGTGCTTATATGTTTAACCATGTGATGGAACAGCAAGGCGGCTATAAATGGCTGGATGTAGCGCCGAGGACCATTACTGCACAGGCGCACCGCCCGGCCTATGCTACAGACGGGGACTACTTTTCAAAGCCAAATGCAGAAGATATAGCTGAGGTGATAGAAGCTATGATGCGGGAGTAATACCAATTATACTTGTAAATCACACATAGCCCACGATTTCAATCGTGGGACAAAATAATACCAAAGTTATACAACCGTTTTAACGGTTTAGCTATGAATGGTGTGTTTTAAAAGTCTACTTGGTATAATAGTAGCTGACTAATCTTTTATAAGTGAAATAGCCCCGCATCCGGGGCTATTTCACTTATTGGTATGGTTACATTGTCTACTGGTGTGCTATTACTATCTTTTTTGATTGTATGCTTTTGTCAGTTTGTATCATCAGGTTGTAAATACCTGCTACAACGGTTGCTGTGTTCACAGAGTAAGTTGTATTGCTTTCGTCGGTAGCAATTTCTGTTAGTTTCCTGCCCATCATATCGTATAGGCCAATGGTTCCTTTAGTTGCTGGTTGCATTACTACTTCTATACTGTTATCAGCAGGATTTGGATAAATTTCGGCTTTCATAGCCGGTAATAAAGGTGTTTCCAGGGTGGAGCCCATATCATAAATATAGAAGTCGTCTATTCCGCCTACTGTGGTGCTCTGACCATTATCTGCCCAGGTGGGGAGTATGGAATCTGATGCTACAAACATGATCTGGAATTGGGAGGAACCACCCGGAATGTAGGAACTGACACGGAAGATGCGGTGACGCCAGTTAACATCGGCCTGGTAGGTATTTTCAATGGTCGTCCAGGGGGCGCTTCCAGAGTTACGTATTTTTACTATCCAGGGATCATTTTTGAAATTTTCATATCCCTGCTCGTTAGAAAACCATCTATAATATTCCACTACCGGGTTTACAAAACTATTGATCGCGAAAATGGGGCTGAGTACTGTGGTAGTTCCACCGGCAACTGGCGTGCCTAAAATTGTACCACCAGTACCATATCCTGTAATCAGGCATTTCCCTTTGCCTGTTGTATGATCGCCTACAGGCCATGAATCAAAGTCTGTATTTTTAACAGGTGCGCCATCATGCCATTGTCCAGCCGTTGCATCATCTCCTGGTACACCGCCTATTTGCCACCCCGCAGGCGCCGTTTCAAATGCACTGCCTTCCACAGACTTTACCCCAACGCCAAACTGGTAAGGAATAGTTGTCTGGTTACCAGGCAAGGAAGGATTGCAAGTAATAGGAAAGTAAGCATTGGGTGTATTCAATTGGTCATGCACTACAAAATAATATTCAATTACAGTGCCTTGTGGCTGGGGTGGGATAGTGCCGGTAAATGTAAGGCCACTTTTGGTTAAAATTATAGGGTTCCAGGATCCGGTGCCATTTACGCGATAGTATAGTGTAAGATCGTGTAAATAAATGGTGGTAGTTACTGCCAGGGTTGCTGTGACAGGTATTGGTGTGTTTTCCGGTTGATTAATGATTTCTGTATGGGTTAGCTTTATATCACCTTCCATATATATGCCATGTTTTGCGAATGCCGCAACGATCTGGTTATAGTGAGGGGTACCATCCAGTAAATTACCGTCATTATCATCAGCCGTCAGTGCATCTATAAGTATTCCCTGGTAAATCTTTCCTTCTGTTCCATTAGCGCCGTCTGGCACATCATAGTAAACATCCGTAAACAATTTGGTCATAGAATCTACACTCCCAAGATTAACGCCCACATCCCACCAGGTACCGGCGATTATCTGCCCGTTTTTATGCACATCTGCAAGGCTTAGATTTGTTTCCAGGTCTATTGGGTATACCTGTGGGGTCATATCATAGCGGCGAATAAAACCACCATAGCCTACAAATGCATTGGCGCCCAATACCGGGTTACGGGAGATACTCATAGCCCATACATCAGAGCAGGCCTCATTCAAAGCTCCATCATTAATCGATGTGCCACCCGTAATGTCCTGGTAAAAATGATCTGATATGCCGTGCCCATACTCATGATAAATAATATCGCCTATTTCGGCAAATGAATTACACCCGCTGCCCGCCGCGTAAAAATTGATGGTGCTTTTATTATAAAAGGCATTACACGTACCGGAACTAAGATCCACAACAGTAGGCAGAGACAGATCCATGCCTGTAAATGTGGGGAAATAGCCTTTCATAAAGTTGTGTACCCTGTTCACATGATAGTAGGCATTTACGTCCCTGTCGCTGCTGGGGGTAGCTGTAGGGTAGGTATAAGTAGTGCCGGGTAGCATTACAGTATCTGAAAAAACAGGAATTTTTCCGGATAAAGAATCGTACACCGTAGACCATTGCCCAATAAGCGGAACAGTGGTACTTACGGGAAGGGAGAGCAAAGAGGTATTATAATAACCGGAAGCATCTGTATAAAAAGTATCTATGCCTGTATTAAGGCGTAGGTAAGGCAGTGGTTCGGCAGTTGCCGGGAATAAAGTTCCGTTTTTATATACTACTCCTTTTACTGTAATATCATAAGCAGTTTCTTTTATCTGATTGGTGCGCTCCAGTATAGCTCCATTTGTAGCGTCAATATAGCCGGTAAGGTCCAGTGGCACGCTGCCTTCTGATGTGCCATTTATTTCAAAATGCCATGCCGGGTGCAGCGTATATCCACCTGCAGACGGGATAGGATACCAAGACCAGTTGCCTGATATAGTAGCGCTGCTTACAATAACATCGGTAAGGTCTTGCAAGGCAATATTTTTAGCCTCATCAGTCGTTACTGAGGGCGCTGCATTGCTGGCGGGGTTGCCATAACTCATGATCTGTATTCTTGCCAGTGCGCCATCCTTTGTAAACCGGAAACTAAGCCGGGAGTAGACCACATCATGCTTATTGATTACTTGCCTGAAATTGATATAGTCTGCTTTTGGAGCTGCAGTGATATAGTTTACCTGTTGCCACTCTGAAGCATTCATCCCGAAAGCATTTAGCTGTTGTGCGAGGCAGTTTCTTGCTTTATCGCCTGCAGTATTACCCTCCAGTGAAACCGGAATACCATAAACATCAGAGAGCGAGCCATTCACTTTGTCAGTGGTCACCACCCATCCTGGGAATTGCTCATTTGCAATTTCGGTAGTTTTACTTACAGCATCCGTATTAACCGGTAGGGCACCATAAACACTGTACACTGATTTTTCGTAGGATTTTCTTTCTTTCGCAGAGGTTTGTTGTGCGATTGCAGCTATGCCCATAGCAAGGGCCGCAACATAAAAGTTGATTTTCGAAACAGGCATGAAATTTATTGTTTATTCTATAAAAGTAAGCAGATTAGGTAATATGGCAATTATTTATTCGTTTTTAGTGGCATAATAATTTGATTATTTTATGTTTTAGTGATATGCGTGTAGATAATGATGTTGCTATAAGAAAGAAAAATAACCGGTTGCTTTTTTAGTTCATTTTTTAGACTAATTTTCACCCAAAATCCTTTTTATGAAGAAGATAGGTATTATAGGCTCTGGTATCGTAGCTAAAACCCTGGGAGATGGTTTCCTGAAGCATAATTATAAGGTTATGCTTGGCTCACGCGATGAATCTAAATTGAACGAATGGAAAGCAAAAGGCGGGAGCCATGCCACTACCGGCAGTTTTGCGGATGCAGCCTTGTTCGGAGATATTGTGGTACTTGCTGTGAAAGGCAACGTAGCTGCGAATGCAATAGAAGAGGCAGGCCCCCAGAACCTACAGGGGAAAACTGTTATAGATACTACAAACCCCATAGCTGACGGGCCACCTGAAAATGGTGTGTTACGATTCTTTACCAACTTCGAAGAATCCTTATTGGAGCAGTTACAGACCCGTTTCCCGGAAATTCATTTTGTAAAGGCTTTTAATAGTATAGGTAATGCTTTTATGGTCGACCCTTCTTTTAAGGAGAAACCTACCATGTTTGTATGTGGCAATAATGATGCTTCAAAAATGAAAACGAATGCGATATTGGAAGAGTTTGGCTGGGATATAGCAGATATGGGTAAGGCAGCAGCAGCAAGAGCTATAGAGCCGCTGTGTATGTTATGGTGTATTCCGGGCATGCTTCATGGTCAATGGAACCATGCATTCCGCCTGATAAAAGCATAGTGCTTTTAAT
>Ga0206839_1146_pt1 | contig 15556 bp, 15 predicted proteins | sample Alteio_BWOrgCont_27_FD_152883 | JGI IMG/M metagenome (GOLD analysis project Ga0206839, IMG submission 152883) | Enriched cells from forest soil in Barre Woods Harvard Forest LTER site, Petersham, Massachusetts, United States -... | ecosystem: Environmental > Terrestrial > Soil > Temperate forest >... | reverse complement strand
TGCAAGGAGGGTATGCTCAAAAAAGTATAGATCTTTCCAAATTATACTTCGGAGACGAGTTTGTTAACGGAAGTTTTGTGCCGGCAACATCACAGGAATACCACCTCGGTTTAGGTAATTCAGTAAATTATTACCTTGTAAATGCAGGTATTTCTTTTTCTCAAGCCACAAGCGATAAATTTGGTTATGTTATTGGCGTTGGAGCAAACAATCTGAATCAGCCAAATGATGCTATTGAGAAAAAACAGAATAGCGAAACAGGCCTGGATATGCGTTATACGGCTGAAGTAGGCGCTAACTGGATAGCAGGCGAAAGATTAACATTGCGCCCGGCTATATTGTACCAAAGCCAGGCAACTGCATCTGAGTTTATTGCGGGCAACGAATTTCGTTATGAAGTGAGCAATAATCCAGGTTATCAGAATTTCTCCACAGCAGTATTTATTGGTGGCTGGTACCGTACCGGTGATGCAGTTATGATCACAGGCGGTGTGGAATTTAAAGGATTCAGGATAGGTGTAGGGTATGATTATAATATTTCAGATCTGAATACGTCCAGTAATGGCCAGGGGGGATTTGAAATTGCAATACGGTATATAGCGCCAAACCCGATTAAATTTGCCAATAAAAGGACGATTCCGTGCTCCCGATTCTAATAAAATCATAAATATATAAGTGAAGGGCTAAAGTTTTTTTTCAAAGCCCTTCTTTTTTTTAAAACCAATTTATACTTTTATATCCATTAACAACGCTCACGCACATGAGAAAAAATTGGCTGTTCCTTGTTTTAGCAACGATTATCGTTACTGTTCAATTTGATGCTAATGCCCAGGTTAAAAATAATAGGAAGTACAGGAACAAGGCGAATGACCCTGTAGGTAAGCTTTCTGATGAAAGAAAACTGCGTTGGGCAGATGATTTATACAGGCAGGGAAGCTACTTTAATGCTATTGATTATTACCAGCAGTTAAAGCAAGACGACGAGCGTAATCCATTTCTTACATATCGTTTGGCAGAATGTTACAGGTTTACCCGTGATTATGTGCCTTCAGCGCATTACTATGCAGAAGTATACGCACTTGATAAAAAAGACTACCCGCTATCAAATTTTTATGCAGGTCTTATGTTGAAACAACAAGGCGAATATGCTGCCGCAACAGCTTGCTTCACTCAATTCCTTATTGATAACAAAAAACTATCGTCTGGAGCTAACCAGAATGTGGTAAGTCAGGTTATTGCAAATGACCCGGACAGGAGTCCGAACCCGAAGGAAATGAAGAAATTTAAGAAGAAGGCACAGGTAGAAATTGATGGCTGCGATATGGCTGTAAAATCTATTAAAGAGCCGGAACCCTTTACCGTTGTTAATGCAGGTCCTAATGTAAATACGCCGTATACGGAATTATCTCCATATCCGTTGGGTGATTCAGCTTTATTATTCTCTACAATGGGACGTAATGCAGTGATCGAAGCTAATGGTTATGATAAGTTGCAATATAAAGAACACTTCCTGATAGCGCAAAAACAAAAAGGCCCTGTAGTAGATTCTTTCCAATGGCCTTTACCTTTTTATGATGGCGGCTTCAATGATGCTGCATATCATACCGGCAATGGTTGCTTCAGCCCCGGTGGTGACCGTTTTTATTTTACAAAATGTGCTGAAGGTGATTCTATGATCATCACTTGTAAGATTTACGTTTCCAGGTTTGCAGAACAACACTGGGCTCCAGCCATAGAAGTACCTAATAATGTGAATGAACCTGGTTCTTCCAATACTATGCCTTTTGTAGCAAAAGTGGGTAAAAAAGAAGTATTGTTCTTCTCATCAAACAGGGTATTGCAAAGCCGTGGCGGTTATGATATTTGGTATTCCGTTATTGATCCCCGTAATGGATCTTATCGCCGTCCGCAAAATGCCGGCAAGCAGATCAATACGATTGCAGACGAAATTACTCCTTACTATGATTCCCGTGTTAATAAGCTGTATTTTGCCACTAATGGTTTGAAGTCAATGGGCGGTTTTGATATATATTCAGCAGATGGCGGTCCTTCCCGCTATTCCAACCTTCGTAATCTCGGTTATCCGATCAATACCTCGGCAGATGAATTATACTATATTAAAGATCCTTTGGGCAAACCAGATGCTTATGTAGTCTCCAACCGTATTGGATCATTCGCATTGAAAAATCCTACTTGTTGCAATGATATCTGGCGTATACAAGGTGAGCCAAAACTAGCTGTAATAGGAAAAGTTGTAAGCAAAAAGAGCCAGGAATTAGTTCCTCAAACCGTTGTGAAGATGGTGGACCAAAAGGGAGAGATCAACACTTTCAATTCTGAGGACGGCAATTTCATGTTTAATATGGCACGTGGCCATTCATATGTGATAACAGGCGATAAGCCCGGTTATACTTCCACCCGTGCGTCTATCAGCACTATGGAAATAAAACGTTCTGATCCTAATGACACTGTGTATGTAACTATATACCTTGACAGTATCCGGAATAGTTTTAGCGTAAGCAATATTTATTATGATTATGATAAAGCAGTGCTTCGTCCTGAATCAGTGGCTTCACTGGATTCAGTAGTACATTTTCTTACAGACAATCCTTCAATCACTGTAGAGATATACTCTTATACAGATGCCAAAGGAAAGCCGGAGTATAACCTCGCTTTATCTCAGCGCCGTGCGCAATCTGTAATGGACTATCTTGAAAAAGCAGGGATTGACAGAACCCGTCTTACAGCTAAGGGTTTTGGATCTAAAAATGCGGTTGCTCCCAATGAAGTTAATGGGAAAGATAATGCAGAAGGTCGCCAGTTGAACCGCCGTACTGAGTTCCGCGTTATTACTGATATACCTACCCGCCGTGTACTTTATAACAGCGCAATGCCTGGTACCATGGATCAGCAGGAAAAGAATCTTCATGTAGAGTCAGAAACACCTGATGATGAACCTGCGGGAACCAAGAAGCCTGGGGCAAAAGATGTAAAAGATGATACTGATAATTAATCGAATGGCATGATATTTTAATAATAATAAAGGTTGCGCATAATGTGCAACCTTTATACTTTTTATACGAACACTATGCAGGAAATACTTATTATTTGTTTGATCGGCGCTATTGCCGGATGGATTGCCGGTGCCCTGGTTGGATCGGATAGCGATAGTTTCCTTTTAGATATACTTATTGGTATAGTAGGGGGCTATATTGGTTATAAATTATTTGGGAACAGATTGAGCATAACATCTAATTTATGGGTAAATAAGGTGATCACTGCCACAGCAGGCGCAACGATTCTTGCACTGATCATAAAACTGGTCCGCAGACGCCGATAATTCTCATTCCTGCTATTTACAATATGCAATACGTAAAAATAACACTTATAACCCCCACGGGAGTAGATAATGATATTCTTATAGCCATGCTTACCGGAGCAGGCTATGAAGGTTTCGAAGAGACCGGAAAAGAGCTGTTGGCTTATATTACCGAACCTGAGTTTGATGAAGATAAGTTGAAACCAGTTGCCGATGCGTCGGGAAGAGATTATAGTATTGAAGTAATTCCATCGCAAAACTGGAATGCGCTATGGGAATCAAATTTTCAACCCGTGATTGTCAATGATTTTTGCACTATTCGGGCTCACTTTCATGAATTACAGGTAACTACAACTTATGATATAGTTATAACGCCTAAAATGTCTTTTGGCACCGGGCATCACGCCACTACCCAGCTGATGATTATGATGATGAAAGACCTCCAGCTTGAAGGTAAACGTGTGTTGGATTTTGGTACTGGTACCGGGGTATTGGCAATACTCGCAGAAAAACTGGGAGCAAACAACATATTGGCTATTGATAATGATACATGGTGTATAGAAAATGCTACGGAAAACGCAATGCGCAATAATTGCAACAAAATAACAGTGCAAGCTGGTTCGTTGGAAGACGTGACAATAAATGAAGTAGATGTGATTCTTGCAAATATTAACCGGCACATTCTTTTACAATATATGCAGCAGTTATATAGATCAACAAAAAATGATGGTATGGTATTAATGAGTGGTCTGCTTAGTGATGATAAGGAAATGATAGTGAGCGCCGCAGTAAAAGAAGGTTTCAGTTTCATAAAAATTGCGGAGCTAAATGGATGGATCGCATTACTATTCAAGAAGCACAATGAATAAATTAATGTGCATATAATATTTAAAAGCAAAAAGTTCCATGTTAACATTTTATTCTCTTATTATAATGCGTAATCTACCATTAGGATATGTGGTAAAGAACGTTTAAATTTGTTTTTCTCAATAACATTGAATACGAATGACAATAGCGCTTCTTCTCATTTTTGCATACTTAATAGGGTCAATTCCTACGGCTGTTTGGGTAAGTAAATGGATTTACGGCATTGATATACGCGAGCATGGTAGTGGAAATGCAGGAGCTACAAACGCATTCAGGATACTAGGCACTAAAGCCGGGTCGAGTGTAATGCTAGGCGATATGCTGAAAGGGTTTCTCGCCGTGAAATTATCGTTGTTATCCTCGTTTACTATTGCAAGCGAACCGTTTGTTAACCTGCAAATATTCCTGGGGCTTGCTGCAGTAATAGGCCATATCTTTCCTATATGGGCAGATTTTCGTGGAGGAAAGGGTATTGCTACTTTATTCGGTATGATATTGTCTATTCAGCCAATAGTAGCGCTTAGCCTGGTACTGGTATTTATGCTGATGCTGTTTCTTACACGTTATGTATCGCTTAGTTCCATCACTGCCAGTATTGCTTTCCCCTTGCTGATTTTATTTATTTTCAATGCACATGCACAGGAACTCAGTTACCGTTTGTTTGCAATAGCAACTGCATTTCTTGTGGTACTAACCCATCACAAAAATATAAGCCGCCTCCTGAATGGTAATGAAAATAAAGTGCCATTCTTCCGTAAACGCCGTATGCGTGGCGACAGGAATTAGCGTTAAGTCAAAAGGGAAAAAGTCAAAACTCAAATGTGTGGCATGTAGTGAAATCAATTATTGTGGCAATTTACATCGCCAATATTAACTTGCCTTGATCGTTTATATCTACAAAAGCACCTTCTCTTCAATATAATAGTAAGCCGGTAAGGAGTTTGATTTTTATTTAAAGTTGTCCCCGGTTTCCAATTGATTTTATAGTTAGATTTGAATTCATAAAATCACATTCTATCCATATATCTTTTTATAAAAAACTGGTTAGCTATTTATATCCTATTACGCTGCAGCGTGAGATAGGGGCTGGCAATGTAAAGCTTGAAGTTTACCTCCATTGTAATCAGCTCCAATTAGGCAATTCAGATATTCTCTACTCAGACGGCAGGAATTACAAACCGGCTGTAGTAGCTATTAAAAATCTTAAATCTTTTTTGCCGGCAGTAAAAAAAGTGCTGGTGCTCGGTACAGGCCTCTGCAGCATTGTTCGCATTATGCACGCAAAGGGGTTTGATCCTGATTTTACATTGGTAGAGTATGACGAACAGATATTGCAACTGGCAGTGAAGTACCTAAGCATGGATTTCCCGGCAAAAATAAATCCCGTGTGTGCCGATGCAATGATCTTTATGGAAAAGAATACAGCCAGATATGACCTTGTATTTATAGATATTTTTATTGGCAGAATAGTGCCTGATTTTGTGACAACATCAGCATTCCTGGAACGTTGCAGGGAAAGTCTTGCCCCCAACGGCAGGCTTGCTTTTAACTACATAATCAATGATACTCAGAAGTGGGAGCAGGCAAGGCTTAATTTTTCAGAGATATTCCCAGGACATAAAATCATTGACCATGACATTAACCGCATATTTATTACCGGCTAGCTATAAAAGATGGTTATTCAAATCCTTTCGCAGCGGAGTCCATTGCGTTTTTTATCTTGTCATTGCACAAATTTCCGATGCTACCTTCATGGGTATGATGTAATGTGCCTGAATAGCTGAAAGTGCGGTCCTCCACTTCATGGGCTACTTGCTTGTATGCATCCCTGAAAGGCAGTCCATTGTTTACCAGTTCATTTACCTTTTCTACAGTAAACAGGTATTTGTATCGGTCATCTTTCAGTATGTTGTCTTTCACTTCAATATTTTCGAGCATGAGGCAGGACATTTGCAGGCATGCTTCCAGGTCTTCAATAGCGGGAAATAGGATCTCTTTAGTGAGCTGCATTTCCCGGTGGTAGCCGGATGGCAGATTGTTTGTCAACAGTGTAAGTTCGTTGGGAGTGGCTTGTATGCGGTTGCACTTTCCCCGGATTAATTCAAAAACATCCGGGTTTTTCTTGTGCGGCATGATGCTGCTACCTGTGGTCAATGAATCGGGGAAACTGATAAAGCCAAAGTTTTGATTCATATAAAGGCACGCATCCATGCTCAGGCGTGATAGGGTAGCGGCAATACTGCTCATTGCCATAGCAACGAAACGCTCTGTTTTACCCCGGCTCATTTGCGCATATACACTATTATAATGGAGATCGCTGAAACGAAGCTCTTGTGTGGTAAACGTTCTGTCAAGTGGAAAAGAAGAGCCATATCCTGCTCCGCTGCCCAGTGGATTCTTATCAGTGATTTTATAGGCTGTTGCCAGCAGGCTCATGTCGTCTGTAAGGCTTTCGGCATAGGCGCCAAACCACAATCCAAAGGAAGAAGGCATAGCAAGCTGCAAATGGGTATAGCCGGGCAGTAACTTATCCTTATGTTTATCGCTTAGATTTAAAAGGAGGTCAAACAACTTTAAAACAGCAGTTTTTATTTCCAGCACTTCTGCGCGTAAATACAATTTTATATCCACAGCTACCTGGTCATTTCTGCTACGGCCACTGTGAATTTTTTTGCCGGCGTCCCCGAGCTTTTCGGTGAGCATTAGTTCAATCTGCGAGTGAATATCCTCAACGTCTTGCTTCAATGAAAAATTTCCTGTCGTAATATCGTTTAGGATATTCTCCAGTTCTTTTTTTAGTAAGATATATTCTTCGCCCGGCAAAAGGCCTACTTTTTCCAGCATGGCAATATGTGCCAGTGAGCCCTGCACATCATACTTTGCTAACAGGATATCAAATTCCTTGTCGCGACCGACAGTGAATTGCTCTACCTGTTCTGAAATTGCAGTGGTATCTTTTTGCCAGAGTTTCATAAAACCTGATTTAGTATTTGTATGTAAATGTCAATGCCTTGTTTGATTTCATGGAGATAGATGAATTCATCTGCAGTGTGGCTCCTCGCAGAATCACCGGGTCCTATTTTCATAGCAGGGAACGGCATCAGCGCTTTGTCTGAAAGAGTAGCAGAGCCAAAGGGCTTTAAACCGAGGTTAGCACCTGCTTTAACTATGGGGTGGGTAATATCAATAGATGTAGAGCGAAGCCTTGTGCTTCTTGCCTTTACGTCGCATTGCACATGCTGCTGTATCTCTGCTAATAGCTCCTCATGTGTGTAACAATCATTGATACGTATATCCACTACAAAAGCACATACTGCAGGGATTACATTATGTTGCGTACCTGCATTGATAACCGTTACATTCATCTTCACGGGGCCAAGCAATGGCGATACTTTTGGAAATGTATAATTCCTGAACCATTCTATGTCGTTTATTGCCTTATAGATAGCATTTTCTCCTTCTTCTCTTGCAGCATGTCCCGACTTTCCGTGCGCAGTGCAATCCAGCACCATCAGCCCTTTCTCCGCCACTGCCATGTCCATCAGTGTAGGCTCACCCACCAATGCACAGTCAATGGTTGGGAGAACCGTTAATAGTTTTTCAATGCCATTTGCTCCGGATATTTCTTCTTCAGCCGTTGCTGCTATCAATAGATTATAAGCGAGATCGGTACGTTCATAAAAAAATAAGAAAGTGGCAATAAGCGAGACAAGACAACCACCGGCATCATTACTTCCAAGGCCAAACAATTTCCCTTCGCTTTCAATTGCTGAAAAGGGATCGTTTGTATAGTCTTTATTAGGTTTTACCGTATCGTGGTGAGAGTTGAGTAATATGGTAGGTTTTGAGGGATTGAAGTGCTTATTTATAGCCCAGATATTGTTGACGAGCCGGTTTGTCGTGACTCCTTTTGACTGTAAGAACTGTCCTATTGTTTCAGCAGTGCCGTTTTCTTCTTTGCTGTACGAAGGTATTGAGATCAATTGCTTTAGTAAGCTGACCGCATCGTTATATAATTTGTCCGTATCGTGCAATGCTACCTGATGCATGTTCCTGAATCTCCTGAAATAAGCGCATGAAGGTCATCGGCATGACCAATAATTACACTTTCCACTCCTTTATCAATTGCCGTAAAAGCGTTCTCTAATTTAGGTATCATACCGCCTGATATGATGCCTTTTTCTTTCAGCTCGTCAAAATCTTTTGCGGTGATTCGGTTAATAGCTGAATTATCGTCTTCCGCGTCAATAAGTACGCCCTTCTTTTCAAAGCAGTAAACGAGTTGCACAGGCATGTGATGAGACATAGCTTGCGCAACTTCCTGCGCAATGGTATCTGCATTAGTATTCAGCAAGCCGCCAGCACTGTAGGTAAGCGGTGCAAATACAGGTGTCAATCCTGTATGAAGGAATTTGTTGATCAATTCACTATTTATGTTATCGCTTTTTACATCGCCTACAAATCCATAATCAATATCTTTTACCGGGCGTTTCGTGGCAGGTAATATGCAGCCATCTGCGCCCGTTAATCCAATCGCGTTGCATCCACCAGCTTGTAGCTCCGCAACGATATTCTTGTTGATGAGGCCTGCATATACCATAGTTACGAGGTTTAAGGTTTGCTCATCTGTTATGCGCCTGCCGTTTACGTAATTAGGTTCAATACCTAACTTTTTTCCAATGTCTGTGGCTATTTTGCCACCGCCATGTACCAGTATTTTATAACCATCCAGTGTTGCAAAATCTTTCAGGAATGCAGATAATTTAGCGGGATCATCAATAATATTCCCCCCGATTTTAATAACGATAAGGTGCATTGGTTCTAATTTAAACTATTTAAAATTTCAGCAAGCACTACCTGTGCTGCCCATACCCGGTTGGTAGCCTGCAGGTTTACAATGCTGCTGGCACTATCTAGTATCTCATCGCTGAGCTCCACATTTCTCCTCACAGGCAGGCAGTGCATTACCCTGGCTTTATTGGTGACTTCCAAATGCTCCGGGGTAAGCATCCACGATGAATCGTTGGAAAGTACTTTGCCGTAATCAGTATAAGAGCTCCAGTTTTTCACATACACAAAGTCTGCGCCTTGTAAGGCCTTTTCCTGGTCATATTCTATAGTTGCCCCATTTGTGAATTTTGTATCCAAATCATAATCTTCAGGGTGCGTGATCACGAAATCCGCTTTACCCCATGCATTGATCCATTGTGCAAAGGAGTTGCCTACGCATTGCGGGATTGGTTTTATGTGTGGTGCCCAGCTAAGTACTATTTTTGGTTTTCTTTGTTCTTTAAATACTTCATTGATAGTTATGATGTCTGTAAAACTCTGTAACGGGTGCAATGTCGCGCTCTCCAGGCTCACTACAGGGATACCAGCATACTTAATAAACTGGTTGATGAACAATTCACTATAATCTTCGTGTTTGTTCACCAATGAAGGAAAGGTGCGGATACAGAGTATATCGAAATAAGAACCCATGATAGGCGCAGCATCTTTAATGTGCTCTACGGTATTGCCACTCATAATGGCTCCTTCCTCAAATTCCAGCTTCCACCCTTCTTTATCAATGTTGAATACAATAGCATCCATACCTAAGTTGCTGGCAGCAATTTGAGTACTCAGCCTGGTACGCATACTGGGATTCAGGAAGAGCAGGCCAATGCGCTTATTGGTGCCCAGTTTTTTATCTTTAAAAGGATCAGCTTTATAAGCCATTGCTTTTTGCACAAGAGTTTCTATATCTGAAACATCATGCGCGGAGATAAAATTTTTCATTTTGAGGTGTGTGGTTTCTGCTTGTTTTGTAAAAACTATTATTGCAATTCCTGTTTAATGGCATCAATAATCTTGTCTGCGTCTTTCTTTTGAATATTCAGGGCGGGCAGTAGCCGGATCACGTTTGGTTTTGCCTCGCCGGTGAATATCCTATGTTTTGCCAACAATTGTTTTTTAAGGTCTTTATGTGTTTCCGGCGCGTCAAAACCAATCATCAATCCCCGGCCTCTCACGTTTTGCAGTTGTGTTATTTTTTGTAGCTCACTGATGATGTAATTACCCACATTCAATGCATTTTCCAGCAGGGAATCTTTCTCTATCACTTCCAGAACCGCCAGTGCTGCTGCACATGCAAGATGGTTGCCGCCAAATGTTGTGCCCAGCATGGAATGCTTCGCAGCTATATATGGCGCAATGATAATGCCAGCTACAGGGAAGCCATTACCCATGCCCTTTGCCATTGTATATATATCTGCATTCACGCCTGCATAGTCGTGAGAGAAGAAACGGCCTGTGCGGCCATACCCGCACTGCACGCTGTCTGCAATATAGAGCGCGCCATGCTCATCACATGCTTTGCGTATTTCTTTCAGGAAATCTTCACTGGCTACATTTATTCCGCCTACTCCTTGTATCCCTTCAATGATCACCCCCGCAACTTCATTGCCATGCTGCTTGAAATATTCCTGTAACGCAGAGACATCATTAAAAGGAAGAAAAACAATATTGTCCGTTTGGTTTACAGGAGCAACAATGGATGGGCTATCTGTAGCGGCTACGGCAAGTGATGTGCGGCCATGAAATGATTTTGAGAAGGCAACTATTTTTTTCCTGCCAGTATGAAAGGAAGCCAGCTTCATGGCATTTTCATTGGCTTCAGCGCCAGAGTTGCAAAGGAATAACTGGTAATTTTCTTTACCCGAAATAGTACCGAGTTTTTCCGCCAGCTCCTGTTGCAATGGTATCTTAATAGAGTTGGAATAAAATCCTATTTTATTGAGTTGCTCGGTAAGGCGCAGCACATAATGCGGATGGGTATGTCCTATAGAGATAACCGCATGGCCACCATAAAAATCAAGGTACTCATTACCGGCGGCGTCCCATATATAAGATCCATTGCCCTTTACAATAGTAATATCATTTATAGGATATACATCAAATAGTTTCATTATCGCGTATTTTAAAATGAAGTTGCTTTAAGTTTTAATCCTTCGGTTTCATTCAATCCAAATAGTAAATTCATATTCTGCACTGCCTGGCCGGAAGCTCCTTTTAACAGGTTGTCAATGGCCGAATGAATGATTAGATTGTCGCCTGCTTTTTCCAGGTGTACCAGGCATTTATTTGTATTCACTACTTGCTTCAGGTCTATCATATCATTACTCACATGAGTAAAAGGATGCCCGGCATAATAATTATTATAGAGTTGATAGGCTTCATCAAGGTTAAGGTCGCATTGCGTATAAGATGTGACATAGATACCCCTTGTAAAATCGCCACGCCAGGGAATGAAGTTAAGCGATTTATGTGTCGGTTGCAGGCCGCTTATTGTTTGCATGATCTCATTCAGGTGCTGGTGGGTAAGGCTTTTATACGCCTGTATATTATTGGCCCGCCATGAAAAATGAGAAGTGGGTTGCATCTTCTGCCCGGCCCCCGTAGAGCCTGTAATGCCTGTAGTATGCACTTCATTCAGTATGCCTTCTTTAGCAAGCGGCAACAGTCCTAATTGTATGGCAGTAGCAAAGCAACCAGGATTAGCAATATTTTGCGATTTCTGTATTTCTTCTTTCTGCAGTTCAGGCAATCCGTAAACAAATTGTCTGCCATTTCTTGCTGCATCTTTCTGCAGCCTGAAGTCTTGAGAAAGATCAATTATTTTTATTATGTTACTGATCTTATTGTTGTCGAGGAATGTTTTAGCCTCTCCATGTCCCACGCAGAGAAACAGTACATCTATATCATTACTGATTTCTGATGAGAAGTGCAGATCTGTTTCACCTATTAAATCTCCATGTACGGTATGAACAGCTTCACCGGCATTGCTCCTGCTATGAATAAAGACAATCTCAACAGAAGGGTGGTTCAGCAATATCCGTAGCATCTCGCCGCCTGTATACCCGGCCCCTCCAATAATTCCAGCCCTGATAGTACTGCTATTACTCATGTACTAATTCTATTTTATTATTGTTTACAGAATGGTAGATACCCACCTGGTTGCCGAATATTTTTGCAAACCCTTTCACATCATCACCCGTCCAGCTATTATTCATTTCGCCGTAAGAGCCAAATTTACTGTTCATCAAATCGTGTGCGCTCTCTATGCCATTTACAACGTATCTATGTGGCAATAATGTAACGAATACTTTGCCTGACACTGTCTTTTGCGTATCCTCCATGAATTTTTCAATATTCCTCATCGTGGGGTCCAGCATCATACCTTCATGCAGCCAGTTGCCATACCAGTTGCTGAGCTGGTCTTTCCAATATAATTGCCACTTGGTAAGTGTATGTTTTTCCAGCAGGTGATGCGCCTTGATAATAATAATAGGTGCCGCTGCTTCAAAACCTACTCTTCCCTTAATACCTATAATAGTATCTCCCACATGTATTTCCCTGCCTATGCCATATGGCTGAGCTATAGATTGCAGGTATTGAATTGCTGCTACAGGATGCGAAAATATTGTATCATCTACCTGCACCAGTTCCCCTTTTTCAAAAACCAGCTCCACTTGTTTTGGCTCTGTCTCGGTTATCTGGGTTGGCCAGGCGCTTTCGGGTAAGTATTCCTTACTGTTAAGCGTTTCCTTCCCGCCTACAGATGTACCCCACAGTCCTTTGTTGATACTATACTGCGCCTTTTCAAAATTCATTTCCACGCCGTGCTCTTTCAAAAAGGTTATTTCCGCCTCCCTGCTTAGCCGCATATCACGGATAGGTGTAATGGACTGAATTTCCGGTATCATACTCTGAAACACCATATCAAAGCGCACCTGGTCATTGCCTGCGCCAGTACTGCCATGCGCCACATAATCTGCATTCAGTTCCCTCGCATATTCAGCTACTGAAATAGCCTGCACCATCCGTTCTGCGCTTACGCTTAATGGGTAAACTGCATTCTTTAATACATTGCCAAATATCAGGTATCTGATGCAATTGTTATAATATGCTTTTGTTACGTCTATTACCTTGAATGATGATACACCTAAAGTATAAGCCCTTGCCTCGATATTTTTAAGTTCCTGCTCACTAAATCCTCCTGTTTGAATCGTAACGGCATGTACTTCCAGGTTTTTTATCCTGGAGAGATAAATGGCGCAGTAAGTGGTGTCCAATCCACCACTATAAGCTAGTACTACTTTTTTCATTGTTTGGTGAATGGTTTTTAATGATTGTTATGCAAAAACAGGTTGATGAAGAAGCTGTAAGCTGCAAATAGTATATTATGCTTTTTTAAGTTTTTCAGGAACTGGATCTGCTTGGAGTGCAGAAAACGTTCATAGATCTTTTCTTTCTTTTTAAATTCCTTAGTTGTTTCTTCAGGTGTATAATGGTCTTTGGGGTCATACAACATACCTGTGCACAAGCAGTTCTTGCGGCCTTTACTCATTAAAATGTCGTGGTTCACGCAGCTTTTGCAGCCTTGCCAGAATGCCTCATCCTGGGTAAGCTCAGAATAGGTAACCGGCTCATAGCCAAGCTCGCTGTTGATCTTCATTACTGCAAGGCCGGTAGTGAGGCCAAATATTTTTGCATCCGGGTATTTTGCACGGCTTAACTCGAATATTTTTTTCTTGATCTGACGGGCAAGGCCGCTTTTCCTGTATTGCGGCGCCACGATAAGCCCTGAATTTGCCACATACTCGCCATGCCCCCAGCATTCTATATAACAAAAACCCGCCCATGTGCAGTCTGGAGCAAATGCAATCACTGCTTTTCCTTCATCCATTTTTAATTCGAGATAGTCAGGTGAACGCTTTGCAATACCGGTACCACGGGCTTTTGCAGATTCTTCCATTTCCTTGCATATTTGTGGTGCATATCCTATATGAGAGCTATCTGCAACCACCACCTTAAATTCCTGGTTCATTATTGACTTAAAAAATTTATAATAAATAAATGAAAAACCGCATGAAACATGAAGTTTATATAGACGTGTGTTTATTATTCGGGTTTAACCCTTAAAGAAACTATAACAGTTGTGGAAGTGATTCTCAACGTCTGACCCAGAAGGAGATATGCCTGTATAAAAAAACCGTCTGTTCAGGAGCGGTAAAAAAACCATACCGGGGATGCGCCAGGGCATCAATTGCAGGAACCGGTGATGATAAAAAGGTTTTTTTCATCGTTACTTAGTTATAAAAATAATTTGAAGGGGGCAAAGTTAAATACATTTTTATATCTCCCAACAATATTTTTTTGTTAAGGCGTGTTTATTTTTGCATGTATTGATAATCAGTAAGCTATCGTTAATTGCACAATATCCACTTACACGCCCGGTTAGAAAAATTGCTTTATTAACCAGAATAACACTATCCCATACATTATCATTGTAATGAATGTACCGATTAGTAATCCCCAAGCAATTTGATTCTGGATGACAGAATTACTTTTATTAATTGATTTTATAAATAGTCCAGCTATGCCAAAGCAGATGAAAATTATAACTAAATAGTTTTCTGTGAAATTATCAATAAGTATTTCGATAGCAATGGTCAATATGGCGAATAACCACTTCATCCTGAATTATATTTATAATGAAAGCGCGACACAGTATTTAACTGAAGCAATAAAATATAGCCTAAAAGCAAGATATATCTCACAAAACAAAACTAATAAAAAAGGCTCCAATCGCAGCCCTGTTTTACTTTGCTTTATTTGTAGTGGCTGTTGGCTTACAAAGTGAAATGTACCAATAACGCTATGTTTAAGATATTCCATAATTAGTGTGCTTATCTCCGTAAGTAGCATAGTTGCCCTGTGTAAGCTATCGTTAATTACCTTCAGTTATTCCCATTAATATTTCATAAAACCGGTAGCAATCCTCAAACGTATTGTACAATGGCACAGGCGCAATGCGTATCACATTTGGCTCCCGCCAGTCGGCCACAATGCCTCTTTCCGTCAATGCTTCAAATACTTCTTTGCCTCTTTCTGCAAAAAGCAGCGATAATTGGCAACCCCGCCTGCCTGGTTCCGCAGGTGTGATGATTTCAAAAGGTAAGTGTGTGACCTGTTTGAGCAGGTATTCCATATACCCGGTCAGTTGCAGGCTTTTTTCACGTAAAGCAGGCATGGTTGCCTTATCAAAAATATCCAGCGATGCATTGTGTGCCACCATGTTAAAGACAGGCGCATTGCTCATTTGCCAGCTTGCGGCGCCTTTTTGAGGTATGAAGCCTTTTTGCATCTTGAAGCGGGTTTTTTCATCATTTCCCCACCAACCTGCGAGCCTGAAAAATGTGGGATCATTACCATAACGCTCATGCACAAAAATACCACCTACACCACCAGGCCCTGAGTTAAGATACTTATAAGAACACCAGCAGGCAAAGTCCACATTCCAGTCGTGCAGGTGCAGCGGCACATTAC
>Ga0206839_1145_pt1 | contig 15560 bp, 4 predicted proteins | sample Alteio_BWOrgCont_27_FD_152883 | JGI IMG/M metagenome (GOLD analysis project Ga0206839, IMG submission 152883) | Enriched cells from forest soil in Barre Woods Harvard Forest LTER site, Petersham, Massachusetts, United States -... | ecosystem: Environmental > Terrestrial > Soil > Temperate forest > O... | reverse complement strand
TGTGTAATTAACTGCCTGGCCGATACATGCTATGCCATCAGTACCTGTGATAGTTACAACAGGTGTTACCGTTGGGTCAGCTACCACAGAACTGCTACCAGTCATGTTGCCGGTACAGCCAGTTGCTGTATTAGTAGCTACTATTGTATAAGTGCCTGGTGCTGTCTGCAGACCAAAGTTCAGTGTAGTACCTGTTCCACCTACTGGCATCCCTGCTGTCATACTACCGTTATATAACTGGTAGTTGATACCTGCCACAGAACCTGCAAGGCCAACATTCACACCAGAAGTTCCAGTACAGAAATGACCGCCACCTGTTACTGTAAATGCATCCGGTGCCGGATTCACAGCAATAGTGCCACTGCCTATCATGTTGTTCACACAACCAGTAGTGGTATTGGTAGCTACTACTGTATAGGTACCTGCAATTGTTTTTGCGCCGAAATCAAGATAAGCACCTGTGCCGGTTAATGTGGTTACAGGTATAGCAGGTGATGTGGAGTTGAACAACTGGTAAGAAACACCTGTTGCAGAACCGGTCTGGTTGATATGGTATCCTGTCGCGCCCGCGCATAAGGTACCACCACCATTTACTGTATAAGCAGCTGGCAATGCGTTGATGCTTATAGCGGCGGTGCCCTTCATGTCCATTGTGCAACCGGTGCCTGCATCGCTGGCTATTACTGTGTAAGTGCCCGCGGTTGTCTGTGGACCTAAGTCAAGAGCAACACCTGTGCCCGTTACCGGGCTGCCCTGTGGGGCAAGGCCAATATAGGACTGGTAGTTAACCCCTGCCTGCGAGCCGGATGTAAGTAAAATATGAGCGCCGGCTGTGCCTGCACAGTAGCTGCCGCCACCGCCTACTGTCTGAACAGATGGCAACGGATTAACTACTACCACAGCATTGCCGGTCATATCACTGTTGCAACCTGTGACTGAATTGGAGGCTGTAACAATATAGGTACCTGATGTGCCTTGTGGGCCGAAATCAAGCACACCGCCGGTGCCTGCCAATGTGCCCATTACTGAACCATTATATAATTTGTATTGTATACCTGTTGTGGAATTGCTCAGGCCTACGTGTACTGCTGTGCTGCCTGCACAATAAGTGCCGCCGCCTGTTACTGCATATACATTAGGAGCGGGGTTAATAGTGATTACCTTGCCGCCGCTCATATTTTGTGTACAGCCGGTCACTGCATCGGAAGCAACTACCGTGTATAATCCGGTTGCTGTTTGTGCACCAAAGCTAAGCGTACTGCCGGTACCTGCAACCGCAGTACCTACCTGGCCAGTACCATTGTATAGCTGATAATTAATACCATTGCTGGAATTGGATATACCGACTGTCACACCTGTAGTAGTACCTGCGCAATAGCTGCCACCGCCTGTTACTGTATATACAGATGGGAGTGGATTAATAGTCACACTAGCACTGCCTGACATATTGCTGCTACAACCAGTAAGGCGGTTAGTGCCTCCAATGGAGTAAGTACCTGGCGCGGTGAAAGAACCGAAATCAAGTGAAGCGCCTGAACCCGGAACTGCAGTGCCGACTTTTGTGGCAAGACCGCTGTATAACTGGTAGTCAATACCTACATCGGAGAAACCAACGCCTATATTCACCCCTGTGCCACCTGCGCAATAGTATCCGCCATTTGTTACTGTTACAGGATATATTGCAGGTAATGAATTTACAGTAAGCACGGGGCTGTTATTCATATTGGCAGTACATCCGTACAGTTTACTCCTGGCTTCTATCGTATATGCAGCGCTGTCTGTCTGTGATCCGAAGTCAAGTGAAGCACCTGTACCAGCCAAACTATCCTTCATGGATATTCCATTTTTGTACAGGTAATATACAATATTGAATGCGGAATTGCTTAACGTAACGTGAAGTCCTGCATCGCCGGAACAATAACTGCTGCCGGTAGCACTGCCATTTACCATTACATCATAAGGGGTAATAGCAGGATAAGTGGCTATATTAATGCTGCCTGTCATGTTGTTGGTGCAACCAGTTACATCGTCAGTAGCCATTACAGTATAGGTGCCGGGGGTTGTATTGTTAAGGAAATCAAGTAAAAAGGCAGTACCTGCAACCGGTGCCCCTACAGCCATACTTCCATTGTATAATTGATAATGAACATTGTTGTCAGTAGCCGCTACTTCCACAGTAAGGCCATTGCCGCCCACACAGTAGTTGTTGCCTGCAGGTGCAGATAGTGCATATGCGGTTGGCAATGGATCTGCTGTTATGGTAACATAGTTGTTCATGTTGTTGGTGCAGGAAGTAAGCGGGTTAACACCTACTACGGCAAATACATGTGGTGTGCCGGGAGTTGCTTTCTGGTAGCCGAAGTCAAGGCTGGAGTTAGCTCCGGATACGGTATTTACCAATGTCCATGGTATTGTAGTAGTATCCCATAACTGGTAATCGATACCAGTGCTGGCAAACCTTACTCCTACATGCACACCAGGGCCACTGGCGCAATAGGTGCCGGGACCAGTGGATAAACCAAGATCCTGCACGGTTACATCTTCAGGGGTAGGGAGTGCATATTTACCCACGGTAACACTGCCCAGCATATTGCTCTGGCAGAAGCTCACGGGATCCTGTGCTATCACAGTGTATTTACCGGTCGCAGGTTGTGGCCCGAAATCGAGGATAGACCCTGAGCCAAATGAAATACCCGAAGGAACACCATCAATATATAGTTGGTAAGCGAAGCCTGACTGGGAACCACTCAGGGTAAGGTCAACACCTGCTGCACCGGGTACATCGCAATAGTTAGGAGTGGCGCTGCCGGTAAAGCCGAGCGTATATAAATTCGGAGTTGCGTTGATGGCAATGTTTGGGTTGCCTGTCATATTATTGGAACAACCAGTAACAGCATTTGTTCCAACTACCATGTAAGCTCCTGCTGCGGTTTGTATTCCAAAATCAAGCATACTGCCTGTGCCGGGTAATGCCGAAGGAAATGGTACCCCTCCAACAAATAACTGGTAATTGACAGCAGGGTCACTGCTAGCCATATATATATCTATGCCGGGGGTGCCGGAGCAATAGGAACTGCTGCCCGCAGGGCTAACCGGCAAAGCCACCGGAAGTGGGTTGACAGTTACCTGACTGCTTACCTGGCAACTTGTGGACAATGTATAATCAATAGTAACAGGCGTAGGTACCGTAACTGTGCCTACGGGTGAGACAACACCCCCGGTGGATACGGTAGCAGTTCCGGGTAGGGAGCTGGACCATGTTCCGCCAATTGTTGCATCATTTAATGTTGTTGAGCCGCTAACACATACGCCTGCAAATCCTGTAATCGGATCAGGTATCGGGTTGACGGTCATTGTAGTAGTATTGAAACAGCCTGTTACTGGTAGCGTATATGTAATAACTGGATTGCCATTTACTAAACCTGTCACTATGCCGCCACTTGCACCAGGCCCTGGGGTTACTGTAGCCAGACCAGGATTGCTGCTGGACCATGTGCCGCCGCCACCCACCGTAAGAGGTGTGTTGCTGTTTACACAAACGCTGGTAGCACCTACTACTGCACCCGGAGCGGGGTTAACTGTGATAGTAGTGATAGCGAGGCAACCTGTAGGCAGTGTGTAAGAAATGACTGGGTTCCCTGAACCGGTACCGGTAACGAGACCTGAACCGGTACCAACAATTGCAAGAGTTGCATCACTGCTCAACCATGAGCCGCCCGCAGAACCATCAGATAAATAAACAGATGCGTTTACGCATACAACAGGAGGGCCGGTTATGGCTACAGGCAGGGGGAAAATGAGATATGGAGTAGTAGCATAACAACCAGTTGGCAGCGTATAAGACACTGTAAGCGCTCCCGGTGCCAGGCCGGTAACCTCGCCGGAGAACGAAACAATAGAAGCAAGTGTATTGTCGCTTACGCTCCATGTGCCGAGGCCGGGAGAGCTAACATCTGTAAGCGTTACCGTAGGGTTGACAGGGTCTGTAATACAAGAGCCACCTGTACTTGTTATGGGTACAGGTATGGGGTTAACGGTGGCTGATTGTGTAGCGATACAGCCGGTAGGTAACGTATAAGTGACTGTTGCAGTACCTATTGCGACAGTGGTAACCCCTCCGCCTGAAAGATCAATTGTAAATATGGTTGGATCACTGGATATCCAGGTACCTCCCCCTGATGCATCAGAAAATGAAGCACCCAGAGACATGCATAATGAGGGATTCCCGGCAATTGTCGCAGGGGAAGGATTTACAGTGATACTTGTAGTCAATATACAGCCGGGGTCAAGTGAATAATCAATCAGTGATGTGCCTGCTGATACACCCGTAATAATACCACTACTGGCATCAACTGACGCTATACTGGTATTGCTGCTGGTCCAGGCGCCGCCCGTTATTGGGTCGCTTAATATAATTGTTGAAGCGGGGCAAACAGCTGTAGCGACACCTGAGACAAGGCCTAATACAGTCATTGTTTTAGTAACTGATCCGCATCCGTTTGTATAACTTATAGTGGAAGTGCCTGTCGAGAGGCCAGTTACGTTTCCGGAAGCGTCTATAGTAGCAACTGCTGTGTTATTACTGCTCCATGAGCCGCCTGCAACCGCATTGGTGAGCGTAGTGGTTTGCAATTGATAGCCACTAATAACCACATTATCGAGATAAAAACTATTCCCAAATGCGGATATTGCCCGGATGAGCAGGTAGTTGGTACTGCCGGTGTACGAAGCCGGGATGGTAGCCGTATATTGGTACCAGCCGGAGGAATAGGGAGTGGAATTACCTGAAAGAGAACCGGTAGTAGGGCCATCAGCAGCGCGGGGTATAAAACCAAGGACGGTACCACCCGCAATTGCATTGGTTGTATTAAGAACTATATTAAACCCTTCTGTGGAATACGAGGCATAAGGGAAAGCACCGCTTCCATCACGGTATACCCATAAAGATACCTGGCCGTTGACGATATTTACCATGCTAAAAGGAGATGACCACATCAGCGAAGCGCCGGTATAATCATAAAAATCTGCTTCGGCTACGTAGTTTCCATCTTCTGCTGCCCCAATAGGTGGGTAATACGTACTGTAAGCATCTGTCTGGAACCATATAGCGGTTGTTCCCTGGTAACCCCAGCCGGATGGCGGAACACTATTTTCAAAACTTTCAGACAACAGTGTTACGGGTAATGGGGGACAAACGGAACCATTTCCTGATATAGGATCGGGTGTAGAAACTGTATAAGCAAAAGGCTGGGTAACAGTACAACTGCCAACTGAATAAGAAATTGTAGCCAGTCCATTTCCTACTCCGGTCACTAAGCCACTTCCTGATACAGTAGCTACAGATGTATTGCTGCTGCTCCAGGCGCCTAATAGTGTGGCATCAGAAAAAGTGGTGGTAGTAGATACAGACCCGCAAAGAGGAGTAGTACCCCCCGTTATTGCATTTAATATTGCGATTGTCTGTGTCCCGCTTGCAGTTGCACTTCCTGAATAGGTGGGCGCAGTGCCGGTAAAGGTAAAGGGTATACCGGCAGCATGTGCCAAGGCAGAAACAACTATTGTATGCCCTGCTGTGGCAGTGGCTGCTATTGTTGCTGTTATAAAATAATAGGTGGTTACACTTTTCGTTAGTGTTGTGGTGGCTAAATTGAGGGTATGGGCCCCTGCTCCGAGAGTTGTCGTAATAGTACCCATTAATGTCGCACCTGTAAGCGTGTTGCTGGAATTGCTCCATACCTTAAAATTGGTTACATCTGTGCCGGATACAGCTGTGCCAGTCGTTGCAAAATGCACAGCATTAATAGTAGTGGCCGTGCTTCCCTCTAAATCAGTAAAGGAAAAAATCAGCAGGTCGTTTGCAGGGCCACATAGCGGAGATGCGGCATTCCCTCCGCCTCCAAGTGCAGATGTCCTGGCTGCATAACCATTGGAAGCCATTATAATTAAGCATAAAAATAAGCCTGCAATTTTGCAATACTTATTTGATAGGGTAGGTGCTTTGGACGATAAAGCAGCGGGTAGCATTTTCTTTTTCATAATTAACAGTTTAACCAGGTTTTTGAATAATTATCGGACTTTTTTAGATGTGTTTGTAATAGAATTATCTACAAAGTTTTAAGTGAAAAATATAAACAATTAGTAATTAAGATTTTTTGTTGTAAACGGGGATATGCATAAGCCTCAAACGCTGCTATGAATAGAGCTATGATCAAAATCATAGCCGATAAAGTTGTTACCTGAATAGGGCATCCTGCTCCAAAATTCAGCAACAAACAAAATATTCCGGAGGATAGTATTGTATAGTGTTTTTTCATAGTCAGATAGGTGTATTGGTTATAATTAATATAGGAATTGATAAGGTTAACATTTTAGGTAAATTGTTGTACTAATTTACTATTAATAATAGACGTTATAGTTCAGTAAAACGTTGGGGTTTTATCTAATTATATTTAAATGTTGAATTTATAAATACTTTTTTATTGTTATAAATTTTGTTAAATTAAGTGCGATATTAGGTTAATAAGGGGTTATAGAGTTGTTAAAATTCGACATATAAAATTAGTTCTTAAAATGCAATCAAAAAAATATTTTTAAATAGTACAGTTTTCGCTTTATAATTTATTTATGTACAGTGTATTAATAGATGTGTATTATTATAAATAATAATTATTATTGTGCTTTATTCATTGGTTCCAAATAAGTTTTTCTATATGTTTGGGATTGGTAATAATGAATGCCCTGTATTGAGGGGAGATGTCCCACTTTTTTTCAGTTGAATTCCATTTTTGGGGTATAGCACTCCATAATATTTTTTTATCGCGGCTCACAATAAATACTTTACTATATGGAGTACCCATAGAAACAAACAGTGAATTGTCAGGGAGTTCCAATACATTTCCCGCAGCAGAGAATGCTCTCGGCACATAGTCATCAAAAGAACATTCATATTCCCATACCTTATTTAAAGTATGCTTTCCCGGCAGTGGCTCCTGGAACATGGTAACTTTTGGCGGATGTACCAGATCACATCCATTATTATACATATACAGGTAACCCTGCATAGAGCGCCTGCAACTGTGCTGGTGACAAAACAGTTCATTTTCTTTTATCGCCGTACCAGGTTTTAAAATTTCCCCATATGTATTGATGACATTGCCTGAAGGATAACTTATTTTTATAATGCGGCTAATGCTTTTGAAACTCAAATAAATGACTTTAGCGCTCTCATCAAAGTAAAATGCATTGAGGTGGGCCTCTAGACTTGGTTTGCCTTTTTCTCCTTTACAATAATAAAGATCTGAGTTTTTGAAGTATTTCATAAACTCCCAGCGCCATACTACATGTGAAGAGTTATCATATTCAATGAGGGTTTCAAGGGAAGCAGGATAGATCTTTGTGTCATTGCTGTCTGCCAGGGTTTTATGGTAAAAGAGCGAGTAAAGGCTACCGTCTTTAGGTATGGGTGAGTTTAATTTCCAAAATACATTTTCGGTTCCCAGTGCCATATAATGCCCGTTGTCAAGCCGGGTGAACTGGTGGTGATAAGGAGGGCCGTCATTAGTAGATTCGTTATCCGGGCCTTTCCATAAAATATCACCATTGTAATTTATCTCGTATATCCGGTGGTCGTCAAGAATAAAAGTAATGGTTCCCCGTGGGGTAAGCTGCAAATCCCTCACCCAAGAATACTCTTTTATTTTTCCTTCAATGTTTGGAAGGTACCATACGGGATTACCTTTCATATCATACAATACTTTGTTGCCATCAGAGAATACGAGGGCGTCTTTATATGCAGTTGCCTGCTCCATAATATGAAGGCGGAAAATAGCGGTATCCGCATTAGGAATTATTCCTGTGCTGAAATGATGTAATTCACTTGCAGCGGGAGGTGTCTTTTTATCCGGATATGTGATTCGCCAGGTATATTGCTGTCCAAATGAGGGGACTTCCGCTATTATTTTGTTTCCGGTGCCTTCAATTGTTTTGATGATATGCTCTTTGAAGGAGTCGTTAGCGTTAATATTTCCGTGTGCGATCTCAATCCTGTAAGTTGTAGCCTGCGCAGGCGAGGGAAAAGAAAACCCGATCAACCGGTAGTTCAGTATTACACCTTCTTTTGGTGTCACTTGTGCTACTGCCAGGCATGGAGTTAAAAGAAAAAATAATATTACAAAACTAATTTTATTCATGCATAGAACAGGCTATGAGTAGCAAATAAATAATTATTTAAAAAAGATTGTAACTCAAAGTTGCAAATTTACGCCAGGGATATATAAGAAGCGCAAAAGGGCTTGTAGCGAAAATGCGACAAACCCTTTTGTTTTTTTATATATTTTTTTGCTTATGATATTTCCAGGTGATAAGGTCTGTCATCTTCGTTGGAAGCGGAAAAAAGTGCGAACATTTTAGCATTCTCTTTTTTAGGATCGTCTTTCCCATGAAGTTCTACGGAAAATTCTGCGGCTTCCGTCCTTAGCTGGGTTTTTGTCAGTAACGTTTCGGGAATGGTATACAGGTCGAAGAAGGCTTTAGCTTCGAGGTGAGTCTGGCAGTTTGCGCAGCCAGATGTGTTCCACCTGCTTAAAATAGCCTCAGAGCCCAGGTAATATTTTTTATTGTTCACATGGAGGAATGCAGAGATAGTAAATGATCCACGTATAGCACCCCTGTTTATTTTAGTAATGGCCAGCTTCTTAACGCTGTATCCCTTTTCCAGTTTTAAGGTCTGCTTTAAAGGTACTTCTTCCAATGAACCGATGGTATAAGTATAACCCAATTGCTGCTCTATGTTGATGCAGTCATTTGAAGTAACATATTTTCCATTCGGGTGTTTAAATGGATCGAGTGGCGAATCAAGCGTCAGCCACGAGTTTGGCGGCATGCCGGGAGTGGCACCCTGGCTGTCGCTGGAGTTCGTTCCGGGATATTTGTCTATTATCTCCAGCTTCTCTGTGGCCTTGTGGCGTTTTTGCCACAACCAGAAAACGCGATCTATATTACAATGATGAAAGAAGAATATGGGGTCGAACGAAGCCGTATTATTTTCTCCCATATCTCCATTGGCGCCGGGTATGGGCGACCTGTCGTAAGCAGGAATGTCGCATCCGCCAATAGCAAGGTGAATGGAATTATGAGGTGATTCCAGTGCTACTACTGTGGCAGTATTGCCTGTAGTATCGTTATACTTTCCTGATGAGGTAGTATTGGAAAAAACGGTATAGTTAGGCGCTTTGAGGCAATTAATGTATTTTTTATGCACATCGGCTGGTACTACCTGGGCTTTTTGTCCTCCTTCTCCCTCTGGTATATCTATTGTGGGCTGGTTCAGCCATGTTACTATATTGTCATTCAGAATATTTTTTGATTCAGGATAAGGGTACTTTGCGTTGTGCTCTTCTGAATGTTTTTTGGCATCATCGGTGCCTACAAGACCGGATAATGGATACCTTACTGTTTCATACCCGGCAGGCTTGGTATACAAACCTTTATCTGCGGCTACACTGTCTGTGAGCTTTGCGGGTAATTTAAAGGAACATAAAGGATTGGGTATATCCTCGCCATCAAGATGGAAGGTAGGGTCTGTAAGTATAGATGGGATGCCATTTGCCAGGGAGTATGCATCTGTCTCGTCCCAGTAAGGCAAGGTCACATCTTCACATCCTTTAATGCTCCTCAGCGCATCTTCCAGCCTGAGCGCATAGATTCTATGCCAGGTGGGAAACAGGATATTCCCGTGATTGCAATATCCGCCCCAATAGGTGGCATCGCCGTAGCCGGCCCCGCTGAATGGTTCTCCGTGAAATCCTGCCAGGTTGAAGTACGATTTTGTGTCTTCAGGTGGCAGGGCCTGTATGCCTGCCCATGCCCTTACCAGGTCTTCAAGAGGTTTCATCAATTTTGGTTTTTTTTCTTTTTTTCCTTGTTCGTATTCCTCCTGCATAACCAGCAGTGAACGGCGAATCCTTAATTTTTTAGCTGTAGCCATAATGATTTGTGTTGATTGTTTATTGATTTTTATGTGAAGCAAATTGCAAGCGGATACCTGAGAAGCTATTGAGGAGTGAGCCGGAGATCACCAGTACCATCCCCATAATGAGCAGCCATTTTTCATATGGGAAGAATGTCCGGGTGATGAGAATAATGATTACACCCGCGACGCTGATTACTAAAGGGGCATATCCTCTTTCTGAAGATTTTCTATAAAGCAGGTATAAATGAATGCCCAGCATCGTGAGCAAAACAGGAAGCAACCAGCCCATATAAGGGAGTTGCGCGAGGCCTATACTTCCGAACATGCTCATATATACCGCCCAGCATACGGGACATTTAGGAAAAAACGCAACAAGGATGCTCAATATCATGGAAGGGAGCATTTTTGCGGTCGTTTTTGCTTTTTGTGTTTTTGGGGGCGGAGTGTTGTTTGTAATGCCGGAACAACAACAATTGGTTTCTGCCATATGAGATAGTGTATGATTTTAGTAAATTGTTATTATGGGTGCTATCGGACTATATAACTGCAATCATTAATCATTATAGTAGGGTGGTAAAATAGTATAAGGAGGTAATGGGTTGTCCCTGTTATATACCATCACATCGGCTGTTTGTTGTGCTATATCTGTGCCATCAAATTTTTCTACCAGGTATAGCGCCCCATCAATGCCGGAGGTTATGCCACCCGTGGTAACTATATTACCATCTGCTACGTAGCGTACATTTTTAATGATGGTAATGTCCGGGTATTTTTTATGAAAATCGTTTATGGATAAATAGTGTGTAGTTGCTTTTTTCCCCGAAAGCAGATTTGTCTCGGCCAATGAATAACTGCCAATACATACGGACATGATCACCTTTTTATTTGCGCCCATTTTTTTTATCCAGTTAATGATCGCTTTATCTGCAATGCCAGCGCCGTCGGGTGTCATTATGCCGGGTATCACTATTACATCTGGTGTAGCGCAATTTTTAATGGTGTAATGCGGTGTTATGGTCACCACTCCTCCTGAAGCCAGAACTGGCGCATCAGTGGCTGCCACCGTGTAAATATTATACCTGGAGCCATTATAGCTGTTTGCCCGCAGAAAGGTATCAATTGGCCCATGCATATCCACAAGCTCCACATTGTCATACGTAAGCACTGCTACATTCATTTTGGTTTTCATAGTTCGAGGTTATTAAATACTAAGCAGGTTTTGGCCTAAAAGAATCTTTAATGATATTGTGCAGATCCCTTCAAATCCTTTATCTTCTAAGTAATTAGTATACTTCAAAGCTAACAGGTAAGGATGATAATAAATACAGTTTTTAAACCGGTTTTCTACGGTATTTTAACCCTTGCGCTTATGCGGAAAATTTTGTAATGCGTTTTCAAAAGTATCGTTTCATTAAGATATCGGAATTGCAGATGACCAATCGTTTTCATTAGGAGGCTTAAATAAAAAAGTAAGAGGCCGCCCATTTGCGGGGCGGCCTCTTTGCTTGTATGATTCAATGCTTACTTATTTTTCAATTACCAGATGGAACACTGCGCTTACACTTTCTGCATGTACGCTCAGCAGGTACATACCATTTGCGATGGTATTCCTTAAGCTGATATGCTCATTGATGTTACCACCCTGTGTCATTACTTTACCATTGTATATTACCTGGCCCAGCATATCTGTGATTTCCAATGTCACTTCCTCATCATTGATAATACCTAATGTGCCTTTCACTGTAAACTCACCCTTGCTTGGGTTAGGCAATACAGATATATTACTTGTGGTAGTGATGATATTACCGGTGCCGAGGTTATGCAGTACGACAGATGTTTGGCCTGTACCAGTGTTACTGCCACATGCGCCATTCTTGGTTACGATAACGCTTACATTATCATTGTTGAACACATTGTGGTTGATGAAGATTGGCCTGTCTTCGCCATCTACTGTGGTTCCGTTAATGAACCACTGGTAGGTGTAAGTAGCACCGGGTACAGGAGTTATGGAAGCAGTAAAGGTATCTACCTGGCCTACGTTTACGATTGGACCGAGGTGAGAACTAACCTTCACTGTTGGTGCTGCTGCATTGTCCACATTCATTGCTATCGGATCACTGAACACAGTGTCCGCAGTGCGGCAACGCTCGCTGCTGCGCAACATGAATACTACACCATCGCCATTTGCAGGTGTATAAGTATAGCTGGTTCCGCTAACTGCAGCAATTACAGTGCCGTTTACCAGCCAGGAATAACCCGGTGTAGTGCCACCTAACGAAGGAGCTGCGGTAAATGTTACTGATGTGCCATTACATACTGAATTACCGGGATCAGCTGCAATAGTAGCTGAAGGAGTCACGTAAGAGATCACGCTCATCTTTACTGATGTAGTCACAGTAGCCGGTGTCGCGCAATTTGCATTGCTGGTCATAGATACAGTTACTACATCGCCGTTTGCAGGGATGTAACTATAGCTGCTGGTTGCACTTACCGGGCTTGCACTTACTTTCCATTCATAGGTTGGGGCAGTGCCGCCGTTAGCAAAGGAAACAGTATAATTAATTGCCTGGCCAATACAAGCAATACCATCAGTACCTGTGATAGTTACAGCAGGTTTTACCATCGGGTCAACTGCTATTGCTGTGTTGCCGGCCATATTGCCCGAGCAGCCGGTTGTAGTATTGGTACCTACTATTGTATAAGTGCCTGGTGCTGTCTGTGCGCCAAAGTTAAGTATGGTGCCAGTACCACCAATTGGCAATCCCGTTGCTGAAAGGCCGTTATATAGCTGGTAGTTGATACCTGCCGCAGAACCTGCAAGGCCAACATTCACACCAGAAGTTCCAGTACAGAAATGACCGCCACCGGTTATCGCAAATGAATCTGGTGCCGGATTCACAGCAATAGTGCCACTGCCTATCATATTGTTCACACAACCTGTAACGGAACTGGTAGCTATCACGGTATAGGTACCTGCAATTGTTTTTGCGCCAAAGTCAAGATAAGCACCTGTGCCGGTTAATGTAGTTACCGGTATAGCAGGTGATGTGGAGTTGAACAACTGGTAAGAAACGCCTGTTGCAGAACCTGTCTGGTTGATATGATAACCCGTTGCGCCCGCGCATAAGGTACCACCACCACTTACTGTGTAAGCTGCTGGCAATGCATTAATGCTTATAGCGGCGGTGCCTTTCATGTCCATTGCGCAACCGGTGCCTGCATCGCTGGCTATTACCGTGTAAGTGCCTGCGGTTGTTTGTGGACCTAAGTCAAGAGCAATACCTGTACCCATTACCGGGCTGCCTTGTGGAGCAAGGCCGATATAGGACTGGTAGTTAACCCCTGCCTGCGAGCCAGATGTAAGTAGAATATGAGCGCCGGATGTGCCTGCACAGTAGCTGCCGCCACCACCCACTGTCTGAACAGATGGCAACGGATTAACTGCTACCACGGCATTGCCTGTCATATCACTGTTGCAACCGGTAACACTATTGGAGGCTGTTACGATATAGGTACCTGATGTGCCCTGCGGGCCAAAATCAAGAGCACCGCCGGTGCCTGCTAATGTGCCCATTACCGAACCATTATATAATTGATATTGTATTCCTGTTGTGGAATTGCTGAGGCCGACATGCACTGCTGTGCTGCCTGCGCAATAAGTACCACCGCCTGTTACCGCATATACATTAGGAGCGGGGTTAATAGTGATTACCTTGCTGCCGGTCATATTTTGTGTACAGCCGGTCACCGAATCAGTAGCGATTACTGTATATAATCCAATTGTGGTTTGCGCACCAAAGCTGAATGTGGTACCAGTGCCCGGAACAGCAGTACCTATTGGGGCGCCGGTGTTGTATAACTGGTATTTGATGCCAGTGCCGGAATTAGATAAGCCAACAGGAACACCAGTAGTGGTGCCAGCACAATAACCGCCGCCACCTGTTACTACATAAACAACCGGTAGTGGGTTAATAGTCACATTTGCACTGCCAGCCATATTGCTGTTGCAGCCCGTGAGTGTGTTAGAGCCTACTATCGTGTACGTGCCGGGTGCGGTGAAAGAACCAAAATCAAGCGAAGCGCCTGAACCCGCAACTGCAGTGCCTACTTTTGTAGTGGCGCCACTGTACATCTGGTAATTAATACCGACATCAGAGAAGCCAATGCCTATATTCACCCCTGTGCCGCCTGCGCAATAGTATCCGCCATTTGTTACCACTACAGGATATACTGCGGGTAATGAATTAACAGCAATGAAAGGATCATTGTTCATGTTGGCAATACAATTGTACAATGTGCTTCTTGCTACCACTGTATAATTGCCAGCTGCTACCTTGTTTCCAAAATCCAGTTTAGTCCCTGTGCCGGCAATGCTGTCGTTCAGTGATATATTGTTGTTATACAGGGAGTATACTATATTGAAATCTGATTTGCTTAGTGTAACATCGAGGCCGCCTGTACCGGAACAATAGCTGCTGCCGGAGGCGCTGCCATTTACGTTCACATCATAGGCTTTGACCACAGGATAGGTATTGACATTAATACTACCAACCATTGCGTTAGTGCAGCCGGTTATATCATCCGTACCAATTACCGTGTAAATACCTATAGCCGAGTTGTTGAGAAAATCAATTGCTGCTGAGGTGCCTGGAGTAGCTGAATCTACCGCAGTGCCTCCATAATATAATTGATAATGGATGCCATTATCTGATGCGCCTATTTCAATAGTAACCCCATTGTTACCTACACAATAATTGTTGCCATTAGGAGCAGACAGTGCATATGCAGTTGGTAATGGATCTGCTGTTACGGTAACATAATTATTCATGTTATTGGTGCAGGAAGTAAGTGGGTTAACACCTACTACGGCAAATACATGTGGTGTGCCGGGAACTGCTTTCTGGTAGCCGAAATCAAGGCTGGAGTTAGCACCGGATAAGGTATTTACCAATGTCCATGGTATTGTAGTAGTATCCCATAACTGATAATTGATACCAGTGCTGGCAGGACCACTGGCACAATAGCTGCCGGGGCCTGTGGACAAACCAAGATCCTGCACGGTTACATCTTGTGGAGTAGGGAGCGCATACTTGCCTACAGTAACGCTGCCTAGCATATTGCTCTGGCAGTAGCTCACCGGATCCTGTGCTATCACTGTGTATTTACCGGTCGCAGGCTGAGGCCCGAAATCGAGGAGAGACCCTGTACCGAATGAAATACCTGATGGAATACCATTAACATATAATTGGTAAGCAAAACCTGACTGGGAACCGCTCAGGGTAAGATCAACACCTGTCGCTCCTGGTACATCACAATAGTTAGGAGTTGCGCTGCCGGTAAAGCTAAGCGTATATAAATTTGGTGGTGGGTTGATTGCTATTGCCGGGTTCCCGGTCATATTATTGGAGCAGCCGGTATTTTTATTGATACCGATCACCGTATAAGTTCCTGCTGCGGTTTGTATTCCGAAATCAAGCATGCTTCCTGTGCCGGGTAGTGCCGAGGGGAATGGTACCCCTCCAACAGATAACCGGTAATTGACAGCAGGGTCGGTTGTAGTCATATATATATCTATACCTGTGGTGCCGGA
>Ga0206839_1144_pt1 | contig 15781 bp, 14 predicted proteins | sample Alteio_BWOrgCont_27_FD_152883 | JGI IMG/M metagenome (GOLD analysis project Ga0206839, IMG submission 152883) | Enriched cells from forest soil in Barre Woods Harvard Forest LTER site, Petersham, Massachusetts, United States -... | ecosystem: Environmental > Terrestrial > Soil > Temperate forest >... | reverse complement strand
GTATTTGATATGCAGTCTAAAGAAGTGGCTTCCTTTATCGACAAACGGGAACTAAACTTACAGGCTTTGCCCACAGGTAATTATATAGCGCGTATTTCTTCAGGAGTTAATGTAGCTTATCTTCGGATTGTAAGGTAGCTCATGGCCACGGCCTGGAATCTATTTCATTTGATCTGCGCACCACATCTCTTATAATAACATCAAGGTCATTGGTCATTTTTGCAATGCCTTCCACCAGAGTTCTGTTGAGCGGATCAGTAATATCATTGTATTCAAACAACTGGGCAAGTCCAAGAATGGTAGCTACCGGGCCCCTTACCTTATGCGATTCAATAAAAGCTATTTCCCTTAACGCCATATTTTGCTCTTCTATCTTTAACAGGTGTTTTCTCTGTTCTGTAATATCCCGTGCATAACAGCTTACACCTATTATCTTATTGCGCTCATCAAATACCGGGTTAAAACTCACGGTGGTATATCTTATTTCATCGCCCATCCGCATATCCTCTACGGACTTAAATGTTTTACCATTCAGTGCCAGCAAGTAGCACATTTCAAACTTTTCAAAATACATTTTATCCGCCCCGTTATTCAATACATGGTCGCCCTTACCCAATTCTTTACCTATGAAATAAGACACCCATTTTTTAAATGAAACGTTGCATTCCACGATATTGCAATTAGTATCCACCAGCCATATAGGATCATCTGTATTGTTGATCAATAACCGGAGATTTTGTTCATCTGTAAGTACTTGTTCAATATCAATATAGTTATTTTCCTGCATGTGTAATGCTATTGATTTGAATATTTGCGCCTATAAAGATATATATAAAATCCATGCTTGATATAAAAAGTATGGTTTTAGTATTAAATTATCATTTCTAAACTTATGGAAAGAACCTTCGTTATAGCGTTTTCAGGTATTCAATTACTGATTTCCGTTCATCATTGGTCAATCCATCGCCAAAATAATGCCCGTAATTGCCATAGCCCGGCAAGGTAGTATTATACACTTTTTTACCGTTGGCAGTGTCATGCGCTTCGTATTTCCAGCCAAGATGTTCATAATCATATTGCGGATTATCAAAGTCCCGGCTCCAGTATGCCGGGCGTAGCTTGCTGTTCAGCACAGCTTCTATCGTGGGTACAGAGCCATTGTGCAGGTAGGGCGCCGTGATCCATACACCATCCAGCGGCGGTGCTATATAGCCGTTAAACGGGATGAGCTTTGCAGGGTTAGCCCCCTGTGAAAACCAGCTGCTGTTAAACCAGTCAACAAATTGCTTAGCCTGCTGGTTAGCGGTATACAGAATAGAATCCGTGCCTATTATATTGCCTGGTATCAGCAAGTTAGGGTATTCTCCGTCCGCGCCATAAGACCCATGGCACCGCTGGCAATTGTTGGTGAAAACCATCTTCCCTTTTTCTGCCAGTTCCTTATTGAACTCATAAGGATAGGGCGGTGGCTTTATGGAATAAATATAGGCCAGCACATCGCCGAAATGGCTGTCTACCTCCCTCGCCTCGTTCGAATCCATAACCGTAAGCAAATTGCTCGCCATTAAAAACCTGCTGAAATCCCCCCTCCCAAAGCCATTATAAAACATAGCGTTCTTCTTTTTTAACAGCCACCACGCAGGCACATCAGTAGGCACCACCAGATTCGGTATTTCAAACAATGGCTTATCGCTCCAGGCCAGTGTTTTGGGGTCCCGGTGCGCCACCAGCAAAGCGGCTAATCTATCGGCAGCATTTACGCCCCTTACCTCTGTTTCCATTTGCGGGTTCACTGCTGTCATTACCTTCACCATGTCCTTCACCGCATTATATTTCTTCGGCGCTGTAGTTTGCCACATTTTCAGCAGCGAAAGCTTCTTGCTCTTTTTCGAAAAATCGCTGAAATCAATGCCCGCATTTCCCAGCCCCACATAGAGCTTGCCATCAAACACCTGCGCATGGCATTGCATACAGGTGGGTATCACTATGTCTAAGCTGTCCGCATTCGTTACTACATTATAGCCAAAGCCCACATTGGCGTTCTTTCCGGTCCTGTTCAGATAATTGTCAGCGCTCTTTCCATTGGCCATCACAAAAAAATCATACGGGATACCGCTCTTCAAAAAATCACCCGTAATTAGGTATTGGTATCCCTTTGCGGCATCGCCTGTCCGCTGCTGGCTGGGCAGTATGGTTACAGCAGTTTCCGGTTCTTTTTCTTTTCTGCTGAATGCTGCCAGTAAAGTAGTGGCAGTAATGGCTAAAAGAAAGGCTATTCCTTTTTTCATAATAATGCGGTACAGATCAAAATTACGGGAAATAAGGTTGCAGTTTTTCATCTGTATAGGGATTCATTTATATTATAGCTTGCATTTTTAATGCTGCTGGTATGTTTTATATAAACCTACCCGATGACATCAATCAGGTTTTAATGTAACGTAAGTCAGTGGATACCTCCATGCATAAAAATACTTTTGCCCTGAAACAATCTCAACTAAAAATAAAAAAACATGAAAGCATTAGTCTATCACGGTCCGGGGAAAAAAGCATGGGAGGAAAAGCCCAAACCTACAGTACAAAAATCAACAGATGCTGTTGTAAAAATTCTGAAAACAACAATATGCGGTACAGACCTGCACATCATGAAGGGCGATGTGCCCGCAGTTACAGATGGCAGGATCATAGGCCACGAAGGAGTAGGCATAGTGGAAGAAACAGGTAGCTCAGTAAGTAACTTTAAAAAGGGGGATCATGTTATTATCTCCTGCATTACATCTTGTGGCAAATGTGATTATTGTAAAAGAGGGATGTATTCACATTGCGCAGATGGAGGATGGATATTAGGTAACCTTATCGATGGCACACAAGCAGAATATGTAAGAATACCTCATGCGGACAATAGTCTTTACCCCATTACTGACGGATCAGATGAAGAAGCCTTGGTAATGCTGAGCGATATTTTACCTACCGGCTTCGAATGTGGCGTATTAAATGGCCAGGTAAAACCAGGCGACACTATAGCCATCGTTGGCGCCGGGCCCATAGGGATGGCTGTATTGCTAACATCGCAGTTTTATACCCCGGCAGAAATCATTGTAATTGATACGGATGACAACCGGCTCCATGTTGCAAAAACTTTCGGAGCTACCCATATCATTAACAGTGGCAAAGAAAATGCTGTTGAAAAAATTATGAACCTGACAAACAATAAGGGAGTGGACGTAGCTATTGAGGCAGTGGGCATACCAGTAACTTTTGAGCTATGTGAAGCAATCGTTGATGCCGGCGGCCATATTGCTAATATAGGCGTTCATGGAAAAAGTGTCAGCCTTCACCTGGAAACGCTTTGGTCTAAAAACATTACCATTACTACAAGGTTGGTTGATACTGTTACAACGCCCATGCTTTTTAAGACAGTACAGTCTAAAAAGATTCAGCCCAAACAACTGATTACACATCATTTTAAACTGGATCAGATCCTGCAAGCATATGATACTTTCGGAAACGCGGCAAAAGAAAAAGCGCTGAAGGTGATACTCACAAATGAATAAAAGATTCCTCTTGTTTAAGCCCTGGCGCAGCGGGGCTTAAACAAAACTACTCTTTCTCAAACTTCAGCACATTAACCTTGTCTTTTGAAACTGCCTTTAACACATAAGTACCGGAAGAAAGACTGGCATCCAGGTGGATATGCTCATGAATCATGCCATTGTTGATCACAGCGCTGTACTCCTTTATGGTATTGCCTGCCATATCGGATATCGTTATTTGCACAATACCATTAGAATTTTCAAATGTCCCGTCTAAAGTGAATGAGCCACTATTTGGGATCGGGGATATACTGATATTGGAGGAAGATATCTGTTTGGTCTCCAAATAAAGAGCGCCCGTATCTATATCTTCAAATTTTACCAGAAAACCCTGGTCAGATGTAAATGGCCCACCGCCTGTTGGCAAAAAACCTCCTGGCGTTGCTATACTGTCGGAGCTGTTTGTTTGACCACAAATATAAATTCCTTTTCCATCATAAGTACATGCAAAAACTTCATCTTCCCCGGTTCCTCCATAATAGGTACTCCATTCACAACTACCTTTATTATTAAATTTCGCGAGAAATCCATTATTCACAGTAGAGCTATAGGTAGCTTTCCATGCGCCTGCAGAAGCTATTCCTGAGGTGCTGGTGGTATATCCAATTACATACACATTCGCAGAATCATCTGCTGTGATTCTGCTTTGATCTGCTGTTTCATTTCCCGGTCCACCATAATAAGTACCCCATCGCCTGGAACCTGATGTATCAAACTGCGCTAGAAATGCGTCTTGCATACCCGCTCTTGCGGTTTGATAAGCGCCGGCAGATGCAATGTCTAAATCGCTTTGTGTGGTACCAAATAAATAAACAGATTGATTACTATAAGCCAGTGCCCCTGTAATTTCCTGACCTTTGCCGCCATAATAAGTACCCCATATCCTGTTTCCCGAAGAGTCAAATTTGACCAGGAATGCGTCAGAACTACCAGCCAGAACAGACTGGTAACTAAGCACTGAAGCAATCTGCGATTTACTGAATGTCCATCCATTAAGGTAAACATTAAGCCCGTCATTGCAATTAACTCCCCCTAAATCATCATCTGTACCTCCATAATACGTGCCCCAATGCCTTCGTCCGGTAGAATCATATTGTATTAAGAAGCAGTCCCGGTTACCCGCTTGTGTTGGTTGAAAACTGCCCGCTGTCGCTATATTAAAAGTGTCTTCCGTAACGCCTGACACATATACATGCCCATACAAATCACAACTAACTGATCCTAATACGCAAACTTGATCTCCGCCAATATAAGTAGCCCATTGTCTGAAACCTGCTATATCAAATTTTGCTAAAAAGTTATTCATGCCTCCTCCATAAACGTACTGTTGGCAACCTGGGGTGGCTATACTATCACTGCTCGATGTGTTGCCTGCTAAATAAATATTCCCTGAATGGTCGCAGGTAACTCCTAACCCAACATCCGTGCCACTGCCACCGTAATAAGTAGCCCATAACCTGTGCCCCGAAGAATCGAACTTAACTAAAAATGCATCCCTGCCTCCTCCATAAGAATCCTGGTAACTTCCGGTAGTAGCTATTATGCCCGGAATAGCACAATAGGTCAAACCACAGGCGTAAATATTTGCAGCAGCATCGCAGGCAATATCGTAAAAACAGGCATCGTCTGAAACAACGCTATAATAAGTACCCCACTCTACTACCGGATCAATAACAAGAGCACCTTTATATTCATTCAAATCATAGCTCAATATATTGTTTTTCAGCGTAAATGCCGATTGTATATTTTTGCCCCTATTGGAATAACATATCGGGGCTTTTTCCTTTATTACACCCATCGGAGTGCTGGCACTGATGCCCCCATCCTCATTTATCTTTAACGCGTTTTGTCCGTTATATTTAATCTTTATTTTCGAAACATCTGCATTGGCGCTTACCATGAATTCTTGCTCAAGCATACCTCTTTTTACTGACAAAACCCAATCTATACCGGGATATACATTCTTATAAGTTACCTTTTTAAAAGTATGGGCATGGATCCCGTTTTTAAGACAACCTAGTAAATAATAATTTTCATAGTATGCCTGTGAGTCTTCGTTAATAATTTTTACATGCCCATTTGCCCCTTCCAGAGTAACGTCCATACGGTACGTTTCTATTTTGGGTGATTGGCTATTTATTGCGGCTGGTTTTTTATTGGCAAAATCTTTCAGATATCCGTGGGGAGCCGTGCACTCCTCCTGGTGAGAAAACACATACTGTAGTTGCCCGTTACCTACAAAAACAGTTATCCCCGGAGCCTGCAGTGCATATTGTATATCATTCCGGCTATTGCCATACTGGTCTTTTATCTGCCCTTTATTTTCAATGAAGTAAAGCTCCTGGACAGCGTTTCCCGGGATATTCTTTGCATATACGCTATTTGAACAAATAAAGAGAAAAACAAAATAAGCATAAATATGCAGCTTCTTATTCATAGGTTTATTTTTTATAAATTCATTTTAATGCACAGTCTTGGGGCAAATGAAAATCATACTCAAGGAAAGATACTAATATATAAAAGCAAATATTTTTCAATCTAAGCACTCATGCTAAAAGTTATATGCCAATCCCATTTGATCTTTTTTATCAATTACCGAGAATCGCTTACTATGTTTTTTTTCAAATTCTTTACCAAGAATCCGCACAAATATTCCACCAAATGCTACTCCTATACCTGTAACTGTAACATTTGTTGCTGTTACAAACTTTTCATCGCCAAACTTTTTATGCGCCTGCATCTCAATAGCTCCTGATATTGCTGTAATGCCGCCTGCAAGAAACAGGCATTCCCCAACATAGGTAACAGTGCAATGTTTTTTATGGTCGTCTGTGGAATTATCAATTGGCATAACTGCTGTATGATTTTTCCAATTACCTGACCATACAATATTTTGGGCCTGTATAACATTCCGGGAAAATAAAATGACGAAAATAAGTAAGGATTTTTTCATGCTTTTTTAAGATGCTTTTGAAAATAGACTATTAAAGCTGAGGCTCAAACTGCGGAAATACAATCCCCCCTATACTTTTAACCGTACCGTTCCTTTACAAACTTAAATATAAATATGCTATTTTCTCTAGGAAGTTATAATTCCGGAATCCTATCGTTGTTAGTGATCTGCTATGGTTAAAGTCTTAGCGCAGCGAGACTTAAATCTAACAATAAAAAGCACATTACAATTCCGGATATTGCAATATTCTTTCTTTGTTGGCATTTATATACAGTGCGCTGCGTTTAAAGTTCCCTTTTACTGTTTCCGACAAGAATTTTGTCCATGAAGGATTTATTTCTTCACGTAAATGAGCATGAATTGCTAAAGCATAACCCCATTGTATTTGGGTTAGGTATCCCAGCTTTTTGTATTCCCATTTTTCAAAATTTGTGGCAACCCTAAATGCACTGTTACCACTAAAAATACCCAATCCAAAAATAATAGTCGTCACATCTGTAAGAGGCTCGTTATTATTTTCAATACGGCTTTCTCCAAGAAGTTTTATGTGAGCGATTTCATGCGCCAAGGTAGCAACAAGTCCTATCGGATCTTTCAAGTTTTCTCCTTCCAGACTAATATGATAATTACCATCTTCCTTTTTGCCATAATATTTGCCACTACTTAGTTTTGTCTCTTTTTCATGTTTTATATAGATGATATTACCCCCGATACCTCCAGCCCCAATTTCACTAATTCCTTCTGAATAAAACTCCAGATTTATTTCGTCAGGGTTAACGTCCATTTGTTTGGCAACTATATTCAATGTGTCAATAACTGATTGATGTGAGCCATCATAAACAATCGGAAAATTGTCAAAATCGGGCAATAGTATTTTCTTATACTTTATAACATCATCCCCAAATTCATCACGAAGCCACAAAAATGCATGTTCCATCCATTCCCTTGTGTCATCAGCCAATGGGCATTTTGGATTTTTCTTGTTGAAAAGGTTAAACATGAGATATGGAAGTGAATATAAATATATAAATTCTTCTTTCTAAATAATAATGACTGGTAGGGTTACTTGCTCCATATCATCCCCACACCTGGACGGTACGCAATGAATGAGCAATAGTCGCAGTGTCCCCCTGCTACCAACCCTTTGTTAAGTTAATATTAAGCAATCCTTTTTCAACAAAATACATATATCTTACAGGAATTTTATATATTTATTTGCCCTATCTAACTCATTTTAGCCCACAAAAAAGAGCTATGCGATACATTGCTTTTATAATAGCGTTGCTTGCCACGCACCTTGTATATGCGCAGGATGGGCGCATAGACCCCGACCCAACAAAGATCGAAAGCATTACATATCCCAAACGCGGGCCGGCGATTCCCTGCGGCGGCTCTTCTAACCTGATACATCCCGATATGCATTGGCAGCCGCTGCTAACGAATAAAATAGACGAGGTGGAGCACAAGGCTCCCGACCAGGAATATATAGACAGCGTGAAGGCCGCCAAACTCAACATCATACGCGGCATGGCCGCCGGTAAAAATGCTGATGAGGAAAAAACTACCACTGCGCAGCCTGCAGTAGGCGTAAACTTTGAAGGCAATACGCACAACGGCTCTACCCCGCTCGATAACCATATAGCCATCGCTAACAACGGCAATATAGTAAGCGTGGCCAACCGCACCATCGCCTGCTATGATCAAACCGGCGCTGCGCAAACCTATAGCGATATCCTCTCGTTCCTGCCCGCATCGTTCAACGTAACGGGCACCAGCGACCCACAGATATTTTACGACGCTAGTGCGGACCGTTTTATTTTCTTCTGCCAGGAGTCGTATAAAATTGTTCCTAACAACCGTGTATTCATCTGCTTTTCAAAATCAAACAATCCCGCCGCCGATGGTTGGTGGTGCTACTATACCCAGGGCGACCCCACAGGCAGCGGCTACTCATTCGACTACCCAAAAATAGCCGTCAACGACAGCGAATTGTTCATCACCGGCAATCTGTATATAGAACCGGCAGGAGTATTTCAGATGGCAGTTTTATACCAGCTCTACAAATACCCCGGCTATAACGGCAGCTCTTTAAGCTACCTGCACTACACCTCTATCACAAACAATCCGTCTACGCTGTTACCCGTGTCGCATGGGCAGGGCGGCAGTTTCTACCCCGGCATGTACCTCGTAAGCACCAGGGCATCCGGCAACAATATCATTCGTCTTTACCAGGTAACAGCCCCAGGCTGCTGCAACCCCACGCTCAACAACTGGACGGTGCCCACTACCGCTTACAGTTTATCTGCCGATGCCATGCAATTGGGCACATCGTCTGTGTTGAATACTGACGATTGCAGGGCATTAAGCGGTTTCTGGCTGAATAATACCATTCATTTTGTGTTTAACTGCGATGGCGGCAGCGGATATACCGCCATCAACTACAATCGCCTGGATATAGCGTCTCTTACCAATACATCGAGCACCTATGGATTGAACGGTTACTTTTATGCCTACCCATCGGTGGCGTCATTCGCCACATCACCCACAGACGCTTCGGTGTTGATAGGCTTCGGGAGATCAGGCCCCAACATATACCCTGAGATACGGGCCATAGCCTGCGATAACAGTATGAACTGGTCAACCACTGCACTCGTACAACCGAGTGCGAGCTTTAACGCCAGCGAGACCGATAGCGCCATTCAAAGGTGGGGTGATTATAGCGGCACAGCGCGCAGGCACAACTCTCCCGCACCCTCCGTATGGATGAACGGCAGCTTTGCAGACGCATCGAACAAATGGGATAGTTGGATAGCGGAGCTACACACACCCGGTGTGGGTGTGCCCAACGTAAGCAATGAGGCAAGTGGTGCCACCGTGTACCCAAACCCTGCATACGAGGGCTTTAATGTGGAATTTACCCTGGGCATAAATACCGAAAACCTGGACATTACCATTTACAGCACAGACGGCAGAAAAATAAAAGAACTGTACAATGGCAGGGCCCATAGCGGCGATAATATATTTTCATTCAACGAAGCAATGCTCCCCTCCGGCAACTACCTATTGCGCATCAAGGCCGACAATAATATCATCAGGAACGAAAAAGTGGTGATAGCGAAGTAGGATGCTTAAAACTCGATGGATTGAGGTAATGGGATAAACCGTTTTGTAACGAGTGTTTTAAAAAGTATAATTGTTTCCATTTGCACTGCTACTTTGGTAGTTTTTCTTATGGTATCGCGAATCAAGAGATTGACCGAATCTGCAATAGCAAGACAGTATGCTGACCTGACGGACAGATACTTGGATTTGTGAAGACATTGAGAACAAATAATTTGTAATTTTCACTTTATGAAACCACGAATATTTATCGGTTCATCCGTAGAAGGGTTAGACATTTCTTATTCTATTCAGGAAAACTTAAATTATGATGCGACAGTTACTGTCTGGTCCCAGGGTGTATTCAAACTATCAAATTATACCCTCAATGATTTAATAAGTTCAATAGAGAATTTTGATTTTGGGATATTCGTATTTAAACCAGACGATTTAGCACAAATTAGGGATTCATTTTTCAATGTAGTTAGGGATAATGTAATTCTTGAATTAGGACTATTTATCGGTAAACTAGGAAAAGAAAGAGTTTTTTTTGTTTTACCTGATGGCATTGAAAATTTTCATCTACCAACCGATTTAATGGGAATATTGGCCGGGCATTTATGACCCAAAAAGAGAGGATGGAAATTTGCAGGCAGCATTAGGATCTTTTTGTAATCAGGTACGTTTGAGAATAAGAGATTTTGCTTATGAAAGTCTAATTGATCTAAATAATGAAAGCAAAGAAGCAATAAAAATAACAATTGAGAAAAAAGGGTTTTGGGAAGCATTTTTACTTGCATCTCTACTCAAGTCTCGTATGTCTTCTATTAACAGAAGTGTATATGAAGTAAGAAGCGGTTATATTTTTAAGCCATTAGTTACTTATAATTTAAAAGATGGTTTAAATTGGTTTATTGAGGCAAACAGAAATATGGTTAGAATGGTTGAGGTAGCGAGCAACCTTTATAATAAAGAAATTTACAAAGCATTTGGAGAACCTGGAACGCCGGGAAATATATTTGAAATAAAAGGACTAGCTGACAAAATTGCTTTAGTTTGTAAAGAATGTGTTAGTTGGGAGTTAGATATTAAGTCAATTGGTGTTCCTGAAGAGTTTAAAGAAATGCAGACGTTAATGCAAAGATGGTCAGATAGTTTATTAGATGCTTTTAATAAATTGCCGAAGATTTTGGAAGAATCTTTTTCTGAAGAAAACATAAAAGCACATGAAGCTACCAACATTCCTATACAAGTTGTTTTGACTTTCGAAGAACCCAAAAACGCTGACACAATAAATCAAATCCTAATTGAGTTGGAACACAAAGTAAAAAAAGGATTATTTAACTCTCAATTGCGTAGCTTTTTTTAAAATTTATATTTCCTCGTTGCTCCGCTTGTTCTGCAGGGCATCCGGAACGTGTAGAATGAACGGAAGTGCGTATCGCTCCTTACTTCATCTCTCCACATGGGCGCACAAGAACATATCCACCATTTTTTATAATAGGCGACGATCGCGCTATCTCAGTGGCCAGGTCGAGTGATTCCGCTTTTACGACAATAAAACCACCTTCCGTGGTATCGGGAAAATGATAATCCCGGCTTCCATCAGCATCCACCCGTTTCCCGTCACCCTCCAGAGGGTAGCCCACCTCTAAGCGGTTCGTTTTTACAAGCTCCGACATCCACCCGCCCCATGTCGCAGCATGATCTTCCCGCGCCTTTTTTTCGGCCTTTTCCAAATTGTCATAGCGGAGCGCCATATTTCCACCAAAAAATGCGAGCATATATTTTTTCATAGTTGTACATTATGCTAACAAAATTAGCAAAAGGTGAACTTATATAATTTAAAACTCCTGTTCCCCATTCCATGTAGAACCGTTTACAACCAGCAATAACAAAAAGCTAATCTGGGAAAAACTCAGATATTTGTATATTTACCAATTGAATGGCTCTGCTCCGATTATCTTTTACCCTGCTTCTCTTTTCCTTGCTGCCGGCAGCGTTTGCCCAGCAAGTAGAGAGAAAACTTTTTATAACACTGCCGGACAGCGCCTCCGCAGACTTAGTGCATGCGGTAATAAGTTTTGATTCTGCTGGCAATTTTTGCTTTTATAACAGGCCTCCGGCAGGGCCTGTTATTACTAATACAGGCACGTATGGGCCTTTCCGCGAACAAACCAGTTACTACCCGGTTACTTTTTACAACACGAAAGAAAAAGGCCAATATATAAAAGGTGAAAGAAGCCCGGTGATGCATGGCCCTATAGATGGCACCCTTGCCACCGTACCGATCATTAACACCAGGGATTATTTCGCATTCACTGTCTCCAAAAATGATAGCGTGAGCTATTTTGTAAACGACAATCACATAGCCACTACAGACAGCGTCCCTGCCACCAGGCTTTGGTGCACTTTCAGCACCAATGGCAATGTGCTTTATACCATCAGTAAGGGCGAATGGAACTATCTGTACCTCAACTACAAGCTTATAGACAGCTCCCGGTATGTATATGGGGCGCTGGCGGTGGATAATGAAAATAATTATCGCTACTCCCTTGGCAGTCTTTCATATTCGCTGAATAAGGGCATTTGCGGCAACTATACCAGCTCTACCTATACACCCATACCGCATGCACCTCTGAAAGTATATGGCCCCGTAGCAGCTCATGGCAGTGTATTTATGCCGTACTACGACACGCTTTATTATTATGGCAATGGCAGCGGAGCAGCATACCTGCTCGAGAATGACAGCCTGTTTCGCTACAGGGTAAGGGAGCAAAAAATAGTAGCGCCCGGCGGCGGCCAAAACTTCCTCACCTACACGCCTTCCACTAACTGGATGAACTTTACAATCGTATCACCTCAAACCGAAACAAGGCTGAATGTGAACGGTAAAGCCGTAAGACTGCCTTACTCCGATGTTTATTTTCCGTGCATGGACGCGCAAGGAAATTATTCCTTGTTTGGCCTGAGAGACTACTACCTGTATAAAAACATCAATGGCACAGAGCAACGGCAACCCCTGTCTAAGTATGGCGTGCGGGCTACGCCTTTATCCATAGACGCGCAGGGCAATACCATTTGCTATTACACGACCGATGATTCAGTATATGTTTATGAAAATGATCGCCTGTTTAATAAGTGCGGGGTAACGCAGTTTAACATGCAGTACGCTTCTTCTATATTTATGCTGACAGCAAGGATAGAGCAGGATGCGATCTCCGGCTTCTGTATGGATACATCCTGCTACATCGTTTATAAGAATGTTATTTCGCCGCCCATCCTGAAAATAACCATGCATTCCGGCTGGGATACATTTAAGACAGGCAATGTTATTTACAGCGATCTGAACGATCATGGCTACTGGCTGCTGCAAAAGGCCGGCTTCCGCCAATATAACCTCGTTGTAAACGGTAGGCGCATCACACTGCCGGGCGACGTTTACTTCGAATCTCCGCTGTGGTTCTGGCTGGCCCGCAATTTTTCGCTTACAGATAAGGAGTTTATTTTTTATACCGAAGAGAACCTGCATATTTACCGCTATAAAATCAGCTTATGATACGTTTGTACTTCGCGCTGCTGCTTACATTCACTGTTACTTCCGGCTATAGCCAGAAGACACCGGATGATTACCTGCAAGAGGCAAACAATGAAGAGCGCAATATGCACAATGATGCCGCGCTTACCAGCTATCGGTATATCATAGGCAATCATCCCGGCAATGTAATGTGCCCGTACGTTTATTACCGCATGGGCGGCATTTACGCAATGCAGGGCAGGGATGCCGACGCTATAAAGGCAATGCGCACCGCCCTTGCCGGTGGGAGTAAGCGTGCAGCTCCATCTGTAAGCATGGCCCGTTACTATGGTTATCAAAATGGAGCCGCCACTACTTTGTGCCGTATCTATGAGCAAAGGGGTAACTATGATTCTGCGCTGTATTTCCTGGGCCTGTGCGACACAGTTTACCCCATGGGCTCCGGCTGTGGCAATGCCGCAGGGTACGAAAAAAGCGCCATCATATTACATTATACCAGCCTGCTGCGCAAGGCCGGCCGCACCAGAGAGGCAGAGCGCACATTGCTGTCATGGTTCCCATATGGACCCTATGGATTCAAAGACAGCATAATGATAAAACTGAACGAATTGCTAAAGCAATACGAACAGCCTAAACAGTTGAAGCAGGAGGTGGATAACGCCATCAATAATTACTACTTCGATACTGTTTACGACACTCGGTACGTGCAGTATGATACGGCGGTATTCCTGTGCATTAATTTTATGGATGTAAAGATCAGGTATTACTACAGCGGCCAGACCAAAGATTACTACGACGGACTATTCCGCTTGGGATCTCCTCTTGAAATCGAAGCAGCGATAGGCGGTATACCGCCCAGGGATAAAATAATTGCCGGCCTGAAGAAAACCGATCTGTATACAATGATCCGGAAACTATAATAAGATGGACATTAATACTGCTGCGCTCCCGTCCTGGTTTAACTCTTAGCACAGTGGGATTTAAATCCATCAACAAAAAGCAGGACTTTCAGGCATGTATGCATTAGACCCCACTTTGTTGTCATCCTGTAAAGGATCTTGACAAAAGAAAATTACAAACAAGGAAATTTAAAAGCAAATCTGCCAGGTGCAAGTACTTTACGTTCGTGGAGAAGTTGCTTATGAACCACATTATTCCGGATGCCTTACGGGGTATCCGGAATAGAAGATGATTACTACTGTTATCTGGTTAATTCTCTTTATTCTTATTACCCATTGATTTTACTCCAGTTCACACTTTTGGGTTTTCACTTTTCCTTTTGATTGAACAATACTATTGCTGTTTCATAATATTGAACATCCAGCGGATGCCAAAACGGTCTTTGCAGGTGCCCCAGTATCCCCAGAATTCATCGTGTGGTGCCACTGCGTCTGCTCCACCTTCTGATAGTTGTTTAAACATTCTGTCAGCTTCTTCTTTCGTGTCCGGGTTCAGGCTGATAGTAAAATTGTTTCCTTCCACCAGTTTTTGTCCCATGCTTTCCAGCATATCAGTGGCCATTATTTGTATTCCGCTCAGTATGGGCATTGCCATATGCATTATTTTCTTTTTATCAGCATCTGATAGCTCCGGCGCTCCCGGCCTGGGTGGGGCATCTCCCATCCGCATTGGTGGGGCAGAAAATTCAGTTCCGAAAACTTTTTTGTAAAGGTTAAATGCTTCTTCAGCATTGCCATTGAAGTTTAGATAAATTGATACGCTTGCCATTGTTTTTGTTTTTTATGGTTATTAAATTATAGTGAGTTGCATGCGAAATGCCGCCCAATAAGGTGCAATTTAACACAATATCCTGCAGTTTCTGCTGTTGGCGATGTTATCCATCTGCGACTATATTTGTATCTGTAGATGGCATATTGCTAATGCACTACCACTACTTTATTATTTACCCGTTCACCATTGTCAAAGTAAAGCTGAATGTTGTAAATACCTGCTGGCAGGGCGCTAACATCTATCATTATCTCCTGCCGGTCAGTATTTATCTGCTTTATTTTTTTGCCCATCATATTATACATGGTAATAGTGCATGACAATGTGGAGGCTGTGTGTATTGTCAGTGAGCTATTTGCAGGATTTGGGTATATGTTCAGCTTGTCGGCTGTGCCAAGGGAGGGTAATAGGTACTTCCTCTAACATAATTATTGTTATACGCATACACAGGCGCCTTCAGGCAGTAACTGCTATCATTGGGGAAATAATAATTCAGAGTAGACGAATTGTACTCCTCAGGCATCAATGTGGTATCGAGCAACTGTGCCACATTTGAGTACGTGAGCGTGCCGCCATTAGCATTTGTGATGTATAAATTAGACGCACCAAAAATAATGGGGTAATTGATATTATTCTCCCATCCGGCATAGGTATATTGTACCTCCCCGGGCGTAGTGGTGACGGCTGTGATGCTGTCATAATCGAATTTCTTGGCAGGATCGCACTTCTGCATAGAGTATTCAGAGAAACCATCACAGGAGTAATACTCATAAACGTCGCCCGTGTTCCACTGGTACAATTGCTCAAAGGTGGGATTTGTGAAAGCAATCTGCCGAAACGTCTGTAAACGATAATCATTCTGGAAAGAGAAAA
>Ga0206839_1143_pt1 | contig 15831 bp, 6 predicted proteins | sample Alteio_BWOrgCont_27_FD_152883 | JGI IMG/M metagenome (GOLD analysis project Ga0206839, IMG submission 152883) | Enriched cells from forest soil in Barre Woods Harvard Forest LTER site, Petersham, Massachusetts, United States -... | ecosystem: Environmental > Terrestrial > Soil > Temperate forest > O... | reverse complement strand
TAATGATGTACCACAGCTTCCTGGTGCTCTTCTTCTTCATGATGTGTATGCACGACGTGAACGAAATCTTCCGTGCTTTGGTTATCTATCCGCTCCATACCTCTCTTATAATTTTCGCCAGATGTCTTCAATATGAATTTAATTTCGGCTACCGCAATTACAGGGAAATATTTAGCAAACAGGAAATAGCAAGTAAAGAACAGCCCGAACGTACCGAGATAAAAACCAACCTCAGTCCAGGTGGGGCTATAGTATGCCCAGCTTCCTGGTATCCAGTCGCGGTAAGTAGAGGTAACGATGATCACAAAACGCTCGAACCACATACCTATATTCACCACTATAGACATTACAAAAGTGAATGGTACGTTCCTGCGAAGTTTCTTTACCCAGAACAATTGGGGAGATACCACGTTACAAGTCATCATTGCCCAATAGCTCCACCAGTATGGGCCCATGATACGCCATTGGAAGGCGGCCATTTCGCCCCAAGACTGGCTATACCATGATATGAATAGCTCTGTAAGATAAGCAACACCTACTATGGAACCTGTAAGCACAATGACCTTATTCATGGCTTCGAGGTGTCCGATAGTAATATATTCTTCGAGGTGAAGTATTTTACGGGTAAGTACCAGCAGTGTATTCACCATCGCGAAACCGGAGAATACCGCACCGGCAACGAAGTATGGAGGGAAGATGGTAGTGTGCCATCCGGGTATCACTGAAGTTGCAAAGTCAAAAGATACAATGGTATGCACTGAAAGTACGAGCGGAGTAGAAAGGCCTGCAAGCACGAGCGCAAGTGCTTCCATACGCTGCCAGGTTTTGGCCGTGCCTGTCCAGCCGAAGGATGCTATACCATATAACAGCTTGCGTGTCTTTGTTTTTGCCCTGTCGCGGATCAGCGCGAAGTCGGGCAGAAGGCCTGAATACCAGAATAAAAGAGAAACGGTAAAATAAGTAGAGATCGCAAAAACGTCCCATAAAAGCGGGGAATCGAAGTTGGGCCACAATACACCGCGTGTATTAGGCAATGGCAATACCCAGAACCCATCCCATACACGGCCCATGTGCCAGATAGGGAACTGGCCTGCGCACATTACGGCAAAAATCGTCATCGCCTCAGCAGCACGGTTTACACCTGTGCGCCAGCCCTGGCGGAACAACAAAAGAATCGCGGAGATTAGCGTGCCCGCGTGACCGATACCGATCCACCAAACGAAGTTGGTAATATCCCAACCCCAACCAATGGTACGGTTTACACCCCAGGTGCCTAAACCCCAATATACTGCCCAGCTTACGGAAAATATCCCAAAACACAACAGTATTACTGAAAAAATAAACCCTACATACCACATACGGCCCGGCTTACGCTCAATGGGGCTTATAATATCCTCTGACACCTGGTGATAATCTTTATTATTATCTACCAGCGGTTCCCTTACAAATGATTCGTACTTAATATGCATAGCACGTAATTAGTATTTTTAGTTATGAAGTGATGAAGTTGGGGAGTGATAAAAGTTAACCTGCTCCTTATATTTCAACACCTTTATAGTATTCAAAAAGCTTTATACAATCTAATTTTTCTTCTACCTCTTCTATATATGATATTTCAGGAAATCATTCTTATTCTCATCTGCAGCATGTATTTCCTCTGTATTCCTGATCCTTGAAAGATAATTCACATTTGGCAGTGTATGTATATGTTCCAGCACATAGAAAGTACGTTCTGTCTGATCATCACGGCGGAGCTTTGTAATAGCACTCTCTCTGTCTTTCACATTACCAAATGTTATAGCATCTGTAGGGCAAGCCTGCTGACATGCAGTGCGTGCCTCACCATCTTTCATCGGACGGCCTAGTTTCTTGGCAGACAGTTTGGCATCCTGCAAACGCTGTACGCAGAAAGTACATTTTTCCATTACACCACGGCTACGAACTGTTACATCCGGATTAAGCACCATACGTGTAAGATCATCATTCATATCATCACGGCGGCCGTCTTCATATATGTTGTCCGCAAAGCAATCCGCACCGTTCCAGTCCATCCAGTTGAAGTGACGCACTTTGTACGGGCAGTTGTTAGCACAATATTTGGTGCCGATACAACGGTTATAAGCCATCTGGTTAAGCCCTTCAGAACTGTGGTTGGTAGCAGATACCGGGCAAACGTTTTCACAAGGCGCGTTATCACAGTGTTGGCACAGCATTGGCTGGAAAACAGTCTGGATAGTATCCGGATTATCCGCCATGCCGCTAAAATAGCGGTCAATGCGTATCCAGTGCATTTCGTGGTTTTTGAGCACATGATCTTTACCTACTACCGATATGTTATTTTCAGCCATACAGCCTACAACACAAGCTGCGCAGCCGGTGCAACTGTTAAGGTCGATAGACATACCCCATTTTACTCCTTCGTATTGATAGTTAGGATATAAAGTGCCATTTGCACGATAACCCTCCATTACTGCTGAATCAACTATTTCTTCCTTTGCCTCTTTGCCTTCTTCGATCCAAGGCAATGTTGCATATTCTGCAATCTCAGCCCCACGCTCTTTTAAAAGACCCTTCGGATCTTTTTTGAATTCTTCCAGTGTATATTCATGCATTACCGGGCGCGCTTCATAGCTGTCGTGCGTCTGGGTAACGGCAATATCATATTTTTCATTAGTAGGCGTAACCGTAACTTCATTATGAGCTTCTACGGTAAGGCCATTAAAGCTCAGAAACGGATAAGCATTTTTACCACCTTTCGTAGCATCGCTTGCTGCTGCACGGCCCACCTGTGCATCGCGTCCGTAACCCACTGCTACAGCTACCACATCATTGTGCATACCCGGTACTGCCACAATAGGCAGGTTAACGGAATATCCATTTGCTGCTTTTACGGTAACTACAAGCTTTTTGAAGTCTACTTCAGAGAAACCGGTCAACTCCTGACCGAGTGCCTTTGCACGGGATGGGGATACGCATAAGTAGTTATCCCATGTAGCTCTTGTGATAGGATCAGGCATCTCGAGCAGCCATGGATTATTGCTCCATGCGCCACCATATCCGATACCTATCTTTTGATATACACACAGCTCTATACCGCTTCCCGCTTTTCTTGCATTTATTTTATCAATAGCATCTGCCACATTGCCGGCAAATGCTGCACCACCATTGGCCATCTCACCAGCAGGCTCTACTATACCATCCTGCAATGCTTTGTCGAATGCATCCTGGCTGCCAAGTTTCTTCATCCAATAATCTTTCCAGAAGTCGCCATATGTCTGAGTAGCGCCTGTCCATGTAAGCAATGTATCCTGGAATGCACGTGTTTTGAACAGAGGCGCAATACCGGGCTGCTGTAAACTGAAATAATTTGGTTTCGGTTCCGCATCTCCCCAGCTTTCCAAGAAATTATGATCAGGTATTACGTATTTACATTTTTGTGCAGTCTCGTCCATACGGTCCGCAAATGAAACACTTACAGGAACCTTAGCCAATGCATCTGCGAATTTCTTCCCATCATAATAATCATAGACCGGATTTACTCCATGCAGGAATATGGAACCAACCTGCCCACCCTCTATAGCGGCAACAAGGTCGATCATGTCTTTATCTATGCCTTGCCTGTAGTTGCTGGTTACATTCCAGTTTACTGTAACACCATTCGCGCCAATTTTATCGTTAATAGCATTTATTACTGTTTGCAATACTGCATCATTACATCCGCAAACTACAAGACCATTTCCTTTTTTCAAATCAGCAGCTGCATTCGTTACAAGTTGATTCAGGTGTGGAGTGCTAAGGCTGGGTTGTGAGCCATTAACTACTGCATTATACAGGGCTACAGCTATTTTGGCTTTTTCAGAAGGCCTGCAAGTGCCACGATAATCAGCAGCAGCACCAGTAATTGTCTGTGTAGCTTCAACCTGGTAATGCTTGGATATTGTTGGATTTTTGGCGCTTATTTTTCTTCCCTTGGAATATCCTTTTGAAAACTCAACAGGAGATAACCAGGTACCTAGAAAATCTGCACCTATACTTACTATTGTATTTGCTTTGTCAAAATGGTATGTGGGCAGTGTGCGCTTGCCATAGCAAGCCTCATTAGCCAGCAACATTCCCGAATAAGAAATAGGATCGTAAACGATATGTTTTACGTTCGGATATTTAGTTACAAATTGAGTAATAACATCTTTAGTAGTAGGACTCAATATAGAATTAGTAACCAGATAACCGCTCTTCCCTGTAATACCTTCTTTCACTATACGGTCAATAGCATCAAAAGTAGCTTCCTTACCATCTGCGTATGGATAGCGGATGCGCGCTTTGTCATATAAATTCAATACAGAAGCCTGTACTCTTGCAGATGTACCACCTTTTGTAATAGAAGATAATTCATTGCCTTCTATTTTTATAGGGCGTCCGTCCCTGGTCTTGATTACAATTGCACAATAATCACCGCCGTCAGCAAAAGTAGATGCGTAATAATTAGGTACTCCCGGCACAATATCTTCTGGCTTAATAGCATAAGGAATGGCCTTGCGCACCGGCATTTCGCAACTTGCTACCAAGGTGGCTGCAAGTGTGCTGAAACCTAAGAACTTTAAAAAGTCCCTGCGGGGTGTAGTTGCGCTAAATAAGCTATCGCTTAAGTCGAACGGGAGTTCCTCTTTAAACTCATTCCCAGCTCCTTCCGGACGAGGGGCATTTAAGTTTTTAAGATCTTCGAGGTCCGTCCAATATTGTTTTTGACTCATAAAGCAAATTCAAAAAATTCTATTAATAGTCTAAAGTCGTTAGCAGCATACAGAAACTATCCAAACGCTACATCACAATTCTTATTCTCAATTTATATCCGGCTCTCTCCTGAGCCTGGTATTAATAATGGCATTTCTGGCATTCTGTACCACCCATTTCTGCTTCGGTTACGCCAGTACGCTTACCAGCTTTAATCTCTGCATGATACTTTTCAAAAATGCTGTAATAATTATTGTTAGCAAACTGCACTTCTGTCTGGCGGTGGCAGTTGATACACCAGCCCATAGACAATGGTGCAAATTGGTAAACCTCATCCATTTCCTGTATCGGGCCATGACAGCTCTGGCACTGCACTTTACCTACTTTTACGTGCTGAGAGTGATTGAAATATACGTGATCCGGCAGGTTGTGGATCTTTACCCATTGAATCGGTGTGGCCAATATATTGCCGTTTGCATCGCGGTTATAATCTTTCTTTACCGGATCCCATCCTGCATATCTATAAAGCATCTGTATCTGTTCTGTACCATTAATTACCTTACCTTCTGCAGTTTTCAATGCGTGTTCGCCTTCGCCAGAATAAGAGTTGATCTGCTTGTGGCAATTCATACATATATTAGAAGAAGGGATCATTGCATGACGGCTCTTTTCAGCGCCTGCGTGACAATAAAGACAGTTGATCTGGTTAATACCCGCATGTACTTTATGGGAATAGAAAATAGGCTGTAATGGCTGGTAATTCTGCATACGGCCTTCATTGATAGCACCATTTACCAGCCAGTAACCGGCAAACATAAATAATAATATAGAAAAAACAGCAATTACCAGTTTGCTCCTGTATATTGGTATTTCTTTTTCATTTGGTAAGCCTTCCTTTTCATTGGCAGCACGGCGAAGTGACTGGTTTGCACGCCATAAGATAATTACCAGTACCAGTAAAGAAAGGGTAATAACTGTGTATAACCAGCCATTGCTTTCAGTAGCTTCACCTCCGCTGGCAGTACCTGCAGCAGGTGCGGCAGCTACCGGGGCCTTAAAATTATCTACATAATTCAGTATAGCATCAATCTCTTCTTTTGACAACTGCGGAAAAGCAGTCATCGCTGTTTTATTAAATTTATTATAAATATCATTGGCGGTTTTGTCACCGCTGGCAATCACTGCGGCAGAGTTATGCACCCAGTTATACCCCCAATCCTTATTTGGGAAGGTTTTGTCAATGTTTTGCAGTGCAGGTCCTGTCGCATCCTTTAACGGATTATGGCAAGATGCGCAGTTCGACATGAAAAGCGCCTTTCCATCAGGAGCTGCGGTCGCAGCAATATTGCATAAAAGCAAAAAGATAACAAAAGCGAACAGGCTACGTAAGCGAATTCTGATTAGTGGCATTTTTGATTCTGGCACAGGAATATATTTGAAAATTAATTTTCCTTTATATAAAAAAGCGTGGCAAAACTACGACACAAACCCGAAAGTTTATACACTTTCAGCAAAAAATTTTATTCAGTACTGGTGCGGGTTTCGGGCATTTTTTTGTTATAAAATATTTTGTAATGTCATTTTATTGTCAAAGATTAAATTGATAAAAATAGCACTATCAGTTAATTAATTATACCTAAAGCAATCAAAATCCGGAATAAACAGCCTTTTTGTAAGTACGAGAGTTTTTAGGGTAATTACCAGGATATATTTAAGCATTCCACGTTTTTCAGGAATTATTAAATGCTCCCCGTCCTTCCACCATCTACCGGGATGGAGGTGCCATTAATATAGGCTGCGGCCGGGCTGGCAAGGAATACTACTAATGCGGCTACCTCCTCCGGCTTGCCAAATCGCCTTGCAGGTATTTCATTGACCATCTCCAGCTCTACGTCTTCTTTACTCTTGCCGGTCTTTGCTGATTTATTACTGAGTATTGTTTCCAGCCGCTCGGTAGAGGTGGCACCTGGGAGCACATTATTTACCGTGATACCAAACTGGCCTAATTCATTGGCCATAGTTTTTGCCCATGACGCGACGGCTCCCCGAATGGTATTTGACACCCCAAGGTCTTTTAATGGTATTTTTACAGATGTGGATATGATATTTATTATGCGGCCATAAGCTGCCTGTTTCATTCCGCTGGCAACGGCCATAGTAATAATATGATTGCAGATAAGATGCTGGGAAAAAGCCTTCAGAAATTCATCCGGCTGTGCCTTGGTTATAGGCCCACCTGCAGGGCCTCCGCTATTATTTACCAATATATGTATGGTATGCTCTTTCACATAACCGGAAACCACAGCCTCGACCTGTTGCGGGTTCACATAATCCGCCACGAGATATTGATGCTCTTGACCTACATTGGTTGACAATGTTTTTATCGCTTCCCGGAGCTTCTCCTCACTCCTGGATATTAACACACATTGAGCGCCTAATGATGCCAATGCCTGCGCCGACGCAAGCCCTATTCCCTGTGTGCTGCCGCCAATAAGGGCGGTTTTGCCGGTAAGATCTAATGATAGCATAATAGCCCAAAAGTAAAAATTATATGGGAAATCAATTTTCCAGCTTAAAAACAATCGGCAACTGGAAATATACTCTTACCGGCTTGCCATCCTGCATCGCGGGATTCCATGGGGGTAAATTTTTTACAACTCTTAGCGCTTCTTCATCGCAGCCACCACCAATACCTCTTATTACTGTGCAATCTGATATGCTGCCATCCTCATTCACAACAAATTTTATAAGCACACGCCCCTCTATATTTTTTTTCCTTGCCTTTTTGGGATAATCCAGATTTTCCGCCAGGTATTTATTCACGTCATAACCTGCTTTTGGCATTTTCTCAACATAATTCCTTACACCTGTATCCTTTGCAAAAAAGGCTATATTGACGGTATCGTATAATGGCACCATGGTATATCCCTGATTTTTCAGTAGCTGTATCAGTCCTTTTTCACCCCATAAATGCCCCGCGCCTACTGCAAAGAAAACAGATTTATGATCCATCTTACCCGGCATTTGGGTAATCCATTTTTCATTTCTTTCATTCAACATCATATCCATATTGTCTACACTCATGGAACTACCCATCATTTTATATAGTGCTGGTAGGTCCTGTTGCCTGTAGTAACCCGCCAATATTCTGTATCTACTATATAAGTTCATCTTATTTTTAGCGATATTTATTAATGCTTTAATGATTGTATCATTGGGTGTCTTTTGCATAAGGTTCATTTGGTCTTCTATTGTTTCCAATCCTGATATTTTTTCCCCTTGTGCTTTTGCGGCTTTCATAATGTTTTTTTCATACGCCTCTCGCTCTTTGCATTGAGACATTTTCAGGCTTACCATGGTGAGCAATGCTATGGGTTTCATCATCTGCAGCTTTGCAATATCTACTTTCAGCATATCCTTAAGATACCTTGCTATCTCGCCATAATCCTCCGGAGTAAAGTAATCTTCCAATTTCTTCCCGCTCGTATCAATTAACATATATTTGAGCTTCGATTTCATACTGGTATCGCTTAAATCCATCTCAAAACAAACTTCCTCACTATTTGCAAGGGCTTCTTTCATTTTCACAGTCCATATATAATCATCTTTGCAAATAGAGTGCATTGTTCCAAATAGATAAGACGGCTTTTCCAGATTTTTAGCACTTATTTGCCACAACAAAGACTTGTTGTTTGCGCTGATATCCTGCTGACAGAATGCTTTAGTATTCAGAAGAACACATAACACTCCAACAATATATAACTGATTTTTCGTCATTTTTTTAAACATTTTCACTAATAATCAAAAAATTTACGTAGATGATATTTTATTATGTTTTATTATATTTTTCGATAAATATATAATATTTAGATTTTTATATCATAAAAATACATTATTATCTTATATTCTTTGTATGTTATCTAGTAAGATCACTATAAAGAAATAATTTCTTCACATAGTTAGCAGCATGTTAACGGAATATGATTTTTTTTGTTGATAACTAAAATACCATCTAAAAGGGTAAAAATTTACAACGGCAGCCCCTACTTTTACACCCCGCAAAAAAAATACCCTACTTAACTCTGACCCGGAAATATTCACTAAATGAAAAACTATGCCTTTTCGCTTTGACCAAAAAAGAGCGCTACATATCCTACTATTTGCCTTACACAGCATGGGCGGCGCAGCAGATTTCAGCAGATTATTTTTATTGCTATACCTATCAGACCTAAAACACCTGGCAAAATATGGGTCGCTCATTTCCGGTGACACTTATATAGCTATGAAATATGGTCCTGTGCCTTTTCATATATTAAGTATTTATAAACAACTCAAAGAGCATTCCACGGAAAAGAATGAACAGGGAAAACAAAAATTGCCTATTGGAATAAATGATGCTCAACAGGCAATAGCGCTTGCTCCTTACGATAAAGACTACCTGGCTGCGTCAGAGGTAGAATGTATGTTCGAAACCTTGCAACAATATAAGTCTGTGACTACAGAAGCTCTTTGTATCCATACTATGGGACAAGCATGGAAGGGCGCAGATATAAACGGAGAAATAAAGCTGGAAGATATGGCCGAAGAAAGCGGCGCAACTCCTGAAATGATTGAATACATTAAAATATGCTATAATAATGAATTAATCTCCTTTAATGATGCACATGAAAACTTACACTGAAACAAATAAACTGGCAGAATTGCACGAACCACCTGTAGGGAGTATTTTATATGATATAAACAAAACCTCTTTAAAGAAAGAACTGTTTACAATTATCGGAAGATCTTATAATGAAATTGCCATGGTCCGGCTGTTTGAACATGCAGAACTGAATACGACTATTGCCGGGAAATGGTATCAGCTTTGCAATAAATTGAAATCTGCCAAAAATAACCTGCTATCACTGAAACCCTTATATACAGATCCGTCACGGCTCATAATAAAAGACCGCTACCAGTTAATACATTTATTACATCGTGACCCGGACAGACTTGCGGGTTATATCAATAAACGTGATCTTGAAAATATAGTAGCTTCCGTAAACACTATTAATACTATATCCGCTGATATAAAAAATAAATACTTTAATTATTTATAGCTTTTGCGTTATAATTAATTCCAACGATAAACAAAAGATGCTGCAAGGTCAGTTGCAGCATCTTAAAAATATTTGTTTTCGATTTAAATCTTGGTGAGCTTCATTATTTTTATCAGGGCATTCTGCTCATTATATATCTTTATTATGTAAAATCCGGGAGAAAGGTTAGTCGTATTAATATCATGCGCGCCTTGCTGCTGTATCCACACTTTTCCGTCCATTCCAAGTATGGAGATATTGACTCTTACGGGAGCAGATACCGATAAAATATTCGTAAAGGGGTTTGGATAAACACTAATATCATCTTCATTTATATTGCTAACGCCCAGGCCAGCAATTGAATGGACTTCTGATGTACCTGTGCAACCATTATTATCGGATACACTTACAGAATAATCTCCGTTTTCATTTACCGTATAGGTAGCATTTGTTGCCCCGGCAATTGCCGTTCCACCTAACTGCCACTGATACGTAACATAAGGTTTTGAAGTGCTCAGAACGTATCCTGATTCTATGATCAGCGGAACAGGCAGTGGATCAACTGTTACGGTTTTCGAAGCTGAAACTGTACCACAACCATTGATAACTGAATAATATATTGTAGCAGTACCTGCCGATAATGCAGAAACCAATCCGGTGCTGCCCACAATAGCAACACTGGTTGATCCGCTCTGCCAGTTACCACCTGTTGCATTATCGCTTAATGAAATAGCGGACAATGTACAAACATTACCAAGCCCTGTAATGATGCCGGCATCTGGCATTGGTGGATAAACTGTAACAGTCTTTGTAGTAAATGCGGTACCGCAGCTTGTAGTTACTATGTAAGATATCACAGCTGTTCCTGTTGAAATCCCGGTAACAATGCCGGTGACGCCAATGGCAGCTATACTGGATGCATTACTGCTCCATGAGCCGCCTGTTACTGCATCGGTAAATGAAATCGAAGAGGGTACACACACTGATGAGAAACCGGCAATAGAGCCGGCCACAGGAGGTGCGTTTACCGTAACTGTAGCACTTGATACTGCTGAGCCACAACTGTTAGCTACGGTATAATATATGATAGATGTTCCCCGAGAAATGCCGCTTACGATGCCTGTACTACCCACAGTAGCTACTGAAGTAGCTGTGCTGCTCCATACACCACCAAGAGCAGCATCTGTTAATGCAGTGGTACCTGATATACAAACCGTAAATACTCCAGCAATAGTACCTGATCCCGGGAAGGGAATTACTGTTACTGAGGTTATAGCTACTGAAGTGCCGCAGCTATTGGTAACCGTATATGATATAGTAGTTATCCCGCCCGATACACCATTTACCAATCCGGTGCCGCTGATTGTAGCCACCGAAGATATTGCACTACTCCAGACCCCACCAGCTGCTGCATCAGTCAATAAAGTAGTAGCAGACTGGCAGACCGTAAATGTACCCGTAACAGAACCAGAAACCGGTAGTGGATTCACAGTTACTACCATGGATGCAGCAGATACACCACAACCATTTGTTACTGTATAAGATATTATAGATGTGCCTGCAGATACACCACTAAGTATACCTGTACCGCTAATTGTGGCAACAGATGTAGACGTACTGCTCCACACACCACCGCCTGACGCATCGCTAAGGGGAGTAGTGCCAAGTTCGCATACCAAGGGGCCGCCTGTGATGATACCGGATACCGGTAACGGATTTACAGTAACTACTGTTGTAGTTGCTGATGTGCCACAACTATTAGTAACCGTATAAGATATGGTAGCGGTACCGGCTGATACACCACTCACTAATCCGGAGCCGCTAATAGTAGCGACTGATGTATTAGTACTGCTCCATACGCCACCTGATGTCACATCACTTAAAGGAGTAGTGGACAGCTCACATACAGTAGCCACGCCGGAAATAGAACCGGATACAGGAAGTGGGTTTACTGTTACTACTGTCGCAGTTGCTGATACACCGCAGCCATTCGTTACCGTATATGATATAGTCGCTGTACCAACAGATGCCCCACTCACTAAGCCAGAGCTACTCACTGTAACTATTGATGTGGCTGTACTGCTCCACACACCACCTATGGCAGCATCACTTAAAAGAGCAGTGGACGAAACACAGACAATTGCTGTGCCGGTAATAGAACCAGACACCGGAAGCGGATTTACCGTTACTACTGTTGTAGTTACTGAAGTGCCGCAGCTATTGGTAACTGTGTAAGATATCGTAGCCGTACCTGCCGATATGCCGCTCACGAAACCTGTGCCACTTACGGTTGCTACTGAAGTAGCCGTGCTGCTCCAGGTACCGCTTGCTGATGCATCTGTCAAAGGAGTAGCAGACGAAGCACATAATGTTGTGGTGCCTGTAATAAAACCGGATACAGGGAATGGATTTACAGTAACTACCATGGATGCTGCCGATACCCCACAACCATTTGTGACCGTATATGATATAATGGATGTGCCTGCTGATACGCCGCTAATAGTACCTGTGCCACTAATGGTTGTTACAGATGTATTGGTGCTGCTCCAGATACCTCCTGCTGATGCATCGCTAAGGGGTGTGGTACTAAATTGACATACTAACGGGCCTCCTGTTATAATACCTGATACCGGTAACGGATTTACAGTAACTACTGTTGTAGTTGCTGATATGCCGCAGCTATTGGTAATGGTATAGGATATAGTAGCCGTGCCTGCTAATACGCCACTCACCAAACCGGAGCCACTTACAATAGCTACTGATGTATTGGTACTGCTCCATACGCCGCTTGATGTTGCATCGCTCAAAGGAGTAGTAGCAAGTTCGCATACAGTAGCTGTCCCTGTAATGAAGCCGGATACCGGAAGTGCAGTTACTGTGACTACTGTAGTTGTTGCCGAAGTGCCGCAACTATTGGTAACGGTATAGGATATAGTGGCTGAACCAGTGGATATACCACTTACTAAGCCTGAGCTGCTAACGGTGGCTATCGATGTGGAAGTGCTGCTCCATACGCCACTTGGTGCTGCATCGCTAAGCGGAGCAGTTGCAGCGACACAAACCGTTGCAGTGCCCGTAATAGAACCTGATACCGGAAGTGGATTTACCGTTACTACCGAAGTTGTTACCGAAGTGCCGCAGCTATTGGTAACAGTATAGGATATGGTAGCCGTGCCCGCCAATATACCACTCGCCAAACCTGAACCACTTACAGTAGCTACTGATGTATTGGTACTGCTCCATGCGCCGCCTGATATCACATCACTCAAAGGAGTCGTAGAAAGTTCACATATAGTAGCCGCCCCTGCAATGGAACCGGATACCGGAAGCGGATTTACAGTTACTACTGTATTTGTAGCCGAAGTGCCGCAACTATTTGTAACGGTATAGGATATGGTTGCGGAGCCAGTGGATATACCGCTCACTAAGCCTGTGCTGCTAACGGTGGCTATCGACGTGTTGGTACTGCTCCATACGCCACTTGGTGCTGCATCGCTAAGCGGAGCAGTTGCAGCGACACAAACCGTTGCAGCACCCGTAATAGAACCTGATACCGGGAGCGGGTTTACTGTTACTGTTATCATAGAATCTGCTACACCGCATGTATTGGTGACTGCGTAAGATATGGTAGCGGTACCTGCTGCTATACCGGTTACAATACCCGAAGTGCCAACTGTGGCAATACCAGTTGCAGAACTGCTCCATACACCTCCCAGTGTAGCATCACTTAATGTGGTGGTCGCAAGGGGGCATACTGTTGGTGTACCCGTTATTGTGGCAGCAGAAGGTAATGGATTAACGGTTATGATAATTGTTGAGTCCGCCGTGCCGCAGGTATTAGTAACTGCATAAGTAATAGTAGCAGAGCCTCCTGTTACCCCTGTTACTACACCAGTACTGCTAACCGTAGCTATGCCTGTAGCGCTGCTGCTCCACCCGCCCAGGGTCGCGGTATCGCTTAATGATACTGTGGAAAGTGCGCATACCGTGGTAGCTCCTGTGATTGTACTTGCTACCGGCAGTCCGGTAATGGTGAGATTGACGCCGTTATTTGTACCTGTATCTGCCGGAGTACTGCCAATGACACGTATACGGTACTTTGTACCTGAGCGTACGGTAAGTGGTATGGTAGTATGGATAGTATCAGTAACAGTAGCCGTAACGGAACCTATGATTACGCCGCTTACAAAAGAGCCTCCGGTATCGGAAAGCTGTGCTGTAAATACGTTGCCGGTAACAAATGTGCCTGTGGCTTTAAACGGAATACTGATGCTGGCGCCTGCACAATATAATGTAGGTGTTACAGTGCCGGTGGTAATGGATACGCCATCTCCTATTTGCGTAAGGAATGCGTCTACCGCCCCGCCATAAGTTGGCTGGTAAGCCCCTGCTTTGCTGATACCGGACGTGGAAGCTGTATTACCGGTTATATATGTATTGACAGAAGAATGCGCCACGCCTACGCCGGTTTCCGCACCTGAACCTCCAAAATAGGAAGCCCAAACCAAGGCGCCTGTTGGGTCGAATTTTATCACCATTGCATCATTAGCACCACCGTAACTGGTCTGGAATGCCGCAGAATCGATGGCAGATGTTGAGCCCGTGGTACCGGCAACATACAGATAGCCACTGGCATCTACCACACATGCATTACCCTGGTCTGTACCCGATCCACCATAATAAGTAGCCCATGTACGCGCTCCATTAGATGGATTAAATTTTGCGACAAAGGCATCACTACCTCCGCCAAGCGTGGGCTGCGGCACACCCGTAGATGGTACTATACCTGATGATGATGCCGTAATACCGGTTACACATATATTGCCGCTGGCATCCTGCGCACATCCAAAACCCTGATCAGAACCTGTGCCTCCGTAATATGTACCCCATACAAGCGACGTGCCCGTACTATTAAATTTTGCTACAAACGCGTCATTAGTACCGCCACCGAAAGCAGACTGAAAAATACCCGAACCCGATGAAATACCTGTGGATGAAGCGGTGAGCCCGGTAACATAAACATTACCACTACCATCCACTACGCAAGCTTTTCCCTGCTCATTACCTGTGCCTCCATAATAAGTGCCCCAGACCTGGGCACCGGTAGACCCATCCATCTTAGCTACAAAAACGTCCTGGCCACCTGCATTGGATCCCTGGTATACTCCGCCGGAAGCAATACCAGCGGTGCTGTTACTATAGCCCGCAACATAAAGATTACCGCCGCCGTCGGTTGCACAACCAAATATCACATCAGCAAGCGAGCCGCCATAATATGTACCCCATATCCTGCTGCCGGAGCTACTGAATTTCACAACTATACCATCGCTTGTGCTGCCCGCAAAAGCAGACTGGTAAATACCAGTACCAAAGGAGATACCGGTTGTGGATTGTGATTGTCCTGCAGCATATATATTACCGCTGGCGTCTGTGGCGCATGCCCAGAATACATCACCGAGTGTGCCACCATAATAAGTAGCCCATTGAATGGCTCCTGTAGCATCAAATTTTGCCAAGTAAGCATCTATGCCCCCTCCGGTTGCAGACTGAAATCCACCTGTATAAAATATTGCGGAAGTAGAGGATGTATAGCCAGCTATATAAACATTACCGCTGCCGTCGGTAGTGCATGCAGCTGCGTTCTCCGCTGCAGAACCGCCATAATATGTTGACCAAGATATGGACGGGTCGATTGTTAATGTTGCATTCCGTGGTATAGCCGATAGCTTAAAGCTGATGCTTCCATCATTATTATGTACAAACCTGGTAGCTATGTTTGTACCGTCTGCGTAGCTTACAGGGGCGTGCTCTTTTACCTCGCCAAGCGATGTTGTCATCAGCAACTCACCTGTCTTTGTTACGCTTACACCCTGGGCATCATGTATCTTAAGTTTTATCTGAGATGGATTGCCCCCAGGATGCACAATAAAATCATACTTCATGCGGCTACCTGCACTATACACTACCCAGTCTATATGAGGATATACGTTTTCGTACACAACTTTCTTATAAGTGGCAACGC
>Ga0206839_1141_pt1 | contig 15914 bp, 11 predicted proteins | sample Alteio_BWOrgCont_27_FD_152883 | JGI IMG/M metagenome (GOLD analysis project Ga0206839, IMG submission 152883) | Enriched cells from forest soil in Barre Woods Harvard Forest LTER site, Petersham, Massachusetts, United States -... | ecosystem: Environmental > Terrestrial > Soil > Temperate forest >... | reverse complement strand
ATAATCTTTTTGCCCAGGCTGATAGCAGTATCATTTACCTGTTGTATGAGCGCTTCTTTTTTCTTTTCATCCGCAACAACCAATTGACACGCAAGCGACCAGCTTTCGCAACGCGCCACATCCAGGCTGAAGTTGAAAAGTTGGTTTTCCACTTTCATACCAAACTTGGAGGCAATGCTGAGTATAGGAGACACTGAAAAAATTTCTTTTTCAATCTCGATCATTGCGGAGGCCATTATCGCATTTATCTTTAAAAAATCAGTATAGAGGAAAACAAACTGTTCAGGAGTGCATATGCTACTGGTTGCTATTGCGAGGTCCATATTAATATGTGGGTTCATGGAAAGCAACAACTGTTGGAGGACAATCGTGAATTTCCGTTTACTATTTTCCAGGGCAAATGTCCATGCTGGTCCGGCATCAACATTGTCGCGATAATTATCAACAGCCGCAAAATATCTTTTCGCGAATGTGACAGCGAGCTTTTCAATGCGTGCTTTATCCTGAAACTCGCCTGCCTCTGCCGCTTTTTTTATGCGCGTTGTCATATTTTTATAAATAGCGGCAAAAAAACCAATCCTGCTATTATTCTGTAAAGACCATTCAATAATTGAATTAATTTCTTTGATGAGATCATCAAATGTGTTGATATTATTTTGAATTGCGGAGTAGTTCATCTCGTGAAGGGCATTTAATTTAATTTGCAATGTAAACAATTAATTATATTGCATGGGAGGGTGTTTTCCCCGTATTTGCATGCACAGTAGGGTGATTTGAAGTTATTTATACGAGCAGCCAACCTACTGGAAACATATTGTAAATAAGCAAGGGCCACCTAAAAGGCAGCCCTGCTTTAATATTTACTTTTGGGGATTTTTTATTTCAATTACACATTCACCATCACAACGGGCGCAGCAGAACGAATTTCTTCATTAGCCTGGTCTGCGTATTTGGCGAAGTTTTTAACAAATAACTGGGCCAGTTCGTTAGCCTTTTTATCATAGGCATCTTTATCTGACCATGTGTTGCGTGGCACTAGTATTTCTGATGGCACATCAGGTACTGCATTAGGCATCAGCACGCCAAATACCGGGTGCGCTTCATAAGCCACATTATCCAGCTCGCCATTCATTGCCGCTGTGATCATAGAGCGGGTGTAGCGCAGTTTCATACGGCTGCCGGTACCATAAGCGCCACCGCTCCAGCCTGTATTTACCAGCCATACATTTACATGAGGGTCAGCTTCCAGTTTTTTGCCTAAAAGCTCTGCATACCTTGCTGGGTGCAGTGGCAGGAACACTCGGCCAAAACAAGCCGAGAAAGTAGTTTGTGGCTCTGTAACACCTACTTCTGTACCTGCTACTTTAGCTGTGTACCCACTAATAAAGTGATACATAGCCTGCGCTTTTGTAAGCTTGGAAATGGGAGGCAATATGCCAAACGCATCGCAGGTAAGGAAGAATATATTTTTGGGCTGTCCGCCGTAAGAAGGCTCTTTTGAATTAACTATAAAATTGATCGGGTACGCAGCACGGGTATTTTCCGTAATGCTTGCATCTGCGTAGTCAACAGTATTAGTACCGACAATGAACTTAGTATTTTCCAGCAATGCGCCTGGCTTAATAGCTGCATATATTTCAGGCTCTTTTTCTGCGCTCAGGTCTATACATTTTGCATAACAGCCTCCCTCAAAGTTGAAAACAGTAGTATCTGCCCATCCATGTTCATCGTCGCCTATCAGCGCGCGGTTAGGGTCTGCGCTGAGTGTTGTTTTACCGGTGCCGCTCAATCCGAAGAAGAGTGCTACATCGCCATCCTTACCTTCGTTTGCGGAGCAGTGCATGCTCAATACTTTATGGTTGTGCGGAAGCACGAAATTCAACACGCCGAATATTCCTTTCTTCATTTCGCCGGTATACGCAGAACCGCCAATCAATATAATCTTGCGTGTAAAGTTTACGATGGTAAAGTTACCCTGGCGGGTGCCATCAGTTGTCGGATCGGCCAAAAAGCCTGGGGCCTGTAATATAAGCCAGTCGTGGTTTTGTTTTTCTATTTCCTGGGTAGTGGGGCGCAGGAACAGATCGTTGCAAAACAAGTTTGCCCAGGGAGTTTCGTTCACTACCAGTATGTTCAGTCTGTATGCCGGATCAGCACAAGCATACGCGTCGCGCACCCATACTTCCTTTTCTCCCATGTAAGCACATACCTTATCATACAGCTTATCAAATGCGTCTGGTGACATCGGGATATTCACATCACCCCAATCCACACTGTGTTCTGTTATTGCATCTTTTACAGTAAACTTATCCTTAGGAGAACGTCCCGTAAATTTGCCGGTGTTAACACAAAGCGCTCCAGTGTCGTTAAGCACACCCTGTCCCAATGTCAATGTCGTTTTTACGAGTTCTTCAGGGGAGAGATTCCAATGCGCTACAGATACATTTACACCCAGGTCAGATAATTTGACTGCGGGATTTTTCTTGCCGAATTCTTGCATAATGTTATCTTTTTATGAAATAAAAATTACAGTCTGCAAAAATAATATTAAAACCTTAAAAAGACATATTATTTTTCCACAGAGAATAGCATGATTATCAACGTATAATATTATTTAAATTATATTTATTAGAACACAAAACACTCATTAACATCTCATTAAAGAACAAAAACTTATAAGATATTTGGATATTATTTTTTTTCTTCCTTTATTTGCATCCAAATTTATAAAAAGAAGATATTTAGTCTAATAATCTAATAAATATTATACAAATACCCTAAAAATTTCTTTTTACAGTTTAAAACAATAAATGTATGAGAAAGTTGATTTTGGAGTTAGTAATAATATTTACGATAGGCATATTTAATGCCCACGCACAAGACCCGGTAATATATAACTTTGAGGGAGTTGCATATACCCCACAGGGCAAAACCGTAGTAAACGCAGATATGCTGCTACGCGTATGGATAAAAAGCACCAAACCTGGTGGAGGTGTTATTTATGAGGAAACACAAAACATCTCTACAGATGCCAATGGTGTTTTCAACCTGCATATAGGCTACGGGAAAATAATAAATGGCTCCATGAATTCCGTAGGCTCAGGGGGTAACAGGTATATTAAGATAGAAATGGCCTCTATCGGAGAATCCACCAAAGGACAAATACGATTTAAATGCCTGAAATGCCGACAAAGCAATGAGCGGTATATGCTGCACCGTGTAGAAGCAAAAAGCTAACCTGCATCAAATTAATAAGGGAATAAGCTCAATTGCCCGTTATCTCTTTTTTTACTCATTGTTATTTCCTTAAAATTGGACAGGGAAATGCCTAGCAACCTTATCTTTTTATCCGTAATATCTGTTGCCATTAATAGCTGCCTGGCAGTTGCGGTGATGCTTTCATAATCATTAATGGGTTGCAGGAAGGAAAAGCTGCGTGTAATCTGCCTGAAATCGTTGTACTTAATTTTAAGTGTTATTGTCCTGCCTTTTAATCCGTATTTCTGTAGCCGTTCACAAACGGTAATGGATATTTTATCGATTTCGGCATTCATTTCTTCAATCCTGGTAAGATCATACGCAAAAGTATCTTCTGCTCCCAGCGATTTCGTTTCCCGGTCAGGCATCACCTCCCTGTTGTCTACACCTCTTACTATTCCATAATAAAAACGCCCTGCCTTACCAAAGCGAAGCACCAATTCATCTTCATCCAGTCTTTTCAGGTCTGCCCCGGTAAACAAGCCCATACTTTTCATTTTTTCTGCTGTTACTCTACCTACTCCATAGAATTTTTCAACCGGAAGTTTTTCCATAAATTCTTCCACGCGCGAAGGGTGTATAAAAGTGAGCCCATCCGGTTTATTAAAATCAGAGGCGATTTTCGCAACAAATTTATTTATAGACACGCCGGCAGATGCGGTCAATTGTAATTCGGTTTTTATAGCCTGCCTTATTTGTTTGGCAATTTCTATTGCCGAACCTATTTCCTGTTTATCCTGTGTCACATCCAGGTAGGCTTCATCGAGCGATAGTGGCTCTATAATATCTGTATAGCGGTGAAATATATCCCTTATTTTATTCGAGACCTCTTTATATACTGAAAATCTTGGCCTGATAAACAACACATCAGGACACAGTTCGAATGCTTTTTTTGAGGGCATTGCCGACCGGATACCATATTTACGCGCCTCATAGCTTGCGGCTGCCACCACCCCACCCCTTCCCTGCGGCGGCCCACCAACCACAAGCGGTTTTCCCCTGTATTCCGGGTTATCCCTTTGCTCCACAGACGCATAAAACGCATCCATATCTATATGGATAATTTTACGCTGCCGCTGCGGTTCACTGTTCATAGTACTAAATTACGCAATAATAGCTAACCGGTATGTGTCTTTAGCATATCTATATATAGAGCCCTGGGTATCATCCTCGCACCCAGGCTTTCCAGGTGAGCAGTATGCACTTGGCAATCAATCAGCTTTACTCCTTGTTGCTGCAAAACACCTACCAATTCAATAAATGCGAACTTACTGGCATTGCTCACCTTGCTAAACATGCTTTCGCCAAAAAAAATATCTCCCAGCTTTATTCCATATAATCCGCCTACCAATCGGCCATCCTGCCAGGCTTCAGCGCTGTGAGCATAACCCAGTTTGTGCAGTGCTGTATAAGCCATTACAATATCCTCCGTTATCCAGGTGCCATCCATCCCCTTCCGTTTCACACTGCTGCAATTGCCTATTACTTCTTCAAATGCCGTATTTACTTTAAACACAAAATCTTCACGGCTTATGATCCGCTGCATACTTTTACTCACCTTCAGCTCTTCAGGAAATAGGACAAAACGCGGATCGGGTGACCACCACAATATGGGGTCATCTTCGTTAAACCAGGGAAAAATACCATTCTGGTAAGCCAGCAAAAGCCGTTCCATGCTTAAATCTCCGCCTACAGCCAGTAAGCCATCTTCCCTTGCTTCTGCGACAGGAGGAAACCATAATGAATCATCAAGAAGATAAACAGGCATACGATCATCACAAATTTATCCTTTATCCCGCATTTCCTTCTCTGGAATCTATATAAAAACAAAACACCCCGAAACAGTGATGTTCCGGGGTGTTGTTTCACAATTTTATTATCAGTTGGCTGATTTCACAAGCCGTTGTGTTATTACCTTCCTGCTGGTATTGGTTTCGAAAACTGTAATGATATAGTTACCGTTAGGTAAGTTAGCTATATCAATTTGTTTCACATTATACTTATCCATTACCACTCTGCCATCCATTGCAGTTAATTGTACGTTGAAATTCGAATTATATGTAGATCCGATATTTACTATAGATGTAGTCGGATTAGGATAAATATTTACGTTATACAGCGCATTAATATTCTGCACGCCGTTGGTAACCATTGTTACAGAGCTGGTGCCTGTGCAGCCATTGGTATCCGTTACGACTACTGAATATGCCCCGGAAGTTATTGCAGTAAATGTGTAACTGGTAGCGCCAAAAATATTAGCACCTGAAAGCAACCATTGATAACTGGTATAAGTAACAGCAGTAGAGAGTGTCATTCCTGAAGTAGTGATAAGTGGAACAGGCAGCGGATTCACCGTTACAGCTGTATCAGCAACAGCTGTACCGCAACTATTTGAAACTGCATATTTAACTGTATCAACACCTGCTATAGCCCCCGTTACCACACCACCTATTACGGTAGCATCACCTATAACAGTGGACCATGTGCCACCAGAAACAGCATTTGTAAGTGTAATAGTATTCCCTACGCATACCGAAGTAGTAGCACCTGCAAGGCTACCTGCATTAGGAAGCGAACTAACGGTAATAGAATAAGGCACGATAGTTGACCCACATGCGTTGGTAACTTTGTAGCCAATGCTAACAGGCCCTGAAGCCCTACCTGTTACTACCCCACCTGAAGTGATTGTGGCTAAAGTGGTACTGGAAGAACTCCATACGCCACCGGAGGTAGCATCTGATAAATTGATGGTAGCGCCCGGGCATACTGCAGTAGGGCCGGTAATAGCCGCTGGTGATGGTGCGCCAAGAACAGTAACTGTTTGAATAGCCCTTGTGGAGCCACAAGAATTGGTTACCGTATAAATTATAGTATCTACGCCGGCAGTAGCGCCAAATACGCTTCCCCCTGTGGTCGCAGAAGCATTACCAAATGCTGTTGACCAAACGCCTCCTGAAGTGGCATCAGAGAAAGTATATGTAGAACCGACACATATTGTGGTAGCTCCACCTAATATAGCACCAACAGTAGGCGTAGTGCAACTCCAGGTCACATGCCATTGGTCTAAGGTAACGTTATTAACTGTAGTAGGATAGTAAGCGGATCCCGGGAAAAGTATATTGTGGTCATTATAGAAGTACAAAGAAGTGCTAGGATCTGTATACCTGTTTTCGTTTGTTGCCAATAGAGCATTCTGAAAAGAACCCGGATATGCAGGGCTAAGGGATGGGTTACTGCAGCTTTGCATAAAGGTAGTGGAGCCTAAAGGCGCTCCAGTATAGCAAATCAGGTAATTGGCAGCGCTGGAATGCGTACCTAAGGTATAAGATACACCACTCTTAAAGCTGATGTAAGATACAGCATGTGTGTTGGAAGCGTTTATGTTGATGGCAGGAGACAACGGCAACGCTTCCAGGTGTGCCGCGTGATTCAGATTAAGAAGACCATACGCATCCGTATCTAGTGCGGTGTTGGTTAGAGGAATTACGTACCGGTATTTACGTGTATATACAGAATCATAATAGCAATCATTGATATAGGGCGCTACATTATAGGGTGCATTGATACCTGAATTGTACCTTACGTCTGCCCACCTGGGCGTTTCATCGTAGGTAAACGGATAAAATGACGGGCTAGGCGTATTCCATGTAAAGTTATAAGTACCGGAATCATTCGTACTGGCGATAGCAAGATTCACTGTTACAAATATTTCTATTACCAGGCTATCGTGAACAGTAGGAGCAGTATTATTACGAACGTATCTTATAGGAGCAAAATAACTGTCAATCACATAGGCTTGTCCGGTAAGCGGCATAGCTTTGCTTACACTTGTCGATAGTGCATTTATTGAATATGCACTGTCTGTAGGGTCGAACGACATGCCCATACCGTGCCCGAATACATAAGATGTAGGGGGAGCATAATCATTAATAAGAGTACTGTCCGGATAAATAATCTGGTAGTAAAGTGTTTCTGGGCCACCTATATAAGTATTTTGGTCCCATATATCATACCAATCGCTGTATGAAGAGGTAACAGTTGTCTTTTTACTGCTATGGCCGGAATGCTCCCTGGCAATAAATGAGTTTTTATGCATTTGGTCCATTTCGGCTTTCGGCACAATAGACGGCATTCCAGGCACAAGGCGTTGTCCTCCGCTGATCATCTTTTGCTGAACTGCACCTGAAAGGGATGCATTATCTGATATTGAATTTGCTTTTTGCTGCCCAAACATTATAAAAGGGAGCGCACTTGTCAAGAGTAGTAAAAAAAGTTTTTTCATGCATTAAAAATTTCGCCAAAAGTAAGATAAATTCTTATGCAAAAAATTATCCTATCGATTTTTTTTTGTTTTCTAATGTTATGTAAATGAATTTTATTCCGGTGAGTATACCTTGGAATAAAAACACTTTCAAATGTTAATTAATCATTATTTTTTAACAATTTACACAAAAGTTTTTTGAAATATTTATTGCTAACACCCCTACACTCATAACATTATAAAATATATTATATAAAGTGCCTCATTTGAAAAAGTAAAATTTTATTTTTCAACTTATATATTTGCAACATCGTTTATAAACAACTATTTATATTCATCAAACAACTTAAATATAGTATGAAAAAAATACTTACGCTCATTTCCGCTATTTTGTTCACTTCACTTGCCTTTGCGCAGATCCCTAATAACAGCTTCGAGCAATGGGATACTTTTGCCACCTATGTATCACCAAAATATTGGGACACGCCCGATTCTATAACTGATGCGCTCTCCAGCCATGGGATACATACCTGCACAGTAGACTCTCCGGGGGCACCTGGAAAATATTTTTTAAATTTAACTTCCAGATCGCTTCCTGCACCGCTTAGTACTGTTATCCCGGGAATTGCGGTAAGTGGCAAAATTAACTATACGACAATGGCTCCCGAATACGGCTTTGCATATACAGGCCGGCCTCGCAGCCTTGATGGAAAATGGCAATATATGGCATCCGGCGCGGCTGACCACCCGCAAATCGTGATATTTTTATCAAAGTGGAATACCACGAAAAGTAGCCGGGATACAGTAGCTTTTACGGATACGGTAATAACAGGCATGGCAATGGCGTGGGCTACTTTTGCCATCAATATTAAATACTACACAAGTGCCGTTCCTGATAGCGCCATAATTGTGTTATCATCCAGTGCAAGTTCCACTACAGCTACCGCAGGCAGTTATCTTTATATAGATAGTTTATTATTCGGAGGGAGTGTGCTCGGCACTTCAACGATAAATGAGCATACCGCCACAATAAACATATTTCCGAACCCGGCAAACGGATATACCAACCTGTCTTATAATGGCTATACAACAGAAAAGATCAATATTAGCATTAGCGACCTGAACGGAAAGCCGGTAAAAGAAATGAGTGCAGGTACCTCACCAGGCGAAAATAATATCCCCATCAATACTTCCGGGTTCGCTCCCGGTATTTATTTCATTAAAGTAATTGATGAACAGGGGACGGAAGAAAGGAAATTGATCATCCAGTAACCCTAAAAAAAGAACCAGCGCAATTTTCGGAAAAAATTATCGGTTTTTTGTATATCCACGCTTTGAGTATTTCAAGCCCTATAAATAGGGCGATTGCAAATGCAATTACCAGGTAGAACCAAAATATTGAACTAGCTCTCTTTGCCATTTTTAGGTTTTTCCATGTGTATTTTTCGTACCTCTTATATATTACTCATGAAGGCGCCTAACTTATAGCTATTCCTCGGATAGATGCTTCCATACCTTATTTTTTAGCGTCTACTAGTTGTGGATTCCCCATTTTCCCGGTTTGGTAGTCATTAATACATTTTATAATTTCCTGTTCTGTATTCATTACGAAAGGCCCATAGGCATATACAGGCTCATTGTGGGGCTGGCCTCCCAGCATGAGCAATTCTGAATCTCCTTCACTGAAGATATTTACAAGGCTAACTTATAGCTATTCCTCGGATAGATGCTTCCACACCTTATTTTTTAGCGTCTACTAGTTGTGGATTCCCCATTTTCCCGGTTTGGTAGTCATTAATACATTTTATAATTTCCTGTTCTGTATTCATTACGAAAGGCCCATAGGCATATACAGGCTCATTGTGGGGCTGGCCTCCCAGCATGAGCAATTCTGAATCTCCTTCACTGAAGATATTTACAAGGCTTTCACCACGCTTATAAAGCACTACCTGGTTCTCGTTTATTTGTTTTCTGCCCTCCGTCTCTATTTTCCCTTTTATCACATAAATAAAGGCATTATGTTGCGGATCAGTGGGGATACTGAGCTTGCAGCCTGCTTTGAGATTTATATGAAAATAGAATGTCGGGAATAACGGCTGCACTTTAGATTGTGCGCCAAATAATTCTCCCAATACTACCCTTGCTGAATAATCTTTTTCATGAAGCTCCGCCATGTTTTCCGGGCGAAACACCTTGGTATCAGGATCTATTGTTTTATACTTCGCAGGCATATTCAGCCATATCTGGAATCCATGATAAATACCGCCATCATCATACAGCCTTTGCCCCGTCTCCTCCATATGTATGGCTCCCCTGCCAGAAGTGAACATCATAAAATCCCCTTTACCTATCTGCAAATCATAATTAAGGCTATCCCGGTGATGACCGTTTCCTGATAAAAAATAAGTAGTGGGAATGATCCCCGCATGCGGATGCGCATCTACCCGCAACGGCTTTTGTTGAGGGTCTACCGTTACCGGCCCGAATTCATCAAAGAAAACATAGGGCGACATAATCATTATTATCTCCCGCAAATGCACGCAATACCGGCAATGTGCCTACCATAGTTTTATTGGCGCTGATTACCCGGTACACTTTTCTTCCTTTGCCATCGCCCATGAGCCCGGACGATGCTCTAAGCAGATTAGGTACAGCAATCGATGCGCCAATAATTGCTGACCCTTTTATAAATTCTCTGCGCTTCATAAACCAATTTTTATACTAAAGCTACTGATTCCCATTTTATGTTAAACTCGCCAAATCAGCATTTCTTATATAGTAATAGAAGAAAAAACTAAAGACCGAAAATAGCCGGATAGAGTACCTTTTTCATAAGAATTATGCCTGTCAAAGACAAAATACCCACTTAATACTGCGCTTATAATGTTTATTACCGGAACTTTGCGTCAGCCAAGACTCATGAAGATAATAAAAGAAACGTTACCTGTTACCGGCATGCACTGCGCATCCTGTGCCAATACTGTGGAAAAAACACTGAAGGCACAGGAAGGCATCATCAATGCATCTGTAAACTATGCCAGTGCCACGGCTCTTATAGAATACCGTGAAAACGAAATCAAACCGGACCGTATAAAACAGGCCATTCAATCAGTGGGGTATGATATTATCATAGATAAAAAAGCAGCCGATCCGGAAAAGCTGGAAGAACAAAAGAGAAAGGAATATACGGCACTGAGGTTAAGAACAATATTGGCCATTATCATTGCCGTTCCTATTGTGATCATAGGCATGTTTGCTATGGATATGCCATTTGCAAATTATATCATGTGGGCGCTTGCTACCCCTGTAGTGCTCATCTTTGGCAGGCAGTTTTTCGTAGGCGCATGGAAGCAGGCAAAACATTTTTCTGCCAATATGGATACGCTGGTTGCATTGAGCACCGGTATTGCTTACCTCTTTAGCGTTTTCAATACCTTATATCCAAGTTTCTGGACACAAAAAGGGTTAAGTGCGAATGTCTATTTTGAAGCATCATCAGTAGTCATTGCCTTTATCCTGTTGGGGAAACTGCTGGAAGAACGGGCAAAATCAAATACCTCCTCTGCCATTAAAAAACTGATGGGATTACAACCCAATGAAGTAATCAGGATAAAAGAGGATAAAACAGAAGAAACTATTTCTATAAAAGACGCATTGGTAAACGATATACTGCTTGTAAAACCAGGTGAAAAAATTGCCGTTGATGGCGTGGTGACAGAAGGCCATTCTTATGTAGACGAAAGCATGATCTCCGGTGAGCCAATGGCAGTAGAAAAAGTAATAGGTGCACAGGTATTTGCCGGTACCATCAACCAGAAAAGCAGTTTCCAGTTTAGGGCAGAAAAAGTAGGGGCAGATACCTTACTGGCGCATATTATCAGGAAAGTGCAGGAAGCGCAGGGAAGCAAGGCGCCCGTGCAAAAACTGGTAGATAAGATTGCAGGCATATTTGTGCCTGTTGTAATAGCAGTGGCAATATTAAGTTTGGTGGCATGGATGGTATTTGGTGGCGAAAATGGGTTTTCACATGGATTACTGGCTATGATCACCGTGCTGGTAATTGCATGCCCATGCGCTTTGGGGCTGGCAACCCCGACCGCTATTATTGTAGGTGTAGGAAAAGGCGCTGAAAACGGCATACTTATAAAGGATGCGGAAAGCCTGGAAACCGCCCACAAGGTAAATGCCATAGTGCTGGACAAAACCGGCACTATCACGGAAGGGCTGCCGGAAGTAACAGACATGGCCTGGGCAGAAGGTGTAGATACCGCACTTGCATCTGCTGTATTATATAGCATGGAAGCAAAGTCTGAGCATCCGTTAGCGGTGGCAATTACTGGCTTTTTCAAAAAACTTAATATTGATACAGTGCCCATAAACTCATTCGATAGTATAACGGGCAGTGGTGTAACCGCTATATATAACCGCAAGATCTATTTTGCAGGCAGCAGTAAGTTGCTGCAGGAAATGAATATAAAAGTATCCGAACACCTAACACAGCAAACAGCTAAATGGCTGGAACATGCCAATACTATCATATGGCTCACAGACCAGTTTAAAGCGCTGGCTGCAATAGCCATAGCAGATGTAGTAAAGCCTGATTCTGCTACCGCAGTAAAAAAGCTGCAGAAAATGGGCATAGAAGTATATATGCTCACGGGCGACAGCCAGCAAACCGCCGCTATCGTAGCTAGAGAAGCCGGAATACAGGAATTTAAAGCAGAGGCATCACCTACTGACAAATCAAATTTTATTAAAGGGCTGCAAGAGAAAGGTAAAATAGTAGCAATGGTAGGCGATGGCATCAACGATAGCCAGGCCCTTGCGCAGGCCGATGTGAGTATAGCTATGGGAAAAGGTACAGATATTGCAATGGACGTGGCAAAAATGACGCTCATCTCTTCTAATCTCGATTATATACCAAAAGCATTGCACCTCTCAAAAAACACTATAACAGTGATCAGGCAAAACCTGTTTTGGGCATTTATCTATAATATTATTGGCATTCCACTTGCTGCGGGTATCCTCTACCCTATCAATGGATTTTTGCTCAATCCTATGCTGGCAGGAGCTGCAATGGCGCTTAGCTCTGTTTCTGTAGTGAGCAATAGCCTTAGGTTGAAATGGGGGAAGCTATAATACCAAACATTTTATAAAAAAATTAAACGAAAAATGATTAGTATATAAAAAATCATTACATTGCATATTCACTCAAAAAAATGACAAGATGAAAACAGCAAAAATGATCCTTGCCGCCTTAATGATCGCTGTATGCTTCAATGCACCTGTTATGGCACAGGATAATAAAATGGCAAAAGAAACAAAGCTGAAAGAGCACAAATGCACCAGCGCTTGCAAAAATGGCAAACACGTATATGCACACGGCGAAAAAGGCCATACATGCACCGCAGCTTGCAAAAAGACAGAAAAAAAAGCGTAACAATTATGATTTTATGTGATTTTTTTTAGGCTATTTTTATAGCCTTTTTTGTTTTTTTGAAAAATCTTTTGGATAATTCATTTTCCTGCCATTACCTTTGCACTAGTTCTTTACAATCACTTATCAAGAAAGGCAGAGGGTCATGGCCCTGTGAAGCCTTAGCAACCTCTTCCCGGGGCACCGGGAAAGCTGGTGCTAATTCCATCCCGTTTAATAGCGGGATAGATAAGTCAGACGCAATAGTTTGCTGATCCCGCCTTCAATGGCTTTCAAATAACTCAAGCTCCTCTGATTTATCGGTGGAGCTTTTTTATTTTCCCGAACTCGAGACAGGGAAAATGAATAAGCGACTCCGGTAATCTTTTTTGGTAAGTGGCTATAAACAACTGCATTTTATAACCATTTAAAAACCAAAGAAAGATGAGCAACGCAACAAAACTGATACACAGCATCCCGGTAGATGCCCTTACAGGTTCCATATCCATACCCATTTACCAGACCTCTACATTCGTGCAGGAAGCACCCGGGGTAAACAAGGGTTATGATTATGCCCGCAGCAACAACCCCACACGAGAAACACTTGAAAATATCATAGCCGAACTGGAAGGCGGCAGCGCCGCATCCGCATTTGCCAGTGGCCTTGCGGCTATTGATGCCGTGGTAAAACTGCTGGAAAGCGGTGACGAAATACTGGCGGTAGATGATATCTACGGCGGGGCTTTCCGTCTGTTTACACACATCTATGCAAAGTTTGGAATAACAGTGAATTATGTAGATACGACTTCCGTAATCAATGTCGTAGACGCAATCACCCCAAAAACAAAACTGGTGTGGCTGGAAACACCCACAAACCCTACACTGAAGATCAGCGATATAGCTGCTATTGCAAAGATTGCGAAACAGAATGGAGCATTGCTTTGTGTAGATAATACCTTTGCCTCCCCTGCCCTGCAGCAACCCATAAAGCTGGGTGCGGATATTGTAGTGCACAGCGCCACAAAATACCTCGGCGGCCATAGCGACCTGATAGCCGGCATTGTGGTAGCTAAAACAAAAGAGCTGGGCGACAAAATAAAATTTATCCAGAACGCAAGTGGCGGCATACTCTCCCCACACGATAGCTGGCTGGTGATCCGGGGCGTGGAAACACTCTACTTGCGGGTCAACGAGCACTCTAAGAATGCGCTTGCTGTAGCGGAATTCCTGCAGGCGCATCCACTGATTGATAAAATATATTATCCCGGCTTAAAGCAACATTTGAACCATGATATAGCTGCCAGCCAGCAAAGTGCTTTTGGAGGCATTGTTTCCTTTACACTGAAAGAAGATACAGAAGAAGCTGCTAAAAACGTAGTATGCAATACTAAGCTGTTCAAACTCGCAGAAAGTCTCGGAGGCGTAAAAAGCCTGCTATGCCACCCCGCTACCATGACACATAAAAGCATCCCCGCAGAAAAACGGCATGCAGCCGGTGTAACAGATAGCCTCATACGGCTGAGTGTAGGCCTCGAAGATGCTCAAGACCTCGTACAAGATATTGAACAGGCTCTTAATAAAGTGTATAGCAAACAATTAAGCACAGCTACATTTTCATAAGATAATAAGTGTGCCACACCTTAGAGGAATGGAACACCGCCGCGCACAACACACATTCGACCTCACCCTCTCTTTTGGAGGGCCGGGGTGAGGCCTTTTGAGGTGTGGGACACCTTCGCACAAAAAATTATCTCATTACCAAATTATCTGATTGTCTAATTATTAAAATAAACTGTCTATGCAAAATCAAACAAAACTAACCATCGGCCTCTTTGGCTTCGGAGTTGTAGGCGAAGGATTATATAAAGTGTTGGAACATACCCCAAACCTGAATGCGCAGATAAAAAAGGTATGTATCCTTCACCCTGATAAAAAACGAAATGCACCGGCGGAATTATTCACTACCGATGCAAACGTATTACTGGATGATGCGGAAATCAACATCATCATAGAGTTGATAGATGATGCGGATGCCGCCTATAATATAGTAACTAAAGCCCTGCGCAACAAAAAAGCGGCAGTCAGCGCCAATAAGAAAATGATTGCCGAACATTTGGAAGAGCTTATAGCCCTGCAACAAAAGTTTGATGTGCCATTTTTATATGAAGCTGCCAGTTGCGCCAGTATCCCGGTTATCCGCAACCTGGAAGAGTACTATGACAATGACCTGCTGCAAGGCATTCGGGGCATTGTAAACGGCTCTACTAATTATATTCTTACAAAAGTAGTGGAAGAAAGGCTGCCATTTGATGAGGCATTATTACAGGCACAAATAGCTGGTTTTGCCGAAAGTGATCCATCGCTTGACGTTAATGGCATAGATGCTGTGAATAAACTCACTATATTATTAGCGCATGCATACGGTATTATTACCCCCCCTGCTGATTTAATATTTACCGGCATTCAAAACCTGGATAAAGAAGACGCAACATTTGCACGGGAAAAAGGCTATGAAATAAAACTGGTTGCCCAGGCTACCAAATTGCCGGATGGTAAAATCGCGGCTTTTGTGCTACCTCAGTTTGTAGAAAAAGACGACCAGTTATTTACCGTAAAGAACGAATACAACGGAGTAATTATAGAAAGCGGCCTTGCGGATAAACAGTTTTTTTACGGCAAGGGCGCGGGCGGTTTCCCAACAGCTTCCGCAGTACTGAGCGACCTCTCTGCCTTACGCTATAATTACCGGTATGAGTATAAAAAACTGCACTACCAGGAACCTTCAGAACTTACCACTGATTTTTACATCAAGGTGTGCATCAGTTTCAAAAGCCTGCTGCATGTGCCCCACGAATGCTTTGACCGCATACTGGAATGGAGCAGTAATGAACACCGCTGCCATGTATCCGGTATCATTCATTTTGAGGAATTTGTACAAAATAAATGGTGGAAGCAACCGGGCGTATCGGTCATTTTATA
>Ga0206839_1139_pt1 | contig 15998 bp, 15 predicted proteins | sample Alteio_BWOrgCont_27_FD_152883 | JGI IMG/M metagenome (GOLD analysis project Ga0206839, IMG submission 152883) | Enriched cells from forest soil in Barre Woods Harvard Forest LTER site, Petersham, Massachusetts, United States -... | ecosystem: Environmental > Terrestrial > Soil > Temperate forest >... | reverse complement strand
GCCTACAGGAATGGGCATACTACACAACGATACTTGACATTTATAAGTCGAAGCCCAAGGCAGGCATACTGCTGGCCAGGAACATGATTAAAGCAGCCGGCACTACTCCCGGCTATGGCTGGTATAATATAGCCCTCGCAAGATGTATGCTCTATGACGGGCAAATAAATGAAGCCACACGTTATGCAGACAAAGCGGCAGAATTTAAAGAACTGCACATAGGCACTACATTGGGGCAAAGTCAATATGATTTCAGTATCCAACTGATAAAGCTGATCAATAAAGAACAATCCTGGCAAATGGACCGCTTTGAGCATAGCAACTGGTGGTATAACCCTGCAGTGCTGGCAAGCATGTTGCATAAATTAGGTGATAAATACCTGCAACAATTCCTCATCATTAACCAGTTTGCCCAAAACCCGGAAAGAGATAAGGTGATCTATAAATTGTTCTCTACCGAAAGCACGGTATCGTGGGATGAAATATGGTATCTCATTCACGATTTCAGCACACAGTATTTTATTAATGTGTTTCAAAAAGAAGCATTGACGGATAAACGGGAGCGCATCCGCAAGTATTTTGCATTGTTTGTAGCCCGGCTCAAAATGCAGCAGGGCAAATATGCCGAAGCAAAAAAAATACTCGATAAAATATTACAGGATCCTGATATAGACAGAGATTACGAAAAACTATTCATAGCCCGTGTATACCAGGCAGAGGCCGAATATGACCAGGAACAAAAAAATGATGCGGGATCTAATGAATGGCTATACCGGCTCTATGTGCTATACCCGCAACTGGTACCCTATACAGGTATGAAAATGAATATGAATCTGCATGTGAGCGGCGCCATAGACAAAGATGTAGAAAAAAGGCTGCGCGACTGCAATATTAACTGGGTAAGTAATAGCAGCGTGCCGGCACCAGATGTTTATATAATATTTACCCGCAATGGCAATAAAAAAGATATTACCTACTATGTACTGGATAAGGCAGGCAACTACATTGTGTCCAAGCAAGCCTTTGCATGGCAAAAACCACAGGAAGCAGGCACCACTCTTGCTTACAGATTATTTAATATTGGCGGCAAGGAAGAAGAAGAACAATAGCTCCAGGGACGTTTCTTATCCGCTTTGAATATTCATCAATAACTTTTATTTACAAATTGCATTGCATAAATCAATAGCACATATGCAGATAGATTCTTTTGACGTATATGGATTGTTTTAGAAAATATTTATAATTAAATTTTATAACAGTTTTTTTATCCGGGTATTAATAAATACATTTAGCGAAAAAAAAAGATCATGGTTAACCTATTACACAAGCGGTTTTTTTGTGCTTTAATAATTACAACATCGTTTTTAACCCTATCTGGTTGTGGTATGTTGTTTTCAAGTAATCACCAAAAAATAACACTGCAAAGCAGCACCAAAGATGCCAGCATCAAATTTCAGAAGGAAGCGGAAGCGAAAAATTCCAAGAAAGTAAAAGTTGAAAAAACAAGCTATTATTATACTGCCCAGGTTTCCAAACCGGGTTATAAAACCTCTAATTATGCGTTTCAGCTACACAAACGCAGCCCTACCTATGCTTTTACTATCTTAAACCTTGCGATACCTATTTATGGCTGGTTTTATGGTATTCCTTTAGATCTGATGACGCCAAAGACGAGAAAGTTTGATAAAATTCAGAAAATTCCGGCGCTGACTCCTTATGAACCCAGGAAATCAGATGAGAAGTATATGCTCGTGCATAACACATCCATTGACGCAAAAGGAACCGATATTATCTGGCACAACTACTTCAGCATCAATAAATTCAAAAACGACAATCACCAGGATTCAAGATCGGTAAGAAAACAAAATAAATCAAAAGATAAAGAAGATGTAAAAATTGACAATACGATTTTTACATCAGCGCTTAACGCCACAATGACAGAAATGAATTTCAGGGATACGCTTTCCATGTTTCCTAACATAAATAACTCCCTGTACCTGAATGCAACAATTAAGAAAGTAACCTTCCATTATGTGACAAGCAAAATCGCTAAAAACCCCAGTAAGCAGCGTTATCTTGGCCATGCAAACAACCTCATATCTATAGAGTTACAAATAGATTGGGATGTACTTGATTATTATAAACAAAGTATATGTACTTTAAAAACTGATAAAAAATCAGACCTGTTTTTAATCAGCTATTCTGCTTCAGAAAGTGAGTATCACCAGAAAATAGCAGACGCAATGGAGGATAATATGGACTATTCTGTAATGGATATACGTAAACAATTGAGTGATAAAGGTATTCTCAAAATATCGAACCTTAAAGAACAAGTAATTCCTGCCATCTCCATCGATAAACCTGTTGCTGATCCGAATAAAAGGATAAATGACTTCCTGAAATCAAGCGTTACGGTAAAAGTTGACGATGGACATGGAAGCGGATTCGTTGTATCTGAGGATGGATACGTTATTACAGCATATCATGTAGTTGCCGGTTCTAAAAAGATAGAAGTAATATTAAATGACAGCGATAAGGTGGAAGCAGAAGTAGTCAGGAAAAACACAGAGGCAGACCTGGCATTATTAAAGATCAAAAAGAACGGATTGAGCCCACTATTACTGAGCCAAACCACTGATCCGGAAATTGGTATAGATGTATGGGCTATGGGAACCCCAAAAACACTGGAACTTGGAAAAAGTGTTTCAAAAGGAATTTTGTCCGGACTGCGTAAAGCAAATAATGTAAACTATTTACAAACTGATGTAAGCATTAATCATGGTAATAGTGGCGGCGCGCTGATCAGTAAGGATGGCACCGTTCTTGGAGTTGTTACGTCAAAATTAGAAGGAGTGGGCATAGAAGGTGTAGGTTTTGCCATCTCTTCCCAGGAAATATTCAATAAATTGAAACTAGCATATAAATAACGAATAGCAATTTTTTAAAAATTGTAAAAACGCATCGCTTGGCGATGCGTTTTTCTATTACCGATAACATGTATTGTTTAATCCCGTATTTAATTAATTATTTAGTAACTTATTGTAATTGATTTATGAATTATATCCAAAAAGCTATTTTTTTTAAAGAAAAATATATAAAGTTTGGTTAGGGCTTTATTTTTTTATATTAAATCCTATCTTTGCACCCCCCGTGAGGCCAGACAAATCGTCCGGGCGGGTGTTTTTTATTAATACATTTATAACGATAACCCATGCATCTAAAAGGTTTGGTGAAGTTTTTTACTGGGGCGCTTATTTTAATATCGCTATACCAGCTTTCTTTGACTATCATTGTCCGCAACGAAGAGAAAAAAATGCGGGCCCAGGCATTACATGAAGCCCAGGCAATTGACCCATCTGCTACAGGTAGCATACTCGACAAGCGCACAGACTCGCTCTACCAGGGGATTACTGATAGCATGCAGGGAGAAGTTATTTTCAGCGTACCTGTGCTGAAAAAGTACTCTTACCAGGCAGCCAAAGCAGAAGAGTTAAGCCTCGGCCTTGACCTGCAGGGCGGTATGAACGTAACACTGGAGGTAAGCCTCGATGATATGGTACGGTCTATGTCAAATAACCCACGGGATGGGGCTTTAAACAAAGCTATTGCTGACGCAAATGCAGCAAAAGCTAATAGCGAAGCTAATTTCATCACACTTTTCGGGGAAATATACCAGAAGGAAAATCCTAATGTAAACATGTCTTACCTGTTTACCAAGCCTTCTGAAAAGGACATTACACTCAATTCCACGAACGACCAGGTACTTGCCAAGCTAAACAACGAAGCAAAAGACGCTGTAAAACGTACCTATAATGTATTAAAAACACGTATTGATAAGTTCGGCGTTGCTAACCCGAATGTGAACCTGGATGAAAAGAAAGGGATCATCACTGTGGAGTTGGCAGGCGTTCACAACCCGGAGCGTGTGCGTAGTTATTTACAAGCTACCGCAAAGCTCCAGTTCTTTGAAACATATACCAACCAGGAAATAGGGCCATTGCTGCAGGCAGCCAACCAAACATTATATCATTATCTTTCAGGTACGGAAGACAGTTCAGCAACTGATTCTACTAAAAATGCAGCAAATGCTTCCACAGATTCTAACAAAACCGCGGCTTCTGACACAGGTAACCTGAACAGCATGTTGGCAGGGTCTAAGAACAATGCAAAAAATAAAGCAGCAGGAACAACAGATTCTGCCAAAATAAAGGAGCAGCAAGGTATTAAGGAAAATCCACTATGGGCAGTTATCAGGCCTAATATCAATGAGCAGAACACATTCTTCCCCAGCCCATGCGTAGGATATGTTGCCAGCAGGGATACAGCTAAGGTAAACAGGTACCTGGCTATGGATGTGGTGAAAAATAAATTCCCATCCAATGTTCACTTTGTATATGGCAGCGATGATAAGAAAAACCACGATCCTAATAACATATTGCCATTATATGCTGTAAAAATGCCTCCCGGCGGTAATGCACGCCTGGAAGGTGACCATATCACTATGGCACGCGCTGACTACAATCCACTTAACGGCCAGCCTGATGTGAACATGGATATGGACATATCAGGAGCGCATATCTGGAAAGATATGACTGGTAAAAATGTGGGTGGTTATGTGGCCGTGGTGCTTGATGACCGTGTTTACTCCTGTCCTCGCGTAGATAATGAAATCGCTACCGGAAGCACAGAAATATCCGGCGCATTTACAGCAGAGCAGGCGCAGGATCTTGCAAACATCCTGAAATCAGGTAAACTGCCAGCCCCGGCGCATATAGTACAGGAGCAAGTAGTAGGCCCTACCCTGGGTATAGAAAATATCCATAAAGGAATGAATTCACTTATTCTCTCTTTCGTGGTGATATTCATCCTGATGCTGGTTTACTACAACACAGGCGGTATCATAGCAGATATATCACTTATCCTTAACCTTATATTTACAGTGGGGGTGCTTTCAGCATTGCATGCCACACTCACCATGGCGGGTATAGCCGGTCTTGTGCTTACGGTAGGTATGGCTGTGGATACAAACGTAATTATATTTGAAAGGATAAAAGAAGAACTTGCAGGAGGCAAAAGTTATACACAGGCAGTAGCAGATGGTTACAAACGCTCTTATGCACCCGTGCTTGATGGTCACATCACTGTATTGATCACAGCTATCATACTGTTTATTTTCGGTCTTGGCCCTGTACGCGGTTTTGCTACTACTCAGATCATAGGTATCTTATTGTCCCTGTTCTGCGGTATCCTTGTTTCCCGTCTCATTACAGACATATATACTAAACGTGAGCGCCACTTTAAATACTTTACAGGTTTATCAAAATCCATCTTCCGTAAAGCTCATTTTAAATTTGTGGAAGCCCGTAAATACACTTACTGGATCACGCTGGTGGTATTGCTGATGGGTGCCAGCACTTATTTTGTGGGTTTTGATAAAGGCGTGGAATTCCAGGGTGGACGCAGCTATACCATTAAGTTTGACCAGAAGTTTGAAACAGAAACAGTGCGTGAGAAACTGAAATCATACCTCGGCGAGCGTCCTATAGTTAAAACAATCGGTACTAATAACCAGCTCAATATCACTACTTCTTACCTGATCACTACGCCAGGACAAGGAGTAGAGCAACAAGTGCAGAAAAAACTGTTTGAAGGGCTTACTAAAGAAAATTTACTTCCCGCAGGCACTACCGAAGATGCGTTTGTAAACAAGTATCTCCAAAGCTCACAAACTGTATTACCTACTATTTCTGACGACCTGAAGAGTGGCGCTATACAGGCTACTGTTATTTCGCTGATAGCTATCTTCCTTTATATATTGCTCCGTTTCCGTAAATGGCAGTATTCATTGGGTACATTGTTATCATTGCTGCATGACGTGGCGCTGACACTGGCTGTATTCTCCTTCTTCCGTGGCAAAGTGCCTTTTGCACTGGAAATAGACCAGCACTTCATCGCTGCGGTCTTGACAGTGATAGGGTTCTCGATGAACGATACTGTTATCGTATTTGACCGTATCCGTGAATACTTCCGCAAGTCGCCTAATGAAGACAAGGTAAGCGTTATCAACCGTGCGATCAATGATACGCTGAGCCGTACCATTATGACTTCGCTCACTGTGTTTGTAACATTGTTGATCCTGTTTGTCTTTGGTGGTGAAGCTACACGCGGATTTGCCTTTGCGATGCTCATAGGGGTATTTACGGGCACCTACTCTTCTATATTTGTTGCGGCACCTGTACTTGTAGATATGGACAAGAGTGGCAGCCTGAAGGTAGAAAGAGATAACGAAGCGCATATAGAAGAACTGAAAAAGCTGGCATAGCAGTGGGCAATTTACAGTTGCCAATTTTTATAGTTACCAATTTTAAAGTTTATATTAAATCCCATCCCGAAAAACCGGGATGGGATTTTTGTTTTAGTAAAGTTTATTTTTGATAGGTCCCACTATTTTTACGTTAACTGCCAACTGTTAACCGTAAACTCCTTTTCCCTACCTTTGCACCCAGAGCATGAATACAATATTCGGGCATATCGGCAAGATTATTCTGATGATCGCAGAAGGCTTCCGTAAGCCGGAGAATCTGAAAGTTTATTGGATAGAATTTATGGAGCAATGCAACGATATTGGCATCCGTTCGCTCCCTATTGTGCTCATTATCTCTATATTTCTTGGCATGGTAATGACCGTACAGTTTGCCTACCAGCTCATCAGCCCATTGATACAAAAATCAGTTATTGGCACACTGGTGCGGGACTCTACTATCCTTGAATTTTCACCCACTGTAATCTGCATAGTGCTTGCAGGCGTTGTGGGCTCTAAAATAGCATCTGAGTTGGGCAATATGCGTGTAAGCGAGCAAATAGACGCATTGGAGATAATGGGCATCAATACAAAGTCTTACCTCATTTTACCCCGCATTTTTGCTGCCATGATCATGGTGCCTTGCCTGATCGTTGTTTCCATAGCGGTATGTATATGGGCTGGTTATATAGCTGGTACATTTTCTAATATACTCACCAAACAACAATTTTTCCTGGGGCTTACTACAGGCTTTGTGCCTTATAACCTGTTTTTCGCAGTTATTAAATCATTTGCCTTCTCGCTTATTATCTCCATTGTGCCATGCTACTATGGCTATTACGTAGAAGGTGGCGCTCTGGAGATAGGCCGTGCATCCACTACATCTGTGGTAATAAGCTGCATCCTCATTCTTTTTGCAGATTATGGTTTGTCTGTCCTGCTGCTTTAGCATAAAAAAAATGGCTGCTTAATAGTTCATCCGGCCTTATTATTCCCGCGCATATAATTAAAAATATTGAATTCCTATACGGGAAAAATACCTTTTTATTTATGGTGTTTTTCCCGTGCTATGCTATGCCCATATTTCACAATTTTACTGTACAAAACACCTTCAATATGAATACGATAATCACAAATAACATGCAGCTTACCCGTAGAGAAAAGGAAATACTGAACTGTATTGCCTCCGGTATGAGCTCCAAACAGATTGCCATCAAACTGTTTATCAGTGAAAATACAGTAGCCAACCACCGAAAAAACATGCTGCGGAAAAAAAATGTGAAGACCAGCGCACAACTGATATATACCTGGGCTTAAAATTATTTTCCGGTTAATACAAGTAATAGTTTCTTTTTTAGTAATAAGGGTATTATATTTATTATCTATTACCGCAATTACTAATCTAAAAAAGAAAAACTATGAATTACTTACAGGTATACTGGCTTGTTTTTTTTGTCATGTTATTTATTATTCTTTTTTGCGACCTGAAGTATAATATGCTCCGGGATGTAAGCATTGCCAGCAGCAAGCCATATAGCTGGTCCCGCGTTCAGCTGGCATGGTGGATGCAGATCGTCTTATCTGCATTCATTACTATTATCTGCTGCTCTACCGGCCACCAGATACCTACTCTTGATTCTTCTACCCTTGTTTTACTGGGCATTACAACGGGCACTACTGCTGCTGCCGCTATGATTGACGTGTCGGACCAAAAAAAACCCGAACATTACCGTCCTTAGCCAAAATCAACCAAAACAAAATTTCCTTTTAGATATTCTTTCTGATGCTAACGGAATTAGTATCCATCGCCTGCAAACGGTTCTTTTCAACTTTGTATTTGGAGTATGGTTTATTGAGTATGTGCTGCAAAATTTTACAAATCCATGCCCTGCGCTTCAACAACCGATTGCAGATTGCGCCACACATACCTGGAATTATATTATCCCGGCTATTTCTAACAACAACCTTATTTTGCTTGGCCTCAGTTCCGCTACCTATGCCGCATTAAAAACAACAGAAAATACAGCCAATGCATCTCCATCTGCGCCCACTAATGGCAACCCCGGCAATAATCCTCCAAATAACAACCCTCCAAATAATAATCCTCCAAATAATAATCCGGTAAACAATAATCCTGCTATTGCTCCTGCTAATAACAATCCTTCAAATGACCCCGCAAATAACATTCCAGCAAACAATAATCCCTCAAATAGTGATCCTCCAAATAACATTCCTGTAAACAATAATCCCTCAAATAATGACCCTGCAAATAGCAATCCCGCAAACAATAATCCTTCAAATAATGACCCCGCAAATAATGTTCCTGTAAATAATAATCCTCCAGATAATGACCCCGCAAATAATGTTCCTGTAAATAATAATCCTCCAGATAATGACCCCGCAAATAATATTCCTGTAAATAATAATCCTGCTAATATTGACCCTGCTAATAACAATCCCGCAAACAATAATCCTTCAAATAATAATACCGCAAACAATATTCCTCCAAATAATGACCCCACAAATAACAATCCCGCAAACAATATTCCTCCAAATAATGCCCCTGTAAATAACAATCCTGTAAACAATAATCCTCCAAATAATGACCCTGCAAATAACAATCCTGTAAACAATAATCCTGCAAATAATGATCCGGCAGATAATACAAATACTCCTAACAACAGCAATGCAAATACACCTTCCGATAACAATATAAATGCGGCAGCACCTCCCTCCTCCTTAGACAACACTCCAACGACAGGCGAAGATGCCGCACCGAGAGACTCGTCTATGTTTTAAACTAAAAATCTTTTTATGATTAGCGGAATAGATATATCTCACTATACAAATATTACACAGTCCATAATTAACAGCATCACCAAATCAAAAGGACTGTACTTTGTATTTGTTAAATCCAGCACTGGCGCCAGCGGCAAAGACCCTCGGTTCGCCCAAAACTGGCAGTTGTGCCGCACAACAGGCTTATTGTGTGGCGCTTATCACTGGCTTTGGCCATTAAGTGACCCTTCTAAACAGGCAAACAATCTGGTATCGCAATATATGCAGGTAAGCAGGGCCGGAGTTTTGCCCCCGGCAATAGATATAGAATGGACGTACAATGCAAACGATACGCAAAGGAAGAATGAATTATGGAGTACGATAACCCCGGCCCAACGCATTTTCCTGATTCAGGAATTCCTGCAAAATGTGGAAGCGCAGCTAAACGTAAAGCCAATCATCTACACTGCCTTTAATTTCTGGGATTCCCTCATATCCCTGAAAGAAACTGTCGACACGTCTTTTTTCGCTGATTATCCTTTATGGATCGCAGACCCAAACAATAATAAAAAAATACCTGCTGCATGGGCAAATAGTAAAGCTGCCTTCACACAAAATCACTTTGGCGAAACTTACAAAGGCACCGATCCATACGAACTCATGGACCATGATATTTTTAATAGCTCACTGAAAGATCTGCTAAATACCGCAGCACCTGGCTTCATCTTTATGAAAGGTTTCCCATATTCACAAATGGTAAAAGATATGCAGCAACAGCTTAGTGACAAACAATTCCTTACTGATACTCCAGATGGTTTGTTTGGAAAAAATACAGCCAATGCTGTTACTACATTTCAGACCAGCAATGGACTTATCGGGAATGGCATCATAGACGCACGGACATGGAATAAACTGCTGGCATAGAGATACTGACTATTTTACTCCAATAGCAAGTATCTGTTCTACTACATCCTTATCATCCGCATTGAACCAGTATATCCCTGTGTCTTTTCTGAACCATGTCAATTGGCGCTTGGCATAGTTGCGGGTGTGTTGCTTTATTTTATCAATGGCTTCAGCTAAAGTATATTTCCCATCCAGGTAATCGAATAGCTCTGTATAGCCTACTGTTTGAAGGTTTTTCAATTCCCGGTATGGCAGCAGGCATTTTACTTCCTCCAGCAAACCTTGTTCCATCATTTTATCTACACGAGCGTTAATGCGGCTGTATAGTTGCTGGCGGGGCAATTCAAGGCCTATCTTAACGATGTTAAAATTCCTTTGTTTTATTGTTTGTGTGCGAAACCGGGTAATACTACTGCCCGTTGTGCGTATAAAAGATAATGCACGCAAAAGACGGTTAGGATTTTGGATTTCCCCTATATCGTAAAAATCCGGATCTTCCTGCTTAATAGCATCCTGTAGCCACTGCAATCCATATTGTTTATAATCTGTTACCAGCTGCGCAGCAATTGTAGGGTCCGTTTCCGGCATTTTGTCGAGGCCATCACAAAGAGCCTTTATGTATAGTCCTGTTCCGCCACATACAACGGCAGTGGTATGACCACAAAATACCTCATCAAGATATTGCAGCGCAAGGGTTTCATAATCAGATGCTGTAAGCGATTGCGTAATGGGAAATTCATCAATAAAATAATGTCTTACTGCATTTAATTCATCAAATGAGGGCATAGAAGTACCAATCCTCATTTCATGGTAGCATTGCCTGCTGTCTGCTGATATGATGGCCGTTCCAAGACGTTGTGCCAACGCTATGGCTATGGCTGTTTTTCCCACGGCTGTAGGCCCCGCAATGATATATAGAGTTGGTTGCAAGTTAGGAACGTTAATTAAATAAAGTCTACCATATTGCGCAGTTATTTTTCTTTTTTTCAAGGCGGGGAAACCGCGAATAGCAGGCTATTTAAGGCTTTTTCCAACGTAGAAAAAATGGAAAAGAACAAGTAAGATGGTGGACTTTATTTAATTATCGTTCCTTATTCGAACCCTCCACCCATGTCTTCGCCTATACTTTCCGTACCTTCCTCCGCAGCGCCTTCTTCTGTAGCGCCTTCTTCTCCTTCATTGCCAAAGCCTTCCGCCATTTCCTCAGCGCCCAGGTCATATTTCTCTTCTATCTCCATAATCTTATCCGGGTTCACTCCTTTTATGCCATATTGGGCAGGAGCTATACCCTCTTTTCGTATAATCATGGGATATACTTTCCGGGAAACCTCTTCCCTGACCACTCCTATCAGCTCTACGAGAAACGTCCACTTTTTTGCAGGGTCATATACATATACAAATTTCTGATCAGGAGTTGTAACTAATGCGGAAACAGGTGTTTTCAGCATAGATAATGCAACCGCATCTTTTTTATTTATTAATACTTCCGAGCTGATTTCCCTGCCATAATTCCATTTTTCGTCGCTCTCATAAAAAGATGCCGGATGTTTGCCATCAAATTCATAGGCCTGTACAATGGCTTTATGAAAATCAAGATAGGTCTGGCTGCCGGATATCTCTATATCCCTATAGGTTTGATCATCATCTTCCCAGTATATTCTGAAACGTAGTATCGTCATGCTGATTGGTTCTCAGGGGTAAAAATAATAAATGATAGTTAGAATTGGGCGTAGTTTTGCAACAGACTTTATTAATCGGTAATACAACCATTTTTATTATTTTTAAAAATATATAAATAAACATTTATCATTTTACCGTATTCAATATAATTTTTTGCTACCTTTGCCATCCCAAATTTGAGTTATATGCCGAAAATAAAAACGCACTCACGTGCCAAGAAGACTTTCAGAGTGACAGGGACTGGCAAGATACGCAGGTATAAAGCCTTCAAAAGCCACTTATTAACTAAAAAGTCAAAGAGCCGTAAACGCCATTTGCGTATACATGGCCTTGTGAACCCTGCTAATATGAGGCTTGTAAAGCGTATGCTTGTCATGGCTTAATAAAAAAAGTGCTAAGGAAAAGTATAGTTGTAATTTTTTTAAATAATAGTTTTAAACGTACCAGGCCGGGATATTAGCCACATCAGGATAAGGATACCCGGTAATCAATTTTAAATATATGCCACGTTCTGTAAATGCAGTTGCATCGCGCGCAAGAAGGAAAAAAATACTGAAAGAAGCCAAAGGTTTTTATGGCAAACGTAAAAACGTATATACCGTAGCCAAAAACGTTCTCGAAAAAGGACAAGGCTATAAATTCAGCGGCCGCAAGCTGAAAAAACGCGACTACCGCTCCCTGTGGATTGTGCGTATCAATGCAGCGGTGCGTGAAGAAGGTATGAGCTACTCCCAGTTCATAGGCAAGCTGGCGGCAAAAGGCATAGACCTTAACCGTAAAGTACTTGCTGACCTTGCCATGAATGAGCCGGAATCATTCAAAAAGCTGGTAGCTGAAGTAAAATAATATCAACTGATTTATATGCTGATAGCCGATACACAATGTATCGGCTATTTGTATTTCATATACCTTGAAGATTTGCGTTATAAAAAAGCTCCCGTTGGAAAACGGGAGCGCGCACTTTTATAACGAAAAAAAACTATTAATCCGGCCTGTTACCGTCAAGGAAAGTATTGATTGTTTGTATGGAGGCCTGTTTATTGTCCTGCCCATCATTCATACCTATGGTATAACCGCTGTAAAAAGTATCAGCAGATGCCACTTGGTTATTATCTAACTTCATATTTTTACGCAGGTAAGCTGGTACGGCTTCTACTTCGTCACTGCTTTCTGTGCCTTTGATGTTAAAGCTCATACGACGCAAGCGCTCAGCACGATCTTCCAGCGCTTTCTTTTGCTCTTCAAATCTCCTTTTTTCTTCTAGTTCCTCTTCTGTAAGCATCCGCTCTCCTCTCATATAACCCGTTTCCCTGGGTTGCTCTCTCACCGGCTCCTTCACAGTCTCCCATGGACGTTCAAATATCGGTTCCCTTACCGGCTCGCGTACTAGCTCTTCATTCTTTATCACCAGTTTTATTTCTTCTACGTGTTTTTCTTCCGGTGTGTAGACAACATCGGATTTATAAAAAGTAGTGAATTGATCCTCATCAAACTTTACTGGTTCCGGGGCAGGTTCACTCACAAAAACATCAGCCGGTTTGTACTCATAACTGTTGTTATTTATAAACGGCATTTCTACCAATACCGGCGCCATATTATCAGGCTCCCTTTCAGCCATTTTTGTTTCAGCAACAGATGTCTCTACCGTATTGTGCATATCTCCCAGCTTCACAAAGATCTTTTCAGGCTCTTTATTCTTTGCGGGAAAATCTATGTTGATGGCTTTCTGATTAAAACCCGTAGCTATTACTGTTACAGCAATGCGCTCTTTCAGGTTAGGATCATGCCCCATACCCAGGATAACATCACAATTATCACCGGCCTGGTTTTGCACGAAAGCCTGTATCGCCTCTGCTTCATCCATTGTATGTTCAAATTCACCGGCGGCAGATGTGATATTTAACAATAACCATTTTGCGCCCTTGATGTCGCTATCATTAAGCAATGGTGAGTTAAGCGCTTCTTCCACCGCCATCAGCGCGCGGTTCTCGCCGGAAGCCGATGCACTGCCCAATATAGCTACACCGCCATTTTTCATAACGGTGCATACGTCAGCGAAGTCCACGTTTATCTGCCCGGTAGTAGTGATCACATCAGTGATACATTTTGCAGCAGTGGCCAGTATATCATCCGCTTTCGCAAATGCCTGTGTGAACGGAAGATTACCAAATTGCTGGCGCAGCTTGTCGTTTGAAATGATCAGGATAGTATCTACATGATCGCGCATACGGTCTATCCCTTCTTGCGCCTGCTTCATGCGCTTACGGCCTTCATACGTGAATGGCGTTGTCACTATACCCACAGTGAGAATACCAAGGTCGCGACAGATCTTTGACACAACCGGTGCTCCACCCGTACCTGTGCCGCCACCCATACCTGCTGTGATGAATGCCATGCGGGTATTTACTTTAAGTATTTTGGCAACGTCATCAATACTTTCTTCGCAGGATTGCTTGCCTATATCAGGATTAGCACCTGCCCCCAGGCCCTGTGTAAGATGCGGCCCAAGCTGTATCTTATTGGCAACAGGGCTCAGCGCAAGCGCCTGCGAGTCTGTATTGCATACAACAAAATCCACACCTTCTATGCCAAGAGTGTGCATATAATTTACGGCGTTGCTTCCGCCACCACCTACGCCTATCACTTTAATTATAGACGACTGATTTTTTGGAATTTCAAAATGTATCATGCTATTTCAGTTTGTTGGGTTAGTGAATTAATTTGTTAGTTGTGATTTGTTTTTATGTTAGTTGTGTATTGTTTCGTTTTTAACCTTTTACCTTATTAACCTTTTAACCTATTTCCTGGTCTTCCACATCTTCAAACATCTTCATGAATTTTCCTTTAAGCCCGTCAAACAATCTTTTTACATTCTCATTTCTTTTGTTCACTTTATTCAGGTCTATTTCAGGTTTTTCATCAGGTACCACATCTTCCTCCTGCTTTAAAACCATCTCTTCGGGCGGCGCCAGATCACTGATTATAGGCGCTATTTCGTCCATAGGGATATGCATGTAGTTACCACCCTCCCCTACAAAGCGCATACGGCCACTCTCAAAATCATGATAACCTCTCAATATCAGTCCTATACAGGTAGAATACATGGGGTTCATCAATGCTTCAGAATGCCCGCCTGCCAGGTGCTCGTTAGGAAAGCCTATGCGGGCGCCCATACCCGTAACAAACTCGGTAAGCTGTGTGATGTGCTTTAATTGTGCTCCACCACCAGTAAGGATGATGCCACCATACAAACGCTTATCAAGGTTTATCTGCTTGAGGTGATACATCACATAATCCAGTATCTCGTGCATACGTGCTTCGATGATATGCGCCAGGTTCTTCACCGATATTTCTTTTGGCGGCAACCCTCTTAATCCGGGTATGGTGATATATGCATTACTGTTAGCTTCTTCTGCAATTGCAGTACCAAACTGCACTTTCATCTGCTCTGCCTGCGCACGCAATACCCCGAGGCCATTCCTAATATCGTTGGTAATGTTTACACCTGCATAAGGTATCACGGCAGTATGTTTCAGTATACCGTCAAAGAATACTGCCATATCGGTAGTGCCGCCACCTATATCCACGATAGCCACACCCGCTTCCAGGTCTTCATCATTCATCACAGCAGCAGCAGATGCCAATGGCTGCAATACAAGATCGCGTGTAATAAGCTGCGCCCTGTCTACACAACGTTTTATATTCCTGATGGCATTGCGGTCGCCGGTGATCACATGGAAATTAGCGCCGATCTTCACACCGCTCATACCTATAGGGTCTACTACATAAGGAGTACTATCAACAGTAAAATCCTGGGGCACAATATCAATTATCTGGTCGCCTGCGGGGATATACGTTCTGTATTGGTCGCGCACCAGCAAGTCAATATCTTCTTTGCTGATCTCGCTATCCGTATTCGTCCGCACGCGGTCTCCACGGGTTTGCAGGCTTTTTATATGCTGGCCTGCAATACCAACGTATACCTCTTTTATTTCCAGGTTAGGATTAGAAACAATACACCGCTCAATAGCCTGCTCTACAGACCGGATACATTGTTCGATATTCATAACAACGCCATGACTGACGCCCGCCGAATCTGCACGGCCCAAGCCGAGAATTTCAACTTTACCGAACTCATTTTTCCGGCCTGCAATAGCAACTACCTTTGTGGTGCCAATGTCAAGGCCTACGATAATTGGTTGTTCTTTCTTGCCCATGTTTTTGAGATTTATTACTGTTTAACTTTTTTTGACTGGCTCGTATTTGCTGGCGAACCTTCCTTTTTATTTTTATCTTGCTTACTTGTTTGTTTATCTTTTCCGTTCGCGTTTAC
>Ga0206839_1137_pt1 | contig 16109 bp, 10 predicted proteins | sample Alteio_BWOrgCont_27_FD_152883 | JGI IMG/M metagenome (GOLD analysis project Ga0206839, IMG submission 152883) | Enriched cells from forest soil in Barre Woods Harvard Forest LTER site, Petersham, Massachusetts, United States -... | ecosystem: Environmental > Terrestrial > Soil > Temperate forest >... | reverse complement strand
CTGTTGAAACGTCAATTTTGGGGTTAAACATCCACGGATTGGCAAAAATTCCGCGTCCGACCATAAAACCGTCACAACCATATTCTTTGTATTTTTCCTGTATTTCTGTAAGCGAGGTAATATCTCCATTGCCTACAAGAATTGTCTCAGGTGCGATTTTATCACGGAGTTGTTTTATTTTTGGCATTTTTTCCCAATGGGCTGGGACTTGGGAAAGTTCTGCAACTGTGCGTAAGTGGACAGTTAAGGCAGCAATTTTTTGTTGCAGCAAAAAAGTTATCCATTCATCAATGGTTTCTTCTTTGAAGCCGATTCGCGTTTTGACACTTACTGGAAGATCTCCCGCGCCTTTCTTAACTGCTTGAATAATTTCAGCGGCTAAGCTTGGATTTTTTATTAATCCGGAACAAGCACCATATTTAATAACCGTTCTATCAGGGCAACCCATATTGATATCGATTCCGGAAAAACCACGGGTTTGTAATTCCAGTGCAGTTTTATAGAAATGTTCCGGTTTGGTTCCCCAGATTTGTGCTACGACTGGCTTCTGTTCGTCATTAAATAACAGTCTTTGTGCGACTTTGTCATGAGCCTTAGATACCAATCCGTCAGTCATAGTAAATTCAGTAAAAAGCACATCAGGCTTGCCACTTTCAGTAATAATTTGCCGGAAAACGACATCTGTTACACCATCAAGCGGTGCAAGGACAGTAAAAGGTCTCTCTAATTGTTGCCAGAAATTCTTCATAAGGCTTTATTATAGCAGTTTGAATCGAAATCTCTCTATAGTATAATACTTGCCTATGCCAAAAGTAGAGCTTGCAGATTTATATAACCAACCGGCTCGCCAAAAGTAACAGAACGTTTGGGGGCAGCTGTGAGAACTATGGAGAAATTACCTGCACTGAGAAGAAATGTATGGGCTAATGTTATAGGAGTCCCGGCAGGCATCGCAAGTGGGAGACTATGGTGCACCTCCATCATCCTTCAGATGAGAAAGGGCCAATAGCACAGGGAATTGTAATTGGCTCAATTGCTTATGCAGCACCAGCTCTTACTCCGTTGATATTCTCACCATTTTATTGAAGTTGGTACTGTTAAGTATGGTATTATTTTACTATGGAAAGTCTCTTTATTTTTAAGCTTATTCTTTCGTTTCTCGTCGGAGGGGGATATGCAATTCTTGCTACAGTTTGCGCTGATAAGTTTGGTTCAAAAATTGGGGGACTGATAAGTGGTTTGCCTTCGACGGTGCTTTTTGGATTGTTTTTCATTGGTTGGACACAATCAACACAAGCAAGTGTTGAGGCAACTACGCTTATTCCTGCTGTTATTGGTGTTGCGTGTTTTTTCTTACTAGCATTTGTGGCACTGGTCAGAAAAAATATTTGGTATGCTCTGAGCGTAGCATTTATCCTGTGGTTTCTCTTAACCTCTGTTTTGTTCGTTTTTCACCTATCTAATTTTTTCATATCAGTTTTCTTTTATATTCTTAGTTCTCTTATTGCTTATATATATGTTACACGTATTCGAACAATAAACTCGGCAAAAGGAAAAAAATTTACTTATTCTTTGCGTATCCTTTTATTAAGAGGATTTTTGACTGGTTTTGTTGTCGCAGTGTCTGTTATGGCAGCAAAAATTGGAGGACCAATACTAGGAGGAGTATTAACTACTTTCCCAGCAATGTTTTCAAGTGTTCTTCTTATTAACTATTTTTCCCATGGAGCAGATTTTTCCTCTGCGGTTGCCAAAAGTTCATTATACGCATGGATAAGTACGACATTGTATGTCATTGTTGCAAGATATACGATGATCCCTTTTGGAATTATTTTGGGAACAGTTGTTTCTTTAGTAGTGTGTTATATAAGCGCATATCTTCTTTTGATGTTTGTTTTGAAAAAACAAAAATAAGTATTGGTAAAACAGGGTATTGTAGATGAGCTATGGATCAAACAAAAGGTGATCAAAAGATGCGAGGAGAACAGTTCGCAGCTGAATTTCTAACAAGTAATGGGTTTGAAATAATTGATAGGAATTTTCGACTAGTCGACGAAGAAATTGACATTATCGCCATTGAAACAGATCTTTATACTTCTGAAAAAACAGTTGTTTTCCTCCAAGTAACGACACGTTTTTTAGAGGAATTCGATGCACTTTTTGAATCTATGGGCTATCACAAAATACGTACACTAATAAAGGCAACACAGTTGTATAAATCAGAACATCCCAAACTTCCGGAGTTGATGAGGATTGACGTTGTGTCTGTTTTACTCAATGAAAACGGAGATTTACTGGATATTGAATTAGTAAAAAATATAACAGGTTAGTGTGATTTTGTAGATTTTAGTCTATAATATAAAGAGTTATGAATATCAAACCAGTCAAAATAGTTTCTACTATCGGTCCAGCAACTAATTCTGAAGAGAAAATTTTTGAGTTAGCACAAGCAGGAGTGGATGTTTTTCGTATCAATTTTTCTCACGCTACAACGGATGAAGCAGTAGATATAATTAATTGGATTCGGCGAGCAGAAGAACGTTTGGGAAGACCATTGACGATTATGGGTGATCTGCCAGGTCCAAAAATCCGCATCAGTGATATAAAATCTGATACTATATTAGAAAAAGGGCAGAAATTTGTTATCTCTAAGCATATCTTTATGGGAGGGCAAGAAGGATGCGGTTTGAATTTCCCTTCAATTGTTGATGGATTGGAACCTGGAGCAGAAGTGTATATCGATGACGGGACGATAAAACTTGTTGTTGATGAGAAAAAAGAAGATATGGTTGAAACGACTGTTGTGGTGGGAGGACATCTTAAGCCACGTAAAGGATTTTCTGCTGAAGGGTTATCTCTGCAAGGGAACAGACTTTCTGAGCGGGACAAGCAGGCTATCAAATTAATGGTTGAACAAAATGCTCACGCTTTGGCTGTATCATTTGTCCAATCAAAAGAGGATATTTTGGAAGTACGGGGATTATTACCAAAGGATTCAAAGATAATGCTTATCGCGAAAATTGAGACAGCCAATGGTGTAGAAAATGCCGAACAAATTTTAGAGGAAGCAGATGGAATGATGGTAGCAAGAGGAGATTTAGGGTTGGCGATTCCCCTCGCAAAAGTGCCGCATATTCAGAAGCAATTGATAGATCTCTGTGTCAGACATGCCAAACCCGTGATTACGGCTACTCAAATGCTTGAAAGTATGATCTCAAAGCCAATTCCTACAAGAGCAGAAGTCGCAGATGTCGCGAATGCGATTCTTGATCGGACTGATGCCATCATGCTTTCAGCAGAGACAGCAGAAGGTAATTTTCCGGTCGAAGCAGTTGAAATGATGGTGAAAATTATCAAAGAATCAATAAAAAGTATTAATGTCTATGAGTATAAAGAACGTAAAACTATCAGTAACGCTATCACTGATTCTGTAGGAGCCATTGGAGATTTGATTGAGGGGAAGTTAATTATTGCCTTTACTGAAAGCGGTAAAACAGCGAGAAGAATCTCACGTCATCGCCATCAACTTCCAATTATCGCTGTCTCACCAAATGAAGCAACAATCCGCAAACTTAATTTTAGCTGGGGAGTTCACCCTCAAAAGATTGAAACCATAAATAATTTTGAAGAGATGCTTTCATTGGCGAAAAAAATAGCAAAGGATAATTCCTGTGAAACACTCTCCGAAGGAGATAAATACGTTATCTCAGCAGGTATGCCTTTTGGCGAAACCGGAACCACCAACATGATCCTCGTGCAGAAGGTTTAATAGATAAGGCCCCCGTTTACATTATAGGCTTTTTGGATTATTATATACACCATGTTAACTGAAATAAAAAACCCTTGTGCTGATATAGGATGCAGTGCTTGTTGTAAAAATATAACTCTTGAATATCTATCTGACAAAGATAGACGTACACTTACTCCACCAGGTACTACTGTTATCCCAGTTGCTGATATAGAATCCTTACCAATACAAGCAAGGGATGCACGTAAATCCTCTGCTGGTACGGTTATTCTTTTTCATCGCCGAGAAGATAGAGTAAATTTTGTAGAAATAGTAGGTGCTTGTCCCAATTTACTGACTGATGGATCATGTGGCGTATATGATAACCGTCCCTGGGCGTGTAGAAATTTTAAATTCGAGGGTGATAAGTGCATGAGTATGAGAGAACAAACAAAAACAGGCAAAAAAGTTTTTCTAGGAGATATACAGAAACGACCTGACATAAATCCTACATTCGCAGTGGAAGTGCACCAGTGGTTAGGTACGTGGACCAGTTTGTATTCTCTCAAGCATTTCGTTCGGCGTCAAGTACCTCAGGCATTTCCTCGGCGTATTATTCATGATAGTTTCAATTTTGGTAAGATGATGCTGTGTTAGGTTATCGACACTTTTCCCTTTTGGAATAAATCGTCTTGCTCTCCCTATCGTATTTTCAACACTTCCTTTTTCCCAGCTGCGGTAAGGGATTACATGCATATACTGGCATGTTTGTTTCATCGGTGAATTGTTCATGCTGACTATTCTCTGGCCCCCGGTCTATTGTTAGTGTTTTTTGTAATACTTTCTTTTCCTTCTGTATCTGTGCTACAAGAACCGTCCGTTTAGTAGACGCTGTGAGGTCTTTGAGTTTTCGTAAACGAACTAGTCTGATCTTTCTTTCAACGGTTGCTGATATACCCGTTTTGTCTGTTTTTATTGTCCCTATGTTATCTGATTCCCAGTGACCATCCTCAGCTCTTGTATTAGCTCCGTCAGGCCTTTGCTCAATCGGCAAGGCTGTAGGTAGCCTCCCACAGCCTTTTACCTTCCTACCGTGTTTCTTCATCCTGCGTTTTCTATGCAGTACTAAGTGTTGCCAAAGTTTCATTCCCCGGGCTTTCTTCCCGTAAATGTAGCGATAGATGGTTTCATCATCGATGGTGTATCCTGGATGATCCATAGGTAACCGTTTGGCTATCTGTTCAGGTGTCCAGTAATATGGTTTTCGTAAGTGTTGACGTACATAAAGAAAAATGAAGGGTTCTTTTAACGGTGCCTTGTATCGCTGTTTTACCATTCGTTTCTCTGCTTTTTTCTGCGCCCGGCAAGGAACATAGACAGCGCTGAAGTATTCATGGCTTCGTTTCCCTTCACCTCTCTTGTTCCGTTTAAGTTCCCGTGACAAACTGGTATGTGAACGTTTCAATTTCTTTGCTATATCACGAAGAGACATACCTGCCTGTTGCAAGCCAAATAATTTCTCCCGCTCCTCAAGCGTTAAATGATGATATGTTCGCATCAATTATGCACCCCCTTTCAGATCCTAGATTATACCTGAGTGGTGCACTTCGTTTGCGAACTTAAGAATAACTAGTGACATTTATATATTTTCCATATATAGGAAGGTAGCCTTACATGAAGACTACCTTCCAAACTAGATCTGTTTTCATGTCTTATTAAAGACCAAGTTGAGTTGTCAGACTAGTTGTTGTTCTTAGTACATTTGCACTTGTATTATTATTTACATTTGCAGATGTATTGCCGTTATTGCTTGTTACGTTTGCCGTTGTATTGGTGTTTATACTATTTCCACCAAGCAGGCTTTCTATGGTAGATTCAGCATTTTGAGCTATACCGCTTACCGTTGTGGTAACTGAATTTACCGGACTTGTTGCAGCTGGAGTATTGACTGTTGCCGCAAAAGCAAGCGGCGTCAATGACACGAGCATGAGCGCTCCAGTTGCAAAGGCTGTTACAAATTTTTTGGTAATCATTTCCTCACCCCCTTTCTTTTAGATTTCTCATAAGGTATTTCAAAAAAACAAAACAGATTTATAGTCTAATTAATGAAAGTAAAGATCATGTGAGAGGGGGATAATAATTTTGTAATTTTGACTAAAATACCTATGTTGGTATAGCCAGTGAAAAACAAAATGTCGTTTTTTAGTACACTGGAAGGGTGATAGAAATAACACTTTCATCTGAAGAGAAACAATTACTGAAAGACTACTTCAAAACAACGCCACTAATTCTCATACGGTTAAAATCACAAGCAATTCTTTTACGAAGTAAAGCAATGAAACTTGTCGATATTGCTGATGTGTTAGGAAGAAATGTACGTACTATTGAACGATGGATAAAAGATTTCAAGCAGCAGAGGTTTGCCAGCATTTTCACAGGACATAAAGAGAATGAGAATGCAGCCAAACTCACCCGAGAGCAAAAAGAAGAAGTCAAAAGAGTACTTGATCAGCCACCCTCATCATATGGATTACCCAAAGAGTTTTGGGATGTGCCACAACTGAAACAATACGTGTATGCCAGGTTTGGAAGCGTTTATGAATCAGATAGGTCATATCATTTTCTTTTGGAGTTTGGGAATCTGAGTTTCAAGAATCCAGACAAGTTCAATGTTAATCGTAATGACAAACAAATCATAGAGAGGATGGATGAGATTTATGGAGAACTCATCCCCTACATGGAAGATCCCCTGTGGGAAGTCTTCTGTAGTGATGAGACACGGATGCAGCTTGAAGCAATCACAAGGAGAGCATGGCTTAAGAAAGGAGAAAAAACAGTCCTTAAAGTTGAAAGAAGCAAAGAGTATCAGAATTACCTTGGGTTTTTAAACCAGAAGACATTCCAGTGTCATGTTGTTGAGATAGCCTGGGGAAGAGCGAATGAGATTATCAGTGCAACAGGAGAATTCTTAAAGCTGTACCCAAACAAGAAGATTTGTATTATCTGGGATAATGCCACCTGTCATAAGGGAATACTGATGAGAGAAGCACTTGCAAAGGGTGGCCTTTTAGAGAGGGTTCATTTGGTTAATCTTCCCCCATATGCACCTGACCATAATCCTATTGAGCATGTCTGGAACACCATAAAAACTAAACTTGCAAATAATCAAGATATAGACTTTGAAGAAACAAAACAAAAATTTATGAAGTTAGCAAATAACCAAATCTTCCCTTATCAAATATGACATTTTGTTTTGCGGTTGCTATACTTAAATAATGCTTATATAAAAGTGTATCTTTTATTTTTTTGCACTCTTTTGATCTCAGATAGCAATGACTGTTTCGAAGTCCAATCGTTCTGCCGCTGTCTTCATCTCTTTACGAAGATGCTTCAATATAATCCATTTTCCCTGTGGTCTTGCCATAGGCGTAACATGTGGCGGTGAAATGTTACATACGAGAGCGAGTTAGTGATCGATGAGGAGTAATGGATATTTAGAGTTGCAAAGATAATAATTGCTGCAGTCTAACCTATCCATCCTAGGGATTTTTAGAAGTATTATCTATTTTACAACAAACCATACTCCTCCAATTCCTTCTCCATTTACGTCTCCCGCTTTTTTATCATTTACATAATAATAGAGAGGCATTTCTTTCCAAGCGTATTGCAACGTTCCGTCAGAGCGTTTAATGACGGTAATATTTGTTGGGAAGCTTCCAGTTTGAGAAGAAGCGGTATAGGCAGGCCATACTTTTAAGCATCCTTCAAGACAATGACTCATACCTGGAACATCATTTTTAAAGGTATAAAGCGTCATCCCCTTGGTATCAGTAAAAATCGGTCCGAGTTTCCCACTTGGCATAATGTTATATACACTGTTTGAGGTAATAATTGTAGGTTCTATTCTCATAGTTTTGCCTTCAATAGGAGACTGTGTTGAAGTAAAAGATTGTGACATCTTATTATGATACAATTGGTATCCTTTATATCCAATGCCAATAAGCAAAATAATTACTATAATTGCTCCAATAAAAATCCAATTTTTTTTCATATAATAATTATACTACTACTCATTAGCACATAAAGGTATATCGTTGATCTCTTTTTACTTTATAAATATCAGGTTAAATACGAAGTATTAGTTGCTGTAATCCGCGATAACAAACCCATCGAAGTAAATGCCGTTGCCAGAATCGCCAGAATCGCTTGTTACATTTACATCCGCATAAGCCGTTCCATCTGGAGCAACTGTATTAATTGTGCCTTCTGTCCAATTACTACTTGACAATCCGCTTACAGGAACTGTGTCAGTTTGAAGTAGGTCTTCATTTGAATCAAACCACTGTACAGTTAAAGTAGCATTAGATATAGATCCTGATCCTTTTCTTGCCCAATATGTGATAGTTTTTGTTCCGGGAGTTGCAGTTTCTCCTGGCCAATTATCTAAAGCGATTGCCCAATAGGGAGATGTTATATTAACCAGTAGGCTCTTGGCTCCGCTTTTTGCCTGATCAGAAGAAGATGAGATATCCGCGTTAAACCATGATTGCCAATTGCCAACAGAATCTTCAACACTTGCAGTCTCGTCATCAAGAGTATTTGCTATGTTGGATACACTTATATCATCTACATACATCGTGTCGCCAGAGTTTCCTGTATCACTAATTAATTGAATATAGGCATATGCTGAATTTGTTGGGGCAATAACGTCTGCACTTCCTTCTTGCCATTCTGTAGATAAATCATTGACTGGTACAGTGTCAGTTTGAAGAACAGTATCATCTGCATCAAGCCAATGAACTACTAAATTTACATTACTTATACTTCCCGATCCAAGTTTAGCCCAATACGCTATTCGTTTTGTTCCCGACGTAACTGCAAACCCCGGATAATTTTCTGCTATAACGCCCCATCCTTCAGACCCTGTAAGAGTAATTTTCATACTATTGGTACCATCATGTGCTGTATCAGTAGATTGAGAAGGAGTGGCAGAATACCATCCTGCCCATTGGCCTAATGAATCTTCAAAAGTTGATGAATCTGCATCAACAGCATTGTAATAGTTCCCAACCACTATATCGTCAATATAAAGAGAGTCTCCCGAACTATCAGCACCGGTAATATCTACAAGGAATGAACTTGTGCCTGCAGGAGCCGTTACTTCTTTTTCTACATTTTGCCATGATGACGTAAGTGTTGGCATAGTAATAGTATCTGTCTGTAGTAAGTCTTGACTACTGTCCAGCCACTGTATAGTCATTGTAGGTTGTATGTCTGTACCTGATCCAAGTTTAGCCCAAAAACTGATGATTTTATTGCCAGGAGTTGCAGAAAAACCAGGATAATTATTTAATGTTACGCCCCAATAATCACTATCGACATTTATCTTAAGACTATTATTACTTATATGGGCTGAATCAGATGATTGTGCAATGTCTGAGTTATACCATGAAGTCCAATGCCCTGTTGACCCTTCAAGATTTGATGTATCCGCATCAAGCAAATTCTGATATGTTATGTTACCCGGTGCAGGTGTGGGGGTAGGCGTCGGTGTTTCGGTAGGTGTAGGTGTTGGCCCAGATGTTGGAGTAGGAGTGGGAGTATTGGTAGGAGTTGGAGTGCTTGTATCAAATGTACTTCCTGCATCTTGATTGTATGGTGAAGCTTGCCATTCAGCAGCCGTCAACACTCCGCTTTGATCATGCGCCATAAATTGCCACGGTCCATTATATGTATTATCTGAAAATACGTTATTCTGATCAAATGTTATTGCTTGCTCTATAGTCTCCCCTTGGTAAGGTGACCAGGTTGGATATGTCCCATATTCTGAGAACACCCCGTTAAAACCACATCCATTGTTTGATTCACACCCAGTGATATCACTTGGTGTGACATTAAAAACATTATCACTTACTGCAACATTTTGTGTCTTCCATCGGCAATTATCATAATAATCGTTTGCTGGTGTGCCGCTATTCGAAGCTGTTGATGAGCCTGCCAAATCTCCCCAACCACATCCTCCGTCTCCTCCTGGTACGTCCCACGAAACAGCATCATATGAACCTGTTGCTGTTGCATTATTTGATAAATTAACTGTATCACCACTTACACTTGCAACAGTTGTTCCTGAAGAAAAATAATTATTATTGTCCACTAGCATGTCTCCAACCCCTGGAGGATTTGTGCTAGGCGCCCAAGAGTCACTCGTTGAGATAGCATTAGACCCATTTGTTGTTGAAACAGAATAGGCTATATCGTTAAGATAATATGTTGAAGGATCGACGAGTGTACAAACTCCATCAATAAAGTTACCACAGAAACGGTTTGAATTTTCCCACAAAACAACTCCACTCCAGTTGTCGGTAAAGTTATTTTCATTAATTGAAAGCGTTGTGTAATCAAATGTATTTGCTACTCTACTATCTCCTCCGCTTTCAGAGATATATATGGCGCCGTCAGGGAAACCAGGGTTTGAGGCTCCAGCCCATGCATTGTCAATAAAGTTGTTATCCTTTATTAATGCGTTATAACTGATTTCATATATTATCGCTTCTGCGTAATTGTTAGAAAAATAGTTATGTTCGATTTGAAACCCGTTGTTATTGGTATCGGCCCACAGTCCGACGCTATTATTATCATGAACATAATTATTGTCAAAAGTCGCTCCATTAGTCTGCCAGAATTTACCTCCTGCTGTACAACCACACCCTGGATCTTTTGTCTCCCAATCATAGGTGTTATTATGTGATATTTCATTATTTGATACTGTTATGTTACTCGCTCCTTTAGTAAGTGAATCTGTGTCAAGAGTAGTATACGTACCAAATCCTTGTTGTCCATTCTCAGTTATACAATTATACTCAAGGTCATTATTTGTCCCTAGATATGCACCTGAACCTGGCGTATTATCCTGAATAGTATTGTATTCTATTGTCCAGTTTGGTGCAGAACTGCCATTTACTGCTCCTTCATTCTGGCCGGATGCAAAATTTTGAATTGTCAGATATTTAATTGTTACCCCTGTTGCTGATCCAGTAAACGCATATTCATTATCTCCTTGTCCATCGACGATTGCTCCTGGTGCTCCGATATAGGTGGAGTCACTTCCTGGCTGAATTTGATTAAATTGTCCTGTTCCTAAAGTGTGAGTCCCAGCAGCAAACCAATATGTTGTATCTGGTTCAGAAAAATCAAAACTACTATTGTCTCCTGCTGGTACAGTTGTTGCCCCTGCCGGTGCGCTACTTGGGCCATCAAGAACACTACTGTTGCCACATATTTCGACAGGTGGAGAGTCAGGCCATGGATCATCAGCTTTAACCTGAGGAATATAATTTTTATTAGTTAAAAAGATAATGACAAATCCACTAAATACAATAAAAAAAAGTGTAATTCGCAGAAGATGAATATTTTTTATAAAATTTAAAACAAATTTGAAAAATTTCAATTTATTACCTCTGCTATATAATAACATTACTCTTCTATATGTTGTCAATATACTATAATTATATTATCCATTTTTGTTTTGGTTGCTTTTTTGATTGATTTCCCCCGATTCTTTAATCTAAAATTGTGACTTCACTGTGTGAGATGCTTATATTTCCTGACTTCACTTTTTTAGTACGTGGTTAAAATTTTTCAAATACTTTTCCACATTAAGCTCATTTGGGATAGATACTTGCATGCGTTTGAGGAATTTTTTGTTAGTTAGAGAATCAACAATTTCAACATCAAGGATATTCCAAATAATATCTTTCACTTTTCGTATTGAATAGCCAGTTGTTAATTCAATTGATTTGGCAAGACATAGACTGACAAAAACAATCAGCATATGCGTTTCAATACTTTGTTTCTTGTGATGAAAGATTTGTCTAGCCATTAGATCTGATTTTGCAATACGGAATGACTTCTCAACATGCCAGAGATCTTTGTATCGGGCAATAATCAGCTCACTTTCTGTGTATTCCAAATTGGTATAGTATCCTTTTATCCCTTCCCGTAATTCATCCTTCTCTATGAGTTCTTGATTCAACTTGATATGGGCTTTTGATTCCTCTATGACAAAGCGTGTTCTCCGTTTGGTTTTCTCGGGATTAGCTACCTGATATCGTGCTTTAGCTAGCTGTTTCTTCCTATCATTTTTATCCTTGTTTGCTCGTTTTTGTGAATAATCACAGATAAGAATGCCATGAGGTTGGGAGCCTCGATAGTAAATCCCTTCACGTTTGTCTAGCTGCTGAGATATTGTTTTGAGTTGTTCTGTTGATATATTCCCAAGCCTTGCCCCAACAATGTACGTAAGTCCTGCTTTCTGGATCTCCTCTATGATGCTAATGCTTAACATTCCTGCATCAGCAACAATAGTGAGAGTTTTGATACTATGCTGTTCTTGCAGTTTACGGATAACTGGCAGCATGGTGTGTCCTTCAAAGGTATTGCCTGAAAACATCTCAACTGCAATTGGGTATCCATCCTGATTGACAACAAGACCGATGACTATCTGTGGCTGTTGCGGTTTGTTGTCTTTAGAGAATCCAGGTTTTTTAAAATCTTCAGGATCTTCTTTAAAAGTTTCAAAATACAATGTCGTAACATCATAGAAAACCAAGCTAAAATCAAAACCTAGCTGTTTTTTAGCATAAGAGATTGCAATCTTTTCCGCTTCTTCTTTGAGAAGTCTGATTTCTCCTAGACCTTCATAAACAAGATTAATTGGGTAGGAGTAGCCAAAGTACGCTTTGATAAGCTGAGTAGATCGTAATTTTGACTCAGGTTCAATTAAGCGCATAATCGCCAAATCTTTTAAGAGCGTATTCTGTAGTTCATCAAAGCCTGTCATTGTATAAAAGCCAGAAAAAAATTCATATGCAAACGTATGATAGGTTTTGGTAAATTGAAGATTTTCAATAGCTACAACATGCTGATTCTGAATATCTTTTCCCAGAATCTCAGGAAACAGAGGCTGGGCAGGGTCATGGGTGAGGATATATTGATTGGCTAAATCTATGAGCTCTTTTTGTTCCTTTTCATCCGTTGCTGAGCCGATATGCTTCACAATTTTTGTTCGCTGATGGGATCTGGTAACAACCTGTACAGCAGTATTACCGGAAGCTGTTTTAGTAGTACGCACTTTTAACATGGGCATATTGTACCCCTTAGTACGTGCTTTGCCTAGATTTGTGTAGGTTTTAGCTTCGATTACAAGCCTAAACTAGACTCCCCCTATAGTTAAGTGAAGTCAGGAGATGCTTATATTTGCTTTATTAAATTCATACATAATATTACGTTTTTGTAAAGTGCTCCTGAGCTAGAAAACAAAAAATTGGTGAATAATGGGGCTAAGACGCGTTTTAAAAGTGACCTTTTTGAAACGATATAATGTCGAGATTCAGTAGACTAATCTGTCGTACTGATAGACTCTGTGCGTTAAATATTTTTAAACATACTCAGAATTTTCTGACTTATTGATTATCTCATTGCACTAGGATAGGTTAGACACATCTCTTTTAACTGCATTTTACCAACAAATAAAAAGAAAACATGGTTTTTTTATGGCGTTATTGCTCTTTGTAATTTTGTCATTTTTTTGAGAGCTAATCTGCATGTTATTTGTATTTGTCTTTTGAGTATTATGATTGGTAATGATTGATGAAAGACCCTTTACACTAGAAAGAGATGTGTTTTTTTGATAAACAACAGCAAAATAGCTGAGTGTTGTTGTGGTATTTGCAACAGTATGGTTTTGTATATTTAATACTGTATTATTTTGAAGAACTATCCATTTGTGTGTAGTTAGATTATATTGTGCAATCCGTAATTGGCTAGGATCAATACCATCAAGTTTAGTCTGGTCATACGATAAAACGATTGTAACCGGTTTACTAAAATGAGTTACCGGATATCCATTAAAAGCTGATACGGAGTTAAAGTAAAAAATGTCACTAACCGTATTAAGCCCCTGCATCCATGGAAATGGATTTACTAATATCTGGTTTTGTAATGCATCATTAGAAAGACGGTCAATAGTTATTGATACATCAATAGTTGTCTCATCGTTTCCGATAAATACTTCTGCAGCTTGTGGATCTTGATAATTTGAGATGAAATCCTGAGTTCCTACAAAGTTTGGCCCTGCACTAACAACATATTTCCAATTTGCATGTGCATTGGGATTTGGTGGTGAGGTTGTATTTGAGGGAACAGAAGAAGAGCTTGAAGAATTAGAACTTATATTTGGGAAAACAACGGAAGATGTCATACTACTGGATACGTTCCCTGCGGCGTCTTTTGCCCATGCATAAAGCGTCTGTAAACCACCTGATGGCGAAGTATATGAGGATGGAGCAGTGCTTGACCATCCAGAGTCAGTTGAAGAAGGTGTTGTTGAGGATTCGGTTATAAGATAACCGGTAACTCCTACGTCGTCCTTTGCAGTAAACATTGTTATTGGAACTGTAATCGAACTTGAAATTGACGGAGTACTAAAAGCTGTAACGGTTGGTGCTGTTGTGTCCGGTAAGTTGATACTATCCTGATATAGTGCATCTAACGCTAAAGGAACCCAGCCGCTGTCCCAACGATGAAGCATAGATGTAGGTGTTTCTGTCGTATGTTTTATCCCTTTTGAAGTCAACAGTGCATCAAAATCTGCAACATCAGTCTGGAAAGCTTCATAGCTGCCTATCCAAATACGGTTATTGGTAAGAAAAGGTGCATCATATGTATCCAAGAAGGAATTTGTCAACCGATAATTTTCCTGGAAATTTGTGTCAGTCCCATAAGAATTTTCAGAACTTGTGCCATATTCGCTATATGAGTCCATATCAGCAGGCCAATCCCAAAAGGCACCAAGAGTAAAAAGATCAGAATGTTTTAACAAAAGATCCATTCCTCCTATTCCTGATTTAGAGAAACCAATTAGCCAACTATGTTCATAACCAGTTGTTTCTAAGTTTTGATTTACCCATGGTACTAGTTGAGTTGTCAGAAATGTTTCTTGTTGAGCTTCCGAATTATCAGGATTATCCGCATACCATGGGTCAATGCCAAATGTCGGTTCAATAATAGTTAGATTATACTGATCCTGTGCATCAAGGGATCTGAGAGTATCCAGTCCATCTCCGTAGTCTGTTGCCAACCCTGCCTCAACAGGAAGTGTGTAGATAAAATTATGTTGAATTCCGGAAGCAGGATTAGTTGGACGCAAAACTCTAAGAGTCTGAGTTCCAGGCCCATTCGTTTTTGAAATGACATCATACGATTCAACTCCATTTGAATCAGTACTCAGATAATCAACTACAAAATCTGGTGCATCCCCACCTGTCCAATTATCAGCTTGATTCCCACTCCCATCAGATATAATGCCAGGTGAACCTCCACTCGGTATGCTCGTATCGTATGCAGTCAATCGTTCAACACCATTTTCAAAAAAAACAACTATATTACCGATAACATCGAGTCGCAATTTTGTCCCAGCTGGGAGCAATCCACAATTATATACACCACTAAGCGCAGTCCATGAGCCACTATTTCTTTTATATATTTGTAATTGATAGGTACCTCCATTATTAAAATAAATTCCTTCATACGTATCCTGCCCTCCATTTTGTGTTCTTACAGATGGTCCAATCCAATTACTATTGGATGGTCCAGTTGCTGTTGTTTCAATTTCAGAATATTGATCATCTTCATAGGACTCTGCCGTGCGTATGTCTCCTGCAGTTCCATTTGGGCTTGTTAGCTCTTGAGATGCAATGGATAATGTTCCATCATTAATGGCAGCCCAATTAGAACCTAATGAACCATCGGCTCTATTGAAATCATCTGAAGCAGGTAAAGACGAAGAATTAGTTGTACATGTTACGGAGATGTTGGTAATATCTGAGGTCGTTATTGTTCCTGAATCATTTGAAACCAAACATGTTTGACCATTAGGATTTGTTTTTACTGTTACATCATACGTGTCGTTTGGGATTAATGAAGTATTAAATGTAAAGGAACCATTACTGCTGACATTTAAGTCGTCGCCGCTATTGTCTTGTAATACTACAGTTCCTGAAAGCCCCGAAATTGTACCTCCAACTGTATAGAATGTATCGCCTCCGTCCCAATTTTCAATTTGATTAGTGCCATTATATAAGAATACTCCAGGGCTACCTGTTGCATAAGTTGTATCTGTTGCTTCTACTACCTGGGTACCATTTTGATAGCCTATTAGTGTTGAACTTTTTGCTACAAATGTCCAAATATCACTTCCTGAGACTGTTAATGTCCCACTGCCTGCAATTTGAGTTAAGCTTGAGGAGTTATCCATTCTCCAAATAGATACAGTATTGGTAGAATTACCAAACCAAAGAAAATATCCTCGAGAGTTTGCCATTCT
>Ga0206839_1136_pt1:7500-16136 | contig 16136 bp, 8 predicted proteins | sample Alteio_BWOrgCont_27_FD_152883 | JGI IMG/M metagenome (GOLD analysis project Ga0206839, IMG submission 152883) | Enriched cells from forest soil in Barre Woods Harvard Forest LTER site, Petersham, Massachusetts, United States -... | ecosystem: Environmental > Terrestrial > Soil > Temperate... | reverse complement strand
AAATACCGGGTATCCATAAAACGTATCAGGCCCAGCATCAGGCATAAAAAAAGCAGGAGGTAAAAATCAGCCGTTTGAGATACCATCGTATGCGGCAGCTCAATATCGCTGATAATATGCTGGCTGGCCAGCATTGGATGTGCTTCTATAGCGCTTTCAGCTGCAATAAGACCGTTAACCCGCAAAGCCGCACTATCAGGGAAGAGAACAATGCCATATTTTGCAGGCTCCACTTTTGCCTGGCCAACAAAGCCGGCCAGCAACAAAATGCAACTCAAAAAAATACGGAAAAATCGCATACAGACGCAAATTTACAGGTTAATCCCGATGCCTTATGTATTGCCACCGTTATCTTTATTTATTTTTCCACGATGCGGTGTGAATATCCTTTTACCACCCACTCTTTTACTTTTTTGACTTTCTACTCCCTACGCTATACTTTTGATTGCAGCAATGATCAGCAATATCTACAACAGGCTTCGCCGTATTACCTCCAACCAGTTATATTTCCCGGAAATAGATGGCATCCGATTTCTTGCAATTACGCTGGTGGTATTGTTTCATACGCATGGCTACTTTGCCGGTAAATCACTGATTCACTTTACAGATGATCCTGCCCGGTATCATATCTTAAATACGCTCCTGGAAAATGGGGACCGGGGGGTGGAATTATTCTTTGTGCTCAGTGGCTTTATCCTGTGCCTCCCCTTTGCTCATCATTATATAAACCATGGCAAAAAAGTATCACTAAAAAGGTATTACTTGCGCCGCATCACCCGACTGGAGCCGCCTTATTTCATTGCTATGACTGCAATTTTCCTGATGCACTTAATGATGAAGACCATCTCACCCGCTGTCTTATTACCCAGTTGGCTGGCTTCATTAGTTTACTCACATAATTTCATTTATCACCATACTCCACTACTTACTGTAGTGGCATGGTCATTGGAAATAGAGATACAGTTTTATTTATTGGCGCCTGTCTTTTTCAGCCTGCTTGCTTTGAATAAATACCTCCGCAGGGCTATTTTATTATCGGCTTCTCTTTTATTGATATTCCTGCAAAAATTTTACCCGCCGCCATTTGCCAGCATTTATGGCTTTGCCCAATATTTCTTTACCGGTATACTACTGGCAGATTTTTATGTTAGCGATACTTTTCCCAGCTTCTTTAACCATAAGTGGATCATTATTCCTGCAATTGGTTTGCTGATCACAATTATCTCTTTGCCGATAAAAAACGTGGCCTCCGCAGATATTTTATTCATAACAAGATTATGTTTCCCATTCCTTTTAGGTTTATTTTATTACATCGTTTTAAAAAATGACCAGGTAAAACGAATTTTCAGCTATAAATTCATACCCATCATAGGCGGTATGTGCTATTCTATTTACCTGCTGCATTATACTATTATTTCATTTTTAGGCCGGTTCACCATCAGGCTGCACATTACCGCATATTACTTGCCTAATCTTATCTTGCAAATCATATTACTATCTATTCCTATACTCATATTATCGTCAATCTTTTATTTTTATATAGAACGTCCTTTTATGTCTAATAAATGGCTGAATATACTGTTAAAAAAAGATAAGAAACATGAAGAAGAAACAAACATTATAGAAACGATCTCCCAACCCTGATTTTACTCCCGCAAAATCTGCATAACCTGTTATCTTCTTATTTTTCTTTTTTCTGAAATCGCACATTCTCTGTACCTTTGTTTGACCGCAACAGTAAATTCTTACTGTTATTTCCCGGAATGCTTACTGCCGGTCATTTCAAAACCCTGGCTTGTGCGAAACAGTTTGAGGGATTTTGATTTTTGACATTTTTTTGACTTAACAACTAATGTTATGAGCAAGTATATTTTTGTAACCGGTGGTGTTACTTCATCTTTAGGAAAAGGAATTATAGCAGCTTCATTGGCAAAACTGCTGCAGGCGCGTGGCTTCACTACCACCATACAGAAATTCGATCCGTATATCAACGTAGATCCCGGCACCCTGAATCCATACGAACATGGCGAGTGCTATGTGACGGAAGATGGCGCAGAAACAGACCTCGACCTTGGGCATTACGAGCGCTACCTCAATACCTTTACCTCCCAGGCTAATAATGTGACAACCGGCCGTATTTATCAATACGTAATTACCAAGGAGCGCGAGGGTGCTTTTCTTGGGAAAACAGTACAGGTGATACCGCATATCACCGATGAGATAAAACGCCGCATGCTGCTGCTGGGAGAAGACAATAAATACGATATCATTATCACAGAATTAGGCGGTACCGTAGGCGATATAGAATCGCTGCCATATATAGAAGCAGTGCGCCAGCTAAAATGGGAAATGGGGACTGAGAATTGCCTCGTGGTGCATCTTACCCTTATCCCTTACCTGAAGGCTGCAAAAGAGCTGAAAACAAAACCCACACAGCACTCTGTAAAGATGATGAGCGAGCATGGCCTGCTGCCAGATGTGCTTGTATGCCGCACCGAGGAACCTCTTACTAAAGAATTAAAAAGAAAAATAGCCCTTTTCTGCAACGTTACTCAGGACGCAGTAATAGAAGCCCTTGATGCCGATACCATATATGGTGTGCCACTGGAAATGATGCGTGAACGGCTCGATGTAATTTGCCTCGAAAAACTGGAAATGCCGCTCGGAAAAGAGCCAGACCTCGGCAAATGGAAAGAATTCCTCAACAAGCTCCGGTACCCAAAGAGTAAAGTAACTATTGGTTTAATAGGCAAGTATGTGGAACTACAGGATGCTTACAAATCTATACTGGAAGCGCTCATTCATGCAGGAGCTATGAATGAATGTAAAGTGGAGGTGCGCAATATCCATTCAGAATACCTTACAAAAGACAACGCAAAAGATAACCTGCATAATCTCGATGCCATTATTGTGGCACCCGGCTTTGGTAGCCGTGGCATAGAAGGTAAGATAGACGCTATACGCTTCGCGCGAATGAATAAGATACCATTTTTCGGCATTTGCCTCGGTATGCAAATGGCATGTGTGGAATTTGCCCGCAATGTGCTGGGAATGCCCAAAGCCCACTCTACAGAAATGGACCCGGATACAGACCAGGGTGTTATCTGCATGATGGAAGAGCAAAAAGTTATTACCCAGATGGGTGGTACTATGCGTCTTGGCAGCTATGCTTGTGAGTTGCACGAAGATTCTGTTACCGCATCCATATACGGCACTACTTCTATTGCCGAGCGCCATCGCCACCGTTATGAGTTCAACGACACCTATTTGGAGGCATTTGAACAGGCAGGCATGATACCAGTGGGCCGCAATCCTAAAACAAACCTCGTAGAAATCGTAGAACTGAAAGACCATCCGTTTTATATAGGCGTCCAGTTTCACCCGGAATATAAAAGCACCGTGGAGAACCCGCATCCGTTATTTGTGGCATTTGTAAAAGCCGCCAAACAAACTCATGAACAAAGGAATGGTTTTGCAAAACGCCCTTTTGAAAAAAGCTTGAGTAAATAAACCGACTCAAAACATACACTTTGCTTTTAGAGATCTGCGCATTCAATATACAATCCTGCATTATTGCAGAAAAAGCAGGTGCCGGCAGGATAGAGCTATGTGCCGATCCTTTGCAGGGCGGCACCACGCCCAGCTTTGGCCTTATTGAATATGCGCTGCACCATATTTCTATTCCCATATTCCCAATGATCCGCCCACGCGGCAGCGATTTCATCTATGATGATGATGAAATGGCCATTATGAAAAAAGACATACTGGTATGCCGCCAGCTTGGTTGCCCCGGTATAGCTACGGGTATGCAGTCGGCAGATAAAAGAATCAATACAGAGCAGCTAAAACGCATAGTGGAATGGGCGCACCCTATGCAGGTCACCTGTCACAAAGTTTTCGACCAGGCACCAGATGCATTGCAGGCGCTGGAAGATGTAATTACCACCGGTTGCAGCCGCATACTCACATCCGGCCTGCAAAAAACAGCCCTCGAAGGCGCCGCAGTATTATCCCAGCTCATATCCCAGTCCGCAGGTCGCATTATCATCATGCCCGGCGGTGGTGTTCGTTCTTCTAATATCGCACAACTCATTCATGAAATCGGCGCCACAGAATACCACAGTTCCGCCCTCCTCGCCACAAACTCCTACCACACAGCTGATGAACTGGAAATTAAAATACTAACAACAACTCTTTTAAACAAATAAAAAATTACATATGCTTAGCCGGTCTGAATTTCAGTAATTTTTTAATTCCATAAATTCTGGTTCAGATTTTCTCACCAAAAACCCCTACTTTTGCATCGGTTTTTACCTTTTATTATATTATTTTAATATGTCAGGACAACTTAAAGAAGTTCGTAATCGTATAAAATCAGTAACATCTACCCAGCAGATCACCAAAGCAATGAAAATGGTGAGTGCTGCCAAGTTACGCCGCGCCCAGGACTCTATTATACAGATGCGTCCCTATTCTCAGAAACTGCAGGAAATGCTCAGCAATATTGTAAGTGGTTCCTCATCAGATGCCAGTATGCCGCTCGCAGATGAGCGCCCCGCAGAGCGCATACTCATGATACCCATCACTAGCGACCGTGGCCTATGCGGCGGTTATAATGCTTACGTTATTAAGCTCACCCGTGAGATCATTAATACAAAATATGCCACGCAACACGCCAAAAAGAATGTTACCATTCTGCCAATAGGCAAAAAAGGCTATGAATACTTCCTGCGCAATAATTATAAACTCGTAGACGATTACTGGACCATATTTTCAGACCTCTCGTTTGATAATGTACGCCGTGCAGCCGTTTACGCGCAAAAAGCATTCCTGAACAAAGAATACGACCGCGTGGAGCTGGTATATAGTCAGTTCAAGAACGCAGCAACGCAGGTTTTCACCGCAGAGCCATACCTCCCCATCCCGAAAACAGATAAAAAGAAAGGCGCAAAAAGCATGGATTTTATATTTGAGCCATCTATGGGTACGTTGCTACAGGAGCTGATGCCCAAAATACTCAATACACAGGTTTACAAAGCAGTGCTGGACGCTAATGCCTCAGAACATGGCGCCCGCATGACCGCAATGGATAAAGCCAGTGAAAACGCCAATGAACTGCTGAAATCACTCAAGATCAGCTACAACCGCGCACGCCAGGCAGCCATCACCACAGAGCTTACAGAAATTGTGAGCGGTGCAGCAGCATTACAAGGATAATCTGATTACAACCTTCCATACACAAAATAGCCGTCCCAAAAAGATGGCTATTTTTATTAGCCATTGCCCCTGTTACTGTGGCATTGCCATCGTAAAAGCTATACAATACTCATTTAACGCTTTCTTCCTGTAAGGATCTATGCTATTGTATGCCCCTGGCAGCCCTGAAAATAATGCCCTCTTGAATGAGTTCGCTGAACTATGATTGCTCAAAAAACGCTATTATCCCGATAGCATATAGTTCATTTCTTATTGAGTCATCACATCTCCCTACCTTTGCATCAATGCCCAAAGCATTGCTTCATATTATCCTTTTGTTTTTCGCCTGCGCAGCAAGCGCGCAGGAACTGTTCCCCATAGCAGAGCCTGCCAGCAATGTGCCCAAAGGAGTCCTTGGCATCCGCTTTTACGACGAAACCTACAACGAAGTAGACCGTATCCGCAACCTCTTTGCTCTGCGTCTCATGTATGGCGCTAGGTCTAAACTCACATTTTATGCTACCCCCACCGTCTCCAATCACCACAATAAAGAGCTCCCCCCGGAGTTTCCCGTACATAACACCCCACAGATCGGCGTTACACATCCGTACCTCTTTAATGGTGTAGACTTCTATGCTAAATACCGGTTCTTCACCCACGATGCACAGAACTCCCATTTCCGCGCCGCCATCTATGGCGAATACTCCATACTCCATGTAGCCCACGACGAAGCCGAACCCACCCTCCTTGATGATAACAGTGGCGTGGGTACCGGTCTTATTGCTACCTGGCTGCACAATCATCTTGCGATCTCCTTCACCGGTGGCTACATACACCCATTTAAATACTCAGGCACAGTACCTGATGAGATCCCTGGCCTGCCCGGCGTACCTGCCACAGTTACCTATGCCGATGGATATAATTACAGCCTCTCATTTGGCTACCTCCTGCTGCCGCATACCTATACCGACTACAACCAGACTAACTGGAATATATACATGGAGTTTGTGGGCAAAAGTTACGGGCAGGTGCAAATGCAGGTAGGCAATGTGTATTACAACCTGCCCCAGTATGCCATCAGCACCAATGGCATCAAAGCATTGCAGTCAGGCCAATACCTCGAAGTTTACCCCGGCATTCAAACTATCCTGCGCTCCACGCTACGTATAGATTTTTCAGTCGGCATCCCCATCACCAGCCGCTCCTATGTGCATTACTACCCGGTATATAATTTGGGTATACAGCGGTATTTCTTTCATCATAATAAGAAATAATCGGTTTCGCAAGTTTTTTGAAAATTATCCAACCTACCGGTAACTATCTTTAATGTAGACTTAGTGAGGGCGGATATCTTTGATTCACTCGCTGCTTTGTCATTCTGCAAGAATCTTTTGTGAATCACATGTCCCGTATCATCTTGCACGAAGATTGGCTATAAAGCATAACGCCTTTTATGCGTTTGCATAAAAGGCGTTATAAATGATATGGCAGCTACCTACTCTCCCGCATTGTGGTGCAGTACCATCGGCCATGGCGGGCTTAACTTCTCTGTTCGGAATGGGAAGAGGTGAACACCGCCGGCAATACCACCATAAGATGGTTAGTGAGTTGAGTAGTTGAGTAGTTATGAAGTTGAGAAGGGATACCCTTCATCACTCCTTAACTTCAACACTCCATCACTGTAATATCGAGACATATTGGGTCAGCAATTATTCTTATTTCGTAAGATTAAAAAGATTAAAGCTTACGGGCAATTAGTACTACTCGGCTTTGATGTTACCACCTTTACACCTGTAGCCTATCAACGTCATCGTCTCTGACGGCCCTTAAAAGTAAACTCATCTTGAGGAAGGTTTCGCGCTTAGATGCTTTCAGCGCTTATCCTGGCTGTACATAGCTACTCTGCAATGCTCCTGGCGGAACAACAGATACACCAGCGGTACATACGCTCCGGTCCTCTCGTACTAAGAGCATGTCCTCGCAATTTACTAACGCCCACCACAGATAGAGACCGAACTGTCTTGCGACGTTCTGAACCCAGTTCACGTGCCACTTTAATCGGCGAACAGCCGAACCCTTGGGACCTTCTCCAGCCCCAGGATGTGACGAACCGACATCGAGGTGCCAAACCTCCCCGTCGATATGAGCTCTTGGGGGAGATCAGCCTGTTATCCCCGGAGTACCTTTTATCCTTTGAGCGATGGCCCTTCCATACGGAAACCACCGGATCACTTTAGCCTGCTTTCGCACCTGCTCGACTAGTCAGTCTCACAGTCAAGCACCCTTTTACTAATGCGCTCTACGTACGATTACCAACCGTACTGAGGGTACCTTTGCGAGCCTCCGTTACACTTTAGGAGGCGACCACCCCAGTCAAACTACCCACCATGCAATGTCTCCCCTTACGGGGATTAGACTCTAAGTAACAGAAGGTTGGTATTTCAACGTTGGCTCCACAAATGCTAGCGCACCTGCTTCATAGCCTCCCAACTATTCTACACATCTGTTACTCAAAATCAATGCAAAGTTGTAGTGAAGGTTCACGGGGTCTTTTCGTCCCGTGGCGGGTAACCGGCATCTTCACCGATACTACAATTTCACCGGGCTCACGGAGGAGACAGCGTTCAACTCATTAGACCATTCGTGCAGGTCGGAACTTACCCGACAAGGAATTTCGCTACCTTAGGACCGTTATAGTTACGGCCGCCGTTTACCGGGGCTTCGGTCGCAAGCTTCACCTTGCGGCTGACAAGCTTCCTTAACCTTCCGGCACCGGGCAGGTATCAGGCTCTATACGTCTTCTTTCGAATTTGCAGGGCCCTGTGTTTTTGCTAAACAGTTGGTTGAACCATTTCATTGAATCCACCTTACGATGGATAGCTTTATCCCGAAGTTACAGCTACAATTTGCCTAGTTCCTTCTCCGTGGCTCACCCGAGCGCCTTAGAATACTCTTCTCGACTACCTGTGTCGGTTTCCGGTACGGGTTGTAATAATCATAACTTAGAGGGTTTTCTCGTGAGCATGATTAGGGCTACTATCCCTTTGGCCGAAACCTCCGGGTACTATCACGTTCGACATCCGATGCGGATTTGCCTACACCAGATATATCTACACGCTTTAACGGGGACTTCCGTCGCCCCGCGAGCCTTTCACTTCTCCGTCACCACATCGAAATTATTACAAGTGACTGAATATTAACAGTCTTGCCATCAGCTGCACCTTTCGGCTTTGCCTAAGGACCCGACTAACCCTGATCCGATTAACGTTGATCAGGAACCCTTAGTCTTTCGGCGATATTGTTTTTCACAATATTTATCGTTACTCATTCCTACATTTTCTTTTCCAGCCGCTCCAGCATACCTCACAGTACACCTTCAACGCCGGCTGGAATGCTCCCCTACCACTGCCTTACGGCAATCTATAATTTCGGCGACATGT
>Ga0206839_1136_pt1:0-2500 | contig 16136 bp, 8 predicted proteins | sample Alteio_BWOrgCont_27_FD_152883 | JGI IMG/M metagenome (GOLD analysis project Ga0206839, IMG submission 152883) | Enriched cells from forest soil in Barre Woods Harvard Forest LTER site, Petersham, Massachusetts, United States -... | ecosystem: Environmental > Terrestrial > Soil > Temperate... | reverse complement strand
GCTGTATCCTCGGCCCCGACGTGCGCACAGACATGCCGGAGTTTGATATTTTTATAAAAGAAGTAGTACGTGAAGTAACAACTAAGGCCGGACAAAAATGTACGGCAATCCGTCGCATCATAGTACCAGCAGGCATGGTAGAGGATGTGCAGATAGCACTGGGCAAGCGCCTGAAAGGCACTATAGTAGGTGATCCATCGCTGAAAGAAGTGCGCATGGGGCCACTGGCCGGTATTTCACAACGCAATGAAGTAAGAGAGAAAGTGCAGTTGCTTGCAAAGTCGCAAAGTATCGTGATAGGCGATATGGAGCATTTTGAAGTACTAGGTGCTGATAAAGAAAAAGGTGCATTTCTTCCCCCCCTCATTTTCCTTAATACCTCTCCTTATGAACATACAGATTGCCACAATATAGAAGCATTCGGCCCTGTATCTACTATTATCCCTTATGATTCTGTGGATGATGCTATAGAACTGGCAAGGATGGGTAGGGGATCACTCGTAGCATCAATAATAACTGCTGATGACGACATTGCTAAAGAATTAGTATTAGGCACCGCCAGTATGCATGGCCGCATATTAGTCCTCAATAGCGACTGTGCCAAAGAAAGCACGGGGCACGGATCACCATTGCCTATGCTAGTACATGGTGGCCCCGGCAGGGCAGGCGGCGGCGAAGAGATGGGCGGCAAGCGAGGCGTGCTGCACTACATGCAACGTACAGCATTGCAAGGCTCACCCACCACCTTATCACGCATTACCAATGTATACCAGCAGCACGCTAAACAATGGGAAAGCGATGTGCACCCCTTCAAAAAACATTTTGAAGACCTTGTGATAGGCGAAACGCTCATTACCGCAAAGCATACCGTAACAGAAACAGACATTACCAATTTTGCCAACGTAAGCGGTGACAATTTCTATGCGCACATGGATGCCACATCTCTGGAAGGCACCATATTCGAGCGCCGTGTAGCCCACGGCTACTTTGTACTTTCAAAAGCAGCAGGACTGTTTGTGGATGCTAAAAAAGGGCCTGTATTGCTGAACTATGGCATTGACGAAGCGCGCTTCACCAAGCCGGTATATCCCGGCATGACCATAGGCGTAAGGCTAACTGTAAAGGAAAAAACAGCACAGGAAAAACGCATACCGGAAGATATAGCCAAAGGCATTGTAAAATGGCTTGTAGATGTATATGACGAAACGGGGGAAACAGTTGCTATTGCAACTATCCTCACTATGGTAAAAAAGAGAAATCAGGAATAAATATTCAGATATGAAAAAGACGGTCTAAAAGCAATTTTTGGCCGTCTTTTTTACTTACGCTATTGCCTTTCCTTTTGCCAAATGCCGCTGCCTTAATCTGTAAATAACAAATAGTACTGCAGAAGCCAATAACAACATCCCCAGTAATATAACCACAGGATTCATCTCCTGCATCAGCAATCCAAGACCGATAATCAGTACATTGGTACTAAGAATGATCAACATAGATTGCGAATGGGTAAACCCCGCATCAAGCAGGTAATAATGCAAATGGGTACGGTCTGCTTTTAACGGAGATGTCCCCGTAGAAGCCCGGATAATGAATACACGAATTGCATCATAAACAGGTAAAAATAAGATAGCACATGTCATAATAAACGCGCCCTGTTTAGAATGTATCACCAATGATATGGTATCACTGCTATGTAATGGATACGTATTCAGGAACAACACGGAAAGTATAAAGACAGTAAAGCCAAGGAACATAGACCCCGTATCGCCCATGTATATCTTTGCTGGGGCTTTATTGTAAAACAGCAATCCAAGCGTGGCCCCTGCCAATCCGAGCGCTATGCCCACAATACCCACTACAGACATACAGCCAAACAGTATACCAAGCGAACCTGTATACAATATACCAAGTACACATGCCAACCCATCTATGCCATCAATAAAATTAAAAGCATTGATAAATAGTGTACAGCAAACAACAGTCAGTACTATGCTCCACCAATAAGGCAATTCGCCAATTCCAAATACTCCATAAAATGACGATATTCTAATATCTGCAAAATAAATGGTAATAGCTGCTGCAATTAGCTGGGCAATTAATTTTTTAGAAGGGCGCATATTCATCAAGTCGTCATATACCCCGGTAAAAAAAAGCAATACAGTAGAGCCAATAATATAATACCACCCTGCATTGCCCGAATACATAAAAAACGTAGCTACTGCTATATAACCAATAAAGACACCTATCCCCCCAAGGCTGGGTATGCTGGCTCCGTGTATCTTTCTTGTATTGTCAGGAATATCAAATATTTTACGCTGTGTCATTATAAACAGCGTCTTCCTCACCGCATACATACTGATGAGCGCCGCCGTCGCTATTGCTATGATATATAAAATATAATGAGGTAGATGGTCAATCATTATTCGGTACTGGCAAAATCTATAGTTATAACGTTAAATACTGATCCCGCATTGTATCAGCCTGCTCTTATTCTTTCAAA
>Ga0206839_1135_pt1 | contig 16217 bp, 19 predicted proteins | sample Alteio_BWOrgCont_27_FD_152883 | JGI IMG/M metagenome (GOLD analysis project Ga0206839, IMG submission 152883) | Enriched cells from forest soil in Barre Woods Harvard Forest LTER site, Petersham, Massachusetts, United States -... | ecosystem: Environmental > Terrestrial > Soil > Temperate forest >... | reverse complement strand
GGCGTTATGATTCATAGCGTCAAGCAGGATAGCCAGGCCGCCATGAGCGGAATTGCGGCAGGCGACGTCATCACCCATATAGGAACTACTCCGGTTGCAAATCCGGCTGAAGTAAGCTCTGCAGTGGCAAGCGTACGCAAACAGGGACGCAAATACGTGCTCCTGCGGATTATGCGCGGGCATGATATGTCTATGTTCGTGACAGTGCCGGTGGAAGAGAGTAAGTAACTGGTCGTGGCCTGTAGTGTAGGCTAACTACAGGCCACAGATCACAAATCGCCAGCCACATTATTTAAGGAAAAACCTATGCCACTTACCATGCATGATGCCTCTATCCCTATATTTATCAAGGGACTAAGCAATTTATCAGCGATTCTGGCTAAAGCGGAAAGCTATGCGGAAGCGAAGAAAATAGAACCTTCAGTGCTGGTAAACGCCAGGCTTGCACCGGATATGTTCCCGCTCTCACGCCAGGTGCAGATTGCAGCCGATATGGTGAAGGGCGGCGCAGCGAGGCTTGCCGGTATAGAAGTGCCAAGCTATCCCGATACCGAAACCACCTTTGCTGAATTGAAAGCACGAATTGCCAAAACTATCGCCTTCCTGCAAACCATTAAGGCAAGCCAGATTGAAGGCAGCGAGGAGCGTAAAATCACCCTTAAAATGCGTGGAAATGACATGATCTTCAAAGGACAACCCTATCTTCTAGAATTCGTGCTGCCAAACTTCTATTTCCACCTGACTACGGCCTACGCCATCCTGCGCCATAATGGGCTCGATATCGGCAAGATGGATTTTATCGGGAATCTCTAACTTTTAAGGGGGCGAGTGAAGATTCGCCCCCCTTCGCTTACGCTTACCCCCTCTAAAGAGGTCGTCGCCTTCGGCTCCTCCACGTATCCGAGCAATATGTGCGAATAAAGATAACCCGCTAATATATAACGATAAGTTTCTTTATTCCCTGAATTGTCACATAAGCTTCACTTGTCTTGCCTGATAATCGCTGTACAATCAATAGATTACGTAAATACAGACGGTGGTAGCGGCATGGCAACGAAAACCAGATCAGGGGAATTTGCGGAAGCAGGCCTTAAATGGGGGGCTATAATAGGCACGCTGGCGTTTATCGGCCTATTTATCGCCTTTCCACCCGTACTCCTGGTAGTCGGAAGCACAGTAGCAACAGTGAGCCTTCCCCAGCTTGCCGCAACCACGGTTATAATGGGGATTTTTGGCGCAATATCAGGTGCGGCAACCGGTGCGCTGACCGGCGGAATAATAGGCGCATTGATTAAGAAAGACAAAGAATGTGATAACACGCAACCGCTTTGCCAAACGGATAACAGAAGAAGCCAGCCGCCCATGCAGAACCCCCAAATAGAGCGGCAGCAAAACACGGATATAAGCACCAGCCCGGCCTCGTTCCGCAATCGCGTTGACGCTTCGCGATCAGGCGCGCCATCCGGTCAGTATATGTGAGATTTAAGGCATGAAAAGAGAAAGCAGATCCGAGGAATTTGCGGCAAAAGGGCTCAAATGGGGGGCCATAATAGGGGCTATCGGCTTTGCCGCCTTTGTGCTGGCGTTCCCGCCCAGTATAGTAGCCGCGCCTGGCGTTTTGGTAGCCTTAAGCACCTCCCAGCTTATAACCCTGTCCGTTGTCTGGGGCATACTGGGTGGAATTTTTGGAGGGGCAGCCTCAGCAATCACGGGTGGAATCGTTGGTTTTTTCTTTCCCAAAAAGGACAAAAACAGCCCTGAGCCGCAACCGCAACAACTGCCGCCCCAGAAAGTCGGCAGGAGCAGTCAGCCGCCATCACAAGAACCCCAGATGGCACAGGGGCAAGGTACGGATCTGGATAATGCGCAGTCTGCCAGTCCCAATTTCCGCGACCGCGTAACTGCCCCGCAGCCAGCGAATGCCCAGCCCCAGCGTTGATGATAAACCCATAAAATGGTTAAAACAGTTGCATTACAGCTAGGTAGAGCTATAAAATTATGATATGATTAAAGAAAAATCAGAGGGTAAGGCCATGTTAACCGAAGCAGAAAAGCAAACAATCCTGCAAGATTACTCACGGGGAAATCTGAGCACCCGTGCGGCAATTACGAAAACCGGCGTGAAGGATTACGGTGACCTGATTATAGAACTATCGCGATATGACCTTGAGTTACCGCGCCTTTCAGCCAGCGAGGCGAATATACGCCGTGCAACTGAAATATTGCAACCTTTGCTGCGCAGCCATGCCGTCTAAAATCAAACTTTTCATTGTTGACGCAGCACCGCTCATTAATCTTGCCGCAGCTAATTCCCTTGATTATCTGTTTTATGCGGATATGCCAGTTATTATTCCTGATGCTGTTTTTTATGAGGCAACCCGCATAAGCACGAAAATCGGCGCTCAGGAAATTATTGAGTGGCAACGCGCAAATAGCGGGAGAATTATTATTGAAGCTACAAGCATTCTGCAAAATGAACTGGTTTTAGCGGCATTGCCAGACTATAAACCGGCCAGCGACCTGGGCGAACGCGCAACGAATGAAATATTGCAGGATAAAAACGTGCTGGCTGAAAACGAACGCGCCCTATTTCTAACAGACGATTCACGGGCATGGCGTGTCATCGAAGAAGAAAAAACCATTTTCCTGACTACACTGAACTATTTGCAGCAGCTGGAAAAGGCCAGGCGGATTCAGTCGGCTGATTATATTTTTAAGGCAATAAAGAAAACAGGCCAGAATCCGCCTTCACACGATATGTTTGCCAGCCACGCCCCCGAAATCCGGGATGCAGTAATGGATATATTAAAAATAAAAGCACGCAAAGATGGCGCAGAATAATGGACGCCGAATCTTCTAAGCAGCCGCTTTAAACTGCAACTCGGTAAGCCTGGCATAAAGGGGATTGGTCACAAGCAGCTCTTCATGTTTGCCAATGGCTTCAAGCCTGCCCTTATTAATAACCGCAATGCGGCTGGCACTCTGCACCGTGGAAAGGCGGTGAGCGATGACAAGGGTGGTGCGCCCCTTCATCAGGTTGGTAAGTGCCTGCTGCACCTTGCGCTCGTTTTCTGAATCAAGCGCGCTGGTAGCCTCATCAAGCAGCAATATGCGCGGGTTCCTGACCATGGCGCGGGCAATGGCGATGCGCTGTTTTTGGCCACCGGAAAGCCGCACTCCCTTTTCCCCCAAATGCGTATCCAGCCCGTCAGGCAGTTTCTCCAGGAATTCGATGGCAGACGCGCTGGCTGCCGCTTCAATGATTTCCTTGGTAGTGGCATCCTGCTTGCCGCAGCGGATATTATCCCATGCATTGGCAGAAAAAATAACCGGGTCCTGCGGTACAATGCCGATATGGGAACGGAGATCGGCAATCCTCACATCGCGGATATTCACGCCATCGACGGTAATATAGCCGCTTACCGGATCATAGAAACGCAGCAGAAGCTGAAACAGCGTGGTTTTACCCGCACCGCTTGGCCCTACCAGTGCAATAGTCTCGCCGGGCTCTATAGCAAGATTTAGCCTGTCTACCGTATGGACATCAGGCCGTGAGGGGTAGCTGAAAATGACATTGCGGAACTGGATGCTGCCTTTGAGATTCACCGGCAAGGACAGGGGATTTTTGACTTCAATCACTTCCGAATGGTGCGCGAGCAGCTCCATCAGTCGCTCCGTGGCGCCTGCCGCGCGTTGTAATTCGCCAAATACCTCGCTGATAGCGCCCACAGAACCGGCAACGATAATCGAATAAAAGATAAAGGCAGACAGCTCGCCCGACGACATATGCCCCTGCATCACATCGCGCCCGCCTATCCACAAAACCGTCATCACCGCGCCAAAGACAAAGGTAATGACAAGCGCCGTAAGCAGGGCACGCACTTTGATACGTGAAAGGGCGGTTTTTAGCGACAAATCCACCTGTTCGGCAAACCGGTCGTTCTCATAATCTTCGAGCGAAAACGCCTGTATGGTACGGATGCCGGAAATCGTTTCCTCGGCATGGGTGCTTAAATCAGCAACCCTTCCCTGCGTTGCTTTAGAAAGCTTGCGCACCTGCCTGCCGACAATGACAATGGGAAACACCACCAGCGGCACAATAACGGAGACATAGGCGGTAAGGCGCGGACTGGTATGGAACATCATGATACTGCCGCCAAGAAACAGGATCACGTTGCGCAGCGCCACCGATATGGTACTGCCCACAACCGTCTGCAGCAAGGTAGTATCCGTGGTGATGCGGGAAATCAGCTCACCGGTACGAGTGATTTCAAAGAACGCCGTATGCATGCGGATAATACGGCTATAGACATCGCGCCGGATATCAGCCACCACCTTTTCCCCCACAAAAGAGACGAGGTAATACCGCGCATAGGTGGCAACGGCAAGGCCAAGTGTAAGCCCAATAAATATCAGGAAAGAACGATCGAGCAGATGGACATTGTTTTTGCTGATACCGTCATCAATGAGGTACTTTATCGCCCCACCCAGACCCAGCACCACCGATGAACTGAATATGAGCGCAACAAGCGCGCCTATAATCTGGGTGCGGTACGGATGCAGATAATCTTTCAGCCTTTTCAGGCTCTTAATATTTCCTTTGTCGCTTTGCGGAGCAGGGGATTTCATAGTACTTTTCTAACAGGAAAAACGTCATTCTGAGCGAAGCAAAGAATCTCCAATGCCTGGGATGTTTCGCTTCGCTCAACATGACGAGAACACTTATCAGTGCTTATGGTGGAGTTGCCAGCCCTCTTCTTCGTCTACAGTACCGCAACTGATTATGCAATGGGATTGATAATCAGCGCTGCCTGTCTGTTTCAATCACTGGCAATCGCTCGCCCCTGGCATTTGTAAGGAAACTATGATCCGAACGATGCTGGTATTCTGCCGCTGGCAAAAGCTGCTCATGGCAAGTTGCAGATCCGATAGCGCCAACCACTTTACCAATCGGGGTATACACCGTTATATCCGGATGTTGCGGATCGCGCAACGTTACACCCTTTACCTCAGTGCTCATATTCAGCGCCTGTTCAGTCTCAACGATAATATCCATATGCTTTGGATAATCAACCGCTACGGCAAATAAAAGCCCCGTTGCCGCAGTTTTAAGGCGGTCATCCAGATTCTCTTCCTGTATAAAAGAAAAAAGCTTGCTGATATATTCAGACGACATGCTTGGCTCATAATCAATAAGTTCCGCAGCACCTAGCCCTAAAGCATAACGGAAACCTTGCATAGCACTTGCGGTTTTTCTTACGCGATTAGTGATGGGGAACGAGGCCAAATCATGAGCAAGCGTCATTTTCTGCAGAAGGCCTAATTGATCATCCGTCATTTCCGCAATTATGCTAACGCGGCCCGGTTCGTCTGTTAATGTTGCCTCTTGTAGAACTTCTATGCCTGTTGCGCCGATACTCTCGAGAAATACCTTCACTCGATCAATGGTTTTATCATTTTGACGGCCTATTTCTATTTCATAGACCCTGACTCCGGATAGATTATCCTTACTATCATGCTGGTATACCGCTGTCATAGGAGGAAGGGGTAGCCCTTCAGGTTCAGCAGGGATAGTCATAAAATCCTTGTTTCTTAAATACCTGCTTATTATATACAGTATCAGGCAATTATACAAGTCAGGCATTGCTTCGGGTTATCCACAGACCTCAGAATCCCGCGATCCGTAATAATCCCGTAACAATTATGTGGTAAAGTCATAGAGATGTTAATTGTGTGCTCAAGGAGAAAATATGGGAAAATACTATGACAGCCTGCCAACAGGGATAAGGGAACTTATTGCTGGGCAGTCACAAAAACGTCAGTCCCTCTACCAACCTTCGCCCGACGACTCATGGGGCGCTATAGTGGACTATGCAGATGAAACAACCGAGTTTTGCGCAATGGATGCGCAAGCTATCGCCGGGCTTATTCATAATGCTGAAAAGAGAGAGCCAGGGAAAGGAACGTTACTGATTGAAGAGTTGAAAGCACATAAGCCTTCTGAAACACTTCCCGGAACAGTTTTATCACCATTAAGCTATGAAATTCATGTTGATAGCATAGTGGCTGCATATGAAGCGCTGAACGTTTCTTCCCCTCCTGCTGGCCCATTGGATGATCCTAAAGCAATGGGCGGACCAAACAGAAGCCGCTAAGCCTCCACCTCATCCTCAGGCAGCGTATCCAGCCGCCTGCCGTTGACAAATATCTATTTTTTATCTTTATAATCCAGTTGCTTTTGATATCTGCGTTATTTTCCTAAAATCCCGCGATCTGTCATAATTCGGTAACAACTTTGTGGTAAAGTCATAGGATGCTAACTTTACCGATGGAGAGTGTATGGTAGATAATGATGAAAAAAGTGGAGTAGGCGATGAATCTGGACAAGGTCAGCCCCTAGGCCTAAAACAACCAAGTCCGCGTCATGAACAGGATGTCAGAATGCTGATGAGAGGAGAGCCCGATGTTATAACACAACAATTAGGCCGGGCACTCCGTTTAGGATCGCCAGAAGCATATCCAAACGAAGAAATAAGTGATGAGCAATTAGCGAAATTAGCAGAATTATTAGAATTAGAGACGCCGCACAAACCTTCCTCAGCGGAATATGAACATTGGAAACAAGAGCAAAAAGCTGGACTTGGCAAAATATTGCAGCGCATCCAAATTGAACAAGGCGGAAGCAGATGGGGTGGTTCAGCGAAAGTTCGTCATTTATCCTTAAGCAAGCTTATTTCCGGGGTTGACGAAGTAGATGATATGGGGGGAGATATCTATCGTATCAGGCTTTTTGCGGAACCAGGACGCACACGCCCAGAAACGGATGCAGCCCATATCCTTGCCAAAGAGATTAAAACGGCGTCTGGACACGAAGGGGTGGAAGCTGTGGGATATAACGTCATTATACGCAATCCTAATACAGTCCTGAGAGAAGCTCTTCAAGAAGTTAAATCAGCACAGCCAGAACGTTCAAGATAGCTTTTACGCCTCCACCTCATCTTCTAACAGCGTCTCAAGGTCGGCCTTAAGCAGCGTATCCAGCCGCCGGCCATCCGTGAGTTTCCAGACTTTATCATCTTCGTCATAATCAAAACGCAAGCCCCCGCTTAAAGGCGAGGAGAGCCAGATTTGCCGCGCCGGGATCTGGCGGTTAATGACAAATTGCCTGCCTGATGGCAGCTCAATCGTAAGCATCCCGCTTGTCTGCTCGATCTCCAGCACATCCTCGGAATCCATGGCTTCGATCATGCCGGTTAAGCGACCCAGTGTTGCATCAACGACAGTGATGAAGGTAGTTTCTGATAAAGGCATGGACGAATCTTTCCTGATAGGGTAAATGGGATGTGGATAAAAACGTATGATACCACTCATCCGGCATTTTAATCCACATTGCATATTTATCTAATCATCTTTCATCCTGTTTTTCAACGTCGCTTTTCATTCTATGGCCTCCAGGAAAAAAAATCCCCCGCAACGCCCGCGCAAGGAACCCCGCATCAGCGGCGGGCGTTCTGAGATCGAAGATACACTTGAGGAGTTTGACGATCCTCCAAGGCCAAAGCGTAAGAAAAAAACTTCCGGGTTAAAAAAATTCCGCGGCTGGATCGTTGCCAAAACCCTCAAATGGGGCATTACCGCCGGGGTAGTGCTCGGCATCTATGTGTTTTACCTGTATTCCACCCTGCCGGATATCAGCACCCTTGCCGATGTCAAGAAAACCCCCAGCATCATCGTGAAATCGGAAGATGGCAAGGTTGTCGGCACTTTCGGAGATATATACGGCGACTACGTACCTTATGGGCATCTGCCGCAAAACCTTATCAATGCGGTCGTTGCCACGGAGGATCGCAATTTCTTCCACCATTACGGCATTGACCCGATGGGATTATTGCGTGCAACTTTCGTTAATATCCGCGCACGCCATCTGGTACAGGGAGGCAGCACGATTACCCAGCAGGTTGCCAAGAACGTATTTCTCTCCCCCGAACGCACCCTGAAACGCAAAATTCAGGAAGTGCTGCTGGCTTTAGAGCTGGAGCGCCGCTATAGCAAGCAGGAGATACTCACCATCTACCTGAACCGCGTCTACATGGGCGCGGGCAATTACGGCGTGGATTCTGCATCCCGGCGCTATTTCGGCCATTCAGTGCGCAATACCACGCTTAGCGAGGACGCCATACTCGTAGGGCTTTTAAAAGCCCCCTCGCGCTATGCTCCAACCAGCAACCCCGATCTTTCTGAAGAGCGCGCAACCCAGGTGCTGCTTAATATGAAAGCTGCCGGTTACCTGACCGATGCCCAGGTGAGCGCCGCCGAGGAAAACTTCGGCGATGAAGATTCCAGCTACCGCGACAATCATAATTTCGGCGCATTTTATTTCAGCGATTATGTGGTGAGCCTGTTGCCGCAGGATCTGATCAATATGAAAGAAGACCTGGTTATCACTACTACGCTGAACGTGAAATGGCAGCAGGAAGCCGAAGACGCTGTCAACACCGTGATGGATGCGAAAGGCAAAACCCTGAAAGCATCGCAGGCGGCGCTTTTTTCCATTACTCCTGACGGCGGCATACGCGCCATGGTCGGCGGGCGTAATTACCGCGCCAGCCAGTTTAATCGGGTAACGCAGGCGCTGCGCCAGCCAGGTTCCTCGTTCAAGCTGTTTGTCTATCTGGCCGCGCTCGAAGCCGGTTACCTGCCTGACAGCGAAATGGTTGATCAGCCCATCAATGTCGGCAGCTGGCACCCCAGGGATTATACGGGCAAATATCTCGGGCGCATAACCTTGCGCACGGCATTTGCCGAATCCATCAACTCGGTGGCTGTTCAGCTTTCCGAAGCCGTGGGACGTGGCAAAGTCATTGAAATGGCAAAAAGGCTTGGCATCACCACACCAATGGAGGCCGATCCAAGCATTGCGCTTGGCACTAATGAAGTGACGCTCTACGATATGGTCAGGGCTTACGCGCATGTGGCTGCAAACGGCATGAGCGTTGAACCCTATGCCATCACCCGTATTGAAACATCGGATGGGCGCAAGCTCTTTGAGCGCACGCAGCCGGTTTCCGTTGAAGTATTGCGCGAATCCACAGTGCGTACGATGAATGACCTGCTGATAGCCGTCACCACGGGCGGAACGGGCAGGGGAGCGCAGTTCGGCAAGCCCATTGCCGGTAAAACCGGCACAACATCCGATTACAAGGACGCCTGGTTCATCGGCTTTACGCCTGGATTGGTAACCGGCGTATGGGTTGGCAATGACGATACCACCCCGATGAAAAAAGTAAGCGGCGGATCGCTGCCAGCTTCTATCTGGCGGCAATATATGGCTGCTGCCACGAGGGGTATGCCCATTACCTCCATACCTTCGCAAAGCGGCCCAAGCCTCTTTGACACGATAATGCCCTGGTTCTCTAAGCCGGAACCCGAACCGCAGCAATCGCCAGCGACTCAAAATCCTGTAATTATACCTGCACCGCCTAACCCGCAGCAGCAACCCCCGGCAATGCCGGAAGGCAACCCGCAAACCCCGCCCCCGGCAATGCCCGAAACGGCCCCGGAAGACGAGCCTGTGCCCGAATATAACGCTCCACCCTCGTTCTGGGATAAGCTGCTGGGTGACGGGAAGGATAAGGGGGAGTAGGAAATCTGGATTATACCATCTCGCAATCCATCAGACATTGATAGTTCCGCCCCTCACCTTAATTCTATCCCGGAGGGAGAGTAAATAACAAGAACTATATCCCATATACCCTACATGGTATAATCAATAACTAACGGTAAATCCCTACGCCACTTCCAAAGCGCGTTCTTTAGCGGGGGCAGTGGAACGGCGCTCATACTGCCTTGCCAGATTAAGCAGGGGATTACTGATGCCTGCATCAATCAATGTATTCACCGCCTGCTGATCAAACAACAGGTCAGAGCCTTTCTGGAACTCCACAGAGGCAACGCCCCTGCCCATAGCGTCTGCCGGAACGTCTTCAACGGCGACATCATACATAATATCCACACCGATATTCCTCAAAGAGGCTTCAATGGCAAAGCGCGATGTGCTGCCCGCAGGCAAGGGCGCGCTGACCGAACCTGATTTGGGATTAATATAAAATTCCAGCTGGCTGAGATTGGCTATGGCTATCTTTCTCTGCTCGGTTTCGTTAAATTTAAACATAAATATCTCCCCTTATGAAAACCAACGCCACTTTCACCGAACCAAAGCGTATAACTTATATGCTTATATCCGTAATATACTTTTTTGTCAATCGCTTGTTCGTTTCCAACATTAAAAACCCAAGCAAAACAGCGATATACAGAACAAAGATTGATTTAAGCCGGATATAATGATTATACTCACAAAAAAACATATATGCTGGAAACAACCTTATGATTTTACTGGAAGAGATGGATACCGAGTTCGGTACAATCAAAATAGTGCGGTCAAAAGATACGGATGCGATCACCTATTACCAGAATGGCTGCTCCCACAGCGAGGTAGACATGGAGGGTATCAGCACCTGCGCCTATGTGCATGTCATGTATAGCATCATCAGGCAATCCATGGCCAGGCGCGTGCTCATGATAGGCTGCGCCGGCGGGACGCTCGCCACCATGCTGCATAACCTCGGCTGCGAGGTGACCGTGGCAGATATTAACCCGCACGCTTTCATACTGGCGAGGCGCTATTTTAATATGCCAAAAGAAATCACCTGTGTCGCCGAAGACGGGTTATCATTCCTGCTGAATGCACCCCATCGCTATGACGCCATAGCCATTGACGCTTTCACCAACAGCGGCGATGTATCACAGCAATTCACCCTGCCGGATTTCTTTCGTGCGACACGCAAAGTGGTAGGAAACGAGGGTATCGTAGTCATGAACGTGATAGTAAGCCATGATTTTGATCTGCTGGCCGATCGTACTGCGCTCAATATGGAAACCGCCGGAATGCCTGCGGTCTTATTCGACTGGTCACAAGGAACCGACCGCAATATCATCATAGCCGGAGGCAACAATATAGAAAGTATGCGGGTTAATATCGATGGCAACCCGCCATTAATCCGGCACGAGCTCCAATATATCGCAAGCCGCAAACGCAGGCAGCATCGCTCTATGGTTCCGGATACATCCCCTCCATGCCCAGTATAGGAACATAAGGCTCTGCGATAATATCTTTCATGGCATTTTTAGCTTGACGGGCACAATTAAAGTTTATTAACTATAGGGACTAAATTGCCTGAATTTAATCAAAGGAATCATTCATGAAGTCGTATAAGTCAGCCATTGCCATAAGCGCATTTTGTTCTTTTTTACTTACCGCAGCACCAATACACGCAGCCGTTATTGATTACACATTTTCAGGAACATTTGATGGATCGTTAAACAGCGCGCCGCTTACTGATCAGGCCTTTACCGTGTCACTGATCGGAGATACGGCAAATATTACATCCAGCGGCGGCGAATACTTCAATACTGCCACAGATGCAACCTTTACTATCGGCGCTTCCACCGGCACACTGACCGGCACCTATAATAACGTGATACTTAACCCCACGACTCAAAGTATTATTTTCGGGCAAGGCCAATCTGCATCGCCGTTTTTTGTGGGCGAAGGAATCGTTAACTCTGCGCTTTCAGGCTATAACCTGCAAACTGCTATTAATCTGGCAAGCAGCACGGTCACGCAAACCCCGAATTCAATTTATTTTTCCAGCTTAGGTCCCTTGGAATTTGGCAACATAACCTCCCTCTCGTTCTCTGCACAGCTGCTTCCCACCCCGCTTCCGGCAGGACTTCTCCTGCTTGCCAGTGCCTTGGGGATAACTGGTTTATTTGGCTGGTTCAGGAGGCACAAGTCGGGCAACGCCATCCCGGCATAACAGCCATCTCTTATTGCATTATCCTCTATTAACAGATAAACAAAAGTTATCTGATACACCGATCACGTTTCAGGATTTTTCCTATTTCACATGCGATGGGTATATAAACATTCAGGGGGAACAATGATTCGCCAGACCCGCCTTCCATTCATAACATTGCTTATCCTCGCGTTATCCGCGTTCCCTCAGCTGGTGCTTGGAAAGCCAGTTGATCCATCCGAAGTTGAACGCCTGTTGAGCCTGGAAAACGGACAGGCGCAGCCTGAGGATAAAAAAGCATTTATCGCGAAACAGGTGGATAAGCAGGCAAGACTGGAAACTCTGCAACTGGCTAAGGGCAATCAAAGCTGGGGTGAGTTCAATCCCAAATGGAAACCTGTGTATGAACGCGTCCATTCCGATCTGGCGGTAGCGCTCCCGCAAATGAATGCGGCGGCTGAATCACGCCGTAAAAACTATGATGCAGATATTGCCTCACACCTGCAGCAATCAGATATTGACGCTATTAACGCCTATTACAAATCGCCTGAGGGAAAGCTTTATCTGGATTTCAGCAAACGGATAAACAGTATTTTTAATTCAGCCACAGCACTATTGCTGATAAACGCCATAAATGGCACGAAAGCCCATGCCCCGTCTGAAACCGCTAAACCTACTGAGGAACAGACAAAGAATTATATGAGGATGCTGAAGTTTTCTCATGGCTTCCAGATGGGTTCAGGAGCAGTGAACAAGGATGGCACCGCATACGGTGCAATGCTGGCTATGACCGCAAATGTTATAAACAGCAAACAGCCGGAGCTGCAGGAGCTCTATAACCAGTATTCGAATAATCTATCCCATTTTGAAGCCTTCCGCCATACAGACGCAGCCACCCACCTCGGTGATGCCATGAACGCAGCTAATATGAATATGAAAAAGAATTCCGGCGCCATGGCTGATAGCTACAAAGAACTGGCTAAAGACAGAACCGAATGGAAAAAGCTTTATCAGGACGCCACGGTTAACTGAACAAAACATTCCAGCCGGAGTATTGAGCGTCATTCCTGCGATGGCAGGAATCCCTGTTTCAACAAGCCCTTACCTGGATATAGAGATTCCCGCCTGCGCGGGAATGACGACTATACTAACGTCAAAGTATAATACTTTATTACATCCCATGGCACACAACGCTCTTGCGCTCATTACTGGATAAGTGTGGTTAGTTATAGAGGATACGCTGCAGAACCATTTAAGGGTATAAACACCAATTAATAAAGTTTCGGATAAATCCCGTTTTCAAGATGTAAAAGCTATGAGTTCCGGCTCGTACTATCATGCCAGCGAAATATGCTCTTGGAATACCATTTGTAAACTGAGTTACAAAGGCAATCCCACCGCTCATTCCATCTGGCTCGAAGCGAAGTGGTTCTATAGGTATCAGTCGTAAAATAGTGGGATCTTCTTTTGGTTGATCGCTGTAAGGAGCCAACGAACACACAACCTGCGCTCTACGCAGTCCCAAGTGCTTTTCTGCATCACTTAAGCCATAATTTTGCTCTTTCGAAGGATACCCGGAGACAATAAATCCAATAATCTGATCTGATGTTGTATCCGGCGGAATGTATTCCCAATTAAAGAAGCGTTCTCTCATGTGTGGTCTGTCTCGGCAAGGTTCGGTAAAATCGAAAACTACCAAATCATGAAGATCTACGTCGTTTAGATGGTTGAAATATTGCCTAATTCCTGCCGCAGAGCAAAAGCTATGACCGTCTTTATCAAGTAAGCCTACATCTTCATAGTTTCGCCCATTCAGTGCATTCAATTGATGGCGCGTACATAAAAGCAAATATTTGCTTCGGTAATAGATCGCTGTGCCTGAACCAATCAGCCCTATAGAATAAGTCTCATCATGGTTCCAAATTATCAGAGGATGCGTGTAGTTACAAAGTGTACTTTCGATAGATTTGATGGGGATAAGCAGGCCGTTCAGCTGAACTGTATGTTTCAACATTTTTTCGATAGCTGTTGATCTGTCTTTTAATACCATAGAAAATTTGAACTATTTAATTTTCTGAATGTAGAGCAGAAAGTTATTCGAACAAGATTTGGTGGGATCGACGCGATTCGAACGCGTGACCTACGGTTTAGGAAACCGTTGCTCTATCCAGCTGAGCTACGACCCCACGGAGTGTTTTTTGGCAGTAAATCTGTAAGCTTTCAAGCAATTATTACTTCCTTGCACACACGCCTTTGGCTCGTCCTTGCAAAACAAAGCATCCCGCGAAGCTCTAACGCCGCAGGGCTGAATCCTGATTCCAGCGAAAATTTATATGGCAATACAATCTCTTGTTGTGTATAATACATAACCTTAAGCAATCCCTTTCACGGCAGGCGACAATAATGCCTAAAAATAACAGCCCATGCATACTTCTTGGTTTAATATACCTGGGTATTGCCGGATATAACTACTGGAATCACAACCTTACACAACATAACCTTCTGCTGCTGCTTACCGCGACCGTTATTAATTTTGTTTATGTTGCCAACAAAACGGTTGGCATAATATTGCCCGGGATGCTTGGCTATGAATTCGCAAAAAACGGATATGCAAAAGACGGCCTGATTCTCTTCATGCTTTCCGTCACCAGTATGCTTCTGGACTATTACGTGATTAAAAAGGAAAAGGAATAAGCCAGAATTCCTTGCGGTTCTGATATCAAATCATCCTGTCAAGCAGGTTCACATGCTCTTTCACGCGGTGCCAGATAACCGCTCCTACATGCAGCACAAGAATGGCGATAAGAATATAGGCGCCGTAATCATGCACACCGTCAAGCAGATGCCCTAAATCCTTATCTACCCCTATAACCTTCGGCATAGTGAGGCCAAAAAACGGAACGGGACGACCAAAAGCCTCGGTCATCAGAAACCCGGAAAGCGGCATTATCACCATAAACAAATAAAGCGTATGGTGCCCGGCATGGGCAAGGGTGCGCTCCAGTGGGGGAATGACTTCCGGCAGCGGAAGCCCGCCTAAACGGACACGAAAGAAAATTCTCACAAAGAAAAGGATAAACACCAGGATACCAAAGGACTTATGGAGCATGAACAGCGTATTTCTGAGCGGATCTTCCTTGGGCAGGCTCGTCATAATCAGCCCGACGCATAACAGGCCGATAATGATGATAGCCATCAGCCAGTGGGTAACACGGATCGCGAGCGGGTATTTAGGCATTTTCACTACCTATATTGTTGTTTAGGCGGCAGACTCTTCCTGAGCAGGAGCCTGTTCGATCGTATCGGATTCATTACGCACAACTTCCACCTTAAGTGAAAGTATTACTTCCGGATGAAGAACAATCTTCGCACTGTATGCACCGGTATTTTTAATGGTTGCGTCAAGAATGAACTGCTTGCGATCCAGTTCATGGCCTTCGGCCTGTACAGCTTCCGCCACATCACGCACTGTCACTGAGCCGTAAAGCTTGCCGTCTTCACTCGCCTGGCGCACCAGCTTTATGGCAATGCCCTGCATCTTTTCCGCTTTTTTCTCTGCATCCTTGCGTGAAGCGGCATTGGCAGCTTCTATCTCAGCGCGCTTTGCTTCAAATATGGCCTTGCTTTCCTTGGTGGCACGCATGGCTTTTTTCTGCGGCAGCAGGAAGTTGCGGCCATAGCCGTCTTTTACCTTCACTACATCCCCGACTGTACCCAGGCGCCCGACGCGCTCCAGCAAAATTACTTCCATGGCAAATCTCCTCGCTCAAATTCAATTGCAGAACCCATTCAGAACCTTGTTATGCTGTGACTGGATTATGAAGGATTTCGAGAACCGTACCGGAACGTACATCTATAGTACGCAAAGCACGGAAGCGCAGAAATCCGAGCAAGACAGCCAGCAAAGCAAGGTTATGGACGGGTTCTAAGAGCGTTTGTCTAGTGTATTTAGTAGCGTTTGTCCAGAATTTTTAATAAATGTTTAATATTCTTATGGTAATCCTTGTTAAAAGGCAGGAATCCGTATGGACCCCAAACACATTATTAAGTACGATAATGGCATTACGTTAGAGTTGCAATATCAGTCAGTTAATGAAGCGCCTTTTTATGAACCTTATATAATCATAGAGATCAAAAGCATTGACGGCAAAATCCTTTCTGAGCAGACAGAAGAATTATATAATATACTCATTGAAGACAGAAGCCATAGGGATGGCATAGACAGGATTATCAGTTCGATCCTGAGAGAAGATGCTTTTCCAGCAGGCGGCTTGTATATAGAGCACTCGGATAAATCTATTGCCATAAATATCAATAGGGGAATGGTTTCCCAAAAATTACTTGATACATTTCCCGAAGACT
>Ga0206839_1134_pt1 | contig 16522 bp, 14 predicted proteins | sample Alteio_BWOrgCont_27_FD_152883 | JGI IMG/M metagenome (GOLD analysis project Ga0206839, IMG submission 152883) | Enriched cells from forest soil in Barre Woods Harvard Forest LTER site, Petersham, Massachusetts, United States -... | ecosystem: Environmental > Terrestrial > Soil > Temperate forest >... | reverse complement strand
AACATTGCCCCTTACTGTTAAAAAGATAAGCGTTCTTTCCAATCATACGTTACTTTATATTGATGAGGTAGATAATAATGGATATGGACAACGAGTTACTGTCTATGATTTACAGCAACAACAAATTGTGACCACTATCCCAGCAGATAACGGATTTGGAATTGCTGATTATGTCCTTTCTCCCAACAAACAATATCTTGCACTTTGGGAGATACAACTCGCACAACAGACAAACACGTTGCAAGGAGGAGACTCTCGTGTTGATATAGTAGATCTTACACAACCAACTATTATCAACCAACTCTTTGATGAAACGCCAATTTCCACAACAGTTCCTATTCACTATCCTGTTGCAGTACTTAATAACGGTACAGTTTTTACTGATAAAATGCTCCTCAATGAAACTACCAGTAACAACACTAATAATGTTGCCTATGGCATGAGCATAATTGACTTTGACGGAACCAATGAACAAGATATTCCCAGCATGACCAATGGCACCTATGGAACAGTCCCAACGCTTTCACTTGATGGGAAATACTTACTTTTTGCCGGATATAATGGAAGTGATGGAACTACCATCAAAAATGGCACCCGGCAAGCTCTGTTAACACCAAATACAATAGAACTTCTTGATACTCATACATTAAATCGTTATCCGCTTTCTAACCTTCCCGATACCAACATTTACTCTAATGCCCAATGGGACATAGAGACAGGTAATCCTATCATTACTGTTCTTTCACCCACTAACCCTCAACAAAAAGGAATTTTTAGCTATGATTTAACCACACTTGCTCCTACGCAATTACCTATTCCTACCGTTAATGGAACATCCTTTGTATATATTTCACAGTTAAATAACACGAAAACTCTCGTTGGAACACAAGGTACTGGATCATCTAGTATAGGCAATTTAGGACAAATAACTATGTATGGATATAACCAACTCGCTGTTATGGATACAAGCGGCAAACTCTCTTATTTATCTCTTCCGGATCCTTTAATACAATATATTACTGTGCTCCCAGGAAATTATTTTAATGACGTTTTAGGGATCTCAACTAAACGTACAATAACTCATTCTGCTACAAATGTATCTGTTTTAAAAGTAAGAGACCACGCAAGAAGGTAAAATAGCAATAAAAGTGAATTAAGTAGAGAATATATCTTTGTACTTTTAATACGCTCAAGTATGGATTGTCATAATTTAAAATATGTTTATTTTTTCTTCATATAATGGGGAGTGACAAAGAATTCATTACTATAGTCAAAAAAATTATTGTTGGACACTATTGGCATTAAATGTTTTTCTTCTATAAACGAGAATACCAATATTGGAAACCGCCAGTTGATAATTTTTGTTTTTATTTAGCTTATCAATAGCATCGTTATACTCTTGTGCTGTGTAGCCGTATACCGGCCGGAACTGGGTATCAACAATAATAAAATCTTCTTTGCCAGTCACACCTGGAAAGTCAGTACTATCTTTGTAGTATTTGTTTAAATGTGGAGGTAGTGGATCATTTGATGCGACTGTTGCGTTTGCAGGTATTTCACTAATGATTTGAGTGAGTAGTGCTTTATTTGCATCAGTTATAGGAGTTTCTAAGAAGTAGATTCCGTGATTTGGAGCGAGGGAATAATCAGGAAAGCCCAAAATTACACTAGAGAACAATGCGGAGTAGGAAATAAGCACAATAAAAAAGATGTTTTTGTTGTGAATATATCTAGTCACTAACTTATTTTTATATATATGCGGAATTGCTTCAAAGGTTGAGATAATCGTCATTGCACAAATAGCTGCACTGTAGTGTGCGCCGTTTCCCATAGCAATACCCGAGCTGAGAAGCTTCTCCATGAGGGAAGGGAAAATGATTAAAAGAGTTGGTGGGAATAAGAGCAATAAAAAAGCAAACTGACCAAAGGTCTCTAGCATCATTTGAATCTTAAGCTCAGGTGTAACAAGCGTTACTAAAAAATTGAACGGTTTGAATAGTGTACTTTTTAAAATGCCCAATAGACCTGAGCTTCCATCTGTATCATATTGTCCCCAATAGCCGAATCCTTTATTGAAATAAGGGAAGACTATATTGAAACAGACAATGTACCAAAGCATCCCTAAGATAGTTGTTATTGTTCCCCAAAATTTATCTTTCCTGAAAAACATGAGATACAACCCCCAGAAAAAAACGATAAATGCCACCTCTTCTTTAATTAATAGTGAAAGAATGACAAAAAGAAGGTAAAGTTTTGGCTTCTTTACAACATAAAAATAGTATGCCCACAAGAAAACTGTGGGGAAGAACATGATTTCGTGAAAGCCATATTCCATCCCGAACTGAAGACCGCCGAAAGATAAATAGGCAAAACTTAAAGCTAATCCTAGCCCTCTCGAATGTAGAGAACGCTTTGCTATCAAATATATAGGAATAGCACCTGATATGATGACAATTGCCTGTACCATTAGAAGTGCTCCTGCAGAATGCGAAAGCCACATTACAGGCACGAGTAAATAAAGAAAGGGTGAAAAATGTTGCGACCAAACAGCAAATAACGGCTGGTTAAGTGCCCAAATATAGGGGACTTTAAATTCTGATAATTGCCAAATTGTTTGGAAAAAATATTCTAGGTCAACTCCTTGAGAGAAGAAATTGGAATACATGTACCATGTCACTATGAATAAATACAAAGCGTACAAAATGACACAAGTACCAGCTATTATGATTACTTGCTGTTTCGACTCTGCTTGCAACTCATGTCTCAGATTTTTTTCGATAATATAAGAAAAAAGTAGCGCTAATAAAAAAAAGACAGGATAAACAATTTCAGGGTAAGACAATAGTTGAGAATGTGAGCCAATAACTATATAAAAATATATAAACGGTAATAGGCAAAAAAATATAAAGGTAAGGAGAATATTAGACCTAATATTCATTGTAGTTGTTTATAAGATTCTATATTTTTTATACCTACCTGTACACTAGCAAACAGAGGTTAAGGTTCAACTCTCTTTACGTCTTCAATTCTATCGAAGTCGTGGTCAAAGCTAACTACTTCAGTTAGTCCTTCCTTTTCCATGAACACAGCATGGTATGCATCAACAAACGAGATATTTTTGTCGACATATATATTAAAAATCTTGTGAAGAGATTGTTTCGCTTCAATTTTTACATCCGGTAGCTCTAAAAGTGGCAAAACCAAGTCTCTAATTTCTGTCTTTTTTATTTTGTAATACCGTTCAAGAGTAAAAACCACTTCAAACATTACAGCGAGGGTAGTGACAACCTTCAGCTCTCCACGCTCAATTTTCTCAAAAAAAGCAGTGGCTTTTTGTGCTTGGTCTTCCGGTTCTCCTGTTAGGTGTAGAAGAAAAATATTAGTGTCAATAAAAGGTGGCATATATTATTTTCCTGCTCGCGCTATAGCATGATCTGCAATAGCGTTTTCAACGACTCCACGCATTTCTTCTGCTGATAATACTGGCTTAAGGCCTTTAAGCGCACCTGCAGTTTTTGTAACAATGCTGGGTTGCTTCACAACCTCAACACGCTGGTCTGCATTAACAATAAACGCGACATTATCACCTTCTTGTAGATCAAGAAAGTCGCGAACGTTAGAGGGAATCGTAAGCTGACCCTTTTTTCGAATAGTGCTATGTGACTCGAATGTATTAGTTGTACTTGTACTCATATATCCGACACTATATCATGAGTAGAAATTTGTCAAGGAGATATTTAATTTCTCACAGTTGAATGGGGGTGTTATTGCACAAGCAGGGAAAATGCGCCATCAAAATTATCATTAAGAAATGTGGAGAGAAAATATCACTGTTTGAGACACGGTTAAACAAAAAATAGGAAAACCCTCTCAAATATTTTACTGAGGGGATTGAACAGTATTGGATTAACTCTGCAAGTTCCCTTTTATTTAAGGCTATTATCCTTTGGAATTATCTTTATATCTCCCAAAAATATGAAGCTATAAAATCAGAAGAGGAACGCAAGATCTTTATCTCAAGAATTAAACAAGGCTCAATTATTACCTGGCGACATGTTAATCTACATGGAGAGTTTGATTTTTCAGATGAAAGCATGAATAAAATGTTTCCTAATTTTATGATAATATGAAAAAAATGGTCAACAGAAAAGTTCTTTTCTTATGCATTATTACACTTAATGTAATACTATTGTTAATTTTTTTTATCCTTGGTTCTTATCCCACAATTTTTATTATCCTCCACCTATTTAGTATCGCAGTATTGTGGCTTTTTGTTATCGATTTTAATACCTTTCCGGGGTTAATTAAACGTAAAAGAAAAGACCTATTTATTGTGTTACTGTTTTTTATCCTTGCTTTTTTAGCAAGAATTTATCTAATTGATGCTCTAAATTACGGAATTCAGGATGATGAAATTGTCGTTGCACAGTCAGCGGAGTCTTTGATAAATTCGTCATTCACGCCTTTTATTACAAGCGGCCAGGGTCATGAGACTTTTTTGTATTATCTGATTAGCTTCAGCCTTTCAATATTCGGAAAAACTATTTTTGCAATACGTTTGCCAAGTGTCATTCTAGGTGCATTAGATGTTGTTGCGTTTTATGTACTCTTACGATTGTTTTTTAATAAACGTATCTCATTTCTTGCAAGCTTTCTTTTTACATTCTCGTATGTCCATATAACGATTTCTAAGCTTGCATATGAAGCTACCTCCTCAATTTTTTTCCAGCTAATATCGTTTATATTTTTAGTACTAGCTTTAAAAAAGAAGAGGATGCGATATTTTATAGGTTTGGGACTTGCGTTGGGTATTGGAAATTATACATATCTAGATTTCCGCTTGTTTACTGTCGGGATGCTACTCTTCTTATGTATTTTCATTACCTTACAGAATAGGAAATTCCGAATAAGCGGCTATCAGCCATTATTTCTCACATTGATCTCTATGTTTGCGAGTACGATTCCGCTCATTAATTATGCAGTAACACATTTTAAAGATTTTACATACAGGACGACAGTTTTATCACCCTTTTTTCATAATTACAGTAGTATAGAGATAATCCACAATGTGATAGGGAATTCCACCCGTCTCTATAATTTATTTTTACCACTCGCCAACCTAAATGAAATTTCAGCGAAATATAATCCTGCAAGATCGAGTATGTTTGATCTTGTAACTTTTTTTGTATGTATTTGCGGGGTACTTTATACTTTCAATAAGAAACGGTGGCTATTCTTATCTCTTATTTTTTTCTTCACCTTACCTTTTTTTTCAGATATTTTATCTGTGGATATTCCACCTGGATCAACTAATTTCGGATTTGATCATCCAAATTTTTTAAGATTATCGGGAATAATCCCACTTATATATTTTTTTTGTGCTTGTGGGTTCGTGTATTTAGAGGCATTGTTAAAAAGAATCGGTACCCACAATAAGGCAATTATTACAATTACCGGAATCATAGCCGTAGGTATTGCAATTTTTAACTTAAATACCTACTATAATCAACCGTATAGCGACTACAATTATTATGTACTAAATAATGTCAATGCCCTGAATATTGCATATTTTCTAAATACTCTTCCCGACGTACCTGTACTTATATCACCTTCTCTTACGAGCTTAAACCAGGAGGGAGATAATGACCGTGCTACTGGTATGGTATTAAGTTATTTTAACAGAAGTAACGCAAAGCTAATCTCTTTTTATCCGCATTCATTTGACAAGGCTTTAAAAATGTTAAATACGTATGATATAGCGATTATTGACGATTTTACAGATGATAAACTCATTAAAGAGATCATTAATTACCGTGGGAATGAACTCGTTGGACGTAGATTATTCTCTTTTATAAATCCCAATAACAATGAAGCTTATGCGGTGGTGATTTATAACCAGAATACATATTCTCATGAAAACGGAACATTAAGACCTTTAGAAAATATAAATTCCCAATAATTTGAGTCATATGCAGCAACATGTAGTCACCCAAATCGAAGGTGCTACCTAATTATTAACAAATACCTAACTGACGGGCTGATTATTTACAACGCATACACTTTTCCTCCAATTCTTTCACTCCCCCAAACGAGATCCGATCTAAAATTTTGGACTTATAAGTGAGGTGAAAATGGGAGGAAAGGCTTGTGGGATCAATAAAAAGGCATGTGTCACATGACGCATTTACCCTGCTTGTGCAATAACACCCCTTTTTAAAAATAAGAGTTTGCCCAAAAAGAAAAACTACCAATACCTCTTTTACGTAAATATTGTTCTTTCATATTTACCGATTGCATATCTTCAAACCATACAATATGTTTCTGATTATTAGTATCAGTATATTTAACTTCCGTTTCGGCAGAAAGCGGATCATGGATAATTTGGCAGTCTTTAAAAGAACACTGTGAGAGAAACTTATTTTGAATTTGCAAATCAGTCAGCGGCTGTCCTTCTCCTATCGCGTTGCCCCCATTATCAACTGGCCAATCATAACCAAATAATCCAAAAATTACTTCAATTTTTTGATTGGGTACGACTTGAAGAAAATCATCCGCCATTTTACTTAAATCGTAGCCGTAGACATTTTGACCACTCAGTGGGAAATTCGGTCCGGGCCCTGAACGTGTCTTAGAGAAATCATATGCCATAATCATCACCTTATCGGCATTTGCTGCCATTGTCTTCACATCAAAAGGCCTGACACGATAAAACGTATCTCCATATAATGTGACATCAAATGATAAATGTTGCGCTTTTGATTGTGTATCTAACGATTTAGTAAATCCGTTAATCTCATTAACAAGCGAATCAAACGGAAGACCGCTCATTTCCAAATCCAGAACAATTCCAGAAAATCCGTTTGTTTTTGCTAAAGAAACAGTTTGGGAAATTATTTTTTGTTGCACTGATTTATTTTGCAAAATAGCTCCATTTGTATCGCTATCGACCATTTCTAAAGCTAAAAGCGTCTGTTTGCCTTGTGGTACTGCGCTTAGAAATGTTGGAATGTCCTTTACAGTAGAATCATCCTCATTAATACCATCTTGAGTGGGTGAAACTCCAAAATAGATATATTGATCATAATTACCTGAGACACTATCTAATGCCCATGAAGGAACAAATAAAGAAGTCTGTGTTTGCGTTAAGGGACCAATAACCAAGGTAGGTGAAGGACTCAATGGAGGCTGGGCAATAGGTTGGGAAAGATCATGTCCAACTTTTGCGCGTATCACTCTAAGCAAAATAAAAGCAGTCACCAGGATAATAAGGAGAATTGCGACAAAGCGCTTCATCGTCCTATTATACCCTATCTTTCTATTAAAACCGGAATCATTTATACTAAACAAGTGGAAACTGAACGGAAAGCACTTATCTTTAACGGATTTGGAACACTTGCTTCAATTTTTATTCTTCTAAGCGGACAACTTTTTTCCCAAACGATTGTATATCTTTTAGTGCAACTATTTGGTGTGTTACTTATTCTCTGGGCTGTTGTCTGCCTAAAAGTAAACAAAACCCATAAAGATCATCTCCCTAATGGATATTTCTTTATCCAAAAAGGTCCTTACGAAATCATCCGGCATCCAATATATGCAGGCTATTTTTTGTTGATGATTAGCTTTGTTGAGATAGATTTTACTTTTTTGCGGCTCATTGCTCTTATTATCTTATGCGTTGCAATTATGATGAAAATTATTAGAGAAGAATACACAATGGAGCATGAAGTAGAAGAATATAAGCAGTACAAACAAAAAACTAAAGCACTTATTCCGTATCTCTTGTAGGATGTTTGACGACAATAAAATATTCTTCTTTAGAAAGCTCATGAAAAGCAGCAAGTAGCCGATCCATATCTTCTTTTTGAGTCGCATGCTGATGCATGGCTTGTTCTTTTTGTTCCCAAACAGAAGTTATATCTTTTACTTCATTAATCTCTGATCTTGAATAACCGGGAGGCGTATAAATAAAGTAATCCGAAAAATGTTTCTTAAATATTTTTTCAGATTCCTGTGTCATACATTGATACCATAATTGATCAACTTGAGGATGTTTTTCAAATACATACGTCGTTATAAACGAAACAGCTATATGATCTAAATGACCGGTAATCCCCCGCTGTTCCATGGTTATAAGAATTTCAGGTTGTATTCTTTCAATAATTTCGCTGATCTTTTCTGCAACTTCATGATAGATGCTATTTGAGATTGTACCGTCTTTATAATCAAGAAAAAAAATTTCTTTAATGCCAAGTATCTTTGCCGATTTTTGCATTTCTTCACGTCTAACCTCACCCAGTTCACGTCCATTATGGAGGCTGTTTTGCCCTGCTTCACCATTGGTCATGCATATGATATAGGTATCTCTTCCCTCTTTTGCAAAAAGAGCAAACGTTCCTCCGGGGCCAAATACTTCATCGTCAGGGTGAGAAAAAATACCAACAACAGGTTTCATAAACAATATTGTAACACAGATTAATTCAGACAGAAAAACTTTGTTTTGTTTGTAAAAACTTATATAATCTCATTCTATGGAACGCCAACCTTATTATGTTGATCGAAAACGTTATCGAAGAAATGTTGAAAAAGCTGGAGTAATGTTTGCTGTATATCCTTCTACGCAAAATCTTCTTACGGCTATGTCAGCACGTAGCACTTTCGATCGAAATGAACAACATACCATTGCAGTAACGCTAGCACCAGCTGGTCTACAGGATGTTATGACAATGAATCATAATAAAACACGCCCTAGGATAGATAGAACCGCAAGTGCAATTATGATGGAAAGATACCTTATGAGGTATGCGGACGATCCAAGTATTATTGGTGGAGGAAACGCCGATGTTACTATATATATTGAACCAGATGCACTTAATGGTGCTACAATAGCACAAGCAATTCGTGAGACAGGATATCCAAAAATTCCAGGCTTTTATCCAAACACAGGAGCAGCAGGAATAGAGCCAATTATAGCTTCAACTGCAGAACATCTACGTCCTCGCTATGATATAAAAATTACACCCTCCACAGTAAGTGAATTACTTGGTAATAAACAAGCATTTAATAGATATCAAAAAGAAAAATTCGGGTTTAGAGTTCCAGATGAATCAAGTAACCCCCTGGAAACAAAAGATGAGATAAGTAGAGATATCGATAAGATAAGCTACCACGGCAAAAGAAAAGTAATCGTCAAAGGTTTAAAAGACATATATGGCAGTATAAGCTATTTTGAAATTGCTCCGAAAGATTTTGATAGAAGAGAAAAAATAATTGATAAGCACATAAGAGAGAAAGCTAGTAAAGGAGTCTGTGAGTCAACCGTTCAGGAATACATGGAAGGTACAAATATGGGCGCTTTTATTGTGACATCTGGTGGGAAGATTAATATAATGTACACAAAAAAAACAATCTCCAAAGGGCCAGAGGGGAATCGAAGTGAAGAAGTAGGCCATGCATATAATCCTAAAGATCCGATTTTCCAGCAGTGTGAAGAATTCTTTACCCCAAAACTCGAAGATATATGTCGAGACCTCAAACTTGACCAATGCAACGGAGTATATAATGCAGATCTTATTTTGAATGAGGAAAATATTAATAATAGTTATATCGATGAAATAAATGATCGTTTAGGCACAAATGGTGCACCTGAAATGTTTACCTATGCCTTGAACCAACCTTATTATGCTCATTTATTACGAGCAAGTATGGGAGATTCAAATGCAGTTGAAGCCATGAATATATGGAAAACTCAACTAAAAGAACATAATGCAGCAAAGATGGAACTTGTGTGGCCAAATTATACAGGTCCGTTGCTTGAGCAACCATATCCCAGTTATGCATATGGAATGGACTCCATATTCTATATCAGTAGTATGCGCGAATTAGCACTATTAGAAGGAGGAACACGCACTGTTATTGTACGGCTTGAAGAGGTAGAACACGATGATAATAAAGGTGGAAGGCTTACCCTTGGAGTATACGGACGTACTATGACAAAGGTAAATAGAGATATGGCTTACGCAACATCTTCACTGGATATGTTGGGTTTGTGGGATGGGGGGATAGTCGTTTTTGATGGAGAAACGGGAAAATTGGCAAGAAGAAAGGTTCGACCAAATTCTCATGTTGGAAAGCATCTAAGAGATAACTATGGATGTATCTGGGAGTCAAGAGAACACAAACGTGGTATATGGTCTAAGCCTGAGAGTGAAAAGGCTTAAGTCTATTCAACTTTTGAAGCAGAAAAACGGATAAAAACAAAAATAACAATATTTCTAAAGATTCAAATCAAGAATATCAAAAATGTCTGCAGCAATGAGATTATGAAGATCACGTGATCCTTCAATAGCTCTTCTTTTCATTTCTTTTAACCCAGCTAACTGTGTGCTAAACATATCAGTTTTATTCCTCAACAGAGATGGTGTAGATGAATCCCATAAACGTTCTGGAAGATTGGTCTCTGTAGGTTGCCCAACAAAAAGAACAACGTTATCACCTTCTTCTTCATATTCAAACAAATTTGCCAAATGAGGATACGCTTCTTCTACCTCTTTTGATGTCTGTAAATAAGCTAAAACAGTCTCATATGTTACTCTGTCACTAATACTTTCAGGTCTAGTGTCCTGAGTATTTCTATCTCTCTGCCTATCTATATTATATATGCTTGCATAAAGACTCTTTTGTCTTTCCCAGATAGTTTCATCTCGGACATCTTCAATGTTAAAAGCAAGTTCATCAATTTCCTGGCTTGGTCTTACTTCTGCTAAAAGACCTCTCTTTGCGGAAAGGAATCGATCTGTACCATTCGCCCATTTAAAAACAACGTTTGCTGTATAGTTTAGTTCTACTCGTGGTACTGAAACAACTACATGCACTTTTGGTTCTTCTATTCCAGATACTTCTGCGTTTATAGCGTTCACGATAGCATTTGCCTTTGTCTGTCTTTTTACAAAACTAGTAACATCTGCCCTGGGTTGAATTACATGAGCTTGACGTAATTCTGAAAGCAATGGGGATATTATTTCTCCTTTTCTCATAGGATAGTATGAATAGAGGCAGTTACGTAACCTTACTCAACTCTTCCAGTAAATGTGGATTTGGCAACGAGGGCGTCGACAATGTTCTTTGGAACATATTCGTAATGAGATGGTTCCATGTAGTAACTTGCTCGACCCTTGGTAAGTGATCTCAGCTGTGTTGCATACCCCGAAAGTTCTGATAGTGGAACTTGAGCCAAAATAATTGTTGCATTCTTCCGCTCTTCATTACCACTGATTTGTGCTCTTTTTGATGAAAGATCACCCATAACTTCACCCATGTATTCACTTGGGGTTGTGACCTCAACCTTCATAATCGGCTCAAGAAGAGTAATGCCTGCTTTTTTCGCACCCGCTTGAATTGCCTGACTTGCAGCAATCTTAAATGCAATTTCTGAAGAATCAACATCGTGATATGAACCGTCATAACAGGTAACCTTGACATCAATAAGGGGGAACCCTAGCAAAACACCATTCTCAAGAGTTTCCTTGACACCTTTTTCAACAGCTTTCACAAATTCTGCCGGAATTGCTCCACCTTTGATTGCGTTAACAAATTCGTATCCCTCACCACGAGGCTTAGGTTCAAGTCTCAAAAAACAATGCCCATATTGTCCGCGTCCACCTGATTGTTTAATATATTTCCCTTCGGCTTCTGCACTTTGAGAAATAGCTTCTTTATATGCAACTTGAGGGGCACCCACATTTGCTTCAACACCAAATTCACGCTTCATACGATCGACCATAATTTCAAGCTGAAGTTCACCAATTCCTGAGATAATTGTCTGTCCTGTTTCTGGATTACTTTTTACAGTAAATGTAGGATCTTCGTCTTGAAGTCTTTTGAGTGAATAACCAAGTTTCTCCTGATCTGACTTTGTCTTTGGCTCAATTGCAAGTGAAATAACTGGCTCTGGGAAGGTTATTTGTTCAAGAACAATTGGCTTTGCCTCATCACACAATGTATCACCGGTAATTGTATCTTTCAAACCAACAATTGCGACAATTTCTCCTGCATATGCTTCTTTTATTTCTTCACGGTCGTTTGCATGCATCATAAGAAGCCGTCCGATACGCTCCTTAACACCTTTGTTGGAATTGTAAACGTATGATCCTGCAACCAATTTCCCTGAGTAAACACGGAAGTAAGCAAGTTTTCCAACGTGTGGATCATTTTGAATTTTAAATGCGAGACCAGAAAAATCCTCATCAGGAATAAGTTTGCGTGTTTCTTCAGCGCCTGTCTTTGGATTAACACCTTTGACATCAGCCAAATCTTGAGGGGAAGGAAGATAATCAACAATCGCATCCAGAAGAGGTTGTACGCCTTTATTTCGAAGCGATGTTCCGGCATACATTGGAACTAATTTATACGCGATAACTGCTGCTCGAAGTGCTTTTCTGAGCTCGTCAACTGTGGGCTCTTCACCATTCAAGTATTTTTCAAGCATCACGTCATCTGTTTCGGCAATCTTCTCGATTAACTTACTGCGGTACTCTTCGACTTGATCTTTCATATCCTCAGGCACTTCATCTTTTACATCATACTTTGCACCGAGTTCATCTGAACCCCAAATAAAGGATTGGCGTGTTAAAAGATCAACATTGCCGACATACGTATTTTCTGCACCAATCGGAAGAACCATAATCGCAGGATTTGCTCCGAGTCTGTCTTCAACACTTTTAACAGTTTGTAAAAAGTTAGCACCCAACTTATCCATTTTGTTCACAAAACAAATACGTGGAACGTTATATTTATCAGCTTGTCGCCAGACTGTTTCAGATTGAGATTGTACGCCCTCCTCGGCATCAAGAACAGTAACTCCTCCATCAAGAACACGCAGGGAACGCTCAACTTCTGCTGTAAAATCAACGTGACCAGGAGTATCAATGATATTAAATCGATGTTCATTGCCTACCTCCAATCCAGTTTTTGGTACCCAAAAAGCAGTTGTCGCAGCTGAAACAATGGTAATACCACGTTCTTTTTCTTGCTCCATCCAGTCCATTTGGGTGTTACCTTCATCAATATCTCCAATTTTGTAGGTACGACCAGTGTAAAAAAGAATACGTTCAGTAGTCGTTGTTTTCCCCGCGTCAATATGAGCAATGATACCGATATTTCGAATACGATCGAGTGGGTAAATACGTGATTTATTACTTGTGTCTGCCATATAAAAAACTCAAACTTCAAAAAGCAAAAATCAAACCCGCTTTGCGATTCGAACTTTGAGAGCAAAAAGAGTATACCATACTTTTTTTTGCTTTTAAAGAGTTGTGTGAATGAGAAGAGCCATTACATGATACCTAATTGGCATAAGGGAATTTCACCTGAGAAGTAACATCATGCACTATGTTTTAGCTACGACTACTTAAAATTTAACAAATCTGAAATGAGCGGAATACCAGTTTTTTTATACCCTCGATCGAATGAAAAAATTGCATGTGCGTTATGCCGTTTTGCCATCGCTGCAATTACGGCGTCAAACATAGTATCCTGTTTAGATCCATCCGGATTAAAAAATGTTATTGCATCAGAAAGAATGTCAGCCGGCACATCAACTGTTGGGATATCCCCTGTCATACATGCACCAACAATAACGTTAACTAAATCAGGACGATTTACAACGCGTTTTAGTGCCGTTATTGCTTCGATAACAGCAGTTACTGGTGTAATAAGTGTTGCATTCTTTTCTGTTAACATTCCACTTATTGTTACTGCTTGTTTGTGGTTCGAATCATCTTCGTTTACCAATGCAATAATAGCATCAGCATCATTGAGGATAATGAATGGAATTTGGTCTTCCATAAAAGCAGTATACTAAACTCAAATTGCCTTGTCAAGTCAATTCATTGTCAATTCGTTGATGTATATATGTTAATATATTGACAAATACTACAGTATACTATATACTCTTATAGACTATTACAGTATATTATAGATACCATTAGAGTATATATTATGATTAATACTAACTTTACAACAATTCAAGATGTAAGACGCAACTATAAAAAAGTAGTTGAGCAAGTTAATGAAACTAATACGCCTACGATCGTTATCAGCAATAACCAACCACAATTTGCAATTGTAAGCCTTGATATGCTTAAAACCATACAAGCAAATCCTAAAGGTGGTCAGGGTCTTTTAGCCTTAGCTAAATGGGCAGAACAAGAACACATTAAAGGTCCTAAAGATTTAAGTGAAAACCATGATAAATATATTTGGGATAAGTAACTAAATTTCCTTCCAAAAATGACCCACTTCTTCTTTTTTGAGGTAAAATGATACCAAAACTACATGTTTTGAGGCTAAATGTTGAATCGTAGAACTTTTCTTATGTGAAAAGGATGAGATTACTGCATTATTCACTTTTACTAAACAAGAGTTGAACAGTTTGGGACGAAAAAAGGAATCAATGTTTTTTGGAATATATCTCTATGGGCACTCTTGATCGCTTCACAGTTATCTTGTCGTTTATGTATTCTTTCGCATTAGTAAAATGATCGGCAAGAAACAAATTTAGAAATGCCGGCATAGACTCAACTCCTAAAATTGTTTGTAAGAATCCGCTATACTCTTTATCCACAAGCACTTTTAATCCTGCTGCAGTCATCATAGAAGCAAGCGTTATTCCTGAACCATACCATATGTTTTTTCGAAAGGGATCGGACACATTATCTCTTAACGCATTTTTAAAGCGTTGTAGCCGTGTTGATTCAGGGTCAATCTTTTTTGTTTTCTTTCTGTTCGGACAACATGTGCAACATTTGCACCCACTGAGCCTGCAACTGCAAAAAACCCATATAAAAATCCTCCAGCCAGCCTGATAGGAACTGATGGAGATTCCAACATTGGTGGAATAATAGAATAATCTGTTGCTGCAGCTGCTGCAACAACAGGCAATAATGCAAGACTGTCCTTTACAATTTTCATTGCTTTTTTCTTGCCACCTTGCTCTGTTGCCGGAATAATCACCGTATTTACAGTATCATCAGTTGCTTGCGCAAGCGTCAGTCCCGTTGTCATCCATCCACCAGGTCCACCATAGCTTTCAGCTACGTTGGCTACAACAGCAGACACTGCTAAAAGAATTCCTGACTTTGTAAATCGCTTTTTAACTATTTCCGGTCTATCGTGTTTCAATCTTCTTTGAGCAAGTCTATCTCTCCTTTTTTTGACTACAGGGTTTCCATTCAATTCATCAAGTATTGACTGCTCTAGATCAGTAAGGGGTCTATTTTCAGCAGAAAATATGAGAGCGTGATCGACTGTTTCTCTAACAACCAATATATCAGTGTCTACACTGCCTTCAGACGATTCTGTTAACGATAATCTAATCACCGAATCGGCATTATCGCCAGCATGCACAATATTACGTACAGGTTTAGGTGTTTGTTCTAATCTTCTACGCTCCACCACCACTCCATTGTTATGCAATGCATGAAGACCAGTTCCTATCTCCGGAGCTTTAACAATCATTGCTCGAACATCAAGAGGAAACTGTCCTGGTTTAAGTATATCTATTCTATGAGTTGGTTTTGGTCCTGCTTCATTTGAGGCCATAAGAAAGGTAGTCTAGCATATCTCTTTTTTAAAAGCATTAGTAGTTGGCTATTTTGGGAGATTAAAAATGACATTTAGATTACTGAAACAATGTTCTCAAAAATTAATATGGCACTTTTACTCTATTCGTGCAGTATTACCCGGTTTTCAAAACTTTCCCTTCAAGGTGACCCCGAAGCAAAGCTTCTGAAGAATATCCGATTTAAAATTTAGGACTACTAAATCATTCTATCAGCCTTAGCTATTTACTACTCGAACTGGGAAGAAATATGTTTCGGCCGATTCTCTAAGTTGATTAAGGTACAGTTCTCTAAAATTTGCTAGAGAACCTTGTTCATAAAACAAGATTAATGCCCCTTTGTATGCTTGCTCGTCAATACTTCGATATGAAAGTGGTGGATATCCATGAGCCAACAATACAGCATTGGCAATAAGCCGTGAAGTACGCTTGTTGCCATCAGCGAACGGCTGTAAATAAGCAAAAAGCATGAGGCTTGCCATAGCTTTTTCGGCTGGTTCATCAATAGCATTGATAGTATCGATAATGTCGCGCAAATATGGCGCTATCTCTATTTTACTGGCAGGCGGAACATATACCGTACCAGTTATGCCAACGGGGTGTTCTCTCAATCCAGTTGGAACGTCCAATCCTTCTACAAGTAATTGATGCACTTCCTCCAATTGTGTTTTGGTCAACTCTTTAAAAATAGATTGATGCTCCCATATATACTCAAATGCCCTCTTATGATTAAGAATCATAACGGCCTCATCATGGGAGTGGCCAGTTGCTTCTTTTGCCTCTCTAATCAATCTTTCCGTATCGAGCAAACTGTAGGTATTACCTTCTATTTTTGAGCTTTTCCAGCTCAGCTCAATAACAAAACGTTCTAAGTCTTTTCGTGCAGTAACACTATCCCCTATTGTC
>Ga0206839_1133_pt1 | contig 16553 bp, 19 predicted proteins | sample Alteio_BWOrgCont_27_FD_152883 | JGI IMG/M metagenome (GOLD analysis project Ga0206839, IMG submission 152883) | Enriched cells from forest soil in Barre Woods Harvard Forest LTER site, Petersham, Massachusetts, United States -... | ecosystem: Environmental > Terrestrial > Soil > Temperate forest >... | reverse complement strand
TTAAATAAATTCGCACAAAATAAGCAATATTTTAACAAAAATTTGAGCTAGAAGTTCTTAAGATTTATAAAGCCAGCTATTTTTTTAGCTTTTCAAGAATAAGCAAATTTAAGCTTTATGAATTTTTAGCATAAATTTTTATGTCAATTTATATTAATTAAAGATAGAATGAGTGCATTGGTTATTTTTAAGAAAGGGTACAAAGTGGTAAAAATATTTTTTGTGCTTAGTTTATTTCTATCGAGTTATATAATATCAAGTGCGAACCAAACTCAGGTACCTGTAAAACAGCCAGTTACTGTACAAGATACAAAAGAAGATTCAGGCGTAGTGGCTCAAACTGTGCAAACGATTCAGGGAACGACTCAAGCGGTGCTTACCAATGTGCAAAATACGGGTCTTAATTGGTTGCACATATTAAAAAGATATTTGGCAACGTACGAGCCAAATAAACCAATAGCAGATGTTGAATTAAATGGTGGTCAGAAGCCTGCTGCTCGTAGTTAAAATATATATTACTTTTGCCCGCACCCATTCGACTCGCTCCTGTGGAGCTCGCTTCCCGCTTCGCCCTTCGGGCTTCGCAGGACACGCAGGGCGAGCGGGCTATTAGCCGTATTTACTTAATTTAGTTACAGAATTCATGTAAAGAGAACAAATTGAATAGGGACGCCAAAGCGTCCCTAAATTTATAAAAATAATTTGCGAATTATTATTTTCGTTTGCCAGAAGCAGGTCGTGCCTGGCTAACAGATTCTTGTTCAGGTTGCATTCTGTTATTAATAAACTGTTCACATTGACCCATAAAATAAGCTTCAGGGCGAGAGCCTTTCATGGTTATTTGTTTGCCGTCACGTCTAAATAACGTTCTTGGTAAGCCGTCTACGCCAAGTTTATCAGATTGTTTTTTGAACTTATCGTAATTAAGCTTTTTAAAACTTATTTGGTTGCCGAATTTGTCAGCAGCTTTTGATATGACCGGTTCCATGTGTTTAGTGCAAGCTTCGCACCAATCTGCTGTGCAATAAATAACCGTCGGCGCTGGATTATTAAGTGCTTCTTGAAGCTCTTGGTTACTGGTGATTTCGGTTATAGACCCGCCTTGTGAGATTGCTTGGCCCATATTTGTTTCTTCTTGTTGCGGGTTATAAGATTCGCTTTGCTCAGCTTGCTCTTGAGGCTGATATGTTACTTGACGATTATATTGCTGCGCTGGCTGAGCTTGCGTTCTGCCATAACGGCGTGCTGTTAATATACTGCTAACTGAAAGTAATAAAATTAATGGTATATATGTTTTTTTTGAGATCATGCGTGTGACTCCATAAATATTGTTAAGAATTAAACTTTTGCTTTTTTAACGGCTTTAGGGGCTGTTTTTTTATTTTTTTGTGTAGGCTTTTGAGCAGGTTTCTTTTTTTCTGCTTTTTTTGGTGCTTCTTTTTGAGGTGTAGTTAAAAAATGTTTTACACGCTCATCAAATGCTTTTTGATCCTCATAACCTGTCCGCACGTAAATAATTGTTGGAATGGCTTTTACTCCCAAAAGATCCCGCGCTTTTTGGAGCTCTTTATTATCTACGTCTATAGCGCCAAAATGAGCTTTGTCTTTGAATTTTGTTGCTGTTTGAGAGAAAACAGGATCCAAAGCTTGGCATGCCCCACACCAGGTGGCATAAAATTTAATAATAAGCGGTTTATGATCTTCGAAGTTTTTATGCATAAATTGCTGTAATTCACTTAATTGTTTGATCTCTTGTAAAGAATGCAGATTAAGAGTGTTCGTTAATGCGATTACTGCAATAGTAATAGATACTTGTTTTAACATGATTTCCCCCCGTAACGGCGTTTGTATAGTTTTCCTGTTATTAAGCTACCATAGATCAGTTATTTGCTGTCAAGAATCTTTTTTATTTTTTTCTATTTGAGTTAGTTTTGGGGCAGGAATAAAAAATAAATCATGTGAGTTGTTTGTTTTCAAATCAGTAAAAATTCGTTTGATTCTGCAGAAATTAACTGGTAGAGTAAATAGACCAAAAATGGGACATTGTTATTCAGATTGAAAATATTTTTTTGAAAAAAATAATAAAAAAAAGAGAGCAGAAAAAAGTTTTTTGATATGATTTTGTGAAAAAAATAGAGGTGTACGATGAACATGCAAAATACGTATATTTTGGGAACTCGTCCAGTAGATTTTCCAGAGACCGTGAGTTATAAAGTAAAAAAGCGAAAAGGGGCGATAGTCAAGTTCGATCTCGACAAAATAGAAGCAACTATTGCCCGAGCGGCACATAATTTACCAGACGTAAATTCAGGCGAGATTATCAAAGAAATCGTAAAAAATATATTTGATGGCATTTCCACACCAGAGCTCGAAAAAGCTTTTATTTTATCAACTACTATTTTTATTGAGCGAGATCCTGCTTACGATACGCTGGCGACCCGTTTATTATTACAAAAAATAATTAAAGAAGTTACCGGAATTTCGCAAACTCAAGAAACGCTGGAAAAGAATTATAGACGAGCTTTTCTTCATAATATCCAAGTCGGTGTTCAAGAGGGAGTGTTCGATAAGAGATTGCTCTTATACGATCTTGAATTGCTTGCAGACCAACTTCGCCCAGAGCGGGACCAGTTATTTAAATATATGGGGCTACACACACTCTATGAACGGTATTTTGCACGGGTTAATAATAAGCGTATTGAAACCCCACAAGCTTACTGGATGCGCGTCGCTCTCGGCTTAAGTTTAAACGAAACAGACAAGCATGAAAAAGCTTTAGAATTTTACGAAGTAATGTCAACGTTGCGGTATATTCCGTCAACGCCTACATTATTTCATGCCGGATTTCCTGTTGCTCAATTGAGTTCCTGTTTTTTAAATACCGTTAACGACGATTTGAGTCATATTTTCAAATTTATCGGTGATAACGCACAGCTTGCTAAATGGGCGGGTGGTATTGGTAGCGATTGGACTAATATTAGAGGCACCGGTGCGTATATTAAAAGTATTAAAGCAACGAGTCAGGGAGTGATCCCATTTTTAAAAATAGCCAATGACGTTGTTGTTGCAATTACAAAAAGCGGTATACGTCGGGGCGGAACCTGTGTCTATCTTGAAACATGGCATTGGGATATAGAAGAATTTCTTGACTTAAGGCGTAATACGGGCGACGAACGTCGTCGCACTCACGACATGAACACCGCAAACTGGATTCCTGATTTGTTTATGAAGCGCGTTCTTGCTGATAGTGATTGGACATTATTTTCTCCAGAAGAAGTTTCTGACCTGCACGAGCTCTACGGCAAAGAGTTTGAAGCTCGTTACTGCTTTTACGAAAGTCAGGCACAAAAGGGGGAGATAAAGCAATATAAAACTATACCTGCAAAGCTGTTATGGCGCAAAATGCTTACGCGCTTGTTTGAAACAGGGCACCCTTGGATAACGTTTAAAGATCCATGTAACGTTCGTTCACCGCAAGATCACGTAGGTGTTGTACATAGTTCGAACCTGTGTACTGAAATTACGCTTAATACTTCAGAAAACGAAACTGCCGTGTGTAATCTCGGATCTATTAATTTGGTGTATCACATTAACCAAGCGCAATTAGATGAAAAATTACTTGAAAATACAATTACAACGGCTATTCGAATGCTTGATAATGTGATTGATCTCAATTTTTATCCAACTGACGAAGCGCGTGAGTCCAATGCAAAGCATCGGCCAATAGGTCTTGGTCTTATGGGTTTTCAAGATGCGCTATTTATGCTCGATGTGCCTTTTTCATCTCAAGCTGCCGTACGATTTTCAGATATACTTATGGAGCGTATATCTTATTTTGCGATTAAAGCATCAAGTATATTGGCTCAAGAACGGGGTCCGTATGCAACGTTTAGTGGTTCAAAATGGGATCGGGGTATTTTCCCTCTTGATACGGTAGATTTACTCGAGCAAGAGAGAGGCATGCCAATTAATGTATCTCGAGCATCTACACTGGATTGGCCTGCACTAAAAGAGCTGGTTAAAAAGCAGGGCATGCGCCATTCAAATGTAATGGCTATTGCGCCAACCGCCACGATCTCTACTATAGCTGGTTGTTACCCTTGTATCGAGCCAATCTACGAAAATATTTATGTAGAATCGAACGTGAGTGGTGAATTTACTATCGTAAATAGATATTTGGTGCAAGATTTAAAGAAAATTGGCTTATGGCATAAATCTTTTCTTGATCAGCTCAAATACCATGATGGGGATTTGACGTTTATTAAAGAAGTGCCGCAGTATATAAAAGATAAATATACGACAGCGTTTGAGCTTGATCCGGAACATTTGATTGATATTTCGGCAGCGCGTGGTAAGTGGATCGATCAAAGCCAATCTCATAATGTATTTAGCAAAAGTTTATCGGGCGGAAAACTGAACGATATTTATTTTACTGCCTGGAAATCAGGTATGAAAACGCTTTATTATTTGAGAACTCTGGGCGCGACGCAAATTGAGAAATCAACGCTTGATGCGAAAACATTCGGATTTACTCAAAAGCGTAGCACGAACACAAAAGGTGCATGTGGTATAGATGCTCCAGCCGACTGTGAATCGTGTCAGTAAATTAATTAAGTTAAAATTTATTTTATAAAGGGCACATTATGAACGTTGTACAAAAACGATTAATAAATAATAGCGCAATGGATCCAAATAAAATTTTGCCCATGACGTACCTATGGGCGCGTGAGCATTATAAAAATGGGATTGCAAACAATTGGACACCTGAAGAAATATCAATGCAACAAGACGTTGAACAGTGGAAATCGATAACAGCGTTAAATAATGCAGAGAAGCGTTTGATTTTATGGAACTTAGGCTTTTTTGCAACAGCCGAATCTCTTACCGCTAATAATATTGTTCTTGCAGTGTATAAGCATGTAACTAATCCTGAGTGTCGTCAGTACTTATTGCGTCAAGCTTTTGAAGAGGCTATTCATACTGATACGTTTATTTACTGCTGTGATACGTTAGCGCTTAATCCCGACGAAATATATAGCATGTATCAGACAATACCATCTATAAGAGATAAAGATGAATTTGTTATACAGTTAACGGCTTCGATATTTGATCCTAATTTTACAACTCATGGCGTTGAGAATATTCGATTATTTATACATGATTTAATTGGATATTATGTGATAATGGAAGGCATATTTTTTTACGCTGGTTTTGCGATGATGCTTGCTCTTAAAAGACAAAATAAGATGGTAGGTATCGGCCAGCAATTTGAATATATCATGCGTGATGAAAGCGTTCATCTTGCTTTTGGATGTGATCTTATTAATGCTCTTATCGCAGAAAATCCTGAAATCTGGACGTCTGAGTTTAAACAAGAAATTACTGAATTAATTAGAAAAGCAGTAATACTTGAGCAAAGATATGCTTTTGATGCCTGCCCGCAGGGTATACTCGGGATCAATGCCCAACAGTTTTGCGATTACGTAGAGCATATTGCCGATCGAAGATTAGAGCGTATTGGTCTTGCTAAAGTATATAACAAAGAGAATCCATTTTTATGGTTATCAGAATCTATTGATTTGCGTAAAAAGAAAAATTTCTTTGAAACGCGTGTAACTGAATATCAAGTTGCTGGTGCTTTGCAGTGGGATTAGCTATAATTTGATCTCTTTCGAAACCTCCAAAACTTAGCCCGCACCCGTTCGACTCACGGAGTTTACACTGAGCTTGTCGAAGTGTTCGCTCCTGTTCATTCTGACCCTTCAAAGTAAACTTTTCAGGGCTAAAAGGCCGAGCTTGCTTGGCCGGCGTAGTTTTTAAGCGAAGACGGCTCGAAGAATCAAGCGGTTTCAGAAGTGATCTTGAATTCACGACAGGTATATTTTGCTTTAAAATAATTTCTTATTTTTTTTCTTGTCTATTTCTCGATGCCCATGTTTGTCACTGAGTGGATCAAGATTAGCGCCATTTACATATGCAGATTTGTCTGGCGTGTGTAAGAGATCTCGCAAAGATGCATAACTCATCTGTTTTTGATTATTGCTAAATTGCTTGGGCTGGTTATTGCTTTTTGCTCGTTGAGCTTCCATGCTACTTAACGCATTAGAGCCGCTTACGTTTGCAGCAGGTGACGATAAGGGTACGTGAGCCAGAAAGCTTGTCTTAGGGGATTCTGTATGTTGCGTTTCCCCAATATTAGTACTACTTATACCCGTTAGTTCTTGTGGCGCGCCTGTGTGTTTATGAGCGTAGCGAGCTATTTTTCTTTTTGGTTTACTTGTTATTTGTGCTGCTTTTTTTTTTGATTTTCGAGTAGTTGCAGGGGTATAGTCACGTGCAATCACTCTTTTTTTAGTACTTTTTTTTGCCGTTTTTTTCTTTGTTGGCTTACGCTCCTGTTTTACTTTATTTTGTAAAATTATCGTAAGCTCTCTTAAAAAAGAGACGAGTTCTCTTTCACTATAGTGTCGTGTAGCCATATTTTATATCCTTTAGTTTAATATACGTAAATATACATAAAAAGCCCGTTTTTATCCGGGCTTTTTAAAGCGAGCTTTATAAACGTGCGTCCGTTTTATTTGGAGCTTTTTTGCCCTTTTTGTATCTTCGACATCTGTGTAAGATCTTTTGCAGCTTCTGATACATGTTTTTTAAAGCTTTGCCAAAGTGCCACTTTTTCAGCTAAATTCTGATCAAGGGGAAGCTTTGAACCGATCTGTTCGATTTTTTTTATAATATGTTTAATATCATGAAAATCATCTTTGAGTTCGGTATTTAACAGCTTTATACGCTGCGTCGGATTCATGTTTTCTGTCGCTACAGCTTTTTTATACCCATGCATGCCAGAAGAAAGAGCAAGGAGCAAACTGAAGAGATAGTTTCTATTCATCTGTTTTCTCCCTAAGCTTTATTTTTAACGGCTATAACGGCTCGTTTTACGAGCTTTTGTTCTTGCTTTGCTCTTAGCAGCAGCTTTCTTTTTGGTTACCATTTTACCAAGAGAAAGTGAACCAGCTTTTAAAGCATGAGCTTTTCGTGCACTTGAACTACGTGCAGCTGATTTTTTTCGTGCGCTTGTATGAGCAGAGGCCGATTTACTTGCCGTTTTTTTCTTAGCAGCAGCTTTTTTGTGAGCAGTTTTTGCTTTAGCACTTTTTCGAGGCGTGCTTTCTAAGCCAATTAAGAGTGCTAATCTTTCTAAAATTCCCGCATGCTTGTGAGCAGCTTTATGCGTACTTTTTTTATGTGCGCGAGCTTTATGTGCAGATTTAGTTGCTCTTGATTTTGTTTTTGCTTTTGCTCTTACTGATTTAATAGCCATAGTAACACCTTTCAAATTTTGTTTGTCATCTCGTCATATTGAATCACCTAACACAAATACAAAAAAACTTTTGCTTATAAACCCCCCTTTTTTAGCAGCGTGGTCGCACTTTGTTTTTTTTATGCTTTTTCGTTTCAGGTTCAGTCATAATTTCTTCGAGCGTATATGTACCGTATCCGTTCTTTTTTTTAGTAAGCTCTTCTTTTGTCATGCGTGAAGTTCCATGCTTTATCTGATTTTTTTGCCCCGGTGCATGATGAAAATTGTACATACAAAACCCTTTAATATAAAATTTAGTATAAAAATAATTTTTTTACATATTCAATTTCATATTAGAAAATATTTTTAAGATGAGTCAAGAGTTTTACCAATAATTATTTACCAGATACTCTTATGAGAGTGCTTGAGCGAAGCGTACTTCTGACTGGCTAATCAGCGTATCGACCCCACTTGTCATGCGATCCATTTCCCGTTGTAAAAAAAGTAATTTTTCGTCGTCAGTATCATCGTTTTCGTCCATTTCTCGACTTATCACAATAAAAGTTATATCAAGTGAACGAAAATAAGCATCAAAAACCTGTTCAAGATTTGAAAGCATTTCTGGTAGATCATACGACGCGGCGTTAGCTTGTAATTGCTTGTTAATAAAGCGCAAATTTTGAATATAATTTCGAATAGTAAAATCGAGTGTTCGAATATATTCTGCGACGCGAGTTCTTAAGCTATTAAGCAAATGGTAATAGCCAGCATCATGAGCGACCGCTTCGGTAAAACTTGCATAAAGAGTATCTTTTGCAATTTCTTTGACAGACTGTTCAGCAGGTACTACAGTAGAAAAACAGAAAACCAGCATGATAGATTTTTTATAGTAATAATACATGATTACGCTCTTTCCAGTAAGATGGGGTCAGCTCTCATTACTCTTTATGTAAGTGTAATTTTTAAATAGCGTAAAACTAAATAGCCTCTCATGTACACAAAAAATGGAAAAATTATGTATTTATAGTATTCTAAAATTTGTATTATTAAACCAAATTAAAAGAAATAGCCGTGAAACAGTTTTTTTCTAAATATTCACTCTTTTTATCATATTTTATCTTAATCTTATTTTTGATTTTGGTAGTTTTCTTTACAAGCACATACACCTGGCTCTGTATAATCAGTTTGTTTGTGTTGTGCATGTTTAGCGTATCTCGTTTATTTCCACTCTTTACTTTTCCCAACGTAACCGGGAAATTTGCCGTAGGCACGGTATTATACCATTTAAAAGATGAAAATCGGCGTGAAACACATACACAGGCTGAAAGTATGCGAGAACTATTAGTTCAAATCTGGTATCCGGCAACACCAGATACAAAAAAAACTAAAGCAGCTTATATGCCAGAAATTATAAAGTCAGTTCAGCATTCACTTAAAGAAAGTAAGTACGCCCCCCTGGGATTAGTACTCGATAAATTTTTTCCAGAGCATTCACAAGCCGTAGAAAACGCTCATATTGCACCTGACGAGCATTCGTATCCGGTGATTATTTTCTCTCATGGCCTCGGCGGCATCTGTAATTTTAGTACTGTTTTGGTCGAAGAACTGGCGAGCCACGGGTATATCGTAATTGGGGTGAATCATACGTATTCTTCCTATGTAACCGTATTTCCCGATGGACGGGTTATAAAACGTTCTCCCGAACTCAATATGTCCGTTATGCAGCTCTTAAAAGAAAATTCTCCGGAAACATTTGCAAAATTAGAACAAGAATTTAACGAGTGGATATTAGATGTACAATTTGTTTTAGACATGCTTGAGCAATCAAATACTGTTTTTCTCGATCCTGAACTTCGCGCGCGTATCGATTTATCTCGTTTAGGCATGTACGGCCATTCGTTTGGGGGGGCGCTGGCAGCAGAACTGTGCCGTATCGATTCTCGTTGTAAAGCAGGTATAAGCCTCGATGGGGCTGTCTTCGATAAAACGCTTGAAGGGGAGTTTAAAAAGCCGTTTCTCTTTATTTTGGGGGTTTTACTCAGTGAAGGGGTTTATCCTGCAGAAAAATCTCTTGAACTTTTTAACATGACAAAATCGGATTGGGATAAAGCAATACAAAAATATAAAGATGGCATCTCACTCTTGTGTACAAAAATTGGCACTGACGGCCATAAATTCACTATCAAGAATGCAGGACACTTTGCCTTTACTGATATTTCACTCTTAAAGCCGTTTTGGACGTATCTACTCAGCTTCGATATTGGGTCTGCTAATACTGAAATTATAGATACAACAAATAAGCAGGTTATTCAGTTTTTTGATAAATATCTTAAAACTACCCAAAAAAATTAAATTAAAAAGCTCTACTATAAAAATACAGTAGAGCTTTAGAGTTTTAAGTACTTAAGTTCGAATAAGCTTATTTTATTTTATGCTTTACCCAAGCAAATAGTTCATGAATCTTATCTAGTAAGTGAACTTTAACTGCTCCTTGGAACATAAGATAAAGAGCTATCGCGATAAGTATATAATTTACAAATGTTAAGTAACCCCACACGTGTAATAATAAAATCAAACCTGACCCAAGAGATAGCCAACCCTGCAACTGTGGTCTACGTTCAAGTGCTGAGCCAAAACCAGTATGGCTTTCAGGCGCCGCGCCATTTGAGTGAGTTTTTTGTTCTTTTTGCATATCTTCTCCTTAGATTATTATTTGTGCCATTATTTTATAAATATATCTAGAATTAAGCATACACGCGCGAGGAGCTCGTTTGCAATAAAAAAATAAATATATTTGTGTTATTTTTCTATATTGCAATTTTATTTTTAAAATAAGTATGCTAAAACTGTAACAAACTATTTGGTAGATCTGGAAGTTACGTGAAAATTTTTAATCAAGAAGGGTTGTATCATGATCTTACTAAACCGATTGCCGTATCTGGCATGCATCTTGATTGGACTCGCCATTTTTAATACACATAGTATGGGATTAAAATCACAAGCGATTCTCAATAGCCTTAATATTCCTATGCAAGAGTTAAATCGAACCACAAGTAATATAGGCTCTTCATACGACAATAATAAGCAGATTATAACTACCCTGTTTACAGCACAAGGGGACAAGAAGCCCATAGCCGAAGAAATTTTAAGTGAACTGAGTCGGGCTGTTTTTGCCATGATGCGTGAACGAGAAACAGATATTCTCAAGTCTACTACTTCAGAAGCAATTGGGCTCAGAGCTCAATCAGCAAGAAGTCTTGGCTCAATAAGCAAAACCAATCTCTGCCAGGCGCGCAATACGCTTGTTGCTTATCTTGCAGACCTTATGCCGGTTCTTAAAATGCTTAAAGGCATGACGCCCGCACAACAGCTTGAGTTAAATGTAAATTACATTGAAGCGCTCAACCGTCAAGCAAATAGTTTATACAATTATATTGTAGAAATAGTTGGACCTTGTCAGTCTAAATAAAGCCAGTTACGGGCCAATTGCGCGAAAAATCAAGATGGTGATCGAGAATTGGCTTTTGATGTATTAAAAACGTAACAGACTGAATATTTACCCCACTTTCCCGTATCGTTCGTAAGAGACTTTCAATCCACATCCATTTTTCATGGGTAGAGCTTTCTTTTAAAAACGGGTTACGATCAAACGATATATACGCATCAACTTGATTTGCATCGAGTACAACAGATTCGAGTTGTACTTTTTTTTGCGTTTTCTCTTCTAAACCAGTACTAAGCCAATTGGTAATTATATACGTAAGCATTTCTGCTTTATTCGGGGTCGAAACAAGCTCTTTCTCGTCTTTGCCAAATGCACCATCTTTCCAAAAGTAAATAGTGTACCGCTTTTTTTGTCGATCAATTTCGCTGATATTATAAGCTGTCTTCTTACTTGGTATTCGAATTATTATGACTTCGTTATAAAACGCATAAAATAATATTCCCGCAAGAACTGCTATTCCAGCGAACATAATATTCTTGTTTTCAAGATATTTGTTCATGTCATGCTCGCTTTTGCCTCAAGAATTGCGAGCGTAGATTCTATTGCAAAAACTAACGGCTCAACAACATTTTTCCAGCTATTTTTTTTATGCAAACTTATCTCACATGCCAATGCACATGAATTTACACCAGCAAGCGGGCGAAATGGCAACCCAAATAAACCCTGGGGCAATAAATAACTTTGTTTTCCACTTTTTTTTAACGAATCAAGCATCTGTAATCCGACTTGTTTAGTACTATCTAGAAACAAACTGTGCACGGTATTATAGGGGTGAAAACTGAGTGTATCTTGCTTCTTGTCCCAATAATCTGTAACTGGATTATATAACAAGTAATAAATCCAGATCTTACTCTTTTCTTCAGGAGTATAAAAAAAGTTTAAACTTATATACAAATTAACCTGAGTTTTATTTGCAAACGAGATATTTTGAAACAGTTCAGGCTCGTCAGTTTCTCCCGCAGATCTCGTTATTAATACATGTACCCGGGGAGCACGCGATTCTAATAGCTGCTTGATCTGCTGCGCGCACATAAGAGTTATGCCCCGCTCATAATGATCTTCGATCGTTCTGCCTGGGTTACAACTATCCCCCGCAGGATCTAGCATAATTGTTATCGTCTTTACCTGCTGCATGGGTATCTGTGGTTCAGAACTTGAACCAAAAAATGACCAAGGCTCTAGATAGGGTGCGAACAGCATCGCAACAATCAAAATAAATATGTTTTTGTATGGCATAATTAAAACTTTCAGTTAGTATATTACATATTGTATATATAAATTTTAATTTTGTAAAAAGTAAATAAATACAAGAGGATACCCATCCTAACTTGACTATCTTTTCGGCATTGAAGATTTCTTTATAATCTACTACCATATAGTGTAGTACTGTTAAGCTATCGAGAAAATACCAAATTGAATACCGGAGCTGTTGGGATGAAAAATTATGAAGAGAAAAAGTTTTCAAACATATCTAGAAAAACGACTAAGCAAAGAAGAAATTTCGCAAATAGAAGAGCAAGCTCAATTAGAAACTAGAATAGTAGAAACTCTTCAAGTTGCAATTGCTCAAGCTATCGAAGACTACATGAAAAAAAATAATATTGGTTTTAATGAAATAGTTAGACGGCTAGATTATAGTCCAACGCAAGTTGCTAAATTAAAACGGGGAGAAGCAAATCCCACGTTATCAACCATGGCTCACGTATTTGCATTATTAGGTAAAGAACCCCAAGATATTTTTAAAATTCAAAAATAATCTATTGACAAGAGAGAAATGAAAAGTAAATTAACAATAATTTTATTATTTTGTATTATATTATTCCAGAGAATACATTGCATGGGTTCTGATTCAACTCAAAAAAGTTCAGAAACTACTTCGGCTTTGAATATAATCAAAGCACATTCTGATCAAAATCTTCTTGATTGCGTAATGCCCGTAAAAGATCTACAAGCAATAATAATGGGATATCTTACTTTTGAATCGATATACAACCAAACTGTTCCTGGTAATTTAATAACATTTTCGCCAGATGGTACCTACTTTGTGACCAGTGACTGTGATGGAGTATTGAATGTCTATGATTCAAAAACGATAAATTTTCTTTATAAGTTTGATGGATTAGTAGGTAAATCTAGAGGTGTATCGAATAGACTTGATGCATGCTTACTATTATGCTCGCCAGATGGAAAACAGATAGCTCTGGGGGCTTATGATCAAGATAAAAGCTGTATACTTGTTTGGGATAGTAAAACTTGTAAACTTATTAAAGCGCTTAAAGTACCGGATATTTGCACACTTGCATATTCGGCAGATAGCAAATATATTGCGAGCGGAACAGCAGATGGAGAAATAAAAATATGGGATACGAAAACGTTTGCTGCACCTATCATCTATATGGCCCATGAGGATTGTATTTTGTCGCTGGTATTTTCTCCAGATGGTAAATATTTAGTTTCAGGATTATTGAATTTGGGTAACGGTTGTTTGTTCAAGATATGGGATGCGACAACCGCTAAATTGATCAAGTCGGTTGGGTCAGGCTCATGCGAATCAATATCATATTCGCCAGATGGTAAACAGATAATATGCGGATCAAATAACGGTGATATATCTATATGGGATGCAATACAATTTAATTTGATCAAAAGGGTTAAGGTTACTGATAATTCTTATAGTGAAGTTCACCACGCGAGCTATTCTCCGGACGGTAACTATCTTGTTACAGACGAATATAATGCGGTTCGGCTTTGGGACGCGAAAAAAGTTTTACTACTCCAGACTTTTGCAGGCTCTTCGGGACACAAAAATTCAACGTGTTTTTCCCATGATGGTCAACGAATTGCATTTTGCACGCAAGATGGCATTCGAATTATAAATCACCAAAGCCTAGCTCTTATGAACGATATTCAGATTACTATCAAAAAAAAGAATAAAAAGAAGAAGAAAAAATAGATTTCTGAAATCTATCAAGAAGTCTGCTCTATCAAGAACTTTTTCAAGAACGTAAGCCGTTCTGTCCCCTTAGTGTTTTTAATAGCCATAGCAAGGGCTTTGGGTTGGCCAATAAAAATACAGAGCTTTTTGGCTCGTGTAAGAGCTGTGTATAAGAGATTACGTTGTAAGAGCATAAAGTGTTGCATAAATAAAGGCACAATAACTGCATCGTATTCAGAGCCCTGACTCTTGTGAATAGAAATTGCGTAAGCGAGTACAAGTTCTTTAATTTCTTCAAAATCGTATTCTATTAAGTTATCTGAAAAGTTAACAAAAACTTCTTTATCTTCGTGATTAACAGAATCTATTACGCCAATATCGCCGTTAAACACTTTTTTGTCGTAATTATTTCTAATCTGCATGACTTTATCGCCCGGCTTATACGTAACACCAGCTACTGACAGTTTTTCTCGGGTGGTTTCAGGATTCAAGAGTTCTTGTAGTAAGTGATTAAGAGAATGTGTCCCCACAGCGCCACGGTTCATGGGGGTTAATACTATAGCGTTATCTCGTGATATATTTCTCTTGGGTAGTTCTGCAAATAAAATGCGTTTAAGATAATCGATCACTTTTTCGGGATTCTCTTCTTTGATAAAGATAAAATCGTTGCGTGAATTGGGTAAATTGGTAGCAGGAAACTCGCCGTTATTTATTCGGTGAGCGTTTACGACTATTAAACTATCTTGTGCTTGGCGAAAGATATGGATAAGTCTCGTACAGGGCACCTGTTTACTTGCAATTAAATCAGAAAGAATATTACCAGCGCCTACTGATGGGAGCTGGTCGATATCTCCAATTAAGACTAAGTGTGCTCTATTGGGCAAAGCTTTTAATATCGAGTTGGCAAGAAAGACGTCTATCATAGACGCTTCGTCGATAATTAAATAATCAAGCTTTAATGCGTTCGTCTCGTTATGCTTAAAGCCCATACTTGCTACGTCAAATTCGAGTAACCGGTGAATTGTTTCGGCGTGTCTACCCGTGCTTTCAAAAATGCGCTTAGCGGCTCTGCCTGTTGGCGCTGCAAGCTTATATGATACTGCATTATCTTCAAGTATGCTCAGTAGTTTTTTTATTAACGTTGTTTTGCCTGTGCCGGGGCCGCCGGTAATTACCGTTATTTTGCTTTGCAAGCAGCTGAGAATACCTCGTTGTTGGTCTTCGTTAAGATAGATATTTGATTGATCGGTACGAAGTTTGTTATAAATCTCGTCTATATTAAATATGAGTGCTGATTTTTGATCGCTAATTATCTTAATGCGTTGGGCGATATTTTTTTCAGAAAAATAATATTGGGTAAGCGTTATATAGTGTAAATTCTCGTGGGTAATATATTTAATTTTCTCTTTTTCGTAAAGCGTGTGAAGAGCTTGTTTGATCAAAGTTTCGTGCTCTATTTCTAAGCCCAGTAGTTCTTTTGTTTTTGTTTTTAGATCTGTAAGCTCTACGTACAGATGCCCCTGGCTTGTACTTTGAGAAATAACGTAACAAATGCCAGCAGAAATACGCTGTGGCGCATGGGGTAAAAAATTAAGTTTTTGCGCGATTTCGTCGGCTATTTTAAAACCTATGCCCCAGATATCGTCTGCAAGACGATACGGGTTTTCGCGTAAAACTGCTATGGATTCTTGTTTGTAACGCTTATAAATTTTTGCCGCGTAAGCGGGAGAAATATTTTTATCTTGTAAGAAGACCATGATATCGGCAATATCTTTTTGGTCTCTCCAGGCAAGCGTTATTTTCTCTATTCGTTTTTTGCCAATACCGGGTATTTCGTTAAGGCGTTCAGGCTCAAGATCTATTATGTTAAGCACTTCTAAGCCAAAAGAATTGACCAGTTTTTCTGCGTAACTAGGCCCTATGCCCTTGATAAGACCCGAGCCTAAATATTTTTTTAAGCCCACTAACGTCGTGGGAAGCTTCGTGGTGCAAGATTTTGCTTCGAACTGTTTGCCAAATTTTGGATGAAAAACCCAGCTACCTAGTAAAATTACTTCTTGGCCAATAGATATACTGGGTAAATAGCCCCGAACGGTAATAGACGTTTGTTTTGGGGGTAAGAGCACAAAAACATAAAATTGTGACTCTTCGTCTTGATATAGAAAACGCTCTATAGTTCCTGTAATATTTTCTGACTGATCAGTGTTTTGGGTATTTCTCATAATACTGTTTTAAAGCCTTTGGGCAACTTCGTTGTAGATCACCTAAAAATTGGGCTAAATCGGTGCAATAGCTATCGACCATTTTTAAGCTCGTAAGCGTTTTTCGAAACTCTGCTCGATCGGCAGATTCTGGTAACATACTCCAAGCGACTAACAGACTATGTGTTTTATTACGCTTTTGTGCCCATTCGATTATTAAAGTTTTCATAAAATGCTTACTACCAGCCCCTTCTTCTAAATTTGGATCGGTAATTGCACCAATATGTTCTTTTACTGTTTTAAGTTGTTCGGCTATTGCATGAGTCTGGTTATGTTCTGCTTCTAGTTTAACAAGTTTTTTTAATCCTGGGTACCATTTTTCGTCTGCCGGATCAACATTTTTAACTTGATATTTGCCAGATCGAGTATTGGTTGCTTTATCAAATATGCCATATTGAATTTTAGTAATTTCTTGTATCATAAATTTCATGCCGTGAATTTTTTTTGCATCCATGGCACCTTTTTGGCCATCAACAATTTTTAAAATGGGTGACGTAAGAATTAAGTCTTGTGAACGAACGGCTTGCTCTACTGGTTGGTCTTCTTGATTGC
>Ga0206839_1132_pt1 | contig 16646 bp, 20 predicted proteins | sample Alteio_BWOrgCont_27_FD_152883 | JGI IMG/M metagenome (GOLD analysis project Ga0206839, IMG submission 152883) | Enriched cells from forest soil in Barre Woods Harvard Forest LTER site, Petersham, Massachusetts, United States -... | ecosystem: Environmental > Terrestrial > Soil > Temperate forest >... | reverse complement strand
TGCGGAGTTAATACACTATGGAAAGCCTCACGCAGCAATATCTCCTGATTGGCGTCATGACGTATTTGGCGTAACTGCCAACTCGTAACCCAAGCCGTGACAAAGAGAAGCAAAGCCACAACAAAGCTAAGAATGACGCCGACAACACCGGGTATAAGATAGGGTACAACCACAGCCAGGGTGCCAAGGCCTGTTAGTGCTCCAAGACCCATGAGAACGCGCCGCAGCCAAGGAGAAGACATCGTCGAGGTTGGTGGCGTGGACAACGCACCCGCTGGTGGGGCGTGGGCTGACGGAGAGCTTGGCTTTCTAGCCTTCAATATTTCTTTCAAAGCCATAACAGGCTCAAGAGGGCTAAATTTGTGTGCATGGCTTAGAATTTCCGTTTTTTAAGCTTGTAAACAAATGAAATCACTTCGGCTACAGCGCGATAATGCTGGGTAGGTATCTCCTGGTCAATCTCCACGGTTTCATAGAGCGCCCGCGCCAATGGTGGATTGCTTACGAGTGGAATCTCGTGTTCGTCAGCGACGTCACGAATACGATCGGCGACTCGGTTAATGCCCTTAGCTAACACCACAGGGGCTGACATTTTGGTATTATCATATTTCAAGGCAATGGCGTAATGGGTGGGATTAGTAACGATGACATCGGCCTTGGGAACTTGTGCCATCATGCGTTTACGTGCTTTTTCGATACGGATCTGGCGCAAGCGATTTTTGATAAGCGGATCACCTTCTTGCTGTCTATATTCGTCTTTGACTTCTGTTTTCGTCATCCGCAGACTTTTGTAATAGCTGTATCTTTGAAAAATTAGGTCTCCGATAGCAATAAAGGAAAATACAATCATGAGCATAATGATTAGATGGATGGCTTGATGATGCATATAATGCATCGTGTCAATTAAATCACGCCCGGCAAATTGCGGGAGTTCCTGCACAATCGGGAGCAATACGAAAAACGTCATCGTTCCCAAAACAATCAACTTGCCAAAACTTTTCCCAAGTTCAACGAGTGCCGTCGTAGAAAATAATCTTTTCAATCCGGGTAAAAAAAGTACGCGCTCAAAATTAATCTGGATCAGCTCTACCGATGCAAATAATCCAGTTTGGATCATAGTTCCAAGAACTGCAGCAGCGGCAAGAATGGCAAATATAATAAGGGTGGCGAGGCCAACATGGAGCATGGTGTGATAAAATACCGTCTGCAAGCCAAAACCTTCGAGACTAATCGCATCTGGCATTTCAAGAAATACCCTTAGGGTTGACACGAGTTGCGATGCCATTGGCGGTGCCGCAAAGGACGTAACAATTAAAATACCAACAAAAAGTATCCAATTGGCCATCTCACGACTGATCGGCAACTGACCGCGATCACGCGCTTCACCAAGTCGCTTGCCAGTTGGAGATTCTGTTTTTTGATCCTGATCTTCTTCGGCCATTTCTGCCTGTCAGTGTCCCGGAAATGTACTAAGGGTCCTGTCGAAATATTGCAGCCATACTGTCATAATTCCAGCGACGGAAACGGCCAATAATACGAGTCCGCCCCATATCTGTACGGGCAGCATGACCAAGAAGAGCTGCACTTGAGGCATAAGTTTTTGCATCATGCCTAAGGCCACGTACATTAATAAACCAACAACTAGAAATGGCGTCGAAAGCTGAATGCCTACCATGAAACTTCGGTCCATGAGCTGAATGAGGCTTTGCGCAATATCGCCAGGCTGCAAAGTATCACCTGGAGGAAAAATATTGTAAGTCGCAACAAGGCTCCTGATTAACATGTGATCAAGCCCAGATATAAAAAGCAAAGTCACGCCCGTGATGCTCAGAAACGCGCTCGGCAACGGACTTTGTGAAGCAAGCACCGGATTGAGGATCATGGCGTTCGATAGCCCCATCTGAACCGCCACAATTGATCCTACAGTCTCGAGGCAGTTCATAATCAATCGCAAGATAGTGCCAAAAAATATGCCAACGAGGATCTCAAAGAATATCACGAAAGCGAGACCGGATGGTGTAGCGGGAGCAGCTGGCAGACTTGGCATGAGGGGTTCAAGCATAATAAAACTCAACGAAGCCGCAAACATCAAACGCATTCGGACAGGAACATATGTCTCGCCAATGCCAGGAAAAAGTATAAGGGCAGAGCCAAGGCGTGAGAAAATAAAAAGGAACGGGAAAAGATGACCGGAAAATGCTTTTCCGATATTGACCGACGTCATCGCCGCCACCCGGTGCAGCTACTCATTACTCATACCGATTTGTACAATTCGGTCGCTAAGTGATTGTGTAAAGCTGCCAAGCGTTGCCATCATAAATGGCAACAGCCAAAGTGTGAGGGCAAAAATGGTTAACATTTTTGGAATAAAAGTCAGCGTCATTTCCTGAATTTGTGTCACCGCTTGTAACAACGAAACAATGACGCCAACAACGAGGCCTGCCAACAAAATGGGCCCGACCACCTTGAGCATAACAATGATGGCTTGACGGCAAATCTCGATAACTTCGACTTCATTCATGGCGGATATATGATCTGAAATAGTTGATTGAGAACCAGATTACAGCCAGCACGGCCTAGAAAACAATACCACTTAAAAACAAGTCTAACAGAGGCTGTCTCGGCTCTTGCTGTCAGACTAAATTGCTGTGCGGGAAATTTCTTGATAAGCAGCGATGATCTTATCGCGTATCGATACAACCTGGGTCAGCATCATTTCAGCACTGTTAATAGAAGCCACCGTGCTGGCTAAATCAGCCTTTCCTGTTGCCGCCGCTGCCGCCGCCTCTTCGCCTTCTTTCATCGTGCCAACGGCATCGGTCGCAAAACTCTTAAGGGCATCAGCAAAGCTACCGCCGCCAGATTCCGTTGCGCTTGCTTTGCCGGCCGACATAGCGCCTGGTGATTGACGATAAGCAGCAAGTGCATCACCAACATTTACAACCATGGTCGATCTCCCCTTATTGCAATAATCCAATAGTATGCACCATCATGGTGCGAGCCGCTTCGATGACATCTAGATTAGCCTCGTAGGATCGCTGCGCATCGTGCATGTCCATCATTTCAGTTAACGGCTGTACATTCGGCATTTGAACATAACCATCTTTGTCGGCCGCGGGGTTTGACGGATCGTATTTCCTGCTGAAGGCAGATTTATCTGTCGAAACGCCACCAACCTTAATTTTATTGGCGCCTAGCGCCTTATCGAATTCGTTCTTGAACGTTATTACTTGGCGCCGGTAAGGCTGCCCAGTCGGCGATGACGCCGTCGTATTCGCGTTAGCAATATTCTCAGCTATAATCTTGAGACGCTGATCCTGCGCCTGAAGCGCTGCGCTTGAGATAGCAAATATTTTGTTCGTATCATTATCCATGACTAATTTTTCTCTGTTCAGCTGCCTTTAACGGCAATACGAAACCAACCCATAATTTTGTGATAGAGCGAAGCAACTTCCTGATGGTCGATTGTCGTTTGCGAAACGAGCATCATCTGTTGCTCGACATCGACGGCATTACCGGACGGTAAGGTCTCGAATGACTTCATCGCTTTTGCCGATGCATTAACACCAGACATACTTGCAGGCGTTATATGCCGCGGGTCAGTTACCATCATACCGGTGCTGACCTGGTGTAAAGTGTCATGAAAACTAAAGGGCGCGAGATCCTTCGGTTTGTATCCAGGCGTCGTCTCATTCGCAACATTTTCGGCAAGAACAGCCTGCCTCTTACTGAGGTACGACATTCTCTCTTTCAGCAAGCCGAGAAGGCCATCACTGTTCATATCCATCTGGTATCTCCTGTCACTGGATGTGACAAAGTCCCCGCCATAGGCCACATGTGCGTTTTTGCAACACACCGGGGCATTTTGAGCCCTGGAATTTTAATAAATGGTAAATAGCGGCGGTTTGCCTTCATGGCATTCTGCGCTAGGCTGAAAAAATGGCTGAGAATCAAGACCCTTCCTCCCCCTTTAAGCCTGCCAAGCCCGTGTTAGGGAAACAGGTCGCTGTTGCCATACAAGGCGGTGACGAATCGAATCCTCAATCCCTGCCAAAGATTATAGCGTCCGGACGGGGAAAGCTAGCAGAACAGATTTTAGAGCTGGCCTTCGCCAAAGGCATCAAGGTACGCGAAGATGCGGATCTGGCAGAATTGCTTGCAACGCTCGATCTTGATACCCCGATACCCAGCGAGGCCATTGTGGCGGTTGCCGAAATACTTTCCAAAGTCTATGAAGCCAATGCCCATATCACGCAATTAGGCGCGGACTCGAAAGAAGGTCAATCATGACTATGCCGCTACCGCCAGAATCAGACGTTCTGGAAGAACTTTCGATTCTAAAAAAGTACTTCAAGAGCGTTCATGACGAACTTAGAAATGGACAAGTTGTCGATATAACCGGTTTTGATAGGCGTATTACTGCCGTTTGCCTTGCTATACAAAAACTTGCGCCCGATATGCAGAAGCAGTGCCTGCCTGAGTTAACTGATTTTATCCAGCAACTTGACAACTATGGCGAAGATTTACGCCGACTTAAAGGCATCCCGAACTCTGATGCGGATAAAAGTTGAATGATAAACCCAGATGTTGAGAGCGTTTCATGGCTGCGCGTCGTTTTGGCAATAGCCATCGTTTCCGGGTTGATCTGTCTTATGAGTTATGGCCTTAAATATGCGACAACGCATGGTTTAGTTATGCCGCGCATGAGTAAATCAAAAAGACTTAAACTTGTTGAAACATTAGTTTTGGATGGCAGGCGGCGCCTAGTCATCGTTCAACGCGACAACACCGAACACCTTCTACTTCTCAGCCTCAATCAAGATATCGTAGTTGAAGCGCACCTTAATGCCAATCATACTGCCCCTTCTAAAACCAGGAGCAATGTATAATGCGTCACACGGTTGATAAATTGGTCAAGAGGCTCGGTGCTGTTGTCGTTGCTAGTACCGCCTTATGGGCATGCAGTACAGCTCATGCCTTGGCGCAATCGGTTAATATAGATCTGGGCCAAGGACCGACAACGACAGCGAAGCTAGTCCAACTCATTTTACTCGTAACGGTATTGTCGTTAGCCCCGTCTATCTTAGTCATGGTGACGTCCTTCACACGCATCGTCGTCGTGCTGTCATTCTTGCGTAGTGCGATTGGTGTTCAGCAAACGCCACCCAATGTTGTCCTCATCAGCCTCGCCCTCTTTCTCACTATGTTTATCATGCAGCCAACCTTCGAGCAGGCATGGGAAACCGGTGTTCACCCTTTAATGAATAATGAAATCGACGAAGAAACCTCTTTCGATCGTACGGTTGAACCGTTTCATGATTTTATGATCAAGCATACGCGGCAGAAAGACATAGATCTGTTTGTCGAGTTAGGTAAAATCGATATCAAGAAATCGGCGGCCAAGCCCAACGCCAAAGGCGAACAACCAACCGACCAAGATCTCATACCCTTGCGTGCATTAATCCCGGCCTTCATGATTTCTGAATTGCGCCGCGCTTTTGAGATTGGATTTTTGCTCTTTCTGCCGTTCCTCATTATCGATATGGTTATTGCCTCAATTCTCATGTCGATGGGCATGATGATGCTGCCGCCATCGGTGATCTCGCTGCCATTTAAAATCATTTTCTTTGTGTTGGTTGACGGCTGGTACCTGATTTGTGGCAGCCTTATTCAAAGTTATGGCGGTAGCTAATAATCTTTTGCCCAAGCCTAAAATTGAGATCTTTTCTGAGCCGACCTTAAGGCCAAACTTACACATTTTCGGTCGAAAGCAATTTTATTATTGCCAAAAAAAGGTTATTTATGGCATATAAACGGCACGAATTGCTGTTTGCCACTGTTTTGAATTGTTAATAGTCAAAACGTATTAGCCAAAAGAATGTGAATAGATACGAATGTATATGAACACGTCTACCCAACTGTCTGAAGACATTGGGATTTTTAATGTTTCCCGCGGCGCTCAGCTTAACCCCAATATGGTGGATTGGCTTGGCGATGCTCCTGAGCGCGACTTACCGCGCATCTTGGGTGCTCTCATCAGAGGCTCACGCGATGAAGTCGAGGTTATCGATCTTTTAGACCCTAGCCAAACAGGCGTAGCCCTTCTCAGCTCTTTCAAATTATCCGCAGAACAACTAACAGGGCGTAAGGCCAAAACCGCTCGCCAGATTGGTAACGTCATAAAAAATCAACAGGGCGAGTATTTTAGATATTACCTCGCTGGCAACCGATTTATTCTAGTCCCTGCCAACCAAAATGATTTGCCGTCTTTATTGAGTGATTGCATCGAAGAAAGGGACACCCTTTATCAAATAGCTGACAAGCTTTCTTCGCGCGTGCAAAAAACTTTATTCATGGCTAAAAGGTATTTAAAGCTGGCCACAACAGACAAATTGACCGGCTTACTTAATCGCCATGGTTTAGAGCGCGGATTTAAAGCGCTATCAGCCAATGCCGCTCGAAACGATAAGCAAGTCGCCGTCATGTTTATAGATCTCGACAGGTTTAAATCGGTCAATGACACTTATGGTCATAAAATTGGCGATCAAGTAATAAAATTTGCTGCCGATATTATCCAAAACGAAGTTCGTGCCGGCGATCTGGTAGGTAGATATGGTGGCGAGGAAATTTTGGTCTGCGGCGAAATCGACAAACCCGAAGATGTGGCAGAAATAGCAAATAAAATCCGAATTGCCTTTGAAACGACGCCCTTTGTTAGGCGCAACTCAGCAGGAAAAGAATTAAGGATAAAAGTTACTATTAGTAGTGGCGTAGCCTCATATAACCCATCCTTTATCGATCATAAGGTAGAAGGATCATTTTTAGAAGTTCCCACAATCGTTAACGTAATCAAAGTTGCCGACAAGGGCGTCTATGCTGCAAAGCGCGCCGGCAGAAACCGTGTATTTTGTCACGATGCAACGAATAACAGCGATGTGGATGTGACTAATCCAAGGACAGCTCCTGAATTTCGGACCGATGACTACGCAGGTTTGACGGTTCGTGCCATCCCGCTTGCACTAAAAACCATATTAGTTGATAAAAAATCCGGTGGAAGACGGCCATTTTTTACTTTTGCTTCTCCAGACCAGCGGGCGGTGCCGTAGGTTCTGGGAACTGCACATCTTCTTTTTCTCTCACGGCTTTGATCTGTTCTTCGGTCAATTGAAACCCAAGCAGTACCTGATAATTTGGACCGGTATCCGTTTTGTCCTTGGCGACAGGAATTACCACATGGAGAGATTCAGTTTTTTCGACGGTTTTCTCATCATTAGATATATGGAAATCAGCCGTCATCAGTTCTTTTTGTAAAATCTTATGATCGGGATCTGCCACAGCTATAAAGTATGGCAAACTTACATGATTACCACCAAGACGCGGACCGCGGACCGCTACCATCGTTAAATCAAATGCAATATCGATCCCATCTTTCTGATAAGCACAATCGCCATTCACATTATTCATGAGGGCTTTGGCAACCAATTGAGTAGGGTCCGGACTTTCCGTACCGTAATCGCTGATCCGGTCGAGTTCCCTTACAATCACAACTTGGGGGCAAATCGGCTTGGGCTTATTTTCATCTTTTTCTTTATCTTTATCTTGATCATCATCGGCACAAGCCATCATTCCAAAAAGGAGAACAAGACACAAACTTAGGCGAAATAAGTTCATTTTAAGCCCCAGCCGACTGAGTTGCGACGCGATCGACGATGGCCATAGCCTCGTCGATCACAGCTTCTGTTACAATCAATGGTGGCAGAAAGCGCACAACATTCTCGGCCGCAAAAATAGTAAGCAGTTTTTCTTGGCGCAGAGACTTAATAATATCTGTATTTGTTGGCACACATTTTAGTCCATGCATAAGACCTGTACCGCGGCGATCGCTAAATACTTTGGGATGCCGCCGAACAAGATCATCAAGTTTTTGCTGCAAGTAATCGCCCTTTTGTTTAACGTCGGCGAGAAATCCTGGAGCTGTTATGACATCAAGTACCGCATTACCAACAGCCATGGCCAAAGGATTGCCACCATAAGTTGATCCATGCGTACCAACCACCATGCCTTGTGCTGCTTTGGCCGTGGCGAGACAGGCACCTATTGGAAATCCGTTACCTAATGCCTTGGCAATGCACATGACATCGGGCGCCATATTGGCCCATTCATGAGCAAACAGTTTACCGGTACGCCCCATGCCACATTGGATTTCATCAAAATAAAGCAAGAGACCAAACTCATCGCAAATTTTACGTAATTCACATAAGAAGTCAGGTGATAACGGCTTCATTCCGCCTTCGCCCAAAACGGGCTCGACAGTAATGGCGGCAGTCTCTTCCGTAACAGCTGCACGCAATTCATTGAGATTGCCCCACGCCACCTGATCAAAGCCATCCATGATGGGACCAAATCCCTTGACCATTTTATCGGCTTTAGACGCCGCGATCGCCGCCATTGTCCGGCCATGAAAACAACCTTGAAACGATATGATCCGGTAGCGCTGCGGCTGACCTATGGTGCTAAAATACTTTCGGATCGTTTTTATGCCACACTCCCACGCCTCTACGCCCGAATTCTGAAAAAACACGGTGTCGGCAAACGTAAGATCAACCAAGCGTTGGGCTAAGCGATCCAAGGGGTGCGTTTTAAAAATATTAGAGACAATCCATAACTTCTCAGCCTGATCCTTAAGTGCTTTTGTTACATGCGGATGCGCATGACCGAGAGAAGTCACAGCTATACCGGATAAAAAATCTATATAGCGATTACCTTTATCGTCAAAAAGATACGCGCCCTCGCCGCGTTCGAAATAAATATCGGCACGCGCATAAGTCGGCATAATGACAGGAAAATTATTTAGATCTGGCGGTGCTGCGTCATCCATCGTGTATCTCTCAAGATTTAAGTTTATATCCCAACTCGAATAAACGGTAAGCAATCAACAGAAGTACGAAATTACTTACCGCCATGACAATTAAACCTATGGTGAGCGTGCCATCCGACACTCCAATAAAACCATAACGAAACCCGTCAATCATGTAAAAGAATGGATTGAGATGACATAGAAAGCGCCAATTCTCTGGCAACCGATCAGCCGTATAAAATGTACCCGATAAAAATGTAGCTGGCATGACAATAAAGTTTTGCACCGCGGCTAAATGATCAAATTTCTCCGACCAGATACCTCCAATTAATCCCAAGAGTGCAAGCATCATTGATCCCATAACGGCGTGGTACAAAATATAACCGATATCCGTCACGGGTATCGCCGTAAAAAGTAACAAAACCGCCGTTGATACAAGTCCAACCAAAAGACCTCGTGCAATTCCACCAAGCATATAGCCGATGGTCATTTCCATCGGCGATAAGGGTGCCATCAGGACATCCACAATGTTGCCTTGAACTTTAGAAATCACAATCGAGCTTGACGTATTGGCGAATGCATTTTGTGCCATCGACATCATAATGAGACCGGGCGCCAAAAAAGAAAGATAGGGTATATTGCCAATCATGCGCTGTGCCCCGCCTAGGGCGATGGCAAAAATAATGTAGAACAGAAGTGTCGTGATAACAGGCGCGACGATAGTTTGGGCATAGACTTTAATGAAACGGCTGGTTTCCTTGCCGGTCAGCGTCCAAAGTCCAAGCCAGTTAATACCACCGGCTACATACAACCGCGGCGCATCGTCGCGTGAAAATGGCAAGGCAGAATGAGGCATCAACTTACCCTAAAAACAGTCATACTACTTATTTGTTTGAACGCTTTTCAAGCGCGAAGCAAGTAAGGGATCTCTATTTGGGCCCTTCTATGCCTAGGCACCAGCAAATAATGGCCTTCTGCACATGCAGACGGTTTTCAGCTTCGTCAAATACAACGGATTGTGGGCCATCAAGGACTTCATCCGTGACCTCCTCACCACGATGTGCCGGCAAACAATGCATAAAAATCGCTTTAGGTGATGCTCGGCGCATAACGGCCGCATCAACCTGATAAGGTAAAAGTCTTTGTTGGCGGACGCCAGCATCACTGTTGTGCATGGATACCCAACAGTCAGTCATGACAATATTTGCGTCTTTAACGGCATCCAGATCAGCCGTAACTGTCACGCGTCCACCGTTTTTCTGTGTGTTTCTCAAAACTTCGGGTTCAGGCGGAAATTCCGGAGGACAGATGACACGTAAGTTAAAATCGAACGCCACGGCGATGTGCATCCAGCTGGTTAACACATTATCGCCACCATCGCCACACCACACAACCGTTTTGCCTGAAAGTGAACCAAGTCTTTCCTCCACCGTCATAACATCAGCCATCACTTGGCACGGATGAGAATGGTCGGTAAGTCCATTGATGACAGGTACACTCGCACCCTCAGCGAGTTCGCGTAATTTATGTGCGGCAAATGTACGCAACATAATGATATCGACATAACGCGACAAAACGCGCCCGGTATCGCCGATTGTCTCACCGCGACCGAGCTGTATTTCGGCACCGCTAAGCGTCGTCGCCTGACCACCCAGCTGACGCATACCGACTTCAAAAGATACACGCGTGCGCGTTGAGGGCTTTTCAAAAACCAGGGCCAAGGTTTTGCCGATCAAGGGCTGGAAAGACAGCGGCGCGCGTTTCATCTTATGCGCCGAAGCCAGTATGGCTTTCAGTGCTTGCGCATCAACCTGGTCTAATTCAAGGAAATCACGGCCTGATTTCATTACGGTCATCCCATATATTTTCGATGACCGTAGACGCAAATATTAGAAAAAGGAAGTATTCCTTAAGGTATCTCTATTTTCTTTCCGCCGACCGTTGGCTTCTGATACAACCAGTCCAGCTTGTTTGGCCTATTTTCTATATAATTTGCCAGCGCTAAAACCACCCGCCGATCATAGATCTTGCCAGCGTCCTGCATCATGATTTCCGCCGCTTTCTTAAGGGCTAAACTGGGGCGATGGGCACGTGGACTAACCAAGGCTACGTAAGTATTAGCAACCGTCACAATACGTGCCGTAACCATAATATCATCACCTTTCAAGCCTTCAGGAGCCCCCGTGCCATCATAACGCTCCATGACCTGACGTAGCGTCGGCACAACAGGCCCCGCAAAACCAATGATCGAAAGAATATCGGCAGAAGTTAGTATACTTTCACGTACACGTTGCAATTCCTCCGGCGTCAATGCCGTCGTCTTTGTCAGAATTTCCCTTGGCACAAGCACTTTACCAAAATTCATCAGTGAGCCCGCAATCTCCGCGGCTTCGATCTGCTGTTCGTCAAGAACCATTTCTTCGGCGATAGCACGGGCTAATTGGCCCACGCGCGCAGAGTGACCAGCCGCATAGGGATCACGTCTGTCAACGACAGCAACTAAGGTGCCTATCACTTGGCGCAACATATTTTCGCGGCGCTCACGTTCGACAATCAAGGCCGTCAGATCATCTTCGCGAACTATTACGCCCTCTTTTATTTCACTAAAGGGCGGTAAGATTTCATATTGCGATTGAATAAAGCGGGTTTGACCCTGGTCATCAACGATTGGGTCTATCGCTTCTATGGCTTTGCCCGAAGTTCGCACCGCAGACAAGCGCGCTTCCAGCCGCTTGGTGCGCTCATGGCCAATTATTTTTATTGCAGGTTTTCCAATTATGTCAGTTGCATCAAATCCAAGACTTTTCGCTGCCGACCGATTAACAAACCAATAGCGATTATGTTCATCAAAAATCGTTATAGCTCCAGGATGATGGTCAGTCATCAATCCCAAAAGATCTTCTTGGTAATGCAACCGTTGCTGAACTTGATCTAAACGTACCTGATAGCTCGTCGATAAACGTACATGCTCTCTATGGCGTGCCGTAAGAGCTACCATGAACAAAAGCAATGTAAGCGGTACGATGACCAAGCTGATAAGATAAAAAACCTGCTGAAGCGCCCATGCTTTGCGCGGATCGAGCAACCCGACCCATTGCCACAAACCATAAAAGGTAATGCACAGCAAAAAACAGCAAAAAGCGAATAAGGCCGCCGTGCTCCATTTTACGCGCAAGGTCAAAGTCGAGGGCTGAATGTTCGATGTGGTAGGCATGGGTTAACCGGAACTTAGGATGAAGATTTTATCTGTCCGAGAAGTTTATCTAAAGTCGGGGGCTTAGACTGGGTTTTTAGCGCAATGTGAGAGATTAGCCCTTAGTTATAAATCTGAAGTTAAAGATAAGTTACTAAAATTTAACTAAGCTATTACATGCTGTTAACGATCTGTCCGCTATGGCGGTAAAACCTTTTGATTGAGCCTCATGCCGGAACGCGCCTTCTCCCTAGCACCCACGCAAGAAATGGCCCTCTTGGACCATATAGAACGTCTTGACAAATTGCGTGCCGGACGGACTGCCTTACATATCCGATTTTCCTGCCTATCGCCCTATAATCGACGACCCGATTATATCCGGATAGCTACCGAAACATTCGAAAACGCCATTCGCCTTTTAGATGGGCAGCTGTTTATTCTTAGCAACGCCGATATCCTCTACATAGCTCGCAATGTTCCAGTCTCCACACTCGATGGAGCTGTCAACAAATTGCGCGTTTTATTCAGCGAAGATCCGGTCTTACAATACATCGATACACACACGCAGCAGTTTTGTTCATGGTATCATCTAGATAAAGATTACGAAAATCTGCTCGATATCGCGAAAAACCTCTTGAAAGAAGCCGAGATAAACCGCGAACTCGGCGTTTCAAATAACGCACTAGCAGAAGTATCAGCCTACTCGCCAATTCGGCCAGAACTCCTAGCCCGATTAGAACAAACGCTCTCCAAAGCAGACGTCTCTAACGTCGTACGTCGGCAAATGGCCTGCACCATCATCGATAACGTTCCGCTACAGCCGTTGTTTGAAGAAATTTATGTGTCGATTGACGATCTTCAACAAATAACAACGCCTGATGTCGACCTTATGGCCAATCGATGGCTCTTTCAGTATCTAACTCAAACGCTCGATAAACGCGTGATGGCGATGATGATCCGCGATGGAATTCGTAGCGATCGCCCCTTTAGCCTCAACCTCAATGTCGCAAGCGTACTGACGCCAGATTTTGCGCGCTTCGAGCAGGCTATTACACCGCAGCTACGTGGGCGTTTGGTGATCGAATTTAATAAACTCGATGTATTTTCGGATATGGGCGCCTTTATCTTCGCGCGCGACTATTTGCGCGATCACGGATTTCGTTTATGCCTAGATGGCCTTACGCACCACACGTTGCCCTATTATGATCGCACGCGACTTGGCTTTGATCTTATCAAGATTTATTGGACACCTGATAGTATCGACAACATGTTGCCCGAGATGATCCCCGAAATACGCCACATTGTCATGGATGCCGGACAAGCGCGGACGATCTTATGCCGTTGCGAAACCGAACGATCCGTCGAGATCGGACAGCAATTGGGTATCGTCATGTTTCAAGGGCGTCACGTTGACAAACTCTATGCCGCCCATCGCTTAGCAACGGGGGCTGCGGTCACCCTACCCATTCGGCAGTAAGCACTTGATAGAAGACAATTTTCTTCGCACTTTTAAGTTATCTTTAACGTTAATTATTCAGAGCAATTTAAGCATTTCAACACATAATGCATAAAATTATCCGCTGGATATTGATGGGCTATTATGACCACGACACCTTCGGCACCAGATACATCAAATGACGATACGGTGACCGCCCCGACTTTCGCTGTCCCACCACCAACAAGCACTATCGGGGGAAACGGGTGGTCGCATATTCCCCATACGGACGGTAAACCAGATGTTACGTTCATAACAAAAGGGACGCCTGGGCACATCACCGATTTATGGATGGTCAGTGGCAATCATACTTCTGAATATCATTTAGTTGAAAATCGCGATACGGGCGCTAGGGATACAACCGCATCCACTTTTAGGCATGATGGAGAGCTTGCTAACCCAAATTATGACATTGACCCAAAGTTCCAAGGACACCTGACATCGACCGAGGCCATGAATATCGCTCTTAACGGTACGGTCTATCCGCCCAAGGGTACGGCGAAAGCGCCTTTTGGCCAAACAAGTACATTCGAAATCGGAACCAAAGAAGCCTATCATGATTTCTTTGCAACCGAGACTAAGTTGAAAGAACCACTGCCTAAATTTGCGGATGGCTTTGCTCTAACGCCAACCTCAAATAAGTTCGGTCCCGAGGCTTGGTCGTATGCCCCCCAAGCCCCTGGCCAACCCCCTGTTCTGTTCCTTGCTGACCAAGCCGTCGCTGGGCAAAATGGTGCCAAAGGCCAAATCGCTGATTTAAGCATCAATGTTTATAAACCAGATGGAACTATTGCTCACAAAGTTGAGTATCATCAACTTGTCGATGTAAGTAATAATGGCAACAGGGCAGGCCCTACTGTGTTTTTAGTCGACGGCAAAATAACCGATCCTCATCAGCATTTGGATGCAAAAGATCCAAGGAGCCCAACAGGTCAGGATATCATCAACCAAGCTTTTTCTGACCCGGCCATGAAGGATGGTTTTGCGCCACCGACAGACTTCTTAACCAACAAGCTCGCCTACGATATTTATCACGGCGTTCATCGAAATATGGAAACGCCCTTTCCGGTTGATGCCCAAAATTCTCATACGGCAGTTCCAGGGCCAACGCCGCCAACCAAAACCGGTCAAAACGTACCTGCCGGATCGCCGCCAACCATGGAAGCTGAAATCAAAGCGATGCCCACTCAGATCGTAGCCTCGCTCGATAATTACGCCGCCAAGAGAGGCAATTTTCGCAGCGTAGACATGACCCCAGCCTTACAAGAACCCAAAGAAGCCGTTATGCCGGGTGCCGACAAAGTGGCTGACTTAACGCCCGCGCCACAAAGTAATATCGCAAAATTTTTACCCAAACCTGCATAAACCTTTCTGCTTCATACGCTCCGATTTATATTACGTCAGTTGCGATTTAAATCTACTACCGGCCACAATATATTATTATTACTGACCACCTCTTGCCCGTTATCGGCAAACGATCTAAAGAGAGGCATGCTCGAAAGCGCCTTGGCCATTGAAACACAAAAGCTGCGCAAAACATTCGATGAAGTCGTCGCTGTTGATGCGATTGATCTCAGCGTTCAACGCGGCGGCATCACGGCCCTCTTGGGCGGCAATGGTGCCGGAAAAACAACCACCATGGCCATGCTCCTTGGTCTGATTAAGCCAACTTCCGGCAGCATAACAATACTCGGACGCGATCTCTTGCGTGAACGGGCCTTGATCGCACCCTATATGAATTTTTCTTCGCCCTATGTTGATCTGCCCAACCGGCTTACTGTGCGACAGAATCTAGTTGTTTACGGCAATCTTTACGGTATCGCGGATCAAAAAGAACGCATATCGGAATTGGCCGAGCAGCTCCAGATTTTGCCTTTCCTCGACCGCAAACATGGCGCACTTTCGGCCGGGCAGAAAACACGCGCCTCACTAGCGAAGTCACTCTTAAATAAACCCCAAATATTACTGCTTGACGAACCAACGGCATCCCTAGACCCCGATACGGCTGACTGGGTACGCACTCTCTTGATGGATTATCAAAAGTCCAATAGGGCCACAATTTTCATGGCCTCACATAATATGTATGAGGTCGAACGCATGTGCGAAGACGTCATTGTCATGCAAGGAGGTCAAATCGTGGATCGTGGATCGCCGCAAAACTTACTAAAATCCTACAGCCGCGAAAATCTAGAAGAGGTGTTTCTTGACATTGCACGCCATCGCAACGCCGCATCCTGAACGATATCGTTCTATGACTTTGTTCTTGCGCCGCTTGTTGGCGCTCTTACAAAGACACGTTTATTTACTCACGGGATCGTGGCCGCGCCTTATTGAAATGCTCTATTGGCCGACGATCAATATGATGGTCTGGGGTTTTACCAGCCTCTATGTTCTGAGGGTTCTCAACCACGCCATTGCCGTCTCCGGTATATTTGTCGCCGGCGTCATACTGACCGAGGTTTTTTTTCGTAGCACAGTTGGCATGATGTTGATGTTCCTTGAGGAAGTGTGGTCGCGCAATTTGGGGCATTTATTCGCGAGCCCATTAAAATTTTCAGACTATTTAATCGGCATTATGGGGCTAAGTCTGCTGCGCACCATGATTTCCATATCACTTGCCGTTGTTGTAGCGAATTATCTTTTTGACTTCTCATTATTCAGCTTGGGACGTCCCCTCCTCGGCTTTCTGGCTTTACTTCTGTTGAGTGGTTGGTGGTATGGGTTTTTGATGATCGCCCTTCTGCTTCGCTTTGGCCTCGCTGCTGAATGGACTGCCTGGATGCTGGTATGGCTCATTATCCCTATCATCGCACCCTATTACCCCGTTTCAGTGCTGCCGCAATGGATGCAATTTGTATCTTGGGCTTTACCTCAAACCTACGTCTTTGAATGTGTCAAAGATTTGATTGGACAGCATCAATTACGTACAGATTACTTGATCAAGGCGCTGGCCTTAAATGTCGTGTATTTCGTCGCTTGCGCTTTTATTTTCTATCGCGCTTATCAAGGTGCTCGAAGGCGCGGTGGTTTGCTGCAGATGGGTGAGTAATTGGCGATTTGAGTTGTTTAATTCTATTGTGAGTTCGCTTATACTTAGCCGC
>Ga0206839_1131_pt1 | contig 16651 bp, 14 predicted proteins | sample Alteio_BWOrgCont_27_FD_152883 | JGI IMG/M metagenome (GOLD analysis project Ga0206839, IMG submission 152883) | Enriched cells from forest soil in Barre Woods Harvard Forest LTER site, Petersham, Massachusetts, United States -... | ecosystem: Environmental > Terrestrial > Soil > Temperate forest >... | reverse complement strand
AACAATGACAACAGAGCAACAATCCAAGCTTTCTCTTCCATTGCGCCAAGCGATAATGTATTAAATAACAACCGGCGAGTGGGTCGGCCGATTTTGTATTCTTGCATCGATATTTGACTCTCTTGTGCTACGAGAATGCATTTGGCATTCTTGTGCTACAATGATGTAAATGCGATGTTGGTATTATAATTATTGTGATCCGATCATATCGGCTTTACCAATGTGAAATAACGGGCACACGTGCGTCAAATTGTGGCGTGCGTCTGTTTTTTTTTGTATCCAAGTACGCAAACTGATGTGCGTCTCGTGTTTAGTGTTGTTATGCATTGCCTCGTATTTCATTGAAGTTTTTGTGTCAAGTCGTGATCTGGACTGTGATCTTTCGATCATCTCGTATACATGTCCCGTCGAGATCGAGCCATTACGCCGCGCCTCTTTGTTGGTCAACTTACGGCGACCACAAGTGTGGATGATCTAAAAAATGTGTTTAGCAAGTATGGGCAAGTCGTAGATTGTTTGGTACACTGTGTTCTATGATGCGCGTTATGTTATTAAATGATATGTGCGCTTTCAGATCAAGGGCCATTTCGGGTTTGTCGAACTCAAATCGCATGATCAGGTTGGTCTTGTTTTTCGCGTTTGCTCAGCCTCCTTTGTGTCGTGTTTTCAGGCTCAAGATGCGTGCAACGCGCTAAACAATGCCAAGGTTTTGGGCACGTCGCTCAAGGTCGAGTTCTCTAGAAATCATAAGCCCTACTCAAAATGTCAGTGCAAAAAGACCTTGTTATCATTTACGAATAGATTGTGCCTTAGGGGAGAACGCGCAAGACAAACGGCGGCTGTACTTGGCGAATGTCGATTTTTCGGTCAAATCCGAAGAGATTCACAAACTGTTTGTGGTGCGTAACGTGTTGGGTTGTGTTCACTCACTGACACGCGCAATGGGGCGTCTCCACGTCTGTGTCATCACATGCGCTTATATATATATGATGCAGACATGCGGTGATGTTAGAGATGTGCACATTATTCAAAATATCCAATCAAAACCGACTGGAGTTGCGTTTGTCGAATTTGCCAACGAGGAGCAGGCGGCCAAGGCTCTCGGCAAGTTCCGTTTTACTCGTGAACTCGGCAATCGCGAGGTTTGATGGGCTTTATTATTTAGTGTTGCAATGTACATTCTATTGCACGTTCATTGTACTTCGCGTGTGGGATGTCTTGTTTTTCGTTCAGGTGAGTGTGTCATACGCAAACACTCGTCGGACTGGCTCATCTTCACATCAATCGTCGAACAAACGTGAACGCCTGAGATCACGATCACCTGATGCAAAGACATCCAGGGATACCCGACGAGTGTCGAGAGTGGAAACGAAGGATCCATGTGAAATGTATGTCCAATATATAATGAGATCGCATCGCCCTATCATATGCTATTACATATATATGCATGCGCGCTCTTATCCTGTTTTTGCTGTCAGATCATCTCCACGTGTAAAAGCTGCACTCACTCCCAACATTTCCAACGGTGGCACCAGTGGCAACGGCGCTGAAGTCAAGAATCTCGACCGATCCTTGTCAATCGAGAAACCTCGGCGTGAAAGTTCTCCTCACAACGTTAAGAAGGTCAAGTCGGACAAGTTGGACAGCGAGAACAAAGACGCGCATCGCGATGGTGCTACCGTTGCTGCGTTGGTTGTTCCAAAGAGCGAACAAGGTGCGGATCGCAAAGATCCGAGTACCCACCGTGATGTAAGCTTGACGCGATCGGCTTCTCGAGCTCCGTCTTCATCGCCAAAGATTGAGTGTGCTGACAAAGAAAGGTTGGATGCGTCCTCCAAGTCAGAAGCCGCCACAATGGATGATAAGGACGACGACGTGCCGCAGCGAAAGACGGCAGCAAATCCGGATCGCGTGCAAAGTGTTAGTCCGAGACCCATTCGAAGCCGAAGCCGTTACAATCCTACAGACTCGTATGCGTCCTCTACCAAACGTTGCGCAAGTCCTTCTTTTGGCTCTGACTTGACGAACTTGACGGGTGGTCGTCAAGCGCGCTCTCGCAGTCGTTCTCAAAGTCGTGGTGAAATCGCCAATCCGCGTGAGAAACGTGGCGAGAAACGTGGTGACAAACATGGTGACAAACATGGTGACAAACATGAGGACCAACGTGCAGACAAACGTGGAGACAAACATGGTGACAAACATGGTGGCAACGTTGTTTCTCCAATGCGTTCTGCTCGAAGTCGTAGTCCTGTACGTTCCAACCAAAGTGTCGGCACAAGTGAAGAACCTCGAAAATCATCGACAAATCGAGTCCGCAGCCGCACCCGCAGCCGAAGTCGTAGCCGAAGCCGCAATATCAGTCGCAATCGCGATTTTGTTGTTAAAGATGTCAGCCGAAGCAAGGATCGTAGCGCAAGTCGAAGTCGAAATCGAAGCCGAACCAAAAGCAAAAGCAAGAACCGTGCCGCATCTCGCTCTGTGGGCATCGATGTCGTACGCTCCGGATCCACAGAAAGAACGGATAACGGTACATCACGGCTTGGACCCGATGATGGAAGAGTCGGTGACCAAGATAAGCGTTTGCGCAGAGAAAACAAAGACGACGACCATCTGACAAATCGAGCGGTCTTGGACAAAGAATCAAGCAAAGCCGACGCTGCCAAGAAGAAGGACTCCGAGTCTCTGACACGTGATGTTGGTGCCAATGCGGTCACGCTACGTCGTGGTGGCAGCAAAGGTGTGGCGGAGACAGCTACGCAAGTAAGAGATCCTGGTTCGCCTCGCAAAAAGCCTACGAAACGCGAAAGTGGTTGTCACGCGAACAAACTAGAGAATGTTGGGTCGACACTTTCTCATTTTGTTGGAAACACCAACAAGGCCAGTGAGTCGCGAAGCAAGGGCGAACAGGTGCAGTTGCTTCCTAAACGCGTTGCTGCTGAACAAAGTTTGGATTCTGCCCGTTCTACTCGCCGCATCTCTCGCTCGCGTACCCGCAGTCGTGGTCGCCTTCCTCGTCGAGGCCAGAGTTCTAGTGTCGCTAAGTGTCAAAATCGCAGTCCCATTCGAGATCGTGTTCGAAACGAAAGTCCTACTTTGCGATCGCATGTGTCCAACGGGCACCAAGCTTCTGCATGGACTGAGAGACGTGATCGATCTCGCAGCCGCAGCCCGCTTCCACGACGTGCAGCCAGAAGCCGTAGCCCTCGTCGCGCTCCCTCGCCGCGCTATGCAGCGGAAAATCGCAGTCCTCGAGGACTCCGAAGAAGCCCTCAAAGAAGCCCTCATCGCGGTGCACCATTTAGTCAGCATACCAAATACCAAACCGTGCCAAACGAAACAGAGTTACGCAAAGGTATGTGCTTTGTCTGCTTGTTCATATGGTTTCGTGTTGCGCTGTCACGTATCGATGAGCGTTGTGTTCACGCCATTTTGTCCTGCTGGTTGCTCATACGTTGACTGACGTTGCTTACTGAATTGTATCTTTGTCGTATTTGCCGTGCGACAGCCGTGGAACAAGCTCGGGCGATTTTACGATTCGCGGAACAACACAAGAGACTGTTGCGTTGAACAGTTGGGGTTGCCCTTTATCGGGTGCATTATAAGCCGCCGGATTGGATGTGTACTCTTTGATCGTGGCGAAAAGCCAATGGTATATATGGGTGCAGTTGTTTGTAATCGTTGTGCAAAATTCGAGTTTGAAAACCTTTCCGATTCTTGCTCGCTTGCACACAGTCAAATATGTTAAGGAAGGAGGACCACAGGCAATGCAAGGAACCGAAATAGTACGGCACCGAAGCGGATGCGTAGTAAAACCAATCCACGCTAATCATTGACCTCTGCAATTCTCGCTCATCGTGATTGTCGCCTCCTTGCGAGCGTAGCACGTTAATTCGCGCTGTGTGATATCCACTTGCAAGTCAAAATCAAACCGTCGTTCGCTCTTAATGCATGCATAGATATGTATGACTAAAATTGAACATGTTATGCATTTCTGTCACACGCACAAGGGCGTTTCAGTAGCACGGGGGCGGCCCGAGTTTGAGATAATTTACTGAGCCTTGCACAGAAATGGAATCCAAGGCCGAATCCGCACTTGACACGATGCCATGGGGATTTGATGTGGAACAATTCAGTGACAGGGTCTTGTGCGTGTATGTGGTTGGCGAGGACAAGGCGCAACAGCAGCCTTCCCACAGCTCTTCGCGTACCACAAAAGAAATCAAGGACGCAACAACGTCCATGTCACTTGACATGGATACAGTCGATGACGTTCCTTGCCTGCGGGTTCAGCACGAACATGACGGCAACGGTGGTGGCATCAGGCGCGATGTTAACGTGAATGCAAATGATATCAGTAAGTTTCGTTTTGCTACACTCGTTGTCGCGTCGATGGTCACTGGCATTCAAAGACGATGATCTTGCGCATGCAGTAAAAGACAACGGTCACGATGCTGCTTCACGCAACGAATCGAAACGAACCGTTCTGCCGTCTGTCTCACCTAGATATTTGTATCGCAAGTTGAGCGTAAGTTCATTTGCCTTGGCGAAAGGCAGCACCGTCTTTCGCGCTCTTCTGAGCAACGGGATGAGGGAAACGTCCTGCAAGGAAATTGACGTCGAGGTACCCAAAACACGGCAACAATGACACTTTGTTCCCTTGAACCTCTGCGTAAATCCTGTTTTTTAATGTGTCGCAACATCAGGTGAACAGTCGTGCAGAAGCGGAATCGCTAATATGGCTCATACGCGCCATATACGATGTTCGTGACATTAAAAATGTTCCCAGTGACGATTTGATTGCTTTTCTCATTGCGACAGACAAATTTGGAGCTGAACGGTTGGTTCTTCATTCGCTTGTCAACGTCTCTTTTGGTGACCGGTCTCGGTTGTTTGTTTTTGTGATTTAGATTGGCAGCCAAGTGTTGTACCATTCTGTCGGCGTCACTCACACCTGGGCGTAGTCGCATGCTCCTTTCGTTACCAGAGGCAATATTAGGCCAAGGCGGTAATGCCTGCGCCGTCCAAAAGGCAGAGACCATTATCGTCGAATACATGCACGTAAGTGATGGACCAAATCATTTGCGTTTTGTTATCATTGTCGTCTGCGCTTGCGTTTGCCGCTGCCAAATATTGTACTGATGCCGTTGCGATGTTCGTGTATGACGTACATATATATGCAACGTGCAGCCGTTCCAGGACAAATGGCAGACAAACGAGTTACTGGAGCTGTCAGAATGGAGTTTATGTGCTATTCTTAATTCAAAGTAAGATAACAACGATAATAGCGCGCGTTGCATCCATTTTTTGCTGTGGGTTTTGTTGCTTCCTAGTAAAACAGTCGTGACATCCGAGAACTCGCTATTCCAAGCAGTGAAACGATGGTGGAATGAGAGCCCTCATTCTCCATTGGTACGCAAAGCCAGTTTATCGGAGCAAATGCATGCGGCGGAGAAATTGTCCTCTACATTACGCTACGCGCGTATGACCGTGGATTTTTTGTTGGACGTTGTGCGACACCATTCTTGGGCGTCGTCTTCTGCTCTTGCTGCTTTGCCAACACAATCGTTACCCGCAAATGGTAGCGGAATGATGTGTGATGACGGCAACTGCCACCCTGTGGATAAGCGGGTGTATGCGAACGTTGTAACTGCGTTGGAGTATTTGGCCAGTTCTGTCTCACGCCGGCAATCTCTTCTTGCGGTGCTTGCGCACAAGGTACTGTCAGATTCAATTTAACGCACGGCTGCCGTATTATGCGAGCGCTACGTCATTTGTACTTGGTTCACGCGTATCCATGTATTGCTCCTGTCATATGTCTTTGTCGTGTATACGTGCACTGTTCATTTGATATTTATATCTCTGTCGTCTTATTAAATGTAATGGCGTAGAGGTCCCAGTCGCATATCGCTCGCGATGTAGTTGGCTCTCTTTGGACGACCTTTTACTGGACGTTACCTGATGTCGCACATATGCCAACAGATCGTTTCGTTTGCTCGGATAGCTTTTGTGTCGATGGTTACTACTTTAATATGCGCGCCGGATGCAACGTCACCGCCTTGAGTCGGCATTTTGCGTTATTCTTGACACTTGATTTGGGCAAAACTGGCTTGGTACTGTTTTGTGTTATGTGTTGTCTGTTCTGTGTCGTGTGTGAATTACTGTATGCTTACGTGATGTTTGTCTTTTGTATAATAACGAGCCACGCACGCCGTTTGCACGACTCGATACACTCACATCGTGTTTGAATGCAGGACAAGACGAGACCTTTCTTCGTACCAACTTTCACTCAAGTTTGGGTGTGGCGAAACACGCCATTGACCAGGTCAAATCATCCAAACGGTTTGGCCCCGTTCGACGCAAGGAACTCGGACGGATTCCAAAACGCGTACTCGCCCACGTATACTGACACGCCAGGTGGTTTTCGAAGTGACGCTCTCGAACTGGGCTACCACGATTTGCTTCAGGAAGTACGCATTTTTGTTTGAGTGTACCGCTTGTCTCGTGCTTGGCCACGCAGTCTTTGTCTGATTGCCGTGTTTTGGCCTTGTGCTACAGACGTGGGATGCAGTGGTGCAGAGACCGAGTCGATACCTTGACGAAGATGGTGCAATGCATATCCGCCTTAATGTGCGCTATCGACCATGCTAGGAAAGTTCTTGCGCTCTTGAGCGTGGTACGAGTCTGCTAAATTCACCAACCAAGGGTCCCGCGTTTTTTGAGTTCCCTGCTTCTTACATCCTGCTCCTTTGGCTTTTTGCATCGCGTCAGTGACATACTTGCAAGTGTCGCACCCACCACAAGCAACTCGGTATTTCGGTGTTTGGTTAGATCACCGCGTGCTGAAATGATGCCCACTGAGAACACTTGGTGAATGGAAATCTCATCAAAACGCTAGGTCCAATCCAATCCTTGTTGCACATCCCTTTTCCAATCGTTCGAATTGTTATGTTAACAAATAAGCCGCGGTTTTGGTGCAACGCGTTAAGCCTCGTGCCAGGCGTCCGAGGTCCGGGTCTATCATTCGTTTCACTGTCACTTGCAACTGAAAAAATGTGTGACGACTCTCGTGCATTGTAACGTTTGTAACAAGGAAAAAAAAACCACATTGAGGACCTAACCCACTACCCTTTATAGTATATATATACGACAAAATGGAAGGCTACGGTAGCGAAAGCGAGTGCGACAGTCCTCGCACATTCGACGTGCAAACAGATCAGCCAGAGTCGCCTGAACCATTGAGTCCAAGTATTGGCGAAGAACCAACATCGCCAGGGTCATCAAGGATATCGGAGGATACACCGTGGTCGCAACATCGTGGCACGACGGGAGATGGCGGTCGCGACAGAGACGAAAGCGGTGGGAACCGTGCTATGGTATCGTTGAATAGTTTGAGCAGCGGACTTTGGCATCAACGATCACAACGATTCCATGAACTAAGACGCCAAGAACGAGAACTCAGTACCAACGTGGCACAAACGGTCGAAGACGAGACCGAACCCGAACGCCGTGCTGCAGAAGAAGCCCTAGCGGCGCTTAAGCGGAAACGCCAGGAATTGCTTCAACGTCAAGACATTCGTGCCCAAATGCAGGAGCAGCAGCGGTGCAGCGATGAGCTCGAAGATATTGGCGACGAGCTAAAACTCAAGCTTCGCAAGCTTGTGCGGGCCATAATGCGCGACGAATCGCTGAGTGATGAACAGAAAGCCGACATGGTGGAGGATGCTCATCGTCGCGCTGCATCTGCCTTGATGGATGACGAGGAACGATCCATGATTGAGCAACTACAAACGATGATGACCAACTTTTCGGCTCAGCAGTCAGGAGGAGGTCGAGGCAAAGTGAGACAAATGATTTGTCTGCGCTAGATAGACGGAAACGTGAAATCGCCCTGGCCCTTTGCGCTATCACGAGTACCAAGTGAATAACGTACCCCACACCACTCATTTGTACGTCGATCTGAAACTAAATTGTTGGACGTGTGGCAGTCGGCGTGTCACACAGAAACACACAATTCGGTGTTTCGGCGTATTTGGTTAGTAACTTGGTTACAGAATACTGAATACTGAATGGACACTCAACATTCGGCGCGACGCACCGTATTGATAGCGATAGCGCGAGACAACTTGTGTTCAAAACAAATAAAATCACTACGTAGTACATACAAGCAAGATCAACGATTAAAAAAATGCCTTGTTTGCGGGTAGACGTGGCTGCTCTTGTTTGTTGGGTTCTGCCAAATACAAATCATGTTCTCCTGATAGATCGACGGCAGGAAATAGCCCCGCCTTGATATCTTTGTATGCACGATACATTTGATCGGCACTTTCACGATAGGACATTTTGCCGCATCCAGTACACATGCCAGGACACCAAACCCTTTGGATGGCGCTTTGCTTGTGATTTATCCCGCTGTTGTATTTAAGCACCGCACTTAGCGCGGCCCCAAAGGCAAAGTACGCGTTCTGTGTCCCATCAACTGCTTGCGGAATCAACATTGTTGGTGCAGAAATCAAGTAGCACGATGTGCTTTCACCACCTGTGACCGTGCCGGTTGTTTTGCGTTCGAGTTTGGTATCGCAACAAGTACTCCACGTACCTTGCGCGATTTGAGCGGTATTTACTCGCGTAACCATGGCAGATCCGATAGGAAGATATCGACGGCCGTTGGCAAGCGAGTAGTCCACTAGTGAGGAGTCTTGTCGCAAGCGTTCACACAGTCGGTCTTGAATGCCTGGAAACACGGTCCGGCTAAGTGGGAGGTCGACTCCACCATCCATTTCCAATAAACTGTTCGCGGGTGACACGATTGCAGTGCCAAGTGGAATCACGGTGTCGTTTGCACAATTCCCTGAAATTGCAGGCGCCGTTTGTTTACGTTTCGACGTCTTTTTCGTTGCCTTGGCCTCCGTGCATTTTGTCGTAGCAGCAGACGCAAGCATCGTTACGAGGCCATGGCAACGGCATTTACGAAGATCCAATTTGGTGACTGAAATCGATTTCTGTTCACGAAACGCAGCTGCTATGGCATCGACAAATTCGTCATGTTGTGCAATGAAGACTATTGACAACTTGTCCATCGTTTTTGTTGTGTTGCACAGATTACATATCTCGCAACATCAGCTCGTGTACGTACATGTTTATAAAATTGATGCGACAACATCAGCATGTAGCATAAGCGCGGCTAAACTAGTTTTTTGCAGTCGTTTGCAATTTGAATACCGACATTCATTCACTACTGTCGTTCATTAGAACGCTCTCGTTGTATTTGACAATTTCTGTCTTGCCGATACAAATCAATAACATCCTCAAAGCTTCGCGCAAGTGACACCAAAGAAGCGGCACCCGTCCCGTCGTCATCTCACTTTTTGCCCATATTCGCTACGCGACAAGCGGCCGCTTGCGCTCGATACGCTCCTTCTCAAGTATAAACTTGCGTTCCTTGTAGCTTTGACTAGGTTCAAACGCCTTGACCTAACCACATCGTGCGTGCAGTACACCGTTAAATAAATTAAATAAGTATGAGACGCGCACATAGAACCACCCAAGGTCTGTGCCGCAACATTCACAAAAATGTCCTGTGTAGCCCAGTCGCGAGCGGACGATCTTCAACAGGTCCCTTGGTCACGTTGATGCTGCACCATAGCCACATACCAAACGTAAATAAACGAGAGCAAAAATCATCCCCAACGATCTTGCACACGCACTGGCATCGGCATCAATCATCTTACACGCTTGAAAACAACAAGCCCCGACCATATTTGCCATTAAACGCCTTTGTATCGTAACAAAACGTTCATTGTTATACGTTAAGACACGCAGTCGACGTCAATTGCAAACGAAACACCTTGGAATGCAATGCATCATGTAGCGCCAATGGGGCACGACTGCACCAACATGAACCTAGAACGTCACGAAACACAACAAAACAACTCAACTTACCACCGTGCACATTGGTAAACATCGCCGCGTCCCATCTCGGAATGAAATGCTTTTAGGATGCACGTTTTCTTCACCGGCGCGCTAGCCTTGGTCTCCAATGAGACGACGGATATCATCCAAACACGTTTGCCAAGTCGTACAGACTGAGCAATACACAACCTAAAATCACCCGTGATGCACCGTACATTAATGCGCGTGCCCAAATAATTTTACAACACTATCCTTTTCATAAAATTGCTCTAAAAAAATAGACCAAACGCAGAAAGCACGTGTTAATGCGCACCGTCACGTGTTTGCATTTCTTTGACTGTCAACGAAAAGTGCTCACGTTTGTGTTGTACACGCACAGTAGATGAACTTGTCCGACAAGAAAAAGCAACAACGCATGCGTGATGCTGTTCCGGTGGGTACTCAATGCGTCGGGTGTCAATCGGCGACTGCGCTAGAATGGTTTTCTATTCCAATGCCATCGAATGGTCCAATCGACGCTATTGCCGCGGTCGGGGTTGCAGCAGACTCGGCCGCTTCTTGTTTCGCTTGCGTCCATTGTTTCGGTCGATTCATTTGTCCAACGGTCGATTGTTTGGGGATGCGACTCATGCGCAAGTCCTGGCTTGGCAAATCGTAAGTATTTTTTCTTGTGTACCTTGTAATGCGCGCACTTTCGGGTACGGAAGAACAACTCATAACGTTTCGATTATGACTGCGGTTAGGTTCTTGTCACGGGTGTGCGAGCAATGCGCATTGAGCGCCTCCACGAACCATTTGCCCTTAGCTGCAGACGTTATTATGACGCAATCGGTCTCGAGCATGTGCGCCGATAGTCAAAGCGAGGGCGCTGTAGGCGACGACATTGAAATGCATCAAGACGCAAAGCAACTTAATTGTAATGAGCAAAAGGGTGAGGCGGACGAGCATCTTGGCGGCAAGCTCAGTAGAGTGGATAACATTTCAACTGGTGAACGCAAAACTCGCAAGCGGCAATGTACACAAGTGCCAACGCAACAACGTACACAAATGTCATTATCATCGTCACCACAACCGAAAGCAGCGGCCAAAAGACGGCGTGTAGTGTCTCATACTCCTGGACATGGAAGCGGGAGCGGGACACACATTGTCACAGCACTCACATCAAGCCAAGCAAGCGTTGCAGTGCCAACATTGGTTTTGCGAGCATGTTGCGAAACTTGCGAAACCTTCTTCGAGGACGTTCCCATCTCCAAAGCCAATCCACGACTGTGTTTGCCTTGCTTTGAGCTCGAGGTACTGCTCTTTTTTCGTTGTACGATGTGGTTATCGCCGCATTGTACGTTGTACCATTTAAACGCCTCTAGATTTTCATATCACGTTGAACAGGCCGCAAGACGTCAAAAGGTCAAGACTGAACTCATCAAGATGCATAGCGAAAGCCTAATGCAGAAGAAGCACAATCGCACCAAGCCGAGGCGTTTTGCGTGCTTGGCTCGAATTGCTTCTATGTGATGGTGCAAACCTTACCTCGGATACTGACACATGCTTTATCGGACAGCAAGGTGTCGCTTTGCACCCTAAATGAAGTGATGTTGATGAGTATCAAATGCTTGTACACTACGTTGTGATTGTGTACGTCGTTCATGTACTATTGTATTGACGAACCGAATTGAACGATGGTGCTCTTTGTTGATTGTGATCGTTTGAATTGAATCAAAGCTACGATATCACGTGAATCAAAGGTACAAGTACAATATTGATTGAATCAAGATACACAAACACACTAGGAATGAAACGCTGAGGAATAGGCGGGTGGTTTTGTCGCAAACGGGTGTGCTGTATGTATCAGCGTTGAACCAAACCGTTTTGGACGGCACTTGTGTATCGCAGCCGCTCTGTCATGTGTTCGTCGGTTGAATTGTTGCGGGCGCAAGCTTGCAAGAACATGTGATCGAGTTTTGGAAACCAAGGGCCCTCTTTTAGCCTTTCGTGGTTTGGGCTGATCACTATCGTGTTGATGCAACAAGTCACGCTGAAGCAATTTGATCTCAACTTACTAGCGCCAAATGGACACAGAATACAAGGTTCGACATACAAAGTCGCGCGCGCAAAAGGAGTTTTAACGAGTACAGATATACAAACACAACGCAAATTCGATGAGCAGTGGCAAAGGAAGCGGCATGTCCAAATGGTATCAAGACGGACTTATTGGGGTTGCGTGTCGCAATTCAACCTCGTTCGCCAAAACGTCGTCGAGTTCCAAAAGAACGCGAGGACGAGAACGTTTAAACGTGACCAAATGCCAAACGTATTCATCGTCCACGATCCTATCCTGAGAAAGTAGGTTTTGGGCCGGGTGGAAGTAATGGGCGTGTTTCAGTACGGTCAAATGCGGCCAAACATCAGGTTGGAAAATAGAACGAACGGTGGCAAGAGCGGTTGATTGCCCACGACCCACAAACGACAAAACCTCGACTCCTGGGAAGGCGTCTGTTACACGAGCAATGAATCCATACCAAGTGTTTGATAGCGAAAGTTCACGTAGATTTGAGAAAACACCAGTGCTGCGAAGTTTCAACACGCCGAAATCAGCATGCAGAGAAACCAAATTTGGTGGTAGCGTTCCAACATCGTTACAAAGATAGTCGGTTTCCGAGACATTCAGATGGGTAAGGGACGCCAGTAGGGGTAAGAAAGTGTGGCCTTCGCTCAAGCTGAAAGCCATAGCGCCTTGTAGATCCAACGACCGCAAGTGCGTACAACGAACACAAAGTGATACGAAAATGCCAGGAGAAATTCGGTCCAAATTGGGTACTCCAAATGTTTCCAACATCGGGCAAGCACGTAAAATGGATTGAAATTGCTCGTTCTCGTTCTTTCCACCATAATTGGATACGATCAATGACGTCAACTTGGGGAAGTCATATTTGATTTCCAAGCCGCGCCTCCAGTCAAAGCTCACCGCATCGTCTAATCGAAGTGAAACGAGATTCACGCACGCACTCACGCACTCAAATGCATTCTTGGTGCAGTCACCACGCAAAGTCAAATGCCGAAGGTTTGCCAAGAAGGAATGACGTTGCATAGATGGGTACATAAATATGCGCACGTCCGATGTGACCTGTAAACTCTCCAATTTGTGAAGACGGGAAACGAGAGCTTCTAGGCGTTTGATTCCCATCTTCTTGCGCACAACTAAGGTCTTGATATTAGATAGCGCAGGTGAAGGGGCGCCTTTCGACGACAATGACAGACGATGGCGCAAAAATATACTGCATCGTGAGAATATCGCGATCGCGCGTAAATCCAAAAACGATGATACGACCAATAGCAAACTCGATCCCAAGCGAGTAAAACAGTGGACGAGGGCATTCTCTTGACTGTTTTTGGCTCGGTAATCAAGTGCATCTAAAACACGTGGTACACATGTACCGTGGCCACCGAATCCATCAGTATTCGTTGCCTGCAAAACGCGTTTAACAAGCTCCGGTCTGTTCATTTTGTCTGATTCGGACTTGGGCACGCCTTGCTTTGTCACCAACATTCTGAGTTGCGAAACTTTCAAATCGTCAATGCAAAGCACGCCATTCGCAAAAAGCGTGTCAACAACCGCATCATCGAGGTTGGCAGCCGCTTTTTGGGCTTGAACTCGTTGTTTCTTTGTTGACATCTGTCGTGGCGTGCATACATGATGACAAGAGTAAGCAAAGAGATGTGGACATGTACAAACAAACGACAAGGGGCGACATGGCGATGAGATATCATTACGGTACCAACGAATTCGTAAGTCACCAAAAATTTCAGCACGTGTCAATTGTTTGTGCGGAAATTAAATCGATATGCGAGAGTGAACAACTAAGTTGATCCGTAAATTATGATATTTCCCTGCGCTTGCGCTTACGCGCGTTCGTGATTACGCGAAGCACTGAGCACGTGCGCGGTTCGTTTCCAAAAATCAAGCACCCAACGTCACGAACTGACACTCGGCAGTTTAGCAAAAAGAACCAATCCGCAACAGTATTGCACTCATATGGCGTATCATAAATATTGTCACCATGTTGTGCCGTTCAGGGGTGCACGGCATATTAGGGGACGCATGTCGCTTCCCCTCGACCCATTGAGCGTTAAGTTTTGCTAGTTGCCCAGCGCAAGGGGTAATGGGGAAGCGGCACGCGTCCCCAAATATATTATTGAAACATACACGTAACAGCCGAACGACCCGACCGTTAACCGAAGGGGTCAAGCGGAGCGCGTAGGAGTTCCCCTAGAATCGTTCAGTCTTTTGCTTTTTGAGTGCGCTTTTCCTCACTGTCGCACGCGGCTTCTCGGCACTTATTGTGGTAGCCGCAACCCTGGGCTTACCAAATAAGAGCCTGGGTGTGGACAGCTTGATGCCTGTATTGGTTGTGTTTGTCGCGTTTGGGGATACACCGCCAGCTCCACAATGGGATCCACCGCGCCTCGCCGCAATAATGTCAATCGGCCGGGATAGACCAGAATTTGAACTGGTACTATTGCCATTGCCGCCATTGTTGTGGCGTTGGCCGCTGTTGCTCACCGACGGTATCGAACGGAGTGGTGTGCCAAAATGACCATGCGACACGTTCACCTTGGGCGTACGAGGAGACTGCAATTGCGCATTGCTCGAAGAAGAAGGCGTGCGTTCAACAGTGTGCAACATAGTACCACTATCCCCAAAATCGAGCAATCGATCAGAGGAGCTTGCCGAACTAGTAATAGAAGTCATCATCAGTCTTGTGGTCTCGGCAGATTTGACAGCAGCAGCACGCTGTGGGGGAGGCGCGGAAAGCGAGGCAAGTAAAGTTGCGTCTGCTGAACTTGATCCCGATTCCGAATCCGAGGACGACCAAGCGTAAGACGACGATGACGACACCGAGGAGGCATATGAGGAACTTGGTGCACCAACTCCAACTTTATGTCCTTTGTCGAAAGGTTCTTCCTCTTCTACGTCATCCCTATCCTTGCCCTTGCGGCCGACTTTCTTCTTATCTTTTGCGACGCCACGCTTGACGTTTGACTTTGGTTCGCGCTTCCGCTTCTTTGAACAAGTGAGAACCGAATCATTTGCACGGTTCGGTGCGCGCTCTTGTCCTTCTGACAAACCATATCGTTCTACATCGGCGTGCTCGTTTGTCTTTTCATATTCCTTTCGCAGCATTGTCTTCATTGTCGTGTCTATGCATTGCAGTGACTGCACAAGCAGCACTAAATGAGATCTCGGCAATTAGAGAGAATAGAGCTACTAGTGAAGTGGAGTAATACAGTGCCATGGTGAAGTGAAAACAACCAACAAGCAATCACAAAGCCAACATACGCAAATTGCACACATACACACACACTGCACGTGTCATACCTGAACATTCGGCTTGCGAATCCAAGCAAGCGTCATGTTGAACGCAGCTGCAAGTGCTCGGGTATCGTATGCACGTGCTTCCGGGACGAGTGAACCACCAGTCACTTCAATGTGCCGGCGCTCATGTCCTGCGAGCTCCTAACGTTGCCACGATGTGTAAAAAAAAACGTCGCTTGCGCAAAAGAGGGGACGCAGCGAGCAAAAGAGGCAAGCATATAAATGCGCAAACCTTGAGCGCGCGCCCAATTGATAACAATATGTTGGGCTGATGATCGTAAGCAATGGCATCGCGTTGCTCCGGGTTTGCCTTGGCGAGAGCAACAATCATTTTTTCGATCGTCACCATCAAATCACGTATTGCAGAAGGCGCCGCATCCTTGGCCTCTTGCAGATCAGCAAACTTGCGTTCGCCAACTTCTGCCTTTTTGCAAGATCGCTCAAGCAAATTCTCAAACTTGTCGCGTTGCCTATCGTACTTGTCGGCAAGCAATTTGGTCTCGATCTCTTTCCCTCTTTCGATCTCGCGCTGCTTGTCGTCACGGGCACGTCGCTCGCTGTCGGCTTTGAGTTGCGCCTCCATCATGGATTGCATCCATCGCAGCTGACTAGTCTTGTCGTCACTGCAGAGCTGCAAGGCCGTCGCCTGCTCAGTGACGGCAACGGTGCGCACACCAGATACTATTCCTGTTTCTGATACTGATCCAGACGCCGCGGAAGGCGTTGTCGACGTCTTTGCAGCAGCGATTGATAGTCCTGGTGTTGTTGGAGCGAGCTGCATTTGCAACTACAACAACCCTGTCAAGCTGGATCTGCATAGTGTCTTGGTCATTGTGATACCACATGGAAAATGCTATCGTTAATATGCAATTACCGTACGAAGTACAAAATCAACGCACTCACAAGAAAGTGCAGCGTGATGTGCACGTACACGTGCCAAGCCAGGTCTCAAATGGCACATGTGCAAAACTAAAATTGGCCGGTTGGGACGAGGTTTGGTGGTGTGTTTGTTCTGTCGTGTTGTGCCATTGCAATCGGTACCATACATGCGTCCGCTATCCTAATTATTATCTGTACAATGTATCGTCGTTTGATTGTTACACATCGTGTGCTCGTTTCTTTGCACAGGTTGCTTGCAATCGTTTTAGCATGGCTCAGGAGCAGAACGCAATGTTTTACAAGTGTGCGGAGCATTTGTTGCGCGCTGTGTACGGTTCAACGGTTTCAATCGTTCCCGAATGGACCGACCGCACCGGCTGCATACCTGAGCTTCCGCGTGTACCCGTTGGTTTACCCTCTCGTGCGTCAGTTGCAGTCGGACAGCGACTTGATAGCCAGGAACAACAAGGACCGACTCGTGATGACCTCGCA
>Ga0206839_1130_pt1 | contig 16651 bp, 8 predicted proteins | sample Alteio_BWOrgCont_27_FD_152883 | JGI IMG/M metagenome (GOLD analysis project Ga0206839, IMG submission 152883) | Enriched cells from forest soil in Barre Woods Harvard Forest LTER site, Petersham, Massachusetts, United States -... | ecosystem: Environmental > Terrestrial > Soil > Temperate forest > O... | reverse complement strand
GCGGCCTTAGTCGTTGGCACTATCGATGACGATCCCCAACAGGGCATGGGCGTGACCCGCCAGCGGAAGCTGGACATCGCCGCAAGGTCTTACAAATTGTTGACGGAAAAATATCTCATTCCCCCCGAGGACATTTACTGGGACGTTTTGGTTTTTCCCTGCGCCACCGGCGATAGCCAGTACGTGGGATCGGCCGTTGAGACAATTGAAGCCTTGAAGCTGGTGAAGCAAAATTTCCCAGGAACAAAAACGGTTCTGGGAGTTTCCAACGTCTCCTTCGGTCTTCCGCCGGCGGGCCGCGAGGTTCTCAACTCTGTTTTTCTTTACCATTGCACCCAAGCGGGTTTGGACATGGCCATCGTCAACTCGGAGAAGCTAGAGCGTTACGCTGGCATTCCCGAAGAAGAAAGGCACTTGGCCGAGGCGTTGATTTTCAATCCTACCGATGAAGCCATCGCCACCTTCACCGCGCATTTTCGTGAAGCCAAAGAAAAAAAGATGATGGACACGGGTTCCATGACGGTGGAAGAGCGCCTGGCTAAGTACATTGTGGGCGGAACCAAAGAGGGCTTGGCGCGGGATTTGGAATTGGCTCTTAAAAATTCCAGACCCTTAGAAATCATCAACGGCCCTTTGATGAAGGGCATGGACGAAGTGGGCAGGCTCTTCAATAATAACGAATTGATCGTGGCCGAAGTTCTTCAAAGTGCCGAGGCCATGAAAGCGGCGGTGACCTATCTTGAGCCCCACATGGACAAAGTTGAAACGGCCACTCGTGGAAAAGTTGTTCTCGCCACCGTGAAGGGCGACGTCCATGACATCGGAAAAAACTTAGTCGACATTATTTTCTCCAACAATGGTTTCAAAGTCATAAATTTGGGTATTAAAATCCCCCCAGAAACTTTGATCAGAGCCATCCGTGAGCATGCTCCCGATATGGTTGGGCTCTCCGGCCTTTTGGTGAAATCCGCCCAGCAGATGGTGATCACGGCTGGCGACATGACCCAGGCTCAAATTAAAATTCCCATGCTTGTGGGCGGAGCCGCTTTGACTGAAAATTTCACTAATAACAAAATTGCTACAGCTTATGGTGGAACGGTTGTGTACGCCGGCGATGCCATGTCGGGTTTGGAGTTGGCAAAACAAATCGTCGTTCCTGAAAAGTTTGATAAACTCCGCCAAGCTTTGTCAGACAAGAGGCAGAAATCGGTGGACGCAGGAGTGAAAGCCTCCCGCCCCCAAGCGAGCCGGGTGCGGTCTTCCGCAGTGAACACTCTGGTGGAGATTCCCGAGCCGCCGGATTTTGAAAGACACGTCATTAAAAATATCCCTTGGGATCAGATTTGGAATTTCGTTAATCCCAGGATGATTTTCGGACGCCATTTAGGAATGAAAGGAGCCATGGTCAAGCTTCTGGAAAGTGGGGACGAACGTACCCTGCGCGCTACAGAAGAAGGACAAAAGGCCCTTGAGATTTTATTCGTAATTGAGGAATTGAAAAAAGAGTGGAAGAAAACGGCCCTAAAGCCCAAAGCGGTTTTTCAGTTTTTTGAAGCTGCCAGCGAAGGAAATTTTCTCTACATATACTCCCACGAAGAAGCGGACCGCTTGCGGCGAGCGCCGGCCGAGCCCAAGGTTCAACCCAAGCCACTGGTTACTTTTGATTTTCCAAGGCAGGCCAAGATCAACGGCCTCTGTCTCGCCGACTATGTGAATCCCCTGGGTTCGCCCAAGCCCGATAATATTTGTTTATTTACCGTCACCGCCGGCGAAGGAATAAGACCTTGGGCTGAAGATCTGAAAAAGCGCGGTGAATATTTGAAGTGTCACGTTTTGCAGGCCCTGGCTCTCGAAACCGCCGAAGCTTATGCCGAATATCTTCACGGCCAGATCCGCGCCATGTGGGGCTTTAATGATCCGCCCGAACTTACAATGATGGAGCGCTTTCAGGCCAAGTATCGGGGCAAGCGCTACTCGTTCGGCTATCCCGCGTGCCCCGTTTTAGATGATCAGGCCCATTTGTTCCGCCTGCTAAGGCCAGAAGACATAGGCATTCAATTGACGGAAGGGTTCATGATGGAACCCGAGGCCAGCGTTTCGGCCATCGCGTTCCACCATCCCGCCGCTATCTATTACGGTGTCGGAGAAATATAAGTTAATCTTTTTTCAGCGTCGGCGAATATTTCATTCCCAATTCGGTGAAGAGAAAGGCGTCCACAGCGGCTTCTTCTTCTACTTTTTGCGAGAGACTGCGACCGATGCCGTGACCACCTTCGTAATTCACTCGGAGCAGTACGGGATTCCCCGACGAAGTGGCCGCTTGTAATCGAGCCGCCATTTTTTTGGAGTGATAAGGATTCACTCGGCCGTCATTTACTCCTTCCATAAGTAAAATTGGCGGATAAGCTGTTCCGTCTTTTACATGGTGAAGGGGTGAGTAGGCGTAAAGAGCTTTGAACAGGGCGGGATCTTTAACCGTTCCGAACTCCGTCACGTTGAAGGCGCCGTTGGGATCGTTTTCCACGTGAAGCATATCGTAAATACCCACATGAGACACTACCGCGCCGAAAAGATCAGGCCGTTGGGTAAGGACGGCGCCCATAAGCAGGCCTCCGTTACTTCCGCCTTCAATGGCCAGATGTTTTTTGTCCGTGTACTTGGCCTGAATCAGGTGTTCACCGCAGGCGATGAAATCGTCAAAGACGTTTTGTTTCTTTGTGAGATTGCCGCCGTGATGCCAGGCTTCTCCGAATTCGCCGCCGCCACGGATATTGCCGATGGCTAAAACGCCGCCGTTTTCGAGCCAAAGGTGTACATCGGGCATGAACCGAGGCGTAATGTTGATACCATAACCGCCGTAACCCGTGAGAAGGGTGGGGTTGGTGCCGTCACGTTTTGTTCCCTTGCGGGACAAAATAGTGAGTGGAACTTTGGCTCCATCTTTGGACTTGGCCCATTCCCTATTTACTTGAATGTCACTGAAATCCACCGGGCTTTGAAAAACCATTGCCGTTTTGGTCGGCTGCCATTTTTCGGAGCCGGCCGTTGAGGGAGTGAACTGGTACCAAGCCAAGGGCTCGACGTAACTCTGACTGGAGAAATAAACCTGATCTCCGGCGGCCTTAATCATGTAAGACACGTCGGAAACGGGAGCTACCTTAAGCAAGCCCCTTTGCTTTCCGTTCAAATCAAATACTCGGACTTGCGAGGGGCCGCCGACAAGATCAACGGTATAAAGAAAGTTTTCTGTGGGAACGATTTCGCCCACCACCGCGGGACCTTCTTTAACAATAGTTTTGGCTGCAGCCAGCTTGGGGTTATTCAGAGAAAGTTTAAGAATTTTTCCACGAGGGGCGCCTTTTCTGGAAAGGAGATAGAGATCATCATGGGTGCCCATTTGGGCCCAAATGACTTTATCTTTGAACTGTGTAATTTGAACCCAGGATCGGCCGGGATTCAAAATGTAGTGGGCGAATTCTCCGCCGTCACCATTGGCCACCGACGCCAGAACGCGTTTTCCGTCTTCGGAGGTGGCGAGCATAATTTCGGCGATTCGGGGAAAATCCTTGCCCAGCGAGTACTGATCGTTTTTTAGATCGTCCCCAAGTTTGTGAAAATAAATTTGCTGATAAAAATCTAAATCCGCCTCAGCCCTTTCGCCAGGCGCGGGATAGCGCGTGTAAAAGATACCGCTGCCATCGCGGTTCCAGGCCACACTTCCACCCGCAGTAGGTTTAGTGACCGAAGGAATCTGATCAGGCAATTGTTTGCCGGTGTCCACTTCGAAAAAATGAAGGGTACCGATTTCACTGCCCCCTTTGGAAAGAGAAACCGCCACATACTTTCCGTCAACGGATGGCGAATAAAAATCAATGGCGGTGGTGCCATTGGAGTCGATTTTGTTCGGGTCTACAAGAATACGCTCGTCTTTAAGATTGTCCGGCGACGAAAAAGTGACCAGTACGGGTTGATTTTGCGGAGGTTGCAATTTCAGGGAGAAAAATGTGCCGCCGCGGTAATCTAAAGATCTATAAATCGGAGAATGAAAACTGTTCCATTCTTGGAGTTTGGATTTAATAGGCTCAAGAACAGGAAGTTTATCCAGATAGGCTCTCGCCACTTTATTTTGGGCTTCTGTCCACGCCTTGACTTCGGGACTGGAGGCATCTTCAAGCCACCGGTAATTGTCGGTGATCTGAACTCCCTGAATTTCTTCCACCACGGGACGTTTTGGAGTGTCTGGGTAATCCAATTTCTCGGCGGAGGCGGTGAAAGATACCAGGGGCAAAAAGGACAGGACGAAAACAACGGCAAAGCGCTTCATTAATATGTCTCCTTTTCTGGAACTTGATCGACGGGAAGCTAGCATTGTGAATCAGGATTGTCGACATTCAAGTGGATTTATGGAATCTTGCGCTTCATGCAAGTAGACGCCGATCTGGCTTCAGCCCGCACACTTCCCAGCGAATGGTACACAAGCGAAACATTCGGTCAGCAAGATTTTGCTATGTTTAACAAAAGTTGGAATTTAGCCGGCCCCACTTTTCTCGTTAAGAACGAAGGGGATTTTTTCACGTTCAAAGCGGGGGCTGAAAACGGAATCCTTGTTAACAGGGGCGGTGGCGAGATTCGTGGCTTGGTCAACGTGTGCCGCCATCGTGCGGGGCCGGTAGCCGATGGTTGTGGTAAGGCCCGGCTCTTTCAGTGCCGCTACCACGGTTGGACATATGATTTGAGCGGGAATCTTGTGGGCACGCCCGAATTCCAAGGCGTGAAGGATTTTATTAAAGAAGATCATTCCCTGCCTTCGTTCAAGACGGAGAAGTTGGGCCCATTTGTTTTCGTATCCCTTGGTGCCGCAATTCCGTTTCAGGAATTTTGCGGGACGCTTCCTGAAAATTTAAAAGATTTTTGGAGCGAAGATTTGGAACTTTTCGCGACCAAAGACTACGCCGTGGATTGTAACTGGAAAGTTTACGTGGACAATTATCTGGAGGGCTATCACCTGCCCATGGTCCACAAGGGTCTGTTCGCCGAATTGAACTACGCTCAGTATCGGACTGAGGTTTCGCAGTGGTACTCGGAACAAAGGGCGCCGGCAAAAGACACGGCGGCTCTTTACGGCGGTGAAAAAAATCCCGAGGCCCGATATTTCTGGCTCTTCCCGAACACCATGCTGAATATTTATCAAGGATTGATACAAACAAATACCGTATTGCCCGTTTCCACATCCCGATGCCTGGTAAGGTTTCAGTGGTACGCGGGAGCTCAAGCTTTGCAGGAACGCCGGTCCCGTATTGATGAAATGCTGAATTTTTCAGACGTCATTCAAGAGGAAGATCGGCTGATCTGTGAAAAGGTTCAAGAAAATCTTAACTCGTCAACTTATTCCCAGGGCCGTTACTCAGTGAAGCGCGAAAACGGTGTTCATCATTTTCATCAATTGCTTCGTAAGGCCGTCACACTCCTTTGAGCGAACGTGTGGCATTGGTCCGTTGCGGAAGCGAAGCCATTCTGCGTTTGATGGCTGAAGAGATCCAAATCACCGATGTCCGAATCGTGTTTCATTTCATGAAAGAACTCATAACTTAGGCCGTCGGCCAGGCGTCCGGTCATTCCAGCGAAATCATAGTTCCAACGGGGATCTTGAGGAAGAACAGGGGGGCTGCCCAAGATATTTTTTAGATAAGGGGACATGCCGCGGCCTTCAAACAAAAACCTCAGCCAAGTCGCGACGCTGATTTCTTCATCATAGCCGCCGAAGTGATCCGTACTTTCAATATAGGGAGTCGTCAACGTCCGCATCAGAGAAAAACTTAAAGATGCCGGTGAAGCCGGCAACGATCCGGGTGGCAAGGGGTCTGTTTGCATTTTGGCAAGTTCGGCCGTTTGAAGCGACCTCAAATAATCCGCCGGAAAAAAATCAGCGAAATTCTGGCATTTGAGAAAAGCTCCGGCAAACGCAAATTTGAGCTTTTGAAAATCAGGCGTTTGAATCAAATAAGGAATATCTCGGAGGATCAGTTGATCGCCCACTTTTCTGGTCATTCCCACATCGGGATCATCTGACGGCAGGTACACATCGTAGGGATTGCTGTAATCGCTAAGGTCCACTTCCTCAAGACGGGGATTTTCCCTCTTTAGATTATCCATGAATTTTTTAATATCGTCGGCAGTGTAATCGGGGTGGGGTTTCACGTCGGCGTAGAGACGGTGATTTGAAGCTAGAGCGCCCGGCCAATCGGGATAAGCGGTCCAGTTGGGGCGGCCGGGATTTCCGTGGCAACCCACGCAGCTTGTGGTGTCTCCGGGAGCATAGGGCGGTATGGCAGGATCCGTCCGGTCATCTTTAAAGTCAATGGCGTGAAACGCGTAACTCTTTTGATCGAAATTCCACTCGATGACTTCAACGGTGTGGGGCAGTTTGGACTGGGTCGATGTGTCGGTCTGAAAAGCGATATAAAGATGGTCTTGATTTTGGCCGGGATAAATAGAATCCAAAATATCAACGTTTCCGTAAAGGATCACACGGGGGTGATCTTGGGTGCCGGTCTGTCGCGAGTGGGAGGCGGTCATAAGGACGGGATTTTTTTGGTAAGACGGCGGCAGAAAGTGGATAAAATCCTGGATGCTAGCCACGTGATTTTGTTTAATCATCGCCATCAAAGCGTTAAAGTCAAAAACATCAGCCCGCAAAAGTGACGCATGAAAAGACACAAAAATAAGCACGAATCCAAAGAGGGAATTCCACTTCTTAAAGCCCATGGACCTAATTCATTGCATACTTTAAACCAAGGGGAAGGGCCAACGTAACTCCCCCCAGTATAAAGCCCTGAAATTCCTACAGGTGCCGGGCGCTTTTTCGTTAGCGGCGCGCCATGAATCTTCCGTCGCCTGGTCCTTCTAATAGTTGAGCTCCGTTACCTGTAGTGCTAACTTAAACCTGTAAAATTAAGCCACTTTTGCAAGGAGCCTACCCGTGAATAGCCCTTCTAAGAACTCCAGGCCATCCATCGAAACCACCCCCGAACAAGTTCAACAACTTTACTCTTCAATGGACGAGAAACTCAAGGTCGTCAAAAAAAAGTTGGGGCGGGACCATCTCACGCTGGCGGAAAAAATTCTCTTCAGTCACCTGGATAATTTCGATCAAGAATTAACCCGCGGAAAAAGTTTTATCCTGCTCAGGCCCGATCGAGTCGCCATGCAAGATGCAACGGCTCAAATGGCTCTATTACAATTCATGCAATCGGGCCGTTCCAGCACCGCCGTGCCCGCGACCGTTCACTGCGACCACTTGATTCAAGCCCGCGTAGGCGCAGTCAAGGACACCGAGGTCGCCATGCAGAACAATCAAGAGGTCTATGATTTTCTCGCGTCCGTTTGCAATAAATATGGTTTAGGTTTTTGGAAGCCCGGAGCGGGAATTATCCACCAAGTGGTTTTAGAAAATTACGCTTTTCCTGGCGGCTTGATGATCGGCACTGATTCCCACACGCCCAACGCCGGCGGCCTAGGAATGCTTGCCATCGGTGTCGGCGGTTCCGACGCGGCTGATGTTATGGCGGGGCTGCCGTGGGAAGTAAAAATGCCTAAGCTCATCGGCGTGCATTTAAAAGGCAAACTCAACGGATGGACGGCGCCTAAAGACATCATTCTTTATCTCTGCGGCCTTCTCACAACCAAAGGCGGCACGGATAAAATCATCGAGTACTTCGGTGAAGGCGTGGACTCCATAAGTTGCACGGGCAAAGGCACCATTACAAATATGGGTGCTGAACTTGGCGCCACCACGTCCGTGTTTCCCTTCGACAAGCGCATGATTCCCTATTTGAAAATCACCAAGCGCGAAGCCATCGCTGATCTGGCACAAAAGAATGCGCAAAATCTCAAGGCCGACGCCGCGGTGGAAAAAGATCCGGCTAAATTTTATGATGAAGTCGTTGAAATTGACTTAAGCCGCCTAGAGCCTTTTGTGGTCGGGCCTCATTCTCCTGATCTAGCACGGCCTATTTCTAAATTCGCCGCCGAGGTTAAAGAAAAAGGTTATCCGGATAAATTGTCGGCGGCTCTAATCGGCAGTTGTACGAATTCCTCGTACGAAGATATCGGCCGCGCCACCCACATCGCCCGTGAAGCCGTGAACGCGGGCTTGAAAATGCCCCAGCCTTTTTACGTGTCCCCGGGGTCCGAACAGATTCACTTGACCATCAAGCGGGACGGCCTAATGGATACTCTGAAAGACGCAGGCGCCACGGTTCTCGCCAACGCTTGCGGCCCCTGCATCGGTCAGTGGAAACGGGACGATATTAAAGAGGGCGAGAAAAATTCTATAATTTCTTCTTTCAACCGAAATTTTCGAGGTCGCAACGACACCAATGTGGAGACACTGTCCTTTCTTGCTAGCCCCGACATTGTTATGGCTCTGGGTTTGGCAGGACGGCTCTCTTTTAATCCTTTGAAAGACACTTTGGAGTCCAACGGTAAAAAAGTAAAATTCACCGAGCCCAAGGGTGAAGAATTGCCGGTGAAAGGTTACGCCACGGGTGAGTTGGGATACGAAGCTCCGTCCAATGATCCTCACCAAATTCAAGTGGCCGTTAACCCAAAGAGCCAGAGACTTCAGTTATTGGAACCTTTCAAGCCTTGGGACGGAAAAGATTTTGTGGATCTTCCGGTTTTGATTAAGACCAAAGGAAAATGCACGACAGATCATATTTCCCCCGCCGGCCCGTGGCTGAAATTTCGCGGCCACTTAGACAATATCAGCGACAATATGTTCGTGGGCGCCACCAATGCCTACACCGGTGAAATCGGTAAGACCAATGATGCAATATCAGGGGACAAGGGCATTCCCGTTCCCAAAGTGGCCAGGCACTACAAGGCCGAAGGCCTGCGCTGGGTCGTCGTCGGTGATGAAAATTACGGCGAAGGTAGCAGCCGCGAACACGCCGCCATGTCTCCTCGTTTTCTGGGCGCCGCCGCAATCATCGCGAAAAGTTTCGCACGCATCCACGAGACCAATTTAAAGAAGCAAGGGCTTCTCGCTCTGACTTTCGCCAACTCCGCCGACTACGATAAAGTGCGGCTGGGTGACAAGATCAGCATTTTGGGTTTAAGCAAAATGGCGCCCGGTCAGGATCTCATCATGGAAATCGCCCATGACGACGGAAAGCGCGAAAACGTTAAGCTTAAGCATTCTTTCAGCGCCGAGCAGATCCAGTGGTTCCGTGCGGGCTCCGCTCTGAATCTCTTCAAGACCAAATAACCTAAAAAGATAATTTAAAAAGAATATGTGCCGAAGAAGCTTACGGTCGGCGTGGTTATTTGGACGCTGGAGTTGCTGGAGAAGGTTTGTCCTGACACCGATGACGACGGCGCGTACTGAAGTTGATCCATGCGGAAGCCGGCTCCCAGGCCGAAAGATAAATCCGTCGTGACGGCGCGTATGGCATCTAACTCCGTGCGACCGCTAGGAGCGCTTGGCAGAGCGTGATCGACTACCGACGATTTGTCAGTAAGTAAAACCGGTGTGGATAATTCCGCGAGAAATCTCATGGACCAGCCCGATCCCAAGCCCTTGGTCAGAGTGAATGTATCCATGGGCCCCAGAAGTTGGGGCGACTCAACGGCGTAAAAGCCGTCATTGATTTGAAAAATGGGAATACGCCATAGACGCAATCCCAAATAGTCATTCCAATTCCAACCATCTTTATTTTCAGTGGGGTGAGGCCGGTAGCCCCATTGACCGGTGAATTCGGGATTCATAACGTTGGTGCCTTCGTACGGAAAACCATCCCATCCCGCGGCCAAACGTATTCCGCTGTGGGAGTCTTTGAAAAAACCGTTGGCCTCAAAATTCACGAAGCCGCCGTTGGCGCCGTCCAAATCAAAGTTGGGCGCGCCGTTGCTGCCGGAGCTGGACGTGTTTTCAATGTAGGTCGCTGTGTAGTTCACGGGAGCGTAGGTGTAGCTGGTGGTGAAGTTAAAGTACGAAAAAACGTCCGCTGGCGGAGCCGTCAACGTGCTGGAACGAAATGTGGATCCATCGCTGGCGGATTCCAACCCGAGGGTCAATGTTGGATATTGAATTTTGACTTGATCCTGAGATCCGGCCGGTGGTGAGCCCGAGGGGCCATTGTTGCCTGACGAACCGGCAAAGGGGTTGAAGTCAGCGTCATTTTCTTCGTAACCCGCCATGGCCAGGAGGCGGAGGCTATTGGAAATCGCAACTTTAACTCCAACCTGAATTTTCGGCGACGGAGAGGGATTGGAAGCCAACGTCAGATTGGCCAATTCACCACCGCCAATTTTTGTCGCTGTTACTGGTATGGCGAGCTGGGCTGCTGCGACCAGTGCAACCTTGTCGGAAACGGGCCTTACAAACTCCAGGCCCATAACGGGGCCAAAGAGAGTTGACGAAAATTCGCTATACCCCGTCGGGGTGCTGTTGTTGTTGCTATTGTTGTAGTTGGGGATGATGACCGGCAAAGTCCAGGCGCGGATGCCAAAATAGGGTTTGATTTCTCGGTGCGCTCCCTCGTCACCCGGCGTGAAGCGGTACTGACCTGCGATCATCAGGTCGCTGTTGGTGATGGGGCTGCCGTTGGCGACGAAGTTGTTGAAGGTTCCACCGACGCGCACTCCGAATGAGGAGTCGTAGAACCACAAGTTGCCACCGGCGGTGACGGCCGATCCCAAACTTGAGCTTGAAATATTGGAGCCAGCCTCGATGATATTGGATTGAAAGTTGACTCCCGTAAATTCGTAGCCGGCCGCAAGATCAAATTTTTCAAATTCCACGGGCTTGCCGCGATTGATGTCCAAGGGATAGGTGGTTGCCGTCGATAAACTATCGTCGGTGCTTATGGATTGCACCGAAGCCACGTAGCGCCCGGGCGGAAGGGGCGGAACTTTCAATTCGCTGGTTTTTAAATCAGGAAATTCAGCCACGGGCACCGAAGCCGGAGCGCGGCCCGAACTGCTGAAATCTTTGGCATTGTATATTTTTACCACGTAACCCTTGGCTTCATCGTCGGGAGACGGCATCCACTTCATTTTTATCGTGTGACGACTGTCGTAACGTTTCCACGCGGGCATTTTGATGGCGGGCGGAACCAGTTGTTTTTGTTCCACGTTGATTTCTTCGACGGTAACCGGCGGGCCGAAATAGCCGTTGTACCCGGCGCTGACGGCGATTTTGTAGTCTCCGGGCTCGGTGGGATGAAAATCCGCTTTGGGTTGAGCTGTTTCTTTCGACTGCACTTCTTTGCCGTCTTTGATTAGTGCGACCTTGAAGGCCGTGGCTTTGTCTTTTACCTTCCACGTGGAATCAAGCTCCGGTGCCTTGGCGACGTAAGTTATTTTTTGCGGTACAGAAACTTTGGCTACGGGATTAACGGGCGCCGTTACCACCAATTGGAAAGGTGTGCTCCATTTTCCAGCTTTGCTCTTGCCGTCGATGCCACGCACGCGCAGATAGTACATACCGCTGGGGAGTTCCCTGGGAACGGAAGTCACCTTGACCGTCTTTGAAAAAACAACGTGGTTGAAATCCGTGTCTTGGGCCACTTCCAAATCATATTTTTCCGCGCCCTTTATGGCTTTCCAACGCAGATTGATTTCTTTCGCGCCGGCGCTCAATGGGATCAGGGCAATCAGGAATTCCAGAAGAATAAATAAAGTGAGGGCGCGTAACTTCATTGCACCCCCGACATGTCAAAGTCAGGGGCATCCAGCGGCTGCCCGTGCACAACTTTGAAATCCGTAGAAGCGGGAACAGACTCGCGGCCGAATTTATCCACGGCCGAAACCATCCATTTATATTGTCCGTCGGGAAGGTCGTCTTTTTCTTTTTTATTGGATTTTACAACTTCATCCAAAACCGTTTCTTGCTGGGTTCCGTTTTCTTTCACAAGCTTGAAATGATAGCTGGCGGCTCCATCCACTTCTTTCCACTGCCAGTTTAAATGGGGATTGTCCGCCAGGTCCAACGGTGCTTGCCCTGCGGCGCCTACTAAAGCCGGCGCATTCAGCAGGGGAACCAGGGGACCTACATCTAACTTGTGCACTTCAGGGTAGACCCAGTGGCCGTCGTCATCTTTAAAACCGACGGACCAATAATAAGTTCCTTCGGCATATTTGTCCTTCAACAGAGCCCCGTCTTGGGTGGTTTCAAAGCCGACAACCTCGCTCTTGAGGTCCTGAGACTTAGAAAAAATAAAACGATAAGTCTCATTGGGGCCGGGTTTCCAGTGAAAGACCAGTCCTTTGAATTTTTCAAAATCTTCGTAACCGACTTTGGATTCTTTATCCGGTAGCAAGTTGGTGGCGGGAACGGGCTCCGGGAGTTGCTTCACCTCCAGCGCCGAGGGTACGCTGGCAATGGAGCGGTCTCCGTAAACGGCGGAGACTCTCCAGTAAAGATGGCCGTCTTTGAGACTTGAGAACTTGTACGATGTGGCAGTGGTTTCACCGCTGGAAAGGACGTTCTTAAAGTCTTCGGAATCGGCCAGCTGCCAAACATATTTAGTGGCCATGGCATTCCCCTGCCAGTCAAATTCGACTACGGGCGCTTCTTTATGAAAAACCACCGGAGATTTTTCCAGGCTCACAAGAACAGGTTTGGTGGTTTGGACGATATCAAAGGACCGTGTCTCGCTTGAAGTTTGTTTCTGGTCTTTGCCGGTCACGGTGACCCGCCAATAATAAAGTCCCGGCACCAATTCAGCATTGGCAGCCAGTTTTGCGTCCTCTTGTTTTTTAACCACATCTTTGAAGTCGCGGTCGCGAGCCAACTCGAAAGTTTGGCGACCATCGCCTGATGCCTGCCACTGAAAAGTCTGGGGCGTCTTCGCCGTCTCGGTATAAATGTGGGAGAGGGGCGCCGGCGCCGTTAGTATGGCGGGCAATTCCATCTGTTCTACGTGTCCTGCTTTGTCGATCATGACTTCTTGCGCGGAGCCGTCGGACTTGGAATGCACGGCCGTCACGGCGTTTTGAGCGTTCATCTGGAGAGAAAGTTTTTCGCCCTTCTTTTCTTCCATGGCAGTACCATTGATTTTAATCATGCTTGATTTGTCGGTGGCGTGGGTGGAGTCGACGATGAGTTGACCGCTCTTGAGGTGGAGAGAGAGGCTTTCATTGTCATGTTCCAGGACGACGAGACTTGACTCCCCCAACATGATTTTATTTCCGTCGCCCAAGTTGATGCTGGCCATGGAGTGATCGGCGGTTTGGACGGCATCATTCCAATAAAGGGTGTCGTGAACCTCCACTGGCTCCCAGAGAAGATTGTCACTAAACTTTCGTTTAACGGTTTGATCTTTTTCGGTCAGAGTTCCCGCGGGCGCGTGGCCGGATTCAGATATTTTTGTATGAAAGTCATTGTATAGAAGATCGGTGCAATACGCAGCGCCCCCCAAGGAAACAAACAGCACCAAGAAATTTGAGAAAAACTCTTTTTTCACACTTGTCCCTTTGACCGTCTTCAGACAGCTCATCGACGTAAGCGTCGGCGAATTCAAGGCACTGGACCATTTTTCGCTCCAGTCATCCGCTAAACCGGTCCGATATAGATCTGTCAGGAGAGGTGCGTATTCTATGAGCGCGAATGAGACCAAAAGTTCAGGAATGAAAATTCCCATCGGTTTTAAAATGGTAACTATGATGGTCACGCTCCTGGTGGCGACGGCCGTCCTGCTGGTCTTCATGGCCACCAGACTTTTTACCAACGACGCCATTTCTTTCGTGTACAACACGGGCCACGACGTCGCCGCCCAGCTGGCCGATCAAACCCATGAGTACTTCAATCTTTTAGTTAACTCCTTGACCACCATGACGGAGATTCAAAATCAAAACTTAAGTCCCGCAGCCAAAGCGAACGAGCTGGCCCAACTGTTCAAGCGCAATGACGAAATTCTCGCGGTAGCCACTTGGACCAAAGATGGACAAATTCCCCAGTACTCCAACTTCAAAGATAACGACTCCAAATATAAAGATTATATGAACTCCCTCAAACCCTCGGACCGGGCGTGGAAGGGTGAACTGGACCTGCGCCGGGTGACGGTGAACGGCGAGGGCCGCCTGGCACTGAGTTTTCCACTTTATATAGACGCCCAGAAAAATGTAACGACAGCCACGGTAGGGCTATTGACCCAGGCCGAGTTCGTAAAGATTTACGGCAAAGAAAGTTTCGTCACATCCTACCTTGTGGACCGGGACGGAAATGTACTGGCCCATCCCAAAGAGAGTTTGGTGAATTCGGGCGCCAATCTCAAAGACGTGGCCATCGTGAAGGAAATGCTCCAAAGCACCAGCAACAACGGTGTTAAGCCCTTCACTTATTTGGACGGCAAAGAATATTTGGGGGCCTTCCGGCTGGTGGGCGTGGCGGGAGTTGGAGTCGTTTCGCAGGTTCTCAAAGACGTCGCCCTGGCTTCGGCTCAGAAGGTCGTGAAAGAGTCTGTTCATACCGCCGGTATTATTTTATTTCTGACCTTCGGTATCGCCTACTTTTTCTCAAGCACGCTGACCAAGCCCATCAAAATTCTGGTTTTGCTCACCGATGAAATTCGTCGCGGGAATTTTAAAATTCAGGTCAAACCAAAGGGCCATGATGAAATCACCCAACTCACAAAATCATTTGGACAAATGGCCGTGGGGTTGGCCGAACGGGATAAGCTGAAAGAGACATTCAATAAATTCCATTCGAAAGAAATCGCCGACGCTATCTTAAATGGCGAAATCAAATTGGGCGGAAATCGACAAGTGGCCACGGTATTTTTCAGCGACATCCGTAATTTCACTTCGATGAGCGAAGAAATGGAAGCCGAGCAAGTCGTTGAGATGCTCAACGAGTACATGACCGCCATGGTGGCCGAAATTCAATCCCATCATGGAGTCGTGGACAAGTACGTGGGCGACGCCATCATGGCCGTGTGGGGAGTGCCTGTGGCTAAAACTGGCGACGCTTGGAACGCCGTAAGCGCTTGTCTGGCCATGAGGGAGAAACTATCCACATTCAACGAAGGCCGTCTGGCCGTGGGTAAAAAGCCCATCAAGATCGGCATGGGCATGCACTCAGGCGAGTTGATCGCGGGCAATATCGGCTCTACTGAAAAAATGGAATACACGGTCATCGGCGATACGGTCAACACGGCTTCACGAATCGAGTCCCTGACCAAGGAATTCGGTACGGACCTTTTGATATCCGAAGAAGTTTTCAACCAAGTTAAAGAAAAGATCATCGTGGAACCCGTCACCGCCCACGTCAAAGGAAAAGCCAAGGGCCTGACTGCGTACAAAGTAAAGGGCTACTACGATCAGGCGGGAAAAGCTGTGATAATAGAAACCCCGTATTCAACCTATGAGTCGGGTCATTCCGACAAAGTCGTCCACGAAAAGGCTTCTTAACAATCACGCCCACCCTGTATTTTAATCAAACTTGTACTGTCCGTTGACAGTTCCCGTCTCCGCTCCGTTGAACCAAAGGGTTGCCAAAAGGCATAAATTTTGCTGTTCGGTCGACTTGGTTCCCCTATGTTGAAAACTATTTTTGTTTCTATATTTCTTTTTGTGACTGCTATGGCCGGCTCCGCGCCGTCGTTGGCTGCCAGTTGTTTCGATATGTTAAAATTAGACGGAGTGAGCGGGCTGGAATTTTTAAGTCTCAATTCCCGCGCTGAACTTATCTATCAGGGCGCTTTGGATTTGCAAATCCAGATGGAAAAATTGCCGGGACTGGATAATCACCTGTTAGTTTCCACGACACGCAAGGCAAAGGAACAACGCCTGGACGATTTAGGGGTGCAATCGAAAATAGATCTCCTCACTTCGGCGATCGTGGCGGTCACAGAAAACGCCATCATGTCCGGCGACTTGGACGAGTCCTTAGAAAAAACTCTGCTCAGCGCTTATCACACAATCAAAGGTGAGCTGGACAGTGGTAAGGGATATTTTGCTTATTACGGTCTGAGAATTAATGATACCGATGCCAGCCTGATTTATGACTTCTTAATAAGTGATGTAAGGCAAGAACAACGCTCCCAGTTCAAAGCACAAAAAGCCGTAATCAGGAAATTCGAACAAGAAGCCCAAGCAATACAGCAACCCGCATTGGATTTAAAAGCCCAGATGGAAAAATTGCCGGAGCTGGACAACTATTTACTGGTTTCGAAGACCAACAAAGCAAAAAGAGCACGGATTCAAGAGTGGGATATTCAGCTAAAAATCGATAGCATCGTCTCGCGCATTCGCGACGTGGCTGAACGGGCTCAGCGCAACGGCTACCTCACCGAAGACCTGAAACGGCAATTGCTGACGACCTATTACGTCGTCAACGGCGAAGTGAACTACAGTCACAAAGGATATTTTACACAATACGGCTTAGGAATAAATGGCACCGACAACAATGCCATTTACTATCTATTAATCAGCGCTGCCCGGTATTAACCTAATCCCCAATCATTGTTATTGATGCAAATTGTTTTTCTATTTTCTAAGCTTTGCTGCGGAGTTTTGGTTTGGGGGGTGGTTATTAATGTGGTGAAGGGGCCTGGTTGTGGATTTGGGATGGTTTTGTTGTTTGTGGCCTTTTTGTTGGAATGGCAGCGCGAGGATCGGGGTGAAAATGAATCGATCTGAGGAACGC
>Ga0206839_1129_pt1 | contig 16678 bp, 13 predicted proteins | sample Alteio_BWOrgCont_27_FD_152883 | JGI IMG/M metagenome (GOLD analysis project Ga0206839, IMG submission 152883) | Enriched cells from forest soil in Barre Woods Harvard Forest LTER site, Petersham, Massachusetts, United States -... | ecosystem: Environmental > Terrestrial > Soil > Temperate forest >... | reverse complement strand
ATCAACCATAGTCTCTAAAGCAAAGTTGCGCATCTGTTCATATTCAAGTTTTTTCTTTAATGCTTCAACCTGTTTTTTGAGTACTCCCAGGTCTTTTGCTTCCTGATCCGTCATAGGAATTATAATTTGTTCCTCTGCAAGTTCGCAAGAAAATTGCTTTGCCCAACGGCTAACATGCTGATGACTTACATTATAAATATCACCTATTTGGGTGGTGCTTTCGTTACCCTCAAGGTAAGATTTCGCTACTTTACGTTTGAGAGAAATATCATACTTCGGGTTTCTGCCCTTTTGTCCTTTACGGCCATTAGACATTTTAGCTTTTTCCATAATTTACACTTTTTAAGTGTAAACTTTTTTCAGGACGATACAGTTAGATAATCCTGATTTTTGTTTACAATGCACAACGATATATTCAAAGAGCTTTATTGTATTGCTGAGTCACAAAGTTCCAGATAAAAATTGAAGAAGGAATGATTATTCCGTGCTATTACCTGCAGACAGACTAGGGCTACCTGCGGGCAGACCATGGCGCATTTTTTCTACGGAATTCATTGTGGAAAGAGCGAGGTTAAAGATAAATAGTACAAGTATGTTATTCCATACCATCGACGATAATAACAATTTCTCCTTTGGGTGGGTGTTTTTCATAATGAGCACCCAGTTCTTGCAAGGTGCCATTATTGGTTTCTTCGTATATTTTAGTAAGCTCACGACAAACAGCAGCACGGCGATCGGGGGCAAGAAACGCGGCCAATTCAAGCAGTGTTTTTACGAGGCGGTGGGGGGATTCATACAGGATAATGGTGCGCTCTTCTGTGGCAAGTTGTTTCAACATCGTTTGCCGCCCTTTCTTAACGGGAAGGAAACCTTCAAATACAAATCTGTTGGATGGAATACCGCTTTGCACCAATGCAGGTACGAACGCAGTCGCCCCAGGCAGACAATGAATGGGAATATTGTTACGGTTACATTCACGGACTAATAAAAAACCGGGATCTGATATGCCTGGCGTACCTGCATCTGTAAGCAACGCAAAGGTTTTACCTGAGGCAAGCTGTTCTATAAGATGTGGCAGCACTTTATGCTCGTTATGCTGGTGGTAGGGGCTAACAGGTTTCTGTATATTGTAATGTTTCAGCAATACCTGGCTGCTGCGGGTATCTTCACATAATATTACATCAGCCTGGCGAAGTATCTCTACCGCCCTATATGTAATATCTCCAAGATTGCCGATGGGCGATGGTACTAAGTAAAGCATAAACCCCTAACCCCTACAGGGGATTTTTATTAATGTATTGCGCAAAGAATTCCCTTCGGGAAATAAAAAATATTATCCTTCCACTAAAGTAAAATCATACATTTCCATTACGGGATTCGCAAGCAGTTTCTTACATGCTTCACGGGTCATCTTCTCAGCTTCTTCCTTGTTAGTTGCTTCTATATTCAGGGATATATGCTTCCCGATACGGACATCCTGCACATGCGTGAGACCCAGGTTATGAAGGCTGGTGTTTACTGCTTTACCCTGTGGATCCAGCAATTCTTTCAGTGGCATTACGTTGATATGCGCTAAGTATTTCATTAAGTCAAAATTTAAAATTAAAAAGTCAAAATTCCTTGTTTGCGGAATAGAAATGCAAAAATAACTATTGTGAATCATTGTTTGCGATAGTTCCTGGTTGTTTATAAATAAACGATAACAGTACATATAGTGCAAACTCAATTGGTATGGCGGCATAAGACAAAAGCGGTATCAGAATGCCTCCGGCTATAACCAGTACTAAATGAGGCCAGCTATTTGTAATGTTCCATTTTGCGGGTATCATTTTTATAAACTTTACGCCGGATACCATGAGCCAGCAAAGGATACCAATAATAAGATATAACACCCATTTGTTTTGGAGGCATGAAGCAAAAAAGTGATGGACTTTACCAGAGCAGAACCACATTATCAATGGGAATGAGCCTACAAATATACCAACGGCAGGCACCGGCATCCCGATGAAATAAGATTTTTGTTCAGTAGCAGTTATATTATACTTCGCAAGGCGAAGGGCCGCAAAACAAGCTATAAGAAAAGCAGGCACCATACCAATCATACTTACATCAAACGCATTTTTTTCAGCCATTTGCGCATCCCATAAGAGCTTGAAAATTATTACGGATGGCGCAACTCCGAAGGATACCACATCTGCCAGAGAATCCAGGTCTTTGCCTATAGGGGAAAATACCCGTAATGCCCTTGCGGCCATGCCATCCAGCATATCGCAAATGGCTGCGATAGCTATAAAAATGCTGCCTATATACATCTGCTCTGCACCATAAACCCATTGCCATGAGGGCAGGCCACCATTCTGGAGACTCATTATGAGGTATGGCTGCGCGCTCAATATGTAAGCAATAGCAATACAGCCACATAAAAGGTTGGCCAGTGTGAGCAGGTTGGGCAGATGCTTCATTATGGGGTCAAAAGTAATAAATAAAGGTTAATGGCTCCATGATTGAATTGCTGAATTACATGCAATAAATAAAAACAGGATACTTATTGTATCCTGTTTTTATATTATTTGTCAATGAAGGAATTAATTGAAACTATTCCGGAACCACTAATCTAAAGCCATTACCATGAATGTTTACAATCTCTACGCTGCTATCATCTTTAAGATATTTACGTAACTTGGCGATATACACATCCATGCTGCGGCCATTGAAATAAGTGTCGCTGCCCCATATCCGTTTTAAAGCGGTTTCGCGTGGCAGCAGGTCATTCTTATATTCGCATAGCATCAGCAATAGTTCATTTTCTTTTGGAGAAAGCGTATTGGTCTCAGTGCCATGTTTCAGGGTACGGAGCTTGCTGTTGAAATGGTATGCGCCAATAGTGAATTCTATCTGTGAATGTTGTTTTTCGTGCAGTTCCTGATTGCGTTTCAGCACTGCTTTAATTTTTGACAATAGTACATCACTGTCAAAAGGTTTGGTGATGTAATCATCAGCGCCCAGCTTGTAACCGGTCAATATGTCGTCTTTCATACTCTTTGCAGAGAGAAAGAACAGAGGCACGTCCGGGTCCACATTCCTGATTTCCTCTGCCAGAGTGAAGCCATCCATATTGGGCATCATTACATCGAGCAGGCAAATGTCAAATTTCTCGCGGCGAAATGCGGCGAGACCGAGGATACCATCACGAGCCAGTTCCACTACAAAATCATTCAACTCCAGGTAGTTTTTTAATACCTGCCCAAAGTTGGTATCGTCTTCAACCAATAAAATTTTATTTTTTTGATTTTCCATACGAATAATTATTGCTCAAAAATAATACCACGAATTTTATTTATTACGAAAATCTTTGTTAAAAGAAACGTGGGCAACTATATGCTTTCTTAATTCCGTCATTCGGATGATAAGGCCTTGAGTATACAAGAGAAAACTCCAGTGCGCCGTAGGAGGCATTGTAAGGTGCTAATGTAGACATAGTGAGGTCGTAACTTGCCATAAACTGCACAGAGCCTATTTTATAACCGGCTACACCTATTACAGCATCGCCCAGACGGGTGAATAAGCCCAATATCAATTCGGACGGCATTTGATTTTTCCCACTGAGCATCGTGCGGAACAAGGAACCGACAACCAGTTCAGTTGCACCGCTTTGAGTAGCGTAATATGCGGAAGGATTCATGATCAGCACTGTGCCTGTGCGGATCACCATGTCCAGGTTGCCCACTTCCCGGTAACCCAAGGTGTTTTTTGTGCTGTTGTAAAAACTTTCTACCGGCTGGTTAATATTTTCTACACTGCCTCCTAATTTTACATACAGATTCTCATTAGGGAACCATGCAAGATTTGCCCCGGCGCCTACTGTATAATAATTATCTTTAAGTACGCCTACCTTTTCCCCATTTGGTATATTGCCATTGAATTTAAACCCATCCCATTGGGTATCAAACAAGAGGTTATCGTAATTCACACTGCGCTGCACTGTTGCCCCGGAAAGGCCGAGAGACAGCATGGTGAAACGGCTCATTTGCAAGTGATAAGCGAGGTCGCCCTGGAATTCAGTAAATGCAAGGTTGCCATCACCAGCTTTATCATTAAAAAACGCCATCCCTACGCCCAGCCAGTTATTATGATTTTCGTTATTCTTGTTCCCACCTACCTTACAATCTCCGTAAGCAGAAAATGTATTGTAAGGCACGGGGATAACTGACCACTGGTTGCGGTAATTCATCCCCACTCTGAAATCATCATCAGGCATCAGGGCTGTATTAGCGGGGTTTAAAAGCAGCGGGGCATTATAATATTGTGAAAAATGAATGCTTTGGGCAGTTATCCCAAAGCCATCCAGCAGGCATAAAACGAATATCACGATCCCGGTTCTCATCTTAGTAATGTTACATTTCCTTTCAATAATTTTGCAGATCCATCTATGAAAGTAGCATGGAGCACATAAGCATATGCCTCAATTGGTTGTGGCTGGCCATTAAAGGTGCCATCCCATCCTATTTTCTGGTCGGTAGTTTCAAATACAAGTTGTCCCCACCTGTTGTATATTTTCAGGTCCAGTGTTTTTATTGCTGCACCACGCACATACAGTATATCATTTTCACCATCGCCATTTGGGGTAAAGGCTGTAGGTAAGCCAATAAGGGGCTCTACGTCTGTTGGTACCTGCTTACAGGCAACTGATGGACAATTACTTTCGTTAAATGCTTTCAGGCAGGTAGTATAAGTGCCGGTACGGTCATATTGGTGTATCGGGTTTACTTCTGTAGAACCTGTATTGTCGCCAAAATCCCATGAATAGCGTGTAGCTAATACCGATAGGTTGGTATAGGTAACCGGCACATTGGGTATCGGTGTTTGAGGTGTAAAAGAAAAATTGGCTGTTGGCGTTGGGAGCACTGTAACAGTTTGTTTCTCACTGTCAATACCATTGCAGGTGCCGCCGTTTATGACCACAATTTTTAAGGTATAGGTACCTACATTTTTATAAGTATAGTCAGGGTCGCTGCTTGAGGACGATGTTCCGTCTCCAAACGTCCAGGTAGTAATGCCGACATTAGTGGTGGTGACAGCAGGAATAATAGAGGTGCCAAGGCAGATAGTGTCAGGCGCTGTAAAATTCGCAGAGACGCGGGTGCTGTGAATGCTCAACTTATTAGTAACCGTATCAGGCGATTTGCATGCAGCAGGATCGCTCATGATGAGCATTACTGTATAATTGCCTGTGTCCGGGTAGTTATGATCAGGAGGAGTAGTGCCTGGATAGCTCTTACCATCACCAAAAAGCCATAAATAACCTGGAGAACCCCCGGCATGATCTGAAGACGTATTGACAAATGAAGCGGTATAAGGGCCGCAGCTATCAGTAAGTTGATAAGTGAAACCGGGTATAATCACATTAGTATCTACCTGTATCAGCAAGCGTGCCGTATCGTTTGTGCGGAAGCATGCATTGGAGTTAGCAGCTGAAATTGTTACAGTAAAAACGCCGGCACTATTAAAAGTATGTGTAGGCGAAAAAGTCGTAGTAGTGGTGCCATCTCCAAAATCCCAGAAGTAAGTTAACCCATTAGTGGAAGTATTTGTAAAATTAACTGTAAGGGGCATACAACCGCTGGTACTTGGGCCTGCTGTGACACTAGCGGTAACCGGCCCCATATTAAACGCTATTTCCAATGCGGCTTCGTTGCAGTTCTGGCTGCCATCTGTAGGCGCATATACCCCAGGGGTGGTGGGAAATGCTGATGGGCAGGCTCCGGGCACAGATGGACCACCACCACAACTTGCGCAAATGCCCTGATAGATGACACCATGCTTGTCGAAGCGGCTGGTGCCTCCATCAACATGCTCATTCATCCAAAGGTATAACGAGCTACTGATGCAACTCCTGCCATAATAAGTGCCATACCTTAATGTGGCGAGGCCTGCGCCTAAAACAATAAAGTAAAAATCCCTGCCGTCTGTGGTCAACTGAATGCCGTCGCTGGTAGTAGGCATGCCGTTACACAATCCTGAAACGCAGCCAGAAATATTTAGATTGCCACCCCATCCGGAGATATAAACGTTATCGCAGGTATCTATCAGAAACGCAACGGGAGATATATTGGTAAAAGTGGGATTACCAGAACCGAATACTGTTGAGGCAATGTCTGTGGAGAGGTTGTTATCTAACTCGATCACAAACTGGCTGGATCCCGGATTACTGTAGGTGCCGGCGGTAACAGGAAAAGTGCCGCCAAGTGTTTGGCCCATGGCATATATTTTTGTCCCCTTTCCCTGTATGCCGTACACCTGGTCATAATCGGAAGTGCCTATGTACGTTCCTTTTTGCAAATTATATGCCCCTGTGTTATCAAATTTGAGAATAAATCCATCTGCCCTCCCTCCCTGGAATGTGCCGTGAAATGTTCCGGCTGTTACCGGGAAGTCAGTACTATTAGTGCCCCCGCCTACGTATAAGGATTGCTGAAGCGTATCAAAGCTCAAAACATAAGCTGCGTCATAATTACTGCCGCCCACATAAGTGCTCCATAACAGGGAAGTAAGGGCGCTATTGAATTTAAAAACAACGCCGTCCTGCGCGCCTTTAAGGGTAGAAGAAATAGCAGTAGAGGTGGTAGGGAAGTTGGTAGAGTTGGTGCAACTGGCCACATAAATATTTCCGGAATTATCTATCTGCACTTCACTGCGTGAATCATCCCCGTAATTATATTTCAGTTGTCCAAATCCTACTTCGGTTGAGTCAACGTTTACGCCATCGCTTGCGCTGCCGCCTATGTAGGTAGAGCCTAATAATGCTGTGCCACTTGCATTAAATTTTGTAACAACAATATCCCACCAGCCATGATTGGATGTTTGATAAGCACCTGGTGTGACGGGAAAATCATTAGAAATAGTTCTGCCGGCTATTACAAGATTGCCAGCCGGGTCTACTATCATGCTGTGCACATGATCATTGCCGCTACCGCCCAAGTAAGTAGCATATATCCTGCTTTTGAGCGTAGGATCATATTTGATGATAGAAATATCAGCAGCATAAGCATAGCCCTGTGAGGCCAGCGCACTGCCATACCCTCCGCCAAAGGTAACCTGGAAAGCCCCTGGGCTTACGGGAAATGACGTGCCGGGATAAATTAACGCATTCACAAGCCCGCCTGCATAAAAGTTTCCTGCATCGTCATATGTGGCGGAGTACCCCCAGTTATCGGCAGTGGAGCCGGTGAGGGTGCATAACACCACTACCGGGTCGATAATCAATTGCTGCGAATGGTCATATCCATTGGGAAAATCGAAAGAAACGGTATTGCCTTGCAGACGATATTCGCAAGGTACTTCTACACGTTCATTGTTAATGTATTGGTATACATAGGGCTTATTTTCAGTTACTGCCCCTACTGAAGTATTTACGGTAAGATTGTGATTTTTTATTTGCAGGTTATCCTCTCCTTCAAATTTTAATTTTACTTGTGAAGGGTCAGCATTGGGCTGCACAATAAATTCATACTCCAGGTTTCCTTTTTCAGAAAAGACGTGCATATCGATGCCCTTGTACAGCTTATTATAATTTACCGCACGAACCGGGTGTATGCCTGTCTTCCATCGGGATGGGTCATCGCCGAGATAGTAATTATAATACACTTTCTGTGGCTTTTCACCCTGCAACTCCGGAATATCAGCGCCTACAAAAGTTACTTTATATGCATGGAACTTCAGAATTGGCTTTACCTGTGTTTGCCCGTGATGATAGTAATCTACTTTGTAATTATTATCTGCATCTGACAAGATATACCTAAAACCGTCTTTTTCAAGACACACATCGCCACCTTGTGTAATAGCCTTGTAGCTAAACCAACTGCCCCATTGCCCCTGGTTTTCTATAAATTCTATGGGTGCCTGCGCAAAACTATCATGTGCAAACAACGCTATGAAAAAGCACAGGAGGACATTGCGGGTTTTCATTATAAAAATATATTAATTATGATAGTAAATTTAAGCTTTTTATTTATAAATAAGTTGAAAAAAATAAAAATGAGGTATAAATACTATAAATACCGGTGTGTATAAACCGAAAGTTAATTACCAGAGGAAGATGGTGGCTTTATTGAGGTGATGATTTTTATTTTGCCCTATAGAGGTGCAAAGCCACGAAATGCAAAGGATCACATTTCTCAGTTTACCATTTTATCAGCACAGCAGCTGCTGGCGAAAGCATCAGGTTTAGCTTTGAAGGCATAGCCCATGCCCAATATGTAGCCCATAGCCTCGCGCAGGGCTTCATTGCTTTTAAATTGCGGATTGGTATTAATATCGGCATGTACCTCCATATCCACATCATACTTGTTGAACAGGTCGCAGAGGTCGTAAGCGATTTCTATACTCTTCGCTACTTCTACCAACATACGTTCTTTGATAGAATAGGGTTGTTTTGTTCTGTCATTACTGATGAACATAAACCCGCCATGCTTTTCGCGAAGAAATACAATAACAGTGGCAAATTCCGTTTCTGCGCTTCGCACCTGTGAATCTGTGCCTATGCACACTTTAAGCTTGAAGCCTGCGCTGGTTTCCCTGATGATCGCTTCTTCTACTGCTTTTTTTATGGGCATACGCAATGGCTCTCCGCTGAATCTCCTCCATAGCATACTTAGTAATTTTTAGTTAATTAAAGTTAGCTATATTTCCATTACCAAAATATTACCGGGATATTACGGTTATATGATATGCACAAGATATTAACAAAGGTTTAATAACTATAAGGCAAGCAATACCTGCCAGGCCATACTTACATTTCCTGCATCCAGTAACTGTTTTGCATACCGGTGCAACGCATGTTTCTTTGCATCTTCATCGTGGGTATATTCTTTCAGTAATGCTGCAAGATGCCCGTCATTTACCATCGCACTCACAATCGGTATAGAAGTACTGTTGCCGAGCATACCCAGGTTGTTACCGGTGAGTATATGGCTGTTGCGTATATGCGCAGGTAATGCATCTACACCTATCCCCAGTTCCACATTTGGTTTATGCACTTCAAAAACCGCGTCGCCGGATGCACGACAATAGTAATCAGCACCCATACGGGCAACAAGGTCTATTTTATGTGGATCTATTTTGCCTGCGCTGTCCAGCACATTATCATCGATATGCATACACAGCACTTCGCAGATAATGAGGTTTGCGGCGCCGCCTTCTTTGCCTGTTTCTATTACCTGTAGCACTTTACATTCCAGTTGTGCCGGTGATTCCTTTACCCGGAATGGTTTTACGATGTCTGACTTCAAAGGGGTGAAGCCTGCTTTTACAAATTCGTTTATTCCTTTGGGATATTCGCAACTAGTGAGGTTTGCTTGCTGAACAATATTATAATTGACAACATTGATGACTACCTCTTTTGTTTCGTATACATTTTCCAAGGTATGTTTGATGGTATTATCGCGTACCCGGCGGGCTGGTGAGAAAATAAGTATAGGCGGTTTACTACCAAATACATTGAAGAAACTGAAAGGAGAAAGGTTTGAATTACCTTCATTATCAATAGTACTGGCAAAGCAAATGGGACGAGGTGCTATGGCGCCTAACAGATAACCATGAAGCAGCGCTGTCTTTATTTCTCCGGGTATTATTTTCATTGATTCAAAAAATGTAACTGAGTTTATGATCTTATCTCAAAATTCGACAACGTTATAAAGTCGTTTACCCTGCTTTCAATATCTGCAGGAGTGAGTTCTTTGAGCCTTGTCGGGCCGAATTTTTCCACGCAATAGGAAGCCATTGCCGAACCAATGATCACAGCTGCTTTCATACTTTCAAATGATATATCATTGATACGGGTGAGATAACCTATAAAGCCACCTGCGAAGGTATCGCCGGCGCCAGTTGGGTCAAAAACATCTTCAAGCGGTAATGCAGGGGCTGAAAATACTTTGCCTTCATAAAATAATAATGCACCGTGTTCTCCCTTCTTTATAATAAGATATTTAGGTCCCATTTTCTGGATTTTTTTGGCTGCTTTCACCAGTGAATGTTCACCACTCAGTTGGCGTGCTTCGCTGTCATTTACCATTAGCAGATCTACCATGCCAAGCACAGTTGTTAATTCAGGCATTGCCACGTCCATCCAGAAATTCATGGTATCCATGATAACGAGTTTGGGGCGTGTTTTTAGCTGTTGCAATACACTGATTTGTATGGCAGGGGCCAGATTGCCAAGCATTACATAAGTAGCACCCTGGTAGCTGTCTGGTATTTTCGGGTCAAATTGAGCCAATACATTCAGATCAGTAACGAGTGTGTCACGTGTATTCATATCAAGATGGTAACGTCCACTCCAAAAAAAACTTTTGCCATCCGGCACTACTTCTACTCCTTCAAATGCTACTTCACGGTCTTTAAGTGCACTAATCTCTTCCTCAGGAAAATCACCACCTACAATAGACACCTGTTTTATAGGTTTAGTGAAATTAGAAGCAGCCCATGCAGCATAAGTAGCGGAGCCACCAATGATACGATCTACCTTACTAAACGGAGTTTCCAGGGCATCGAATGCCATTGTGCCGACTATCAATAAAGACATAAAGAAGTTGATTTTTGGGGCAAATATAGCGTTACAATACCATAATAAATAATAGACAATATACTAGGCTTAATTGCAGGTTTTTTATTTTGATTGAAAAAGGATGAGTAAGTTAATTGCCAAAATCGCCTTTTTCTGTTTTTAGCAAATCTCTCACTTCCCTGTAGCAAATAAAGAAATACCAAAACGCAATTAGCAACGCACATGTCAGGAGAATAACCTCATATAAAGGAATAGTATCTTCTGCACTCATAAAATGTATATTTTTTTCATGAACTACTTTTTTTACAAAAAAATAAATTGCTAAAAAAATCAACTCGGTTCCCAAGAAAAAGATACGTTCCCCGGTTAATTGTTTTATCGACCGTATGAACAGATTGATTACCCAGCTTAACAACTGCCAGCCGCACAAACAATAGTAAACCAATCTCACAGGTGTAGCGTCTTCAGAATCAATTGAATATATCAAAAAGATAAAGATTAAACTTTGAATTACAGGGTCGGCGAGTTTAAAAACATATACATTGTTGTTTTTAAGATTCTTTCTTGTTCCCGGATTCTTTTTTTTACTTAAATGTTTTTGGCGACTCATTGATACTTAAGTTCGCTGCTAAGGTATAAATTTTCTATTAATTGTATAAACAATTTAATTTTATTTGAATACATATTATTTAATATAAAATTAATGCTTCTGTCTAAATAGAAATAAATGATGTGAATACGTGTTATTTATTATTGAATGTAGTTATTAAAACCTGATAATTATAAAATAAATAAAGGTTGCAAAAAAAATAGGAGATCAGGCTATAAATTTACAAAATGAAGGCAATGCTTTTTGCAGCGGGGCTGGGTACCAGGCTGAAACCATTTACAGATCATAGCCCCAAAGCGCTTGTGGAAGTGAATAATAAAACATTACTGGAACATAACATCCGGTACCTTCAGCGCTTTGGAATTTATGAAGTGATTGTAAACGTGCATCATTTTGCTTCGAGCATTGAAGACGTTTTGTTTGAAAATGATGGTTTTGGCAGCGAGGTTATTATTTCTGATGAACGGGATATGCTGTTGGAGACTGGTGGCGGATTAAAAAAAGCAGGATGGTTTTTTGAAAATGAAAATGCATTTGTGGTTATGAATGTGGATGTGCTTACCAATCTTGATCTTGGTAAAATGATTGCCGCACAAAACAATAGTCGGGCAATAGGAACACTTGCGGTGATGGAGAGAGCTTCTTCCCGCCATTTGCTGTTTAATGGTGATATGCGCCTCTGCGGTTGGGTAAATAATAAAACTAATGAATCACGCATTTCACGGGCGGAGCCACATTTGTCGCCATTTGCGTTTAGCGGCATACAGGTATTGTCTCAAAATATATGGACTGATATTCCATTTGAAGGAAAGTTTTCACTGGTCGATTTATATTTACATGTTGCGGCTAATAATATTATAACAGGATACAATCATACAGGAAATCTTTTTATAGATGTAGGCAAACCCGAAAGCATTGAACAGGCTGAATATCTCTTTCAGTAGTATATCTTAACAGAATTATAGCATGGACCCCAGAACCCAATTTTCTAATCCGTATCTGCCGGGTATTTTTTTATTTTTTTTATCATTCCTTATTGCTCTGTATTGTTATAAGGATTACGGCATCTCATGGGATGAGCCTATTCAAAGAAGTATGGGCGCAACCAGCTACAAATATGTATTCAACGGAGATAAAACATTACTGACGGATGGAGACCGTGACCATGGTGTGGCTTTTGAAATGCCTTTGATTTTTATTGAAAAAGCATTTAAAATAACAGATTATACTCATGTTTATTTAATGAGGCATTTCGTAACACATGTTTTCTTCCTGGTTAGTGCTTTTTTCGGTTATATACTCGCATACCGGTTATACAAAAACAAAACAATTGCCTGCCTTGCTTTTATCTTATTGGTATTTAATCCCAGGATTTATGCGCATTCTTATTTCAATACAAAAGATATTCCTTTTCTGTCTGCCCTGATTATTATATTGGCTATCGCGCAGATTGCATTTGAGAAAAATAAAGTAATATGGTATGTTTTGCTGGGTGCAGTTACGGGTTATGCAACGAGTATACGCGCAATGGGGATACTATTTGCGGTTTGTATCTGTTTGTTTTTTATAGTGGACGTTCTATATGCTCTTCTGAAAAGGCAAAATTCAAAAACATTGCTGGTCAATTTCCTTCTGTTTGTAACCGCTTTTTGTGGAGTGCTCTATATTACCTGGCCCATATTATGGAGCGCTCCATGGTTTTATTTTAAAGAAGAGTTTTTAAGTTTAGCCCATATTCCCTGGATAGGAACGGTGCTGCTAAACGGCACCTTTTATGCCACGGATAAACTGCCATGGACTTATGTGCCCATATGGTTTTCTATCACTATACCAGAATTATGGTTGTTTTTAGGTGCTGTAGGTGTTGCCTGGGTATCTGTTTTATTGTTCAAAAACCTGATTTTATTTGTTACAAATACTACATACCGAAATTATCTTTTGTATGTATTATGCTTCTTTCTCCCTGTGCTTTCTGTAACATTACTGCATTCTATTAACTATGATGACTGGCGTCATCTTTATTTTATTTATCCGGCTTTTGTTATGCTGGTATTATTTGCGATCAATAAATTAGTAAATACGAGAGCAAAGAAAATCTTAGTGTTTCTATGCGTATTGCAGGTGATGATTACATCCTTTTTTATGATCCGGTACCATCCTTTCCAGCAAGTGTATTTTAATTATTTGGTTGCTCATAAAGAAGAATATTTAAGGAAAAATTTTGACCTTGATTATTGGGGATGCAGTGATAAACAAGGGCTGGAGTTTATATTGGAACATGACACATCTTCTGTTATAAGAGTATGCCCACCTGACCAACCGGTAATAAATAATGTGTTTTTTCTCGGCGATGCAGTAAGTAAACGGTTTAAGATTGTAGGGCCAGAAGATCATCCTGATTATTTTATCACCAATTTTCGCGGACATCCGGACGACTATAATTACTCTAAAATATTTTGCGAAAAAAAAGTATTAAACAGTACCATATTGGCTGTATACAAAATGAATTAATCCTGGTAATGCCGTTTTAAAATGCTGTGCTTAATGAAGTATCGCGCGCAGCACCGCGAGTGATTTAATATTGCCCATATGTTGAGTATGTAATTTCAAAAATGAGATATACCAGTCTATCAGTCTCATACGCGCGTCTGCATTCATTTCCACCTGTTTTAAATCATCCATATTTTTTGCGAACAATAGGGTATTAAGCATTTTGGTATCTTCTTCGTTAACATAGGAGGTAGTTAATGATGGATGCCCGGTAAAACCTCCGTCTTCTATATTGAGATATGGAGTCTCTTTGCTATAACTGCCTTTTAGCTCATACCCTAATGTGCCACCACATTGCACAATAAAATACAATGGGAAATTGGCTACTCTATCAGGAGTAGTATTATCCAGTGTAATAAAGTATTCGTACACAAAATCAAACAAAGTAACCATCGGAGCATGTTCCGGCAGTAGGCGCAACAGCAATTCTACTGAAAATAAAACTACACTGTTCTTTACCACACTTTCCTGTAGCGAACTATAAATATATGCAGGTTGATATTCGCGGATATGCTGCATTTTTTTTTGCGGATGATGATATGTTACCAGTTCCAGCAAGATACCTGGCTGGAAGAATCCTGCCTTATTTTGCCTGGCTTTCGTACTCCGCACACCTTGTATTATATATGTCTGCACACCATACAGCGAAGTGAAAATGGTGCTGATTATGCTACTATCTCCATATTTTATCGATCGGAGCACAATGCCATTTGTCTTTTGCAGCATATCTTATTGTGTGAAAATGATCTTACCGGAATAGGTTTGACTACCATCACTGCTGGATACGAAAAAGAGATAAACGCCTGTTTGCGGCCTGTGGCCTTTATAATCAAGGCCATTCCATACTGCCTGGCCGCCCAGCGCAGTAGTGCGGAAAACGAGCTGGCCATCAATATCAGTAATCCGCACATCAGCATTGGCAGCAAGTCCTTTTATAGCTATAGTGCCTGTAAAACCGCTTTTTACCGGGTTAGGGAATACTTGCACATTCTGGTTAGATGTGCCACCTTCTGTAGCAGTGCCGTGAAAACTTATAAGGCCCATATCTGTGCCTATATACACATCGCCGGTTACTTTATCTATCGATATTTTTTGCACACTGTTTGATGGCAGCGGACTATTATCGACAGTGAACCTGTAAATGATTTTCGAAGCATCAGAAGATAACAACCAGATTCCCTCATCGGTGCCTACCCATTTACGGTTTGCTCCATCAACAGCAATCGTTAAAACACTGCTGCCGGCAAAAAGATAACCAGCATATTGGTCATATTGTACAATAGGTATGTTCGCATCACATCCCTGTGACTGCTTAGAGATATAGCAATTGCTTATGATCGCAATGCCGTTATCTGTTCCTACCCATATATCATTGTTTTTGTCTTTGGCAATACATAGCACATTATTGCTTGGCAGGTTACCAGAGCCTACGCCTGTGGTTAGGTGATAACTAACATCATCAGTAGGGTCATTTAAAGTACCGTTGGTGTTATATACCGCAACGCCGCCACCATTGTCTGAATTAATGGAAATAAACCAGATCTGCCCGTTATCATCTATTACAAGCGGCCCTCCGTTAATAACACCAGGTGCAGTAAATTTATACCATGTTCCATCCGGGGTTTTTGCAAATAGCTGGTGTGGGGTCTGTATTTGCGATACCCATAGGTTCCCGGTGCTGTTATCAAGCGCTAACCCCACCAACTGCCGTGCAGCCGCTCCGTTTGATAACTGGAAAGTAGGCTCAAACACTGAATTCAGATCAGTTATCTGGTAAGAAGATCCATCTTCTTTCATGGTGAGCAAACCATTTAAGTAAGAGGCTGCGTATAAAACACCGTTTGTCTCATCATTAGCGAGCGCAATAAAATCCTTCATAGTGCTCAAATTATCGCTTGCAGAAGTAAAACTGCTACCCGGGTACACTTTCCATTTTCCATTAGCCAGGTTACTGATCCCGCTTTGGCTGTTGGTAGCAAAATATTTATCATCATACCCGCCATGGGCCACCCATATTTTTTTATTATTTGCATATATATCAAATGAGGTCTGGCTATTGGGGCCAATAGGAATATACCTGGCGGGCGTGCTCAATGAATCTAATGGTTTTGATGGTGTTTTTTTCATCAGTCCGAAAAACCTGTCTGCAATCCATATACTACTGTCTGGACGTTGTACTACTTGCGCGGGATTACCCACATATACAAAAGAGTCAAGTAAATTGTAAGACAAATCCATTGTCTTTATATGTCCTGTAAAAGTAGAATCATCGTACTCGCTTATAAATAGCCTGCTAAGCCCTGCGTCTATATGCTTGAGTGTAGTATGGTGGGTTGTATCATAAACTGAATACAGCAATTGCAAAAAGCCATTAGCATAAGTATATACAGAATTCGATGTAGAAAGGAATAGAGAACCATTTACATTCGTTATGTTGGTATATGTATTACTATCAACCTGTTCCCATGCCATGAAATTTTGAATTTGGGAACTATTTTTGGGAATGCGGAATAGACCAATGCCAGTTGCTGCATAAAAATAATTCTTATTTCCTGTGAAGCTATTTACCGGTATCGCCAGATTGTTCAGGCTGAATTGGTAAGTAGCTAATGTCTGGTTGGTAATGTCCAATGCAAGTATGCCTAAAGCGGAACTGAGATAGGCAGTGCCATTTTCAGTATAAATCTGGAAGATAGTTTTTGAGCCGGATATTGTTTTTATTTTCAAATCCGGGATGTTGTAAAACGTATTATTTTTAAACAGGTCAATATTGCCATTGGCATAAACAAGAATAACGGTAGCTGTAGCATCATCATAGCCTATCTGTTGCATACCGATGTCTGACATCCCCTCTACTTTGCTATATGGCACAGGCTGGTTATTACCTCCGGGATCATACGTAAAAAAGGCCTGCGTACCAATTGTATACAATACTTTCCCATCTGTAGCTAATGCAA
>Ga0206839_1128_pt1 | contig 16745 bp, 16 predicted proteins | sample Alteio_BWOrgCont_27_FD_152883 | JGI IMG/M metagenome (GOLD analysis project Ga0206839, IMG submission 152883) | Enriched cells from forest soil in Barre Woods Harvard Forest LTER site, Petersham, Massachusetts, United States -... | ecosystem: Environmental > Terrestrial > Soil > Temperate forest >... | reverse complement strand
AGTGCTGATACAGGGCTTTCACGGCACCGGCAAATCCACCCATATCGAGCAGGTGGCAGCACGCCTTAACTGGCAATGCGTCCGGGTTAACCTCGACAGCCACGTTACCCGCGTCGATCTCATCGGCAAGGACGCTATTGTTTTGCAGGATGGAAAACAGATTACGGCTTTTCAGGAAGGCATCCTTCCCTGGTCGTTCCAGCGCCCGGTTGCACTAGTGTTTGACGAATATGACGCTGCCCGGCCAGATGTCATGTTCGTTATCCAGCGCGTACTGGAAGCGCAGGGGAAGCTCACGCTTCTTGACCAGAATCGCGTCATCACGCCACATCCCTTTTTCCGTATTTTTGCTACGACCAATACCGTCGGACTTGGCGATACCAGCGGCCTTTATCATGGCACGCAGCCGATAAACCAGGGGCAGATGGATCGCTGGAATATCATTGCCACCCTTAATTACCTGCCGGAAGCCGAAGAAATAGCCATTGTGCTGGCGAAGTCACCGTCTTATAACAACACCAAAGGCAAGGCGACTATCAAAGCCATGGTAGCGATGGCGAATCTCACGCGCGAAGGCTTCAAGGCCGGGGATATTTCGGTGGTCATGTCGCCGCGTACCGTGATTACCTGGGCGGAAAATGCCAGAATCTTTGAGAATGTTGACACAGCATTCCGTGTTACATTTCTTAATAAATGCGATGAGACCGAAAAACCCATCGTTGCCGAATATTACCAGCGCTGTTTTAACGTGGAACTCATGGGCGCTGTGGCTTAGCGCCTTGCCTTGGTTGATTAGTATCAAAAATACCCCACCCTGCAATAATTCAGGACTGTATCACTCTGGTTAATCCTTATTTAACTATTTACTGCTACATATTCATTATGCTCACTAAGGACTGTTAACATACTATTTGGCCTATTGCGACGGAAGGATTTTTTAATGAATAGACGCACAAAATTGGAGCAGCGATGCCGGGATATCGGTCGAGAATTTTGTGCGTTTAGTCATAAAAAAGCATCCGTCCCTTCAGGTTGCATTTTGGCGGGCATCCGCTACGTTACAAGGCTTGCAGATATGAATAACTATCTGTCGCACCTTGTGTCTTACGGACTGCTCCGCCAAAATAGCAACACAACAGGCTAAATAGTATGTTAACAGTCCCTCATCCGTGGAGATAATAATGCGTAGTAATCTGTGTTTGGCGCTTGCCGTGACCAGCTTATTATCCGGATTTCCGGCAAAAATGCTGGCTGGCGATATCAATAACGATACTGATTTGGCTAATATGTCATTGCAGGATCTTACGGATATTGACGTGACTTCCGTATCCAAAAGAAGTGAAAAAGCCTCGCAGACCGCAGCGGCACTTTATGTAATTACCCAGGAAGATATCCGCCGTTCTGGTTTGCAAAGCATTCCTGAATTGTTGCGCATGGTTCCGGGGTTGCAGGTTGCGCAATCGGGTTCGCAGAACTGGGCGGTGACCTCACGCGGGTTTGACAGCCAGTTTGCCAATAAACTTTTAGTGATGATTGATGGCAGGACGGTTTATGATCCGTTATTTTCCGGGGTTTACTGGGATGTGCAGAATGTCATGCTGGAAGATGTTGATCGCATTGAGGTTATTCGCGGTCCAGGCGCATCATTGTGGGGTGCAAATGCAGTCAATGGCGTGATCAACATCATCACCAAAAATGCTAAAGATACGCAGGGCGGATTGATGACCGCCGCGGTTGGCACCCAGGAGCGAGACGCGGAAGCGGCGCGCTATGGTGGTACAGTTGGCGATCTTTCCTATCGCACCTATGGCCAGTATTTTGATTATAACCAGCAGAATTTTACCAACGGCAATGGCGCAGGCGATCCCTGGTACAATGCGCAAGGTGGATTCCGCATGGACTGGAACGGCACCGGCAAAGATACCGGTACATTACAGGGAGACGTCTATAATGGACAAGAAAATGCAACGCGGTTCTTTCCGGTTACTTCTACCGTATCGCCTTCATTATTCCAGGCTATCAGCGACACGGATGATGTAAGCGGCATGAATATGCTCGGACGCTGGAAACATGAATTTAACAGCGATTCCGATACCACGCTGCAAACCTATTATGAAGATACGATAAGAAAATCTGAATTCACAAACTCAAGCTGGCACACCCAGACGCTGGATTTTGATTTTCAGCATAACTGGACTTTGAACCCCTATAATAACATTACCTGGGGGCTTGGCTACCGGCGTATCAATAGTGCTGATGGCAATAGCGTATATATTAATTTCACCCCGGAAAATTTTTACGAAAATCTGTACAGCGCCTTTTTGCAGGATAAAATACCCCTGATACAGGATAAATTATTCCTGACTGCCGGAAGTAAATTCGAGCATAATGATTTCAGCGGGTTTGAATATGAACCGAGCGTCAGGCTTTCCTGGCTGCCTTCGGAAAAACAGACTGTATGGGCGGCAGTTTCCCGTGCCGTCCGCACTCCGGATCCGGCTAATCAGGATTTCAGCATTATCCTTAATCCAGCTGTGCATACTCCGACCGAACTGGTTGCCGAGCAAGGCAGTCTGGCGTATGAGTCCGAGGATCTGGTAGCCTATGAACTTGGCTACCGTGTGATGCCGCGCGAAGATCTATCCATAGATATCACTGCTTATTATAATGATTATAGCAATCTTACTTCAACTTCTCCGGGAATACCCGCCTTACGCTTTGATCCGATGCTCGGAAATTATGTGTATGTTCCGCTTATTGAGACTAATAATAACGGCGGCGAAACCCACGGCGTTGAACTGGCGTCAACCTGGGAAGTCACTAGGAATATCAAGCTGAACGGCAGCTATACATTTTATTATTCGCACCTCAATATAACCGATTCGAGCCTGGTCACCCAGCAAGGTACTGCACCGAACCAGCAGTTCAACCTGCGCTCCTATGTTAATTTGCCGTATAACCTGCAATGGGATACCATGCTTTACCGCGTAAGCGCCTTGCCTGAAATACCTGTTGAGCCTTATACCCGCCTCGATACAAGAATTGGTTATTCGCCCATGAAAGGCCTGGATTTAAGCATTATCGGACAGAACCTGCTGCAATCGGAACATCAGGAATATTCGCCGTTTATCTATGAGACCCCTGAGGAAATCGGCAGAAGCGTGCTTGCCAAAGCGACTTTCAGGTTCTAAACTAAAGCCCTTCACAGGGTTTATTATGGTTAAATATTTCTTTCTCATTTTATTATTTATACTGCCATCAGTTGCTTACGCTGAAACTCCTGGTTTGCAGGGGTTCAAGGCTATCAAGCAATGTATCATGCAGAATGATACCGGGCTCTGCCATGCTTCCATGACGCAAAGTTCGTATGAAATTTTTGACAAGTTTACCGCCTACAAGCTGATGCCCTGCCTGCCGACTGATTTTAAGTATGAAAGCGAGCATAAATCCGGCACAAAAACCATAGTAAAAGCTGAAATGCCTCAGGATAACGCAAACAAATACATATTCCATATGGTATTTGTAAAGCAGGATGAAGAGGTAAAGCTGGATTTGCCGGAAACATTACGCGTTGGCCTGGGCGATAACTGGCAGGATAAGCTGAATATGAGCGAACAATTGTTCCTCATGATGCGCCAGAATATGCAGGATGAACTCACCTGCGATGTATTAATAAATCTGGTTAAGCCTAATAATGGCTGATTCACTCATACCGGTGCAGCTTGTAGCCTTGCTCCTTAAGCCATTTACGTGAAGCTAGCATACCTGGGCATAGATCTTTTACCACTTGCCAGAATCTGGGACTATGGTTCATTTCTTTTAAGTGCGCGACTTCATGGGCGATAATGTATTCCAGTATTTCCGGCGGAGAAAAGACCAGTAGCCAGTTAAATGAAATAGCTCTTTTACTGTTGCAATTACCCCAATGCGATCGTGCGCTGCTAATAGTTATTTTGCTTACGGTTTTACCAATTCTTTCTGCCAGAGCCTGGCTGCGCCTGACGCATTTCTCGCGTAAATATTTCTTAAGGAAATCCTTCACCCGTCGCGAGGTAAATTCCGGCGCGCAGAAGACAATCAATTCCCCGTTCTGCGCATCCATTTTTGTTGTACCGCGCCCGTCCATGCGGCGCACTGTATAGTTTTTACCGAGTATCGGCAGGGTAATGCCCGCCATGATCCTGACATTCTTATATTCTTCAACGTTAGCCAGAATCCAGTCGGTTTTCCCAGCTAAAAATTTCATGCCGGAAGTAACGGTTGCGTACCGGGGCAATGTCATGATGATGCTGTTTTTCGCCGGGGATATTCTAAGCGAAATGTGTTTTGCACGCTTAGAGTGCTTTATCTCAAGGGGTATGACCCGGCTGCCTATTTTTATATGCGTATTTTCCATTCTGCCATTATTTTCTGTTCTTAAGTAACTCACGCTGCTCGCGCTGCCAGTCACGTTTTTTTATGACCTCACGCTTCTCATATTCCTTTTTACCTTTGCCAAGCCCAAGCAGAATCTTTGCTATCCCGCGTTCATTAAAATACATTTTCAGCGGAATAAGCGTAAGTCCTTTTATTTTGATTTGCCCCAAAAGCTTATTAATCTGTTTCTGGTGCAACAGCAACTTGCGCGGACGTTTGGGTTCATGATTAAAGCGGTTTCCCGCTTTATATTCCGGAATATTCAGGTTGAATATCCATAGCGCGCCCTGCATTTCAGCCGCGTGGGCATCGGCAATCGTCGCACGCCCGGTGCGAAGCGACTTCACTTCCGTTCCAGTCAGCACAATGCCTGCTTCTACGTCTTCCTGAATGAAGTATTCGTAGCGCGCTTTACGGTTTTCGGCAATCAGTTTGCTGGTTTTCTGGGGTTTCTGGGGCTTTTCGGACATGTACTATAACAATCCCCTGACCGTCCTGCTCGCGTCAATCTTCCCCTCAGTGACATAATCCTCATGATTATTATCAATCTTCTCAAGGTTGTAGAAGTAATTCACCATAAGCCCGGCTGACTGCTTAAGCCCTTTGGCAGAGGTATCGGCAAGCCAGTTAATGCGTTTAATACGCGCACCATTGGTTAAGTGGAAATGCGCCACCGGATCCAGCGCAGACTGCTTGTTTTTCTCATGCATCAGGTAATGTGCAACCAGTCGTGTGAGTATGGGGCGCAGTTTTTCCGATATTTTATCATCCAGATGCCATTCACCCTCAAGCAACTGCTGTAACCCTTTGGCAGAATTTTCGCTTTTTGTGAGCTGCCTTAATTCCTTTATTTCTTTAACGTCAAAAATAGATTCATCGCCTTTGTTCAGCAATGGCTCAAGCCATGTACGAAAATTAGGGATGGGCGAGAGGGTAGAAAAATACTTAATCTGGCTTAATTCGCGGCTCAGCTTATCTACCACGCGTTTAATGAGGAAATTACCAAAGCTGATGCCAACCAGCCCCTTCTGCGCACTGGATATGGAGTAAAAAATAGCGGTATCCGCCTCGTTGATATCCTGATGCGGGGCATCCTCATCCAATATCGCCTGGATATTGCCGGCAATGCCGCTGGTTAACGCCACATGTACGAATATCAGCGGTTCATGCGGCATTTTATTATGGAAAAAGGCATAAACGCGGCGGTCAGCATCGAGGCGGTTTTTCATATCCTCCCAGGAATGCACCTTATGGACAGCTTCGTAAGCGATGAGCTTTTCGAGGATGGCGGCGGGAGAATCCCAGGTGATCTCCACCAGATCCAGCAGCCCGACATCAAACCAGTTGGAGAGGATATTCTTCAGGTCATATTCAAGGCCTTTGAGATTCGGGTTTTTGCGCACCAGCGGCAGCAAATCCGCACGCATATCCACCAGGAACTTGAATCCGTCCGGCAACGAGTTAAACTGGCGCAATATAGTGCTGCGCGGCGAGGTGAGCGCCTCACGTAAGTCATTCTCCAGCTTGGTGATATCTTTCTTTTCACCGGCATTCTGGATGGCTTCGATGCATTTATTAAGCCGGACGCGATCGATGTCGAAATCATCAGCCAGAAGGTTCAGGAATTTCGCACGGCCAGCGTCGGTCAGGTTAAGGTAGGTTTTGCCCAATTCCACCGTTTGCGCGCGCGCAGTTATCTCCCCGCCCCTGTTATTCAGGCAGCCGTTCATTTTCTTGCGCAGGTGATCCAGGTCTTCTTTAGGCAGGGTCGGATGCACGTCGCCGGTAATGGCAAGCCGCGCCGAACCGCTTATGCCGCGCCATGTGCGCAGCACACCTACTACCGCCTTGCGCTTCAGACTTGCCAGAGCGTTTGGGTATTTTATTTCTGTTGCCTTCGTCATATGACAGCGATTATCCTTTAATATATCTATTTAATATACCCATTTAGCCATATTTTTCCAGCGAAGTATATGAGATTTGCGCGGAAAATAAATAGTGGTTGCGTTTATTTTGAGGGCTTGTTATAGGCTGAGGCTCTTTATCAAGCTGCTGTAGCTCAGTGGTAGAGCACGTCATTGGTAATGACGGGGTCGAAAGTTCAATTCTTTTCAGCAGCACCACGCTTCGCCTTCGGCTACGCGTGGCACAGCCACCTGAAGCCGATATAGGCGAAGCAGACAGATTGGCTTTGTTACTCGCTTTTCACAACGTATGGAAATTTATGTCGGCTGATTTTCTGGTTATTATTCCCACCTACAGGCGTCCAAAGTTTCTTCCCGGAACCATTTTAAGCGCCCTCGGCCAGTCAGGAGTGAATGTAAAAGTCGTCGTGGTGGATGATTGCCCTGAGGGTTCCGCAGAAACGCAGGTCAAAGCACTGGCAGACCCGCGGATAATTTATCTTAAGAACCCGGAGCCATCCGGCGGCTGGCCGAGCCGAGTCCGCAACCGTGGGTTTAATTATGCGGCTTCTGCCAATATCCCGGGAGAGTTCGTGCATTTTCTTGATGATGACGATATCGTACCGGAAGGCCATTATGCGTCTGTGGCGCAAATATTTGCTGCACATAAAGATATTGGCGTTGTCTTTGGCATTGTTGCCACCTTCATTGAGCCATCCGATGACAAGGACATCCGGGTTCTCCAGGAGAAAGCCCTGCAGCATGAGAAGTACTGCTTCGACAAAGCTGCGAAAAGAGCTTCCACCTACTGCCGGATTGCATCGCGGGTGCCCGTTGCAGGCGACAAGCTCCTGCAATTTCTTTTCACCACCTATTCCCAGTTCGGACACCCCATGTTCGTATGCAGCGCCGCCGTTATACGCCGTAAATCCGTTGCTGAAATTCATGGATTTGATCCGCAGATGCGCCTGATGGAAGATAACGAATTTTACACACGCGCCATCCGGCATTGCGGCGTCTATTTTACCGGCAAGCCCTCGATAAACTACCGTGTCGGCAGCGCATCCGCCCTCATGCATTCCCTTGTCTTGTCGGAAGAGGAAAAGCTCAAGGAATATAACGAAATCCAGACTTGCGTTGCGCAAAAGAAGGCGCGGCTCAAGAAGGAACTGGGGCTTAGGTTCTATACCGATAAAATCCTGTTCTTCACCGTGGTGAACCCGCGCCTTGCACTGAAAAGGATACGGCTGAAACTGCTGAGGCTTAGAGGCATCAATCCTGATATTACAGTGCGGTAATTAGCACAATAGATGCATTTAACTTTTGCTACTATTCAACCTGCTTTAACTGGCAGTTTGGATATGGGTCTGCATCAGATAATTACACCCTGCTATCCCGAATCAGCACCTCCGCCGGAATCCTCAAAGCCTGATGCAATTTACGGATCATGGAAAGCGTTAGCGTCCGCTTGTGGTTAAGCACTTCAGCAACGCGTGAGCGTCCCCCGATATAGGGTTCGAGGTCTTTCCGTTTCAGGTTCTGCTGTTCCATTACAAAATATATGGCCTCTATAGGGTCAGGCGGATCAATCGGGTAATGCCTGGCTTCATATGCCTCCACCAGTGTCGCTAGCACATCAAGGCGATCGCCGTCCGGCGTTCCGGGCTTTGCATCAAAAAGAGATTCTATCTCTTTAAGCGCATGTTTATAATCCCGTTCGGATTTAATCGGTTTAATGTTCATATCAAATCTCCTCTACATCTACTGCATCATATTGTTTATGCGTTCCTACAAACCGGACATACATAATCCGGTAAGGGTAATTCACAGCCACTACCAGCCGATACTTATTCCCGGCAATGTTAAACACCACGCGGTTATTGCCGACAATGCTTGCATTGCCAAATTGTTCTTTGATGTCCTTGGGAGATGCCCAGTCCGCATCCGAAGCAATCTGGAACCAGCTTTTAAGTGGCTGCTCAGAATCTGCGTATTTAGCCTGTTTCCAGAAATCGCTTAGTGCCTTTCTTGAGATAATTCTCATTATTTGCCCTTTTATAATTTAAGCATATCATGTTCCCATATCGGGATCAAGCATAAAGTTCCCATATTGGGATCATTTTTGCCTCATACCGTTTCGGCCTGTCTGCCTGAGTGCGTTGCAATGAATGCCAGGTATTCACCGCACCTGGCATAGGGCCGAAGCTTCTAAGGCATCTTTATCTTATCGTTTATGCGGTGGAGAAGCTCAAAGTTCTTTTGGATCAGGCCTATATAAAAATACAACGCCCCGCCATAAGCCAGAAGCTGATTATCGTCGGTGATGATTTCTCCGTAAGCGCCATAGCGTTTTAACATTTCCGGATTAAGCGCTATGTTCTGCTGCACCTCTTTCCGGGTTAAATCACGCTTGATGTGAGTGCGCGCAAAGCCCTGCCAGGTTCTGGCAATATCCAGGCTGGCATCTTTGGTGCCAAGCAAAATGCCGTCGCTTGTGGATTCCGGATCAATCCATAAAACCGCATTGGGGAACGCCTCCGCAAATGTTCTCGCTATCGAAACGGCGGAATGGGGAGCAACCGAATGAAACGGCAGCCACTGTGCAATTACGCCTTTGGGACTAAGCCTTTTTGATGCAAGCTCATAAAACTCCCGCGAATAGAGATTATTAACGCCGACAGCCGAGGGAGGCATAGGCTCTAGAGAAATGACATCATACATTTTCTGCGTGCGGCGCAGGTAAGCACGCCCGTCCATGACAACCTTTTTTACCCTTGGATCATGCAGCACATTTTCATTCGAATGGAAATAAGGGGCGAGCTTGAATACACGCGGATTGATATCGACAATATCGAGTGATTGCGGGTTCTCTTTCCTTATCGCATTAGCCGTCTGGCCGGTGCCAAAACAAATAACAAGCGCATTTTCAGGGTCAGGCGCAAGCAGCATCGGCAGATGCCCCATCCACGCGATATAATGCAGGTTCGGATTATATTCATGCTCAGGGGCTTCCCTCGAAGCGGAAGCGCTGCCAATCAGCAGGCCACGGTCGCCCGTTTTATATTCCACCGCGGAAGTTGTTGCTTCCGGCCCTTCATAGAACCCCAGAATTTTAGCGGGATTACGCTCTATATTCGCCCAATATCCCTGAACGCGTACCTTGCCGATGCCCGCTTCGAAAAACATAGCTACCATTAATGCGGCAATTCCTGCCACTGCCCAGGCCGGGCGTTTCTGCGGCGGTGTTGCCAGGATTCCCGCAAACACCACCAAAGATCCGGCAATCCATGCCGTTTTTGCAAAGCCAATAGTGGGAAGTAAAAACCACGCAGCACCCACCGCCCCCATAATGCTTGCCAATGTATTAAGCGCATAAAGTTTTCCGATAGCACGTGCAGAGGCCTGACTATCCAGCACCCAGGGAAGCGCCGCACCCAGAAACAGCATGGGCGGTATAATGAAGTAGGCCGTCAGGAAAGATAGCCTGCTAAGGCCATAGATATAAGGAAAAACAGCAGTCCAGTGAAAAGTAAAATTATCCGGGTTCAATAAGTATGTACGATCCTCTGCAATGATATGGTTTTCAAACCATATGAAGAAAATATCAAAACGCTCAATCAGCGGCGTGATGAGGAGAATTAAAATCCCTGCCAGAACTACCTGTACATAAAGCGGCTTATTCTTTTGCTTTAACTTAGGCACATTCCTTGCCGACATGCCAAGCGCAACAAGCATACACGCAAGCAAAACGGCAAACACATCCGTACTGTTGGGAAATGCATTGGCGAGCGAGCGGAACCAGGCAACCTCAAGCGCAAATGTGGCAAACCCTGTCGCAAATACAATGAAGGACTCTTCAAAACGGGAACTCAGATATGCTGGTTTCGGGGGCGCAGCCTGTGATGGCACGTCTATTGCCTGACTGCCGGAAGCCATAGCCCACGCGGCAAAGCAAACCACTGCATTAATAGCTGCAATGATCCAAATCGTGCGAGTGATGCCCACCAGCGGTATGAGCACTAACGCTGTAAACAAAACGCCGATGGCAGCACCCAAAGTATTCAGGCCATATAATTTTGAGATAGGGATCTGGTATTGCCGTGCAATTAATCCAAATACGGGAAGCGACGCTCCCATGCATAATGCCGGAACTCCAAGCACAGCCACAATACTCAGTATATGAATCATGGAAACGTCGTCGGGAAGCTCGATATAAACCCAGCTATCGAGCCTTTCCACGCAACTAAAGGCCATATTCAGCATAAGCCCGAAAAGGCCTATGAAAAACTCAAGCATTCCATAAATAGCAATGGCGGGGATGGAAGAGCCTGCACGAAGCGCACGCCCCATCAAGAGCGCCCCTATACCCATTCCGTCCATTGTTACGGCCAGAGTAACCGCCGTTCCCCAGGCGGATATGCCAAGCGCCAGCGTCGATTTGATCTGCCAGATAACCTCCCAGCACAGCGAAGCAAAGCCGGATGATATGATAAGCAGGCAGATAATCCGGAGCGTCAAAGGGGGTTTTACTGAAACTGTCATGAAAGGATGATTCTTACCTAACCGCGCCGACTCTATCCGGATGAGATATTCAAAAAGCTATTTGCAAAGTAACAGAAATATGCCTGATATCAAGCATCCATATATACTATGCATAACACCACAATACTATTACGACGCTCACTAACATATGCTTCGCAACGTTACATATTTTTAATGCTCCACACAAGTATTGGCAATATAGGGTTTGTTATAGTAGGCTGAATCAGTTGTGGTTATGAGCAACTGAATATCTAAATAAGAAAGGTTATTTATGAAAAAGTTACTTCTTACGACTGCTGCGCTTGTGCTGCTTGGCAGCACTTCAGCTTATGCGCAACTGGATTTAAACGTGAGCATAGGGCGGCCAGCGCCGGTATATGTCGCCCCTGCCCCGGTTATGGTTGCACCGCAGCCGGTTGTGGTCGTGAATGAACCGCATCACAGGAACATCTACAACGATCAACTCTACTGGCAGGAAGCCAGGGAACGTGAACGCTGGGAGCATGAGCATCCGGGGGGACACTGGGATCATGCTGGCTGGGTACGCGAACACCACAGATAAAATACTTAATGAGCTTGGTTAGTTTACCAAAAATTCTTTGAGATAGCTTTGATTGTCACCCCGCACTTGTTGCGGGGTCTGGCGGTGCAACATGTAAAATACCTAAGATTGCGGCACAGCTGGACCCCGTCATTCGACGGGGTGACAATTTTGTCAAGTGGTAAGTCATTTAGCAGAATTGCGCTGCTTTTCTATATTGACTAGGTGAGTTATAAATTGAGCAGTTTCTAATTGTGCTTGTCCTTCAGTCAATTGTCCCGCATCTATCTTTTCTGATACTTCAAGGCGTTTTGCAGTCAACTGTCCTATTAAGTCCATATAAGGATAGCCAGCATTCTGGTAAGCTGCCAAGATACGGGGATTAGAACAGTTTGCAGATGCAGCAAATGTTTTTAAGTCGCCTATTAAGCGTTTATTTTTACATTCATCAACTACTGCTTTTACTTCTATTCCAACCTGCTTTAATCTTTCTTGATATGACTGCCTATATGCGGCTGTTGACTGATTCTGGTTCAGTTGAGAATTTATATTGGTCTGAGTTGTATGGCCAGGCACAGCAGAAGCAATAGTAGTTATAGCAAATAATCCTAAGAGAACGGGTGAAGTTAAAAACCCAATTGCAGCACAAATTAATCCTAATGTTCCCCATACAAGTGTTCTGTTAATTATTGCTATAATCCCTAAAATGACTGCAAGCGGTACAAATAAGGGTGCAAAAATAAATATGCTTATAAGACCAAATATAAAAGAAGCAATACCATCAGCATTACTTGTGTCGTGACGGACAATAATGGTGGTTTGCTCCTGCATAGACTACCCCATCATTTCTAATATTATTCTTACTATACAAAGCAATTCTAAAGAAAAGGTTAATTATATTAGGTGATCATTTATTTTATCGTTTGTTTTTATGTTTGCGAAAGTATATAGAATCCACATCACATAAAAACGGAGTTACCAATGAAAAAAGTTCTGGCTGTAAGCATTGCAAGCATCATCATGGCAAGCATTTCGGCATATGCGGATGAGAATATCGCACAGGAGCGTTTCCGCCAGAAAGCCACCAACTTTGGCGGCACAGCACAGTCTGTGCAATCTGCGACTAACAAACCTACATCCATATACAGCCAGACTGCACGGCAGAGATATGGGTATGGCGCTATACAAAGCAACAACCAGCAATATAACTTCGCGCGCCACTATAACAGCGCAACTAATTCCTATACTGCAAGGTAATTTTATACGGCGAAGCTGTTGCCGCAGCCGCATTTAGCAGTCGCGTTGGGATTGGTGATTTCAAATTCGGAATAGCCCAGCGCCTCGATATAGTTCAGCGTGGAATTCCTGATAAAGTCGAGCGACAGATCATCGATAACAATGGTTGCCCCGTCTTTTTCTATGATCATATCGGTGGCACCTGGCGGCCTGGTATCAAAATCCAGCTTATATTGAAATCCTGAGCAGCCGCCACCTTGCACTGATATCCTGAACCTTGAGCCTTCCGGCTCGTTTTTAAGGATGGCGGCAATGCGCTTAGCGGCAGCATCTGTTACCGTGAATGTTTGAGCGAGTGTTTCCATGATGGGGTTATTATAGTTATAATATATCGTTTAGTCAATTATGGCGGAATGCCTAATTTTTCCGGGTTAATCCAGTGTTTTGCGGTAGAATTTAAGGCCAATAACTAATATTACCACGTTATATACTATCAAAGGCCAGATATTCGGCCATAATTCCACCCAGCCATTGCCTTTGAGCATGATGCCGCGCACCAGGCGCATGAAGTAAGTAAGCGGAAGCATATCGCCAATGACACGCGCCCATATAGGCATGCCATCAAAAGGAAACATGAAGCCGGAAAGCAGCATGGAAGGCATAAAGAAAAATATTGTCAGCTGCATCGCCTGCATCTGGTTGCGCGCCGAAGAGGAAAGAGTGATGCCGACCGAAAGGGTGCAGAAGATAAAAAGCAGAACTACGAAAAACATCAGAACGAGGCTTCCCAGAAACGGCAAATGGAACACAAATCGCGCTGCCAGTAAGATAATGATAGATTGAATAAAACCGATAAAGACATACGGGATAATTTTACCGCTCAGCACCTCTAAAGGGCTGACCGGCATGGCTAGCAGATTTTCGATTGTTCCCCGCTCGCGTTCACGCGTTATGGCCAGCCCGGTCACCATAACCAAAGTCAGGGTCAGAATTACGCCCATCACGCCGGGAATGATATTATATTGCGTAATGCCTTCGGGGTTGTAACGCCGATGCAGCTCTATCGTGTAGGGGGGCTGTCCGGGAGCTACAAGCGCTGGAACTGCACCGCTAAAATCTTTCTGCATTACGGAAGATGCCATTCCGTTCACCGCAGCTATGGCATTGCCGGTTGTCACCGGATCAGTCGCATCGCTTTCCACCAGCAGTGACGGATGTTCACCGCGAAGGAGCTTGCGCGTGAAATCAACAGGGATAGTAACTACGAATAGGGTTTTGCCCTTGGCAATCGCCTCTTCTGCCTCATGCACACTCATATTGCCATCCGTAAAGGTGAAATAATCCGTGTTTTTCATGGAAGCGATGAAACTGCGGGTAAATACGCTATGGTCAGCGGAAACAATAACGGCTGACAAATGCTTCGGGTCATTGTTAATAGCATAGCCGAAGAGAAACAGCTGTATGATTGGAATGGCAAGGATCAAGCTAAATGCAGGGCGATCACGCCGAAGCTGGATGAATTCCTTGGAGGCGACCGCCCACCAGCGCGCAAAAGAAAACCCTTCCGTATATGTGTTCTGGTAGTTCACATACTTTCCTTTTCATTGTGACCGCTTCCATTTTCCATCAAATGGATAAATACATCTTCCAGACTGGTATGAATCTGTTGCACTTTATAACCGGAACCTATGCCCGCCAGCGCCACTTTCAACTTTTCTTCATTCTCGCCACTTACGTGTAATGCATCACCGAAAGCAATCGTTTGATCAACACCCGGTTTTCCTTTCAGCGACTGTGATAATACAGCCAGGTTCTTGCCATACACAGCAAACGTGCTTATATGGCGGCTTGCGATTACTTCTTCAGCACTGCCTTTCGCGAGTAATTTGCCGTTGAAGATATAGGCTAGTTTGTGGCAACGTTCAGCTTCGTCCATATAATGCGTACTGACCAGAACGGAAATGCCTTGCGCAGCCAGCTGGTGAATTTCCTCCCAGAAATCACGCCGCGCCTTTGGATCCACACCCGCCGTCGGTTCATCGAGCAGTAATAATTCCGGCTCATGCAGCATGCAGGCGGCAAGCGCCATACGCTGTTTCCAACCCCCGGACAATGTTCCTGCCAGTTGTTTGGCACGTTCTGTCAAACCAAGCTGTTCCAGGGTTTTATCAATACGCTTCTTGCGATCAGGCATTTCATACATGCAGGCAACGAAATCCAGATTCTCGCGTATGGTCAAATCCTCCCACATGGAAAAACGCTGAGTCATGTATCCTACATGGCGTCTGATTTCCCGGCTTTGCTGGATAATATCGTAACCCAGACACGTACCTTCGCCGGAATCAGGTGTAAGCAAGCCGCATATCATACGGATTGAGGTCGTTTTTCCACTGCCATTTGGCCCGAGAAAGCCGTAAATTTCACCGCGCTCCACCTGTAAAGACACATCGCGCACCACATGCCTTTCATCGAAATGCTTGTTGAGTCCGCGAACATCAATGACCAGATCGTTATTCATGCACGCGCACCTCTACCGGTTGGCCAGGATGCAGCATGGCGGCATCTTCTGGTTTGGGTCTTGCTTCAACCATAAATACCAGTTTTGAGCGCGCTTCATTGCTATAGATTACTGGCGGCGTAAATTCGGGCTCAGGTGAAATATAAGTGATTTGCACGGCAACTTCTTTTGCACAGCCATCGCAGTGTATAGTTGCAGCCTGCCCCATTTTCAGCTTGCCCACCATTTCTTCGGGCACGAAGAAACGCACCTTGACATTGCCTGGCGGCAGAAGCGACACGACAGGCGATCCCGCAGGTACCCATTCGCCTTCTACAAACAGGGTATCAAACACCAGCGCATCCTGCATAGCATTTACGGATTTTTGCGAGAGCCGCCATTCCGCCTGCGCAAGTATCGCCTGGGCGGCGCGAATCTGTTCCTCGCGGCCAGGCAGCTTGCCTGCCTCTAATTGACTACGAAGCTCATCCGTGCGGGCTTTATCACGCGCATAGGTCGAGCGGCTCACATCAAGCTGGGATTTGGAGATACCGCCAAACTTGTATTGCCGTTCATCACGCGCTGCCTGAATAGACGCAAGTTTTTCTTCCGTTACTGCCTGCTTGAGTTCAGCACGCAGTATATCCAGTTCTTCTTTGCGTTTACCCGTCTCTAAATCTTTAAGCTGTGATTTGGCCTGTTCTACACCGGCGGTTTCATCTTCATGCTCCAGGCTAAATAGTGGTGCATTTGCTTGTATTTCCTGACCACGTTTTACCATCAGCTTATCAAGCCTGCCCGTTACCGAAGTAGCCACATAGACATATTCGCCTTCGATATATCCCTGAAAGAGGCCTTGATCATCGTCCTTGCACGATAACATTGACAGCGCCAGAAGAAATGCCAGAGCCATTTTACAGGATCGGCTATTATGTCTTATATCCACCATGTTTCTCTCTTAATACAGTTATAGTGTTTATTGTGCCGTTGATTGCAGAAAATACTGCATTCATTGCTGTATTATATCGAGAATGTGTAAATTAAGTGTTAAAGCTCTGCTACACCTTAATTTTGGCGTTTTATCATAATGTTAATATATTTATTATATTGCCATAACACTTAAAATCACCGCTGTGTGAGACAAAAAATCGGGATATAATGCATCAAACAGGAAGTCCGGCAGTATTCTATGATTATCACTGCTATTATTTAGCCTGCGTAAGGTTTTCAGCAGCGGCTACATCATCCACCGAAGTGATATCCGCCACATCCTTAGGCGAGGTTTGCATACGGCAGAGCGCATCGATATAGGCCTTGGCTGACGCTACCAGCGTATCTGTATCAGAGCCATGCCCATTGACAATCCGCGTGCCATCTATAAGCCGCACAGTAACTTCCGCCTGCGCGTCCGTCCCCTGAGTTACCGCATGCACCTGGTAAAGCTTCAGTTTCGCATCATGTGGTACCAACATTTTTATTGCCTTGAAAATGGCATCTACCGGGCCGCTTCCGTCTACTACCACATTCTTGCTTTTGCCATTGACGATAAGCGTAAGATCCGCTGTTGGCTTACTGGTTCCGCAAGTAACCTTGAGCGCACTGAACAATA